>JADMIO011197696.1_pt1 | contig 106587 bp, 103 predicted proteins | sample 8958161 | NCBI WGS metagenome assembly JADMIO01 (sample SAMN16585339, study PRJNA669376) | soil metagenome | isolation source: Crop rotation soil | place: USA: Cullars Rotation, Alabama | collected 2011
GCCGCGACTTCAAGTCACGTGAATTCCAAGCTTCGGATCCCACTGTGCTGGAAAGCACTTGGACTTGGAAATGAATACGCCGTCCTGAGATTGATCGCAAAGTACAATTCGTTGAAAAAAATCAGCCTTTTGAGCGTCCGCTGAAATTTTCAAAACGATCTTTGATAATAAACAACTTACGTTGAAAACGGGCTGAAATTTCAGGAAATTCACGTTTTTTCAGCGCGTTTTCAGGTTTTTTTAAGCATTTTCAGAGGAGAAACCGGCTCGTTTAATTCGCCGGATCTGTTCGTTTCTCGCTTTGGGCTCGTGATTTGTTGATCTCCGCCACCAATTCGTTTTGGCGTTGGGCCAGGGCGTTGTATTTCTGAATAACTTCGTCGCGTTCGGTAATGAGTTTTTTGAGGGAGGCGTCGCTTTGAGCGAGGCGTTCGTCGCGAAGTTTCACGGCGATGGACCATTCGATGATGTTTGTTTTGAGGAGGTCGCGCTCGGTGGTTAATTGCGTCTGGGCGGTTTCGAGTTGGTTCAGCTTGGCGGTGAGTTCTTTTTCGGCGGACTTCGCGGCTGTGATTTGGGCGCGGAAATAGTCGAGGTCTGAGAGTTGTTCTTTTGTTTTTTTCTGTTCGTCAGCGAGGGCGACGATTCTTTCGAGGCGGTCCTTGTCAATGGCGATGAGTTTGAGGTTGAGATCGCGATTGATCTTCCATTGGTAAGCGCAGAGGGCTGCAACGATGAGAACGCCCGCGAGGTTGAATTTGTTGAGGACGTTCATTTGCCGGGCGGACGAATTTCGAAGGCGACCTTTTCGATGCCGGTGGAGCGGACGATGTCCAGGGCGCGGATGACGTCGCCGTGGCGGCAGTCCTGGTCGCCGCTGATGAAGACGCGGACGGAAGCGTTGGTTTGTTTGATGGCGCCGAGCGTGGCCGCGAGTTCGTTTTGGCCCATCGGTTTTTTGTCGAGATAGAGAAGGCCGGATTTATCGACGGTGATATTGAGAAAATCGCGCTCGTTGTCGGACGTCGCGGCGGTGGCGGTGGGGAGGTTCACTTTAACGCTTTTCATGTTCACCATGCTGAGGCTGACGAGCATGAAGGCGGCGAGAAGGAAGAACATGATGTCGATCAGCGGCACGATCTCGATGCGCGCTTCGGCGCTTTCGGTCGGAAGCTTGGAGCCAAGGCGGACGGGCATATTATCGGTCGGCGGTTTGATGCTGGCGCGAGACGGAATTGATCGCGCGGTGGCGTGCGAATTCTTCGAGGTCGTGGCCGTGATGTTTGGCGGATTCGACGAGAAGTTCGACGTGGTTGATGGCCCGTTCGAGGTCTGAACGGAAGCGGGCGAGGCGGCGATTGAAATAGTTGTAAGGGAGCAGACAGGAGATGGCGATGCCGAGGCCGCCGGCGGTGGCGATCAACGCTTCGGCGATGCCGCCGCTGACGCGCTGGGCGGAGAGGTCGGCGTCACCAACGAAATTGAAGGAATGCATGATGCCGGTCACAGTTCCCAAGAGGCCGAGGAGAGGAGCGAGGGTGATGAAGGTGCCGAGAATCCAAAGGCGTTTTTCAGCGTGGTTGAGTTCATCGCTGGCGCGAATTTGCATGGCGCCCAGAAGCGAGCTGTGAGCGTGAGTGAGGCCATCATTGATTGTGGCGAGAAATGGATTGGAGGGAACGGCGCTGAGTTCATCGGCGTTGGCGAAGTTGCCTTTGGCGATGGCCTCGAAGGTCGGTTCGAGCGAACGTAGATTGGAACGGCGGCCGAGCTGCCACCACCAGAGGGAGCGTTCGATGATGACAACCAGCGCGGCGAGGGCGCAGATTAAAATGGGCCACATGATGGGGCCGCCTTTGACGAAAAAATCGACGGCCACGTTGGCCAGGAACGGAGTGTTCATAACTATTTTCGGATCTTAAAATGGATGGGGACTTCGAATTGGCGGATCGGGCCGGGATTGAAACGCCAATGTTCGCGAATGACTTTGAGAGCGGCTTCATTAAGCAGGGGCCAAGGCGAACGAACGGCGAGTTCCGCGGCGACCGTACGTCCGTCGGTTCCAACGACGAATTGCACACGTACGGTTCCTTCCTGGCCGAGGGCAAGAGCTCTCGGCGGATAGGTTGGCGCCCGTTGGAAGCCTTCACCTCGGCCAAAAACGATCTCCTTCACTGGAGGCGCCGTCGGCGTGGCCGCGACTGGTTTTTGGGCGGGCGCGGAATAGGCCGCCTGTTTGGCTTCGACAATCCGCGTCGGGCCAGGGACCGGCAACTCAAAAGCAATGGCTGGATTTGGCGCCGCGACGGGAGTCAGAGCCGGTGCCGATGGCAGCGGCAATGATTGAAGCGGCGGAGGGGGCGTAGAAATATCTGGTGGGGGCGGCGCCTGGTCGGGAACGGGCAGAGGAGCGTCGGTTAATTGGACCTGGAGAATTTGGGCCTGGACGGGAGGAGGGCCGGGTTTGAAAGGAGGATCGCGATGGTAGGGAATGATGACGCCAATGACGCCAATGGCGAGGCACGAGGTCCACAAAGCCGTCGTAAACGCGGCTGGCAGCGAGACTCCATTGTAGAACGGCGCTTTCAAGAATTTTCGACGGAAGTAAGTTCAGGCTCAGGTTTGGCTTGCGCAACAGCCGTTTTGGTTTTTCGACCAAAGAAGCGACGGATGGCGAGAGCGAATCCCGTGTAAACAAGAACCACCCCGCCTAAGGAAGCAAGACCAGCAACGGCCTGGCCGATGGGACCGAGGGCTTCGCCGGTGTGGAGGAAACGAGTCCAGGTGCGGATTTTGCGGCCGGCGTTGAATTCAGCGTAGCCTTCCTTTTTCACGATGGCGCCGGTGTAGGGATCGAGTGTGAGTTGGGTGGTCGTAAAACGAGGGGCGGCTGCATCTTTGATGGAAATGCCGACGGGGCCGCGCCCGCCGAGTCGAACGGTGGCTTGTTGCGCGGTGGGGACTGTTTTGAAAACGGATTCAACCAGGGCCGACAAAGTAAGGGGCTGGGAACCGGGAGGAGGTTTCGGAAGTTCAATTTGCGGTCCTTCCCCGCGGCCAGCGCCGCCACCCGGCCCAGCCGGAGGAGGGGTCGTGCCGGTGATTTTGTAAATGAGGTCGCCCGCCCATTTGTAAGAGATCGGCATGGCGGTCGCCGTCAATACGACGAGCACGGGCGCGCTCCAGATGCCAATGACATTGTGCCAGTTGAAATCGCGGGCTTTGCCGGTGAGTTTGAAATTGAAATTAAGAACGGCGGCCGTCCACTTGCGGGGCCACCACAGGTAGATGCCGCTGATCGCGAGGAGGAGGAAGATGACGTTGCTGGCGCCGGTGATCATTTTACCACGGAGGCGATTGTCCTCGGCGAGGGCGATGAAACGGTGCCATTCAATCATGGATTGCATGAAAGCGCGCAGGCGGGGAGCAGATTGAGGATGGACTTCGCCGGTGTACTGGTTTGCGTAGAGGTTGTTGGTGCGGCCGGAGGAGAGCAGGATGGCCATGGTGGGATCAGTGAACACGGTGGCGGCCGTGGGCTTGAAATCAGGATGGGTTTCCTTGGATTTGGCGAGCAGTTGATCGAGGGGGAGAAGCTTGCCGTGTTCGGTGGGAACGACTTTGCGGACGTCGCGTTCGGCCCAGGCGATGATTTCCCTTTCAAAGGCGAGGGCCGCGCCGGTGAACGACATAATGGCAATGATCGCACCGGCCGCGATCCCAATGACGAGATGCGTCCAAAAAATGACCTTGCGCAGGGTAATGCCCACGCTCTTTAAGGTGCCACAAGTGAAAAGGTATGCTGCCGATGGGTTGCGAAGCTTTGACGGTGGTTTGCGGCTTGCTTTGGATGGTTACGCAGCCGTGACGGGACAAGTCAGCCACGCAGTTTGGATTTCGGAAATTGTCGCTCCTCGATTAAGCTGGCGTCGAGATGAAAGGGACGGCGAAGACGAGATTCTCGGTTCGACTGGTGAAACCACCCGGCATTATTCGTTTGATCGCGTTGCTGATTTTGATTCTCGCGGCAGGGCGCTCGCCGGCGGCGGAGGTGATGGTTTTCGCGGCGGCCAGCTTGAGTGAGGCGCTCAAAGAGATCGCCGGCGGCTATCAGAAGCTGTCGGGCGATAAGATTGCATTCAACCTGGGCGCTTCGAGCGCGCTGGCCCGACAGATCGAGCTTGGCGCGCCGGCCGATCTTTTCTTTTCGGCCGACGAGGCCAAGATGGACGCTGTCGATAAACTGGGATTGATTCGAAAGGAAACGCGCAAAAGCCTGTTGTCGAATACGCTGGTCATCGTCGTGGCCGCCGACGGAGGGCCGAGCATTTCCAGTCCGCGCGACCTGGCCGCGCCGCGCATAAAACGAGTGGCTCTGGCGGAAACGAAAACAGTTCCCGCCGGCGTCTACGCGAAGGAGTTTTTACAAAAACAGAATTTGTGGAGCGCCGTTGAATCCAAAGTCATCGCGACGGAGAATGTTCGGGGCGCGCTCGCCGTTGTGGAGTCGGGCAACGTGGATGCCGGGATTGTTTACAAGACCGATGCGAGCATTTCAAGGATGGTCAAAATGGCTTACGAAGTTCCGGCGAAGGAGGGTCCAGTGATCAGTTACCCCGTGGCGATGATAAAGGACGCGAAGCAGCCGAAAGCCGCTGGTGATTTTCTCACTTATCTGGGCGGGGATCAGGCCGCCAGGACTTTCGAAAAACACGGATTCATCACACGGAAATAACGCCACCCAGATTTTCGGTTCATTTTAATTTGATTCTTGCTGGATCGCGATAAGCCTTGTGGCAGGTGGAGCAGGACTTCCCGACGGCATCGAAGGAGATGTCGAGTTGACGGCGGATTTCCAGTGTCGGGGTGGTGGCGAAGGCTCGCAACAGTTGTTCTGCTTCCTTCGTTTGATTCTCGGCCGTTTTGAGGAGATCGATGAATTTATCCCCTCTCTTTTCCGAATCCGGGAAGCGTTGCGCTTCGCGGAAATGTTCCCAAAGAATGAGCGCTTCATTGGCCGGCTTGATGTCGGGATTGTCTTTTGGGATTTGGTAACCGGCCGCGCGGACCGCTTTGAGGGAGTCCCAACGATTGTCGATCTCCACCATGGAGTCGATCAAAGCCGAAACTTTGGCGACTTCGGGAAGTTCCCTGAGGAGGGCTCGCAACTGCGCGGTGGAAGGTTTTCGAAAGGTGCGCACAACATCGTAGAGCCCGGTGTAGTTCGTGGCGGTTCCGGCGGCGGACAACCACGCTTCGGCCTGCGCGGGACTCCAGCCATTTTCCGCCATACAGATCACCGCGGCGGCGGCCGGACCACGATGCATCCCGTGATGGCAATGAACGTAGAACGGACCCGGCAACGATTCAGCGGCCTGGACGAGTTGGGCCTGCACGTTCGTGCTGATGCCATCGTACCCGTGGGGAAGGTGAACGTAACGCAGGCCATGTTTGCGGGCTGTTGCCACGTCAGGTTTGGCTCCATCGACGGTGATGATGGTTTTGATGCCGAGACGCGCCAGGGCTTCAAAACTCGCTTCGCCTTCCGGGGAGCTTCCCGAAAAGAGGTTCATGCCCAGCGCAAACATGTTGTGAATGCCGGCCGCTTCGAGAGTTCTGACTCCGGGCGGGAGTGGTTTGGATGGCGCAACGCTATCGGCGGCGTTTACGAACTGAGCGAGAAATATCGAAAGAGAGGGGAGGAGAACCAAGGCGCTTTTTCGAAAATGAACCGTCATGCCAATCGAGTGTTTCGATGTAAGACACTGCATTGGCCGGATCGTTTCATCATTTCGTCGGTTTTCGATCAACTAGAGCTCAGCCCACTGGCGAAGGAGGTTGTGGTAAACGCCGGTGAGTTGGACAGCGCTCTGGGAGGCGGCGGGTTGATCGGGCAGATCGCGGGTGAGGCGTTGAATGGCGAGATCGAGGTCGAACATGAGAGCGCGGCGGCCGTCGTCGCGGATCATGCTTTGAATCCAAAAAAATGAGGAAACGCGGGCGCCGCGGGTGACGGGGGTGACGTGGTGCAGGCTGGTCGCCGGATAGAGAATCATGTGGCCGGGCGGGAGCTTGATGCGCTGGAGGCCGTACGTGTCTTCGACACAGAGTTCGCCCCCGTCATATTCTTCCGGCGCGGCGAAAAAGAGCGTCGCGGAAAGATCGGTGCGAATGCGATGCGGCGTGCCGGTTACGTTGCGAATGGCATTATCGACGTGAGTGCCAAAATTCTGTCCGCCGGAGTAGCGATTAAAAAGGGGGGGAAACACGCGCAAGGGCAGCGCGGCTGAAAGAAAGAGCGGATTGCGGCCGAGCGCGGCGAGGATCATTTCGCCGAGCTCGTTGGCGACTGGACTTCCTTCGGGAAGCTGCGAATTGTTTTTGGTTTTGGCGGATTGATGGCCGGCGGTGACCTTGCCGTCCACCCATTCGGCCTTGTCGAGCAACTGACGTGCGTGCGCGACCTGTTCGGCGTTCAGGACATCTGGAATTCGAACGAGCATCCGGTCTCAAGATTAGAACTTGAAGGCCGCGGTCGCAATGACTGTTCGTCCGGACCCGGGGATCGCGTGGCCGCCGCCGACGCGGTCGATGTATTCTTCGTCCCAGAGGTTGGCGACGTTGAGACGCAAATCGACGTTCTTGGTGACGTGCCAGGTGGCGAAGACATCGTGCAACCAATAGCTGGGGACGCCCTGGGTGTTGATCGTGTTGGAGAAACGTTCGTCCACGAAGAAGAAGGCGGTTCCAACGTCGACTTTAAAGGGGAGTTCGTAGGTGGTGTGGAAGTTGAAAGTTTGTGAGGGGGTGTTGTTTAACTCCTGGCCTTGTTCGCGGATGGCCACTCCGTTGTAAACGGTTTGGTTTTTGGATTTGAGGATTTCGCTCTCCATCAACGCATAGCCGGCATAGACGCTCCAGTGTTCAGTGATGTCGCCAGCAACGCCGAATTCGACGCCCTGGACGCGAACTTCGCCGGTAACTTCCGTGATTGAGGTAATGGGGTCGGTGTTGCGGTAATTGTCCTTGTCAGTGCGGAACATGGCGGCGCTCAGGGAGAGGCGTTCGTTCAGCAAATCCCATTTGGTGCCGAGTTCGAAGCTTTTGCCGAACTCCGGAGGAAGAGCCTCGGTCGGTCCAGTGAGCGTGAGGCCTTCGGCGGAGGGATTGAAAGAGGTGCCGAAGCCGAAAAAGATGCTGCCGTATGGAAGCGGTTTGTAAGCGAGGCCGGTGCGCCAGGTGGGTTCGATATCGGTGCGGTCGAAAGTGGTTAGTCCCCCGGTGGCGCTGCGTTGATTATACTCGGTGGAGAAAATATCACCACGGGCGCCGCCGCTGAGGATCCATTGATCGCTGATCTTCATCGTGTCGAAGACGGAGAGGGCGGCGTTGTCGGAGGTGGCTTCGTTGTAGGCGCCGCTGCGGGCGACGGCGTGGTGCGGGGAAAAGGGATCTGGATTAAGCGGGTTGCTGGTTTGAGCCGTGAGCCCGCTGGGGCCACCCGTGGCGGTGCGGAGGTAGTTTTTCTCGTTTTCGCGCGCGTATTCCAGGCTGGCGACGACGGCGTGCTCGAATCGTCCTGAATCGAAATTGGCGCGAAAATCGGTTTGGTTGGCGATGATTTCGCTGACTTGATCGCGGGATTGAAGCTGGTGATTCAGGCCAACTTCGATGCCGTTGACTCCGGAAATGGCGGCATTTCCGGCGGCGGCAGTATTGGGTCCGAAAATGGGATCGCTCGGCAATTGCGTGCTGACACCGGGGGGGGTGGGTTGCACCGGAAGAACAAAACGCGGAGAGGAGATAATGGAGTCGCGATACGTGCGAGCGTAACGGGTGTTGTTTTGAATTTTTAAATCCTCATTGAAATCGTGCTCGAAACGCAGCCCGGCGATGTCGTTGACGATGTCTTCGTAGTCGCGATTCACAAGGCCGAAGAAGCGATGGAAGGGAAGCGGCGCGACTTTGCCAAGGGCGGAGAAGCCGCCGTATGCGTTGGTGCTGGTGTTGACGAAGGGAAGTCCGTAACCGGCAAGGTTGTTTTCCTGCAGATGGAGATAGCTGAGGGTGAACCGGGTGTCAGTTCCGAGGCCCGTGGCTATGGTGGGATTGAAAGCCCATCGATTATCATGGACGTAATCGCGGCCGGAGAAATCCTGGTCGTGATAAAGAGCGTTGAGGCGCACAGCGGAGCCTTTGAGGCCGTGATTATCGAGTTGGGGGATGGGCTGATTGAAATCGACTGTCCCGCGGTAATAATCGTAGCTGCCGTAGCTGAGTTCCCCATTGTAGAACGGATTGAGCTTGGGCGTTTTGCTGACGATGTTGACCGAGCCGCCGGTGGAGCCGCGCCCGGAGTAGGTGGAATTGGGGCCTTTGAAGACTTCGACAGATTCAAGATTGAAGGAGTCGCGCGTGTAGCCGCCGATATCGCGGACGCCATCAATAAAGATGTCGGTGCGGGCGCCAAACCCGCGAATGGCGAGTTGATCGCCGGCGGGGACGCCGCCCTCGCCGGCCTGGAAGCTGATGCCGGGGACGTTGCGAAGGACGTCGCGCAGGGAGACGGCATTTTGCTCCTGGATGATGGTTTGAGGAACGACATTAATGGTTTGGGGAACGTCGCGCAACGGCACGACGATCTTCGGGCTGGACACGGACTCGGGCTGGTATCCAGAAGTCTGTTCGCCGGTGACGACGACTTCGGGGAGCGCGGCAGGGGCGTTGGTGGAGGTTGAGGGCGCGTTTTGCGCATTCACCTCAGGCCCGAGGGACGCGGAGGTCAGGGCAGCGCAGAGCCCAAACGCCGTTGAAACCCCGGTCGCGGCAAAATTCCGAAGGGAGAGGGATTGACCGTCGCTGTCGTAAATCATGGTTCGCTTAGTTTTGAACGGATCCTCCGCTCAACAATGTGAGTCTGACGCTCTGCCTTCTCGAAATGCTCCCGCTGGCTTGCGAAGCTTTAGCGGATGCTTGCTGTATTTGGAAAACGATTCACGTCTCGCATTCAGCGAAGCGTCGTCGTGATCGCGTCCCTTAGAACTTCGAAGATTTTCTTTACCTGCCTGGGGCGCGTGCAAAACGGCGGCATGACAACGAGGACATTCCCGATTGGCCGCGTTAAGACTCCGCGGCTTGCCATCGTGTCGCAGACGCGGAAACCGACGCGTTGCGCGAGGTCGAACGGTTCGCGCGTGCGCCAGTCGCGTACGAGCTCAATTCCCATGACCGCGCCCACTTGCCGGATGTCGCCCACATTGGGCAACTCCCACAAACCTTTCGCTTCTTCACGCATTACATTTTCCAAGGTGATTCGCGGTTTGTCGTTTTCGAGAAGCTTCAGACTTGCCAGCGCCGCCGCGCTGCCGAGTTGGTTTCCGGTATAACTATGGCCGTGGAAAAAGGTTTTGAACCCTTCGTATTTGCCGAGAAAGGCGTCGAAAACTTCCTGGGTGGTGAGCGTGGCGGCCATGGGCAGGTAGCCGCCGGTCAACCCTTTCGCAAGGGCGGCGAAGTCAGGTTGGACGGCTTCGTTATGCGAGGCCAGCAGAGAATTACCGGCCCTTTTGAAGCCGGTCATGACTTCATCCGCGATCAACTGCGCTCCATTGGCGCGTGTGATTTCGGCCACGTTGCGCAGCCATCCGTTCGGTTGCGGAATCATCCCGGCGGCGCCTTGCATCAACGGCTCCACGACGAAGGCCGCATATTTTTGCTTCGCGAATGCTTTTTCCACCAAGCCGACGCATTCCCATTTGCACTTGCGATAACTGCGAGCGTCGGCGCGTTCAGGCTTCGCGCGATTGAACGGACAACGATAGCAATACGGCGCCATCACCTGGTCGGTTTGAAAGAGAAGACCCGAGTAAGCTTTGTGAAACAGGTCAATGTGGCCAAGGCTCACCGCGCCGACTGTGTCGCCATGGTAAGCGCCTTGAAGGGAAAGAAAGCGCGGTGTTTTGTGGCCGAGGGCGCGCTTCGCGAACTCGTAAGCGAGTTTAAGCGCAACTTCCATCGCGGTGGAACCGTCATCGGAGAAAAAGACCTTAGGCAGGCGCGTTCTTTTGCAGAGTTGTTCCGCGAGGAGTGAGGCCGGTTCATTGGCGAGGCCGAGAGCGGAGGAGTGCGCGATTTTGCCGAGTTGCTTTTTGATTGCGCGATTAATAACGGGGTTTTGGTGCCCGTGGAGATTGGTCCAAATTGAGGAGTTCGCGTCGAGATATTCGCGTCCTTTGGTGTCGCGGAGGACGGACCCTTCTCCCGACTCAATGACGATTGGCTCCGTCGCAAGCCAGTCGCGCATTTGCGTGAAGGGGTGCCAGATGTATTTTCGGTCTAGGGCGGCGAGGGTGGCGGGCTTCACCGTGCGATTCAGATTTGATCCGGGAATTCCGGGCAGAGTTGCGAGGCTTCGAGCGAAGTTGAGCCAGGTCCGAGGAACGTCATCGTGCCGAAGCTTCCACAGAGCCAAACTTCTTTTGCGCCGGCGTCAAAATAGAGCGCGGTCTTCTCGCCAGTTAATTTCTCACTCTCGCCAGGGGTAATTACTTCGACGCAGATTTCGGGGGCTTCCAGGAAGCAGGCGCGGTTACCTAAATCTATCCAACGTCCTTTCGAAACCCAAGCGACATCGGGAGTGCGAACGCCATCAGCAGTTGAGATTGGGCATGCGATTATTGTTTCACCATCGGGAAGAAGCTTTTTGAGCCAAAGAGCGGCGTTGCCTTGGTTTCGACCGTGATGAGGAGGAGCAAGCGGGTATAAGGTAATTCGGCCATAACGATCAGTCTCGACGCGGCCTTCAATCTTTTGAAGCACTGGATCGGAAAGGACCTCCTCCCATCGACGCAAATTGAATTCGGCCTGCGCTTTGGCATGCGGTAGTTCGATGGTGATGCCAGTCATATCTCAACGATATGCTTACGCGAAACTGGGCGTCAAATCGGATAAAGACAGCGGTGTCCTAATTTGAACGGATCTTTCCAAAGGCGGCTCGGAGAGTGAGTCGATAGAATATCAAGACTCCGAAGAATATTACCAAAAAAGCGAGAACCGCACTTGCTACTGCATCGAACCAAGGATTCGGCGGAAGATGCGGCAAGTTCTCTCCGGGTTTAAGATCGGGAATCGGATATTTAACCGAAAAGAATTTGAGCGACCCTGCAATTGTGGCCAGACCGAAAGCTGAAATTATCGCCACCCAATGCCACCACTTGCCTTTAATTTCATTCCATGCGATTGAATTGGCTTCAGGTTCCATGCCGTCTCGTCTTTGACTGATAACATCGACCGTCATTTCAAATTAGGACAGCACCAATCGCGTTATTCTGTGCCGGCGATGAGCGGTTCGAGGGTGGATTTGGCAATGCGGAGGCCAGTCTCTTCGAGGCGATCGCGGTAGATTGGGTCGTGCCAGCCTTCGATATTGAGGTCGCCGTCGTAGCCGGCGCGGAGGAGTTCGTGGATGATCTGGGCCCAGTTGGATTGGCCGAGGCCGGGGAAGCGATGTTCGGCGACGCCGGGATGGCAAAGGCCATATCGGCGGAGAAGCGGTTCGTTGATGAATCCGTCCTTAGCGTGAATGTGAAAGATGCGTTTGCCGAATTCGCGGATGTTTTGAAGCGGATCAATCAACTGGCAGACCAGGTGGCCCGCGTCCCATTCGATGCCGACGTTGTCGAGGCCGATGGCGTCGAAGAGTTTTGGCCAGAGGGCGGGTTGGCCTGCGAGGTTCCAATGCGCGATCGGTTGATGCCATTGGCCTTGCGGACAATGTTCGAAGGCGATGCGGACGCCGAGGTCGCGGGCGCGTTGCGCGAGCGGACGCCAAAATTCAGCGGCCGTGGGAATCCCTTTTTCAGCGAAGGCGTAAACGGGACCTCCGCCGCGTTCGTCAATGGTGGTATCGATCACGGCGCCCGTGAAAGCGCCGACCGTGCGAATGCCGAGATGGGCGGCGACATCGATGGCGCGTTGCATCACGCGGCGGGCGGTGTCGCTTTGTTTTGGGTCGAGGGTGTTTCGATACCACGCCGCGATTGCGGAGATACGGAGATCGCGCCGTTTGGCTTCGTCACCAACCTGATTGGCGGCCGATTTCCAGTCGGCGTTTTTCGTGCCGCAAGGGCTATCTTCAAAACGCACCCATTCAAAGCAGCGGAATCCCAGTTCCTGGACTTTATCCAGTTCAGCGGGATCGCAGCGCGCAAGCATCCCCAATCGCATGCGGCATTGAAACTGGTTTTCCACCCCTGCGCAACAGTGGTCCAATTTTTAGCTGGGTTTACGGACCAATTTGAGACCAGTGTTGGAAACGCAATATGAATTCTCACGGCCCATTCACTTTCGCGGCGGCCTTGGTCGTCATCGCCGTGCAGATTGGGTTGGGCATCGCTCCGAAGGCGGACCGGATGACGTGGGTTTTGGAGAATTTTCCCGTTTGGATTGGTCTCGTGATGCTGGCATTCACATGGAAGAAGTTTCCTCTTAGCCGGCTCTGCCTGGGGTTGCTCGTGGTGCATTCGGTGATCCTCGCGGTAGGCGGGCATTATACGTACCCGAAAGTGCCGCTCGGCGATTGGGTAAAGGAGGCGTTTCACTTTTCGCGCAATCATTACGATCGTCTCGGGCACTTCGCGCAGGGATTTATTCCGGCGATTTTTGTGCGTGAATTGTTGATCCGGAAAGCGGAGGTGAGGCGAGGCGCATGGCTTTTCACGTTGAGCGTGTGCGTTTGCCTGGCGTTCAGCGCGTTTTACGAATTCATCGAATGGTGGGCAGCGCTCGCGACGGGCGAGGCGGCGACGGACTTCCTCGGGACGCAAGGCGACCCGTGGGATACGCAATGGGATATGTTTCTCGCGTTCATCGGCGCCATCGTATCCCTGGCTCTTTTGGCACGGGCGCATGATCGATCGTTGAAGCGGGTCGCGCTTCGCGTTTGACAGAGGCTCGTCCCGTCCTATGATAGATTTGTCAGTGCGACCTCGCATTTATAACGTCATCGCGGCTTGCCTTCTGATCGTTTCGATCGGCGGCCATTGGGCGTTACTGCAATCGGTGGCCTGGATGGGAATGCTTGTCAGCTATTCCGCGGAGGAGAATTTCAGCGCCGCCATCGAGAAGACTTTTGATGGCAAACATCCGTGCGGTCTGTGCAAAGCGGTCGATCACGGCAAGCGTTCTGAGGAGAAAAAGTCCTTCCTCAAAGCGGAGATGAAGATCAATTGGATGCTCGTTGAAGAAAGTCCGTTGGTGTGGTCTCCATCGTGGATGAACGAAGCTCTGCCGCCCGACGATCCTTCGCTCCTGGTGTTCGCTTCCCCGCCTATTCCTCCCCCCAGATCGGTCTAATCGCTTCGATCCTGGCTTCGCTTGAATAAGCGAGGGTTTTCGTGCGCTCGTGTGAGCGTGTTCCTTTTTGTTGCAGTTGTGATTTTTCGTGTCCGGAGATTGCCAGGGTTCACTTTGATTGAACTCCTGGTTGTGGTGGCCATCATCGGCATCCTGGCTTCGATGCTTCTTCCCGCGCTGGGAAAGGCTAAAGCCAAGGGCCTGGCCACGTCGTGCATGAGCAACTTTCGGCAAATCGGGATTTCGACCACGATGTTTATTGATGATCACGACGGCGCTTTTCCGCAGTCGGAACATTCGGGACAGACCTGGGTGGCGACGCTGATTCCATATGGAGGCGGCAAACTCATTTACCGCTGTCCCGCCGACAAAAACACGAATCGCATCTACAGCTTTGCGATTAACGATTTTCTGTTGCCGCCTTTGCCCGGCGATCCGGACTTTTCAAAAGCTTCAAATCTTCCCGCGCCCTCTGAGACGATTCTGTTTCCGGAATGCGCGGATAAGTACACCGACAGCGATCACTACCATTTTGCGCTGCGGGACGACGGCGGTTATTCGCCGATTTCTTTTGAAGGTCAAGTCGCTGTGCGCCGGCATCAAAACGCGGCCAACTACCTGTTTGTAGATGGCCACGTCGATCGAATTAGTTGGATTCCAGTGAAGAAAAAGTTGACCGCGGAAGGTTCACGTTTCGTGAACCCGGGCGGCCATAAACCTATTGTCCCGTGAAGGCGGGAGACTTGATTGAAGTATGAAAGTTTGGAATGCAGTAATGTTAGTTGGAACGGTGTTGCTGGCGGCCCCGGTGGTCCAGGCGCAGGATCATGGACATCTTGACGCTTCAGCCGCGGGAAAAAACCAGGGGGATAAATTGACGTGGCATAACGGGGCGGACTTTGTCCTGGAATCGGGCTACGTGAAAACGATGCTTCCTTCGACGGTGGCGAAGACTCTCGGGTTTTATGACGGCGGTTTTACGTTCACCGCGCGGCACATGACAAACGCTCTGGGGGAAGTCCAGGCCAGCGCGGCGCCCGGTTCGTTCCTGGTAGCGGAAATTGTCTCGGTGGATGGGCCTGAAGGAGGCAGTTTCGGTTTTTGGGAGACAACTGCGGCGGCGGGAACGCCTACGTTCGCGCTGCCGGTGGGAGCCGTGCCGTCTGGGGCCCGCTTTGAATTAAGCAACGCAAACCTCGGAGCCGGTATGCCCGAGGGCGACCCGTTTGGGCATATTCACGGGCGGCGTTGGACGACGACGAAGCCGGGTATCTACACGGTGGGATTTCGCGCGATCGACACAAGCGTCAACGGCGCGGATGGCGGTCCCATTCATACACCATCTGATGTAATTAAAATCCGTTACCAGGCGGGCTACAATATCAAGGAAGTCACGCGCGAGAATGGTGTCGCGACCATCACCGTGGGTACGGCGACGGGGTTCCAGTTCCAGCTTCAGAAGAGTGCGAGCCTGGGCGATTCGGCGGATTGGAAGAACGTGGATGGAGCTGTTGTGACCGGGAATGACTTGTTCCAGCCGCTTGTGGACGAAGAGGCCACGGACGATGTCCGATTTTATCGGGTTGAGGTGACAGCGGCGCCGTAGCGTGAGACGCAAAGCGCACATCTGGGCGCTGGCCTTGGCCGCGCTGAGCGGGATGGCGGGGTTGGCGCACCAGATGGTGTGGACGCGGCGGTTGGTGGACTTGCTCGGAGCGAGTCCACTGACTTTTTCCAAAGTGGTCGGAGCCTTTTTTGTGGGGCTGGCGGCGGGATCGGCGTTGGCCGTGTTTTATTCAGGAGCCGCGCGACGGCCCTGGAGAAAGCTCGCCGACGCTGAGGCGTTGATCGCAATTCTCGCGATCCCATCCATGCTGACGCCTTACTTTCCCCCCGCGGGATTCGTCACGTCAGCCCTGCCATTCCTGCTCGTCACGCCGCCGGCATTGGTGATGGGTTTGGTTTTGCCGTGGTTGATTCGGGCGTTGCGCGCGACGGATGGAACCGGTGAAGTGAGGGTCACGTGGCTGTATGCGGTGAATACGTTTGGGGGCGCGGCCGGCGTGGTTTTGGTTTTGCTTGTGGCGCTGCCGAAATGGGGACTCGCCAACACAGCGCTGGCTTGCTGCGCGATTAATTTTCTGGTTGCCGCCGGGGCAATGCTTATTGGTCGAAGGTCCGGAACAGCGAGCAACGGCGACGTTTTTGAAGTTGTCGGCGGCGGGTCGGGATTGGAACGTTCGGCAATCTGGCTTGCGTTCGCGTCAGGCTTTTTGGTTTTGGCGTTGGAAGTTTTGTTTCAACATCAATTCGCGCAGGTCACGATCAACTCGCTGTTCTCCAGTGGCACGGTCCTGGTTTGGGCATTGCTGTCGCTTGCGGCTGGATCGGCGGCGGCGGGCTGGTTTGGGAAACGATTCCGTTCGGGAGCGGATGCGGCGGCTCTGGCGCTGGCGGGATTCTTTTGCGTATTTGAGCCGGTGGTATTCTGTTGGATTCGGCCGGGGCTGGCGATTCTTCCGTATGAACTAAAGCCCGGCGCTTACACGGTTGAAATCAGCCTGCTCAGTCTCGGTGTTTTGTTTCCAGTATTTTTCGCGGCAGGGATGGTATTTCCATTGCAACTCCGGAAGGCAAATGGCGCCAAAGAGATCGCACAGCTCCTGGCGTGGAATGGTGTTGGCGGGTGGCTTGGTTCTGAATTGGCGCAAACTTTCATCGCGCCCCGGTTTGGCCTTTGGAATAGCGTTCTAACGCTGGGATGCGGTTATTTCTTTCTCTCATTTTTAGTCGTTCCGCGCTCACTTAAATGGCGACTGTTGTTCCCGTTCGCAACGGCGTCAGCCGCGTTTATTGCAGCGTATCAATCCGCGAAACTTCCTCAGGCTTCGCTGAATTCCGGAGAGCGCGTGGCGAAACTGCAGGTTGGACGCGAAGGGGTCGTCGCCACGGTCGAGTGCGGTCCAGGCGATTGGCGTATGCTTTTTAACAACAGCTACACACTCGGCGGTTCAAAAGCCCAGTCCAACCAGGAGCGGCAGGCGCACCTTCCGATTCTTTTACATGGCCAGGCCAAATCGGTGGCCCTGCTCGGTGTGGCAACGGGCGGAACGCTCGGCGGAGCGTCACTTCATCCTTCACTGGAGCGCATTGAGGCGGCGGAACTTTCTCCGTTGGTTGTTGAACAGGCGCAGCAGTTTTTTGCTCAGTATAATCGCAATGTGTTTCGCGATTCACGGGTGCGGGTGATGACAGAAGATGCGCGCCGGCTCATGAACATTCGAACGAACGTCTATGACGTCGTGATCGGTGATTTGTTTCTTCCCTGGCGAACGGGCGAAGCGCGATTGTTCAGTCTCGAACATTTTAAGGCCGTGCGCGGGGCGTTAAAAGAAGATGGAATATTCTGCCAATGGCTGCCGATGTTTCAATTGACCAAACCGCAGTTTGAAACGATCGCGCGCACTTTCCAGGAGGTGTTTCCCGAAACGATTTTGTTGAGGGGAGATTTTTACGCGGACCTGCCGATTCTCGGATTGATGGGAGGGCGCCGGCTCGAAGGGCTTTCCTGGCAGCAAATCAGGGCACGCTGCGCGGAGCTTCGCGGAGCGGGAATCGTCAAAGACCCGATCGCGCGGCATGCTGAAGGGGTGGCCATGATGATCGTTGGCACGCTTCCGACTTTTGAACACGGTCCGATCAATACGCTCGCCAGCTCCTGGCTTGAGTGGGACTGCGGCGGAAACATTCTTGGGATGCAAACGCCGTGGTTTGTGGGAATTCCTGAAGCTGAATTCTTGCGTGGTATTCATCGCGCGGCATCACCGCGCATGCCCGGTGAAATCCGCGCCGCGCATGACGCTGGGCAGTTTTTCCTCACGATGGAAATTGCCGCAAAGCTCGGTCTCCCGGTGCTGGTTAATCTCAAAAGCCAAGTGACTGAAAGACTGCCACGGGCTCTCCAAACGGATCTCGACGCAGCGTGGGCGCGATGGCCTTCACAAGTTAAGCCATAGCAATAACCTCATTACCAACATGTTCCAAAAATTTAAAATTGTTCTTGTAATCTTGATCAATATCATAGAGTTTTTACTCAATTGAACGAGTAAAGAATGGATGAACACGCAAGTTGACATTGATGAACCCGTCAGGGGTGAGGTTTCGATTCGAGAAAAAGGTGTTCTCGACGCTTTACGCCGGGTTCGTTTTGGATCGGTCGAGGTGATCATCCATGACGGGCAGGTGGTGCAAATTGAACGCAAGGAAAAGGTGCGTTTTTCACAGTAAAGTAAGATTTCCGACCAGACGACTGGAGGCCGAAACGTAGCGCATCAACCGACCGGTTCACCGGAGGTCCTGCCAAAGAATATGAGAAATGTTAAACATCAAAACAGGATTAACGGCGGTTGGTTTGGGCGCTTTGCTGGCGGTTCCAATTCACGGACAGGAAGATTTGAGAACGAAGGTGGATGATTTGGAACAGCAACTTCGAATCTTGAAACGGCAACTGGAACTCGATAAAGAGGCCTCCACGGAAAAAGCCAAGACGACCGCAGTCGTCAGCGCTGGCGCGAATGGATTCAGCCTTCGTTCCGCGGACACGAATTTCGTGATGAAAATACGCGGCTACATCCAGGCGGACGCTCGGTTTTTTCCAGATGATCATGCAGCCGGAACCTCCAACGATACGCTCCTGCTTCGGCGTGTTCGCCCGATCATCGAGGGAACAGTTTTCGAGAAATTCGATTATCGCTTGATGCTCGATTTCGGGTCGAACGCATCGCTTTCGTCCGCAAATGATCCGTTTGTCCAGGACGCTTACGTGAATGCCCGTTTCCAACCGTGGTTTCAGGTACAAGTCGGAAAATTCAAGGAACCGGTGGACCTCGAGCGATTGCAGTCGGGGTCGAACCTGCTCTTCGTAGAACGGGGTTTCCCGACCGTGCTCGCTCCCAATCGCGACGTGGGGGTTCAGATTCATGGCGAGGTGTTGAATGGAGCGCTGACCTACGCGGTGGGCGCTTTCAACGGCGTCCAAAATAATGCGAGCGGCGATTTTGAAACGGTGGATGATGAAAAGGACCTCGCCGCGCGAATTTTTGCGAGGCCGTTTAAGGACAGTAAAACCGAGGCGCTGCGCGGGATCGGCTTTGGCATCGGCGGCTCAATCGGAAATCAGGAAGGGACGCCCGGGACGCTTCGCTCACCCGGTCAGCAGGGCATTTTCTCGTATATCGGCGGGACACCGGCAGCGGTTGTCGCGGACGGCGAGCATTGGAGAATCGCCCCACAGGGCTATTACTATTACGGTCCGTTCGGATTATTCGGCGAATACATCATCTCGGATCAGACACTTCGCAAAACGACGGCGCCGGTGGGGACCTTGCGCGCGCAGAATTCCGCGTGGATGGTCGCCGCGTCCTATTTCCTGACTGGTGAAGAGAATTCCTTCAAAGCGGTCACGCCCAAGAAACCGTTCAATCCCGGAAATGGCGGCTGGGGCGCCTTGGAAATTGCGGCGCGCATTCAACATCTCGACATAGACGATGATGTGTTTCCGGGTTTTGCGAGCGCCGCCTCTTCCGCCACCGAAGCAACTTCGTGGGGCGTCGGCCTGAACTGGCATTTGAACAAGAACTTCAAACTCAATTTCAATTACGAACAAACCGATTTCAAGGGAGGCGCGACCTCGCTCTTGAGCGATGGCGAAAAAGTGTTCCTGACACGGGCTCAGATTTCATTTTAATAATACCTAACAACAAAGAAGATCATGAATCAAAATAGGACCAGCATTTGGCTGGCTGTCGTTGTGGCCCTGGGCACGGGACTTTCCGCGATGGCGAAAAACGTACGGATTCTCAATGTGTCTTACGATCCGACGCGCGAATTGTATGAAGAATACAACAAGGCCTTTGCGGCGCACTGGAAGCAAAAGACCGGTGATACGGTGGAAATCCAGCAATCTCACGCCGGCTCTGGCAAACAGGCGCGATCCGTCATTGACGGTCTTTCCGCCGACGTTGTGACATTGGCGCTGGCTTACGACATCGACATGATTGCGGAGCGCGGACGTTTGCTGCCCGCGGATTGGCAGAAGCGGCTTCCGAACAATAGCGCGCCGTACACTTCCACCATTGTTTTCCTGGTGCGCAAAGGGAATCCGAAAGGGATTAAGGACTGGGACGATCTTGTGAAGCCGAAAGTCGGAGTGGTCACCCCCAACCCGAAAACTTCCGGGGGGGCCCGCTGGAATTATCTCGCCGCCTGGGCATTTGCGCTCGAGAAATATGGGAAAGATCCCGCGAAGGCCAAAGACTTCTTGGCGAAGCTTTTCAAGAACGTGGAAGTTCGCGATACGGGAGCCCGCGGGTCCACCACGACGTTCGTGAAAAACAAAATCGGCGACGTGTTGATCGCGTGGGAAAACGAGGCCTATCTGTCGCTCAAGGAATTTCCAGAGGAGAAATTTGAAATCGTTACGCCCTCCCTGAGCATTCTCGCGGAGCCTCCAGTTGCGGTGGTGGATAAAGTCGCGAAGAAGCGCGGCTCCGAAGCGATCGCCAAAGCCTACCTCGAGTATCTGTATTCGGACGAAGGCCAGGAAATCGCCGGACGGAATTTCTATCGTCCGCGCGCGGAGAAAGCGGCCGCAAAATTCAGCGCTCAATTCGGGAAGGTGCGATTGATCACGATCGATGAAATCTTCGGCGGCTGGGGAAAGGCTCAAAAGGAGCATTTTGCCGAGGGCGGAACGTATGACCAGATCTCTCAACCTTAAATCTCGAACGAGTTTAAGTCCTCCGCGAGCGGCGGTTCCTGTGTATGGAGCCGCCGTTTTCTTTGGGCCGGCTTCCTGAACTCTGAACGACGCCTGACACGAAATTTCAGGCGCGCACGTGCCTTGGAATCCGTACTACCCCGACTGGTTGGTGGGAAAACGCGGTGCGACCCTTGCACGGAAGGAGAATTTCGATGAATACACGGCGTGTCGCGCAGGCGTTGGGATGGTTCAGCATTGGGCTGGGATTGGCGGAACTTGTCGCGCCGCGCCGGATGGCGCGGGCAACCGGGTTGAATCATAAAAAAGGGCTGATGCCCCTGCTGGGAGTGCGGGAAATTACCAGTGGCATCGGCATTTTAACCAACGATAAACCGGCGGGCTGGCTCTGGTCGCGCGTGGCAGGTGACATCATGGACCTGGCGGTGCTTGGCTCGGGGTTCAGTTCCCGGCGCAGCGATAAAACGCGCCTCGCGGTTGCCACTGCGATGGTGGCCGGGGTCACCGCCGTCGATCTTTTGTGCGGTAAGGAATTAACGCAGGAGAAAAAGCGGGAAGGTTCGGGAAACGGGGCGCCGAAACAGACGTTTCGAACGATCACAATCAACAAAAGCGCCCGTGAACTATACCAATTCTGGCGTCAGTTGGAGAATCTTCCGCGGATCGTTCCCGATTTAAAGTCAGTCACCGCGACAAGCGAGCGCACATCGCATTGGGTCGCCAAAGGCCCGGGGGGAGTCGATGTCGAATGGGATGCGGAGATTGTCGAGGACAACCCAGCGGATCGTATATCGTGGCGGTCCTTGCCGGGATCGACCGTGCCAAATTCCGGCACCGTGCAGTTCCAGGAACTGCCGGGCGATCGCGGAACCGTGGTGCGATTAAGGATGAGTTATGATCCACCGGGGGGCGGGCTTGGAAGCAAGATCGCGCGGCTCTTCGGCAAAGCGCCGGAGCAGCAATCAATGGAGTTTCTGCGCACGTTTAAGCAACTCATCGAGACCGGCGAGATCGCGACGACTGTCGGACAACCTGCCGGAAGAAAGACCAGCTATTCCCCAAAATTTGACGTGGGAGCCCGCAAATTGGCGGAGGCGAATTAAAGGAGACTTATGAAAGCGAATTGTTGGTACGGCATGAAGGAGGTCCGCGTGGAAGAAGTGCCTGATCCGAAGATATTGAATCCACGCGACGCCATCGTGAAAATTACATCGACGGCGATTTGCGGCTCCGACCTGCATTTATACGACGGGTATGTGCCCACGATGGAGAAGGGTGACATTCTCGGGCACGAGTTCATGGGCGAAGTCGTTGAGGTTGGCCGAGGTGTGAACAATCTGAAAGTCGGCGACCGGGTGGTCGTACCATTCCCCATCGCCTGCGGGAATTGTTATTTTTGCAAACGTGATGAGTGGTCGTCGTGCGAGAACTCAAACCCGAACGCGACCCTGGCGGAGAAAATGTGGGGGCATCATACCTGCGGGATTTTTGGTTACTCCCATTTGACCGGGGGATACGCGGGCGGGCAGGCGCAGTATGCGCGGGTGCCGTTCGCGGATGTGGGCCCCTTGAAGATCGAAAACGATCTGCCGGACGAGAAGGTCCTTTTTCTCTCAGACATTTTACCGACGGCATACATGGCGGCTGACTATTGTGAAATTGAACCTGGCGATACGATTGCCGTGTGGGGATGTGGTCCGGTGGGGTTGCTGGCGATCAAGTGCGCATTCCTGCTTGGAGCGGGCCGTGTCATCGCGATTGACGAATATCCTGAACGGCTGGCGCGGGCGCACGAACGAGCGGGTGCGGAGACGTTGAATTTTGCGGAGGTGGACAGCATACCCAATGCGTTGCGCGACATGACGGGCGGACGAGGGCCGGATGCGTGCATTGATGCCGTCGGGCAGGAGGCGAACGCGCATGGTTTAATCGGAGTGTACGATCGGGTCAAACAATCCGCGCGTTTGCAGACGGACCGGCCGACAGCCTTGCGGCAGGCAATCACGGCGGTGCGCAATGGCGGGGTGGTTTCCGTGGTGGGTGTTTACGGTGGCATAATCGATAAATTCCCGATGGGAGCCATCGTAAACCGCGGGTTGACGATCAAGTCCGGTCAAACACCGGTTCATAAATACATGCGGCCGCTGCTGGAAAGAATCGAAAAGGGAGAAATTGATCCGACGTTCATCATCAGCCACCGGATGAGCCTTGAGGAGGCCCCGCACGGCTACGAAATCTTCCAAAAGCGCGAAGATGATTGCGTGAAGGTTGTGCTGAAACCTTAGTGAGATGTTCGGCCGCAAAGAGTCAGCGATTCCGTAAGATTATTTTGATGGAATACGTTTTGGGCGTGGCCGCAGTCGGTTAGGGCAGATTCGCAAAGGAAAAATTCATCGAGCAGATTCTTTTTGATTGCATTCCCGCATCGTTTTGTAATCCTAGCCGCATACATGGCTAGGATTTACTCTCTCAGCCGAAAATCAACGCTCTCGCTTGGCCAGCGCAAGGCGGCGCTTCTGGCGCAGCTCAAGGTTGATCCGGATTTGCTGCGCGCCTCTTATGTCGAGCGTTTTTCGGTTTGCGGCAAAAAGCAGTGCCGTTGCCATCACGGCGGGGCCAAGCACGGTCCGTTTTATTATTTCACGCAGTCTCTGGGCAGCGGCCGGATCAACAAATTCCTGCTCAAGACCCAGGCTCAGCAAAAGGCCGCCCAGGAAGGCATCGCGCGTTTTCGGCGGCTGCACGAACTCTTAGAGGAGCTTTCGCAGATCAACTCCGAATTGCTCCGCCGCGAGGAAAGGCTCCTGCCTGAGTAAAACCGATTTTGGCGAGTTGCCCCGCTTCGTGCGTTATGCCCAAAAGATGTTCCATCTCCATTTCCTGGCCGGAGCCTTCACCGATTCGCGGCCCTGCCCGGAAATTCCCGGTCGCGCTGTTTCCTTAACTTTGTTGCTCGGTGAGGTCGCTCAAATTCCCAGCATGCTGCAACTGGAAAAGGAAACCCAACTGCCGCAGTGGCAGCGCTGGGTGGGCTATCACCATCCGATCAGTGACGACACCCTGGATTATGTGAGCGAACGGATGGACGTGAGCAAATTGCGGCGGGGCGCCGCCTGGATCAATCGCAAGCTCAAACGCGGCAAAGCCTTCGAAGGGAACAAAGTCAATGGATTGCAGGTCCTCAGCGTGGATGCCAACGAGCAATTTTGCAGCGATCATCGTTGCTGCGCCGATTGTTTGACGCGCGAGATCACAACCAAAGATACCCAAGGGCAGCCGCGCAAACATATCCAGTATTATCACAAACAGGTTTATGCCCAGTTGAGCGGTCCCAAGTTGAGCGTGATTTTGGATGTGGAACCGATGCGCCAGGGCGAAGAAGAATGCGCGGCTGCTTTGCGGTTGTTGGAGCGTGTGCGCGCAAGCCACGGCCCGCGTTTTTTCGACGCCGTGCTGGTCGATGCCTGGTACACCCACGGACCGTTTCTCAAAAAAGTGGTGAGGCTGGGCTGGCCGGTCATCTCCGTTCTTAAACAGGAGCGCTACGACATTTACGGGGAAGCGCTGGCCCTGACCAAAGGCCAGCAGCCCGCCCAAACCTTTGAGTGCGATGGACGCAAAGTGGAGATTTGGGACCTGCGCGAGATGACTTTCAGCGACACCTATACCGAGCCCGTGCGCGTGGTGCGCGTGCGGGAAAGCTGGAGGGCACGCGAGCGGACCGGCGGCCAATGGGTTATCAAGGAAAAAGAACAAAACTGGATCTGGATCGTAGCCGGCGACTTGGATGGCTATGGCGGCGCGGTCATCCGGGATTTGGGCCATTTGCGCTGGAAAATTGAAAACAACGCTTTCAACGAACTCACCCAATCGTGGGGTCTCACTCATTGCGCTCACCACCACCCGGTCTCTCTCCAGGTCCTGCTCTGGAGCAAGATCATCGCCTTCACGCTCTTTCACGCCTATGCCATTTTACATGGCAAGCTTCTCCGCCTGAGCCGAGTGACCTTCCAGGAACTGCGCAAGCGCGTCTATCGCTCTCTTTTGTGCGGAGAAGTGCAGCCATTCTTTAGCGGATGAACGCATGAGATAAACCGCTCAAAAAATTTACTTTCAAAAGCTCGGGTTTAGAGGACTCGGTCAGCCGGGGTCCTGGGGCGGAGCTACCCCAACAAGGAGAACGGGTTTCTGGTTCAGCGGAAGACAGTGCCCGTTTTAAAAAAGAAATCCGCGCTTAAAACCAGGAATTTACCTCACCATGCGGAATCGCTGGCAAAGAGTATGCAGACTTGCGGCTCGCGCGTTTTCATTTAGTCTCTAGGCATGACGTTTCGCGCTCATTTTGACGGTCGCGTTCTCGTTCCAGAAGAACCGCTTGATCTGCCTGCGAACGTCCCGGTCCAAGTTGAGGTGCGGGTGGTTAAACAAAAGAAAGTTCGGTCTTTTAGGCTGAAGAACGGTTTTCCACTGGCACGTAACGACGGGATCAGGATGACGGCTAAGGATGTGGCATCCACTCTTCATGATGAATGAAGCACCTGCTGGACGCTAACGGGCTGGTAGCTCTCGTCCTGCAACAGCACGAGCATCATGAACGGGCTCATCGATTTTTCTCTCGCCGGCCGTTCGCGGTCTCCACCTTGGCTCAACTCGCTTTATTGCAGGTTCTCTCTCTCGCCCGAGAAGGATCGGGAAAGATGTCCATCCGCCGCTTCACACGCCGTCGGAGGCTGTGCGCCTCCTGCGACTGCTCTCGAATCGACCTGGAGTGAAATTTCTACCCAGCGACATAAATTGCGCGGGACCGCTTCTGTTTGAGAACGTGACGGGCCACCATCAATGGAATGATTTTTACCTTGTAGCGCTTGCGCGAAAACACAATTTACTACTGGCGACCTTCGACCAGGGCGTCGCGGCGACGTTTCCGGATGATTGCAAATTGATTCCGTAATTATTTCGCAAACTCGACGCAACGGGTTTCGCGTACGACTGTTACCCGGATCTGCCCTGGATATTGAAGGTCATTTTCAATTTTTTTGACGATGTTATGGGCCAATTGCGTCGCCTGGTCGTCGCTGACCTCGCAGGGTTGCACAAAGACGCGAAGTTCGCGGCCGGCATGCACGGCAAAACATTTTTCCACGCCGGGAAAGCTTGATCCGATCTGTTCGAGGTCCTCGAGTCGCTTAATGTAGGTCGTCATCGTCTCAGAACGGGCGCCCGGGCGCGATGCGCTGATCGCGTCCGCGGCGCTGACGAGGATGCCCAACACCGTTGTGTGCGGAACTTCGTCGTGGTGCGAAGCGACCGCATTCACGATGTCCTCAGATTCGCCATGTCGCTTGATCAAATCGGCGCCGATCAAGGCATGCGATCCTTCAACCTCATGATTGAGCGCCTTGCCGATGTCATGGAGCAGCCCGGATTTTTTCGCGGCGGTCACATCGACCCCCATTTCCGAAGCCATGATCCCCATTAGTTGCGCGACCTCGATCGAGTGATCCAAAATATTTTGAGAGAAGCTGCGGCGAAAACGAAGGCTGCCTAAACGCTTCACGACTTCGGAATGCATTGGCGTTAGCCCCAGTTTAAAAATTGCCTCCTCGCCGAAGCGCATGATGTTTTCATCCATCTCTTCAGTGACTTTTGTCACCACTTCCTCGATGCGCGTCGGATGAATGCGGCCGTCCAGGATCAAGCGATGCATCGCCTCCCGCGCGATCTCGCGCCGCACTGGATCGAAGCCGGAAAGGACCACGGCGTTCGGCGTGTCATCAATCAAAACGGTGATGCCGGTCGCCGCTTCGAAGGCGCGGATGTTGCGGCCCTCGCGACCGATAATCCGGCCCTTGATTTCATCCCCCTGGATGGCGACGGTAGCCGTGGTCGTCTCGAACGTATGACTCCCGGCGTGACGCTGAATCGCCAGGCTGATGATGCGCCGGGCTTGTTCTTCAGCGCGACATTTCGCGTTCTCAACGATGTTGCGCGAAATATCAGCCGCGTCTTTGAGGCTTTGCGATTCGACCTCCTTGAGGAAAAGCTGGCGCGCGTCGGCCTCGGAAATCTGGGACAATTTTTGCAACTCCTGCCGGCGTTGTTCCACCAGCCGGGCCAGTTCAAGTCGCTCGTTCTCCAACGCGACACGTTCTTTCTGCAGCGCCTTCTGCCGTTCCAGGACCGTTTTTTCCTGGTGACCGAGGCTTTCGAGTTGCGCGTTAATGAGCGACTCCCGCTGATTAAGACGCTTTTCAGCCTCGCAAAGATTCTCGCGCCGTTCGGCAAATGACTTTTCCGTGTCCTGCCGGATTTTGAGAGCCTCTTCGTTGGCAGCCAGGCGCGCTTCGCGCAAGACCGTTTCAGATTCCTTGCGCGCAGTTTCTAGGGTCAGACGCTCTTTCTCGGCGAGGGTGAGCCGAAAATTTCGCTCTTTCCAGCGAACGATGTAATAACCGACGAGAACACCGGCCACCAGGATGCCAGCGCCTTCCAAATAATAAATTTCCATCATCGCAAATCCGGGGAGGAGCCCCGGCAGTCCAGCCAGCGGGATGGGGTTGCCAGGAACTGGACGCCCACATCGTGCGGTTCGACTGGTATGCCTTCGAGAATTTGCTCATCAAAGCAAACTCCGCATTTCACGCCGGAGGCTTCTGATAACATCCGGTCATAAAATCCCTTGCCCCGGCCCAGCCGCCGCCCCCGCAGGTCGAATCCTACACCCGGAACCACAATCAAGTCCAGCCGGTTTAGTGAAATGGGGGTGGCGGAGGTCGGCTCCATGGCGCCAAAAAGCCCCGGAACCAAAGGCTTACCTTCGATTAAAAATGCGGCATAGGTTCCGGTTTCCGGAAGAAAACGAGGCAGCGCCACCTCTTTTCCTTCCTCCGTTGCCCTCTTCAGGATTGGTCGCACATCTGGTTCCCCTGCCAAAGGCATGTAGAGGAGAATCGACTTTGACCCTCGGAAAACCTCTTGTGCGAAAATCAACTCGCAAACCCGCCGCGAGCCCTCTGCCTGAGCCTCCGGGAGCATCGCCTGGATCCTCGCGCGTGCTATCCGCCGCAATTCCTGCTTTCCAGACAAAATGCTCTCGTCCACCCATCGATTACAAATCAACAACCCACAATCATCAATTCTCAATAAAGCGCCTTCGGACCCTCACACCCCCTCTCTCAATCGCCGCAATTCATCGAGCAGTTCGGGCTGTTCCTTCAGCATCAACAACGGCTGAAGTGGTCTTCGATGTACTTCCAATCCAACTGGGTTGCTCCCTGCCTTGCGATGATTCCTTCAACATCCCGCCAGTCCTGCGAACGAGCCGCAAAAGTTTTGAAAACAATTGAGTCCTCAGCGCTGCACAATCTCAAAGAGTGGCCTTTTTCAAATTCAACTTTGCGTGAGCGCGCGACCGCTGATTCTTCAAAAGGCAGGGCGCCCATCGAGATATCAATTCCCGTCCCATCCGAAGATTTCAACAAAAGCACTCGTTTCTGAAGAGCAAACTCGACCGCATCGGCGATGCGGGGTGTAAAACGCGTCAGAATGCTCTCGATAAAAGTCTCTTCCTTTCCGAAACCGGTGATTACGGTGATATCGACGTCACGCGTCACCCGCGGTTCACCCCAATGGAAGGCGGCGAGGCCGCCGATAATGCAAAAGGACCAGCCTCTCGCTTCCATAAACTCCTGCACCTCCACTGCGGCCGAAAAGACATCCCTTATTTCCATTGGTGAAGCTTCTTAAACCAGGCTTGTTGCTCCACTAACCCTGAACTCGGGCGTGCCGGCAATCTCGAGGCCAGAACAAAGGCGCGTCTTAGCTGGACGAACGCAGATTTGGTGTCCACATTGCGCAACTCCTCCAGGCGAATTTTTTCCAACGCCGGTCCCGCGCGTTTCCAACGCTCGATGTGCTCGCGCACCAGCCTCGCTTCATCAGCGCTCATGGTCCAAGTTTATCCGAGCCACCGGCTGGCAGCAACCGCGCAATCACTCCTTCCCAGGATACAGAAGAAAGATTACAACTTCGTAATTAGCCTCAATTCTCGATCCTCAATGAAGACTTGGAAGAAAATAATCTGTTTTGCAATCGTATGCGCGGGAATCTCACACGCGGCCGAGACTCGAATGGTCGTGATCGGGGTTGATGGTTTGAGCCCGGATGGGGTTCGCAAGGCGCAAGCTCCAAATCTGAAGAGGCTGATGCAATCCGGAGCCTGGACGTTGAAGGCCCGCGGGGTAATGCCGACCTCGAGCAGCCCCAATTGGGCTTCCATGATCATGGGCGCGGGTCCGGAGCAGCACGGCGTGACTTCAAATGACTGGGACACAAACAAGTTCCAAATCGCCCCCTTGGAATTGGGCAAAGGCGGAATGTTTCCGACGATCTTTGGAGTGTTGCGCGACCAACGGCCCAAATCTGTCAGTTGCGTCTTTCATGATTGGGGTGGGTACGGACGCCTTTTCGAACGGGCCGAAGTCAATTTCATTGAAGATTCCGACGGACCCACCAACGCCGTCCGGCACGCCGTCGCATACTGGAAAGAAAAAAAGCCATCCTTTACCTTCATTCACATGGATCATGTTGACCACGCCGGTCACCACGATGGCCACGGATCACCCGCGTATTACGCCTCGGTGGAGGTCGCGGACACACTGATCGGCGAGGCGCTCCACGGATTGAAAGCCGCCGGGATGCAAGATACCTATGTTTTGGTGACCGCTGACCATGGCGGCATCGGCAAAGGTCACGGCGGCGCCACCATGGCCGAATTGGAAATTCCCTGGATTCTCCATGGCCCTCGTGTTCGAAACGGCTACGAAATTCAAAATCCGGTAAATACCTACGACACGGCTGCGACCATCGCGCACGTTTTTAAGCTGCGAGCGCCAAAAGTGTGGATCGCCAAACCTGTCCTTGAAGCGTTTCGTTGATGAAGGTGAAACGGGCTCAATCTTTTCTCTCTTGGCGCATCCGATCAAACTCAGCCCTCCATTTGTCGAGCCGCTCTTTGATCTTTTTCTCCACGCCCTGGTCCGTCGGCTCATAATAACGCTTCGCCGCGCCCAGGTAATCCTGAGCTACGAAATGATCTTTGTGGCTGTGCGCGTATTCGTAGCCCTCGCCATGGCCCAGCCTCTTGGCTCCCTTGTAATGGGCGTCACGGAGTTGTTCAGGAACCGCCAGCGTGCGGCCTGAACGAACGTCTTCCAAAGCCGCGTCAATCGCGGTGATCGATGTGTTGCTCTTATTTGCTGTCGCAATATATATCGTTGCTTCCGCCAGAGGAATGCGCGCCTCGGGCCAGCCAACAAATTCCGCCGCCTCATTAGCAGCGGCGGCAAGCACCAACGCCATCGGATCCGCCAAACCCACATCTTCAGCGGCGCAGATCACGATCCGGCGCGCGATGAAGCGCGGGTCCTCCCCCGCATGGATCATTTTTGCCAGCCAGTACAACGCCGCATCCGGATCGCTGCCGCGCATCGATTTGATGAAAGCGGAAATCGTGTCGTAATGCGCATCCCCGTCGCCGTCGTAAACGACCGCCTTCTTTTGGATGCTCTGCTCGGCGACAGCCAGTGTGATCTCAATGTAACCATCCGCGGAAGGGCTCGTGGTGAGCGCCGCGATTTCCAGTGAGTTGAGAGCCTTGCGCGCGTCACCATCGGCGAGTTTAGCCAGATGCTTCAACGCCTCCTCGTGCGCCCGAATTTTCATGTGACCGAGACCGCGCTCGTCATCCTTGAGCGCGCGCTGGAGCAACCCGAGGAGGTCCGCCTCTTCGAGCGGTCGAAGTTCGAAAATCTGCGAACGCGAAACGAGCGGCGAATTGACGAAGAAAAAAGGATTATGCGTCGTGGCGCCAATCAATCGAATCACTCCGCTCTCCACATCGGGCAACAGGACATCCTGCTGTGATTTGTTGAACCGATGAATTTCGTCGATGAAGAGAATGGTTGATTTCCCGGTATTTTCGAGACGATTGGCGGCGCCGCTGAGGACACGGCGCATGTCAGCCACATTTGATTCCACCCCGCTCAGCCGTTCGAACTTCGACTCCGTCTGCCGCGCAATAATCTGCGCCAGCGAAGTCTTCCCCGTCCCCGGCGGCCCATAAAAAATCAACGACTGAATTCGATCCGCCTCAATGGCGCGCCGCAGCAACTGCCCACGCGCCAGGATATGTTGCTGCCCGACATACTCATCCAAATTCCTGGGACGCATCCGCGCAGCCAACGGCGCATGACTGCCGATCCTGGGCACAGCGCTCGGGGCCGGCGCTTCCACCCGCGCTGCAAAAAGATCATCCTGCGCCATCAACGAAGGTTAACAAATCCCACCCGAAAACGCAAAAAGGGCAAACAACGTCCACATGGTTTCTGAGGTCGTTGTCCCGAAGCTGGATTTTCGGTTGTGCTTGGCGCGGAGCTTGACCGAAGGGCGCCCTTCTACCAATGTGTCGTGCATGAACGAGGCTACCATAGCTCCCGGCGCCGGGCGCGAAGGCTTGCCTGAATCCGAGTTCGGGACTCTCGTTTTTGATGAAACCATCCGACGCGCCTTGCGCCAGACGCCACAAGCTCGCTTGGAAATGTTGCGGGCTTCTTTGCGGGATGCGGAAAAGCGCGGAATGATTCCGAAACGGGATCGGGCGGCGCATGAGAAACGACTTTTGAAGGCGATCTCAACCAAACAAAACTAAGGGAAGGTGGTTTTTTCCGTATGCGGTTGAAGGGTGGCGATTTCTGCCATCAACCGGTCAGCCACTTGCTGGTAAATCTGTTTCAGCCTCGGTTTGGAACAGCTTTTGGCTTCTATACGAAGAGCCGAGAAATCGATGGGACGTCCGTATTTAACAGCGATAGGAAACGGTCTCGGAAATTTATGCGCCCGGCTAAAGGCATTGTAGGTGCCGAACACGCGCACGGGCACAACCGGCGCGCCGGATTTAATCACGGTCAACCCGATTCCACTCCGGGCACTTTGTAGTTCCCCGTCTTTGGTGCGCGTGCCTTCGGGAAAAAGGAGGATGGCTCCGCCTTTGAGAAGGCGGTCGAGAATCGCTCGCAACCCCGCCGCCCCGCCGCCATCACGATCCACCGGAACCGCGTTCCACGACCGGAGCACCGTTCCCACGAGCGGATATCGAAAAAGGGATTCGCGAGCCAGGTAATTCACAGGACGGGGCAGCGCGCTCCCGATCAAAGGCGGATCAATGAAGCTGGCGTGATTGGATGCGAGGATGACCGGTCCTTCGAGAGGGACGTTTTCCGGATTGTAAATGCTCCAGCGAAAGTAGGTGGAGTAGATCAGTCGGAAAAAGGACCAGCCGATGAAGTAACTGGGATTCATCGGCAAAAATCTCGGCTCGCTCCTGAAAGAGAAACACTCACGCGCCGCCGGAAGTGAGTTGGTTTTTCACGGCGTTGATGATGATCGAGCTGGTTTCCGCGGGGGTTTGACCGCTGTTATTGATGACCATCGCGCCGAGGGCAATGCTGGCGGGAGCGGCCGCGCGCTGGCTGTCGCGTTTGTCACGCGCGGCCAGGTCTTCCTGCACGCCGTCCGCCGCGCGGCGTTTGTGGCGTTCCTCGAGATGCGCATCAAGATAGAATTTATGCGGAGTTTCCGGAAAAATGTGCGATCCAATATCGCGGCCTTCCATAACGAGATTTCCAAATTTCGCGCAATCACGTTGCGCCACTTTCATCCAATCGCGCACTTTGGGAATGGCCGCCACGTGCGGGACCGCCCCGCTGGTTTCGGCGGTGCGAATTTCCTTCTCGGGGTAATAGCCATCCACCAGCAGCCGCACTTCCTTATCGACGCATTTCAGCTCGGTCTTCCACTTTTTCAGGCAGGCGGCAACCGCTTTTGGATCGTGGACATCGACCCCCTTCTTCAGGCAATGCCACGCCAGAGTTCGATACATCGCCCCGGTATCGACATAGATGAAGTCGAGTTCCTTCGCAATGCGTTTGGCGTTCGTGCTCTTGCCGCTGGCGCTTGTGCCGTCGATGGCGATTACAATCGGCGAACTCATTCCGCCAGCAACTCCTCTCCTCGCAAAACGCGGCCGCTCGCATCTCTGATGACCGCGCCCAGGCCTTGCGGCGGCGCCGCGGCTAGTTTTTCAAAAAAATCGGGAAAGGTTTTTTTCACGCAGGCGGGATTTTTTATTTTAATGCCCGGAACTTTCAACCCCAGAGTGGCGAAACACATCGCCATCCTGTGATCGTGGTACGTTTCGATTTCGGCGCCGTGCAACGGACCGGGCGTAATGTGGAGAGTATCCCCGCGTTCGATTATTTGCGCGCCGCATTTGGAAAGCTCGGTGCGCAGAGCCGCGACCCGTTCGCATTCCTGCACCCGGAGCCGTCCCAGGTCAGTGAAGAGAACCGGATGCTTAGCGAAAGGCGCAATCACGATGGCCGTCATAATACTGTCGCCGAGATCGGACTGGCGAGAGAGTTGGGCCGGCATTTCAGGGTCAATCCGCTTCGGAAATACCGTGTCAATTTGCAAAGCGAGCGTCGGCCAATGATCCACCGTGACTAACGATCGTTGAGTGGCTGGATCGCGCCGCAAAAGCCAGTCGGCCGCCCAAAAATAGCTTCCGCTCGATGAGTCGGGCTCAATCGGAAATTCGCCGTCGAAAGTTTTAAAATCCTCCATCAGTTCGAAAGTCATCGCCACATACGGCGATTCCTCCTCGTTCTCGCCAGTAATTTCAATGTCCCACTGACCAATCCGGCCCGCCAGGAGAAGAGCCGAGGCGAATTGAGAACTCTCTGCGAGGCTGACCGTGCATCGGCCTCGACGCGGCCCGGTGCCTTCGATCAATGCGGGGAGACGATCGTTGACCGATTCGACGTGATAGCCCAGTTCTCGCAAAGCCTTAAAGAGCGCGGCTTGCGGTCGTTGATGCATCCGTTCGACCCCCTGCAATCGATAAAACCCCCGACCCAGGCAAACCATCGCCGCAAGAAAGCGCGCCGCCGTCCCGGCGTTGCCGACAAAAAGATCGAGCGGCTTTTCACGCGTGCCGGACCGCGGAATCTGGCCATCAAGCCCACGGATGCGGATGGCACGGTTGGAACGTTCCTGGGGATCGGGCGTCACCTCGAGTTCGAAGCCGAGACGTTGCAGGCAATCGACCATCACCTGCGTATCTTCGCTCCAGAGCGCCCCGGTTAGTGTCGCGGTTTTTGATCCCAACGCCGCCAGAACCAACGCCCGATTCGTAATGCTCTTGGAGCCCGGGACGCGAACTTCCGCGCGGATTGGACCGCGAAGGGGCTCAATTTCAATCAAATCTGGCAACGCCATCTCGGAAAGAAGGATGGATTTGGAATAGAAAAGAGGCAACTTTTTCAGAAAGTTGGTTTATTGATTAGGAAAGTTATGGCGCAGTTTACGTACAAGGCGCGTCGGCGCACGGGCGAACTGGTGGAAGGAATCCTCGATGTCGCCGATCGCGGGGCCGCCGTTCTGCAAATCGAGCGTCTGGGAATGTTGCCCGTGGCGGTCAATGCCGCGAAGGGTTCCGCCATCGCCAAAGCAGAGCGCGCCGCCCGATCCAAGGAAACTCGCGCCGGACTGCTGCCTCCGGCCTTGCGCGAGGTTTTTGCGCGCCAGCGAAAGCCAAAATTGCAGGAGCTCGCGACCTTTACCCAGCAATTATCCAATCTCCTGAAATCGGGCATGCCGTTGACGGTCGCGTTGAACAGCATGACCCATCTGGAGACAAAAGGAATTTCGGCGCAAGTCTCCAAGGATCTGAAGCAGGACGTCATGGAAGGAAGAAGCCTCTCTGACGCGATGGCGAAACAGCCGGTCATTTTCTCGAACCTTTACATCAACATGGTGCGCGCCGGCGAACAGAGCGGAGCTCTTGTCGAAGTCTTGCAACGGCTCGCGGCGCATTTCGAGAGGTTCGCGGAGGTGCACGCCAAATTCGCCTCGGCCATGATCTACCCGGCCGTCGTGGCGTCCGTCGGGGTCGTAATCATGTTCTTTTTCATGACGGTGATGCTGCCGAAGTTCATGTCCATTTTCCAGGGCTTGAACGTCCCGTTGCCCATGTCCACACAGGTCCTGATGGGCGTGGGCGACTTTTTCAAAATGTATTGGTGGCTGCTGCTGTCGATCATGTTGTGCATCGTCATGCTCTTCAAACGCTATCAAACTTCCGCACGGGGCCGCCGCAGCATCGATCATTGGAAGATGAACGCCCCCGTCATCGGAAAGGTGATGCGCCTCAATCTCTTCGGCCAATTCGCGCGCACTCTCTCAACTCTTTTGCACAACGGCGTGCCCGTTTTGACCGCGTTGAAAATCACCGAGGACATTGTGCCGAACGTGATTCTAAAGGAGGCGATCGCCCGCACGCGCGAAGAAGTGACGGACGGAAAAACGCTCGCCCAGCCGCTCGCCCGCGGGAAAATTTTTCCGCAATTGATGATCGATCTGCTCAAGATCGGCGAGGAAACCGGCGACGTGCCCGGCGCTTTGCAGAACGTCGCCAGCACCTATGAAAATGAGCTTTCCATTGCCTTGCGCGTGATGACGAATCTAATCGAGCCGGCGATGATCATCGTCATGGCCCTGGGTGTCGGATTTTTATTGTTGAGTGTTCTGTCGGCCATGTTCGCCATCACCTCGACGATTGGGCAATAAGTGAAATCCTCTTCCATAACGCGGCGCGGGTTCACGCTCATCGAGGTGATGATCGTCATCGCGATTATGGGAATCGTTGTGACCGCCGGCATCCCGATGATGTGGAAGATGCTGGCCAAGGACCAGATGGCCAAGGCCGTCAACGACGTGATTGAAGGCTGCAAAACCGCGCGTGATCGCGCCATTCTGCATAATCGGCCTTACGAATTCATCGTTCGCAATCGCAACGAACACGAGGCTGAGTTCGACGTGGAAGCCGCCAAAATCAAAGACCCTTCCGGCCTCGCTTTTCCGGGCAGCGACACGGCCATCCGCGAGCCCGGCAGCCTCGTCGGCGAATTCCCGCGCATGCTTGGCTCTGATGTGATCGTCGAGTTGATCGCGGTCAATTTTATTGATCATATGGGCGCGGGGGAAGCTCATGTGCGGTTTTATCCCAACGGCACCTCCGACGAATTTACCGTCGTGCTGAGAAAAGACACCGTGCAACGCCAGGTCCGCGTTGACCTCATCACGGGGACCGCTTACGAGGTGGTCAAATGAAGCTGAGTCGGAGTGACCGTTCTTTGGAGGCCTTCACGCTGCTGGAAGTGATGATCGCCGTTTCCATCTTTTTCATGGCGACGTTCGCGATCCTGGCGCTGACTTCGCGCACCCTCGCGCAGGCCCGGGGATTGCAGCCCATGATGGTGGACGCCAGCAGTGTTGCCGCTGAATTATCGCTCACCAACCGGCTGGAGGAGGGGCCGATCCCACCGGAGATCATCCAACATTTCGAGCACATGTATCCCAATTACACCTGTGGCGGGACCATTACGGAAGTCGGCACCAATGGCTTGTTCCAGGTCGATATCGAAGTCGGGGGCTCCACCGGCGGCAAACACATTTTGCGGAGCAACAGCCGGATTCTCCTCTTTCGCCCCATGTCCCAGGGAAGGCCGGGCCTCGGGCGTCCGCGATGAAAACACGCGCTACATTCATTCGTTGGCGCGCACAGGCCGGGTTCACTCTCATCGAGATTCTGATCGCCATCTCGATTTTCGGCCTGGTCATGCTCGCGATTTATTCAAGTTGGTCAGCCATCCTGCGCGGTTCGCGCAATGGCATGAAAGCCGCCGCAGAAGTGCAACGGACCCGCATCGCCATGCGAGCGCTCGAAGAATCTCTCGCCTCCGCCGTCATGTATGTTGAAAACGCGCGCTATTACAGTTTCGCCACCGACACCAGCGGCGACAACGCCTACATTTCGTTCGTGGCCCGGTTGCCGATGTCTTTTCCGGGCAGCGGACTTTTTCAGGATCAGGATCTGCGCCGCGTCACCTTTTATGTGAAGGACGGAAATTTGATGCTCGCGCAAAGTCCGGTCCTGGAGGCCACCAAAAAGATTGGCGATCCCTACACCATCGCCCTGGCGCCGGACGTTTCTCTCTTCGACATGGAGTTCTACGACGGCATGGCCAACAAATGGTTTGCCGAATGGATTTCGACCAATCAATTGCCCCGCCTCGTCCGCGTGGCTCTCGCCTTTGGAAAGGAAAACCAAAATTTCCGGCGGCCCGAATCGATGGCCATCCGCAGCATTCCCCTGGCTGGTTCCGCCATCACACGCGCGGGCGGAGCGGTTGTTGGCGGCAGCGGCCAGGGCCTGGCGCCGGTCGTCCGCAACAACATGCTCCGGCCAAATCTTCTCGGCCAAAAAGAAGACCCGTTTTGCGGATGGTCCCTGCCTGAAAGTTTCCGGAGCGCCGTCAGCTTCGGCTCGAAGAATCGCAACCAGTTATTCCCCGAGTAGCATGCGCATTCCCGCTCCACGCTCCGACCGCGGCATCGCCCTCATCATCGTGATGATGGTCATCCTCGTGCTCTCGGTGCTGGCGGGCGGCTTCGCCTATTCCATGAAGGTCGAAACCAAACTCGCTCGCAACACCAGCTATGAATCGGAGATGGAATGGCTCGGACGTTCCGGGGTGGAACTCGGGAAATACGCGCTCGCCCTCCAGCTCACCGTACCACCGCCGGAGAGCATGTACAGCGGCCTGAATCAGGTGTGGGCTGGCGGCATGGGCAACGTGACCAATGAAGTGCTCGCCAATCTTCAACTGAAGGATGTTCAACTGGGCGATGGTAAATTTACCGTGTCCATCATCGACATGGAGCGGAAGTTCAATCTCTCCGCGATCACCGAGCAAAATACTGCCATCTTCGAGCGCGCCCTGCTCCTGGTAGGCGCTGACAGCGGCGATATTCAGACGATCATCGACAGCTATCTCGATTGGGTGGACCCCGACGACAGGCCGCACCTGGATGGCGCCGAGAAAGAAGATTACCTCTCCATGCCTTCGCCTTATTGCGCAAAAAATGGCCCCGTGGACGACGTTCGCGAGTTGCTTTTGCTTAAAGGCATGACCGCCGCCACTTTCTGGGGAACCGCGCGCGTCGGCGAATCCATCGAAGTCCGCCCTAGGGGCAAAGCGCCGTTGCGCCGCCCCATGTCCGCTTATCTTCAAGGCCTCCCTCAAACGGAATCATCCGGAGTCGGCCTCGTTGACTTGTTCACACCCATCGCCGGCGCCGGTCCAGCGATAAATATCAACACCGCTTCCGCTGAAGTCCTCCAATTGATCCCCGGCGTGGATCCCAACATGGCCCACGCCATTGTCGGCACACGCAATGGTCCCGACGGCCAGCCCGGCACCGATGACGATACGCCCTTCATCAACACAGGTGAGTTGATCAATGTCCCCGGCCTCGATCCCGTGATGGTCGGCGCGTTGCGCAATCTCTTCACGGTTCAAAGCCAGGTCTTCGAGATCACCGTCGATGCCGAAATCGGCAAATACAAACGGCGTTTCGTGGCCCTGGTGCGTCGCCAAAATCCGCGCGAAGTCAGCACGCTTTATTTCACCTGGAAATGAGCGGGCCAATCCTTTACGTCACCGGCACGAACACAGGCGTCGGCAAAACAACTTTAGCCGCCATGCTTCTCAGGCGTGCGCGCGAACGAAACATTCGTGTGGCCGCCGCGAAGCCCTTCTGCTCTGGCGGACGTGAAGACGCGGAGACGCTTCACTCACTCCAGACCGCTGGCTTGACGCTGGACGAGGTCAACCCTTTTCATTTCGAGGAACCACTTACCCCCCTCGTCGCCGCGCAGCGAGCCGGGCGTCGCGTGAATCTATCCGATGCAATCGGGGCGATGACCCCGGCTCTTCGTTCCGAATTACCGCTCTTGGTCGAAGGCGCCGGTGGCCTTCTCTCTCCGTTGGGTGAAGGCTTCTCGCTCTTCGAAATCATCCAGAAAATTCCTGGCAAAGCCTGCATCGTCGCCCCCAACGTCCTTGGAACATTAAATTCGGTCCTCTTGACCTCGCGACAATTGCCAGTGAAACCCGCCTCCCAATGTGTTGTGTTGATGACGGCTGCGGAGCCCGATCTTTCCGCAGAGAGCAATCAAACCGTCCTCACATCACTGCTGCCAGGAATTTCGATTTACGAAGCCCCGCGCCTCGAACAACCGAAACTCGAAACGCCCCGCTTTGTAGATCAAATCATCGATTGGTGGACGGTTGTTCCAATGTGATTGCGCTTTTGCGCTTGGAGCAACTCGTCCACTCAGTGATGCTCTCTCGATGAACGCGCAAACAGTGCTCTGGGTTTATATCGTCCTGATGGTTCTCGGCGGAGTGATGGGCTTCGTCAAAGCCGGGAGCAAAGCCTCTCTGATCGCCTCCGTCATCTTCGGAGCGGTCCTCAGCCTTTTCGCTTTGAATATTCTCCCCTTCGAGCATCACCGCTGGGTGCTGATCTTCCTTCTCGTTTTCTTCGGAATGCGCCTGGCCAAGAGCAAAAAAATGATGCCCAACGGCATGATGACCATCCTGACCGTCCTCGCGCTGGCCCTGCCCGTCTTAATTCGCTAAGCGGCGGCCTCCCGCACACGTTCCATGATGACATCAGGAATATGCGCTTCATTGCCGATGCTCGGCGCGTACCAAACCAGTTTGCCTTTGCGTTCCGTTGGATTCCGCCACGTCGGCTGACCCGCCGCTAAACGCGCGCGCACTAACCTCTCGGGCTCCCCAAGCATCATCGGGATATCCTCATAGGAATGCAGTCCGTCGCTGATGAAAAACGGGACCATCACGATGCTCGACGCCTTCGCCAATGAATAAACCTCCCCAATCCGCGGCTCTTCTTCCATAAACGCCGCGTGAACTTCCGCGTAAAATTTCTGCGCGCGAATCAGCTCCACCTGCCGCTCAATGGCCTTGCGCGAATTCTCGTTATTCCCCGTCCCATGCCCTGCAATGAACAACGCCGTGTCCGCAGGCTTCGGCGCGCGTGGAAAGGGATATTTCGCCACAATCTCCTTCGCGCGCGCGAGCAGAACCGCCGTCATGCTGTCGTGCGTGCCAATCGGGCCGCAGTAATGAATCGTCTGCGTCCCCATCTGGCGAACTCGGGCCCCCGGGGCAAAACCAAGTTCGCGCGGAATCACTTCTTCCGTGAAATATCCTTCGCTAATGAAAAGGGGCACACAAAAAACGCGCGGCTTATAAGCGGCACGCAAAACCCCCGCGATCGACGGCTCTTCCTTCCAAAACGCCGTCAAAACCTGGCCGAATTCCTTTCGGCGCCTTAATTCCTCCGCGTGCTGGTGAGTCGGCGCCGAGGAATCGGCGTTGAGCGTCGATCCATGGCCGATCACGATCAGAGTGGCATCCGCAAAGCTCACGCCTTGAACAGCCCCGCGATGCGCGCCTGGATTTCCTCCGCTTTCGCTCTAGGATCCGGCGCCTGCCGAATTGGCCGGCCCACCACAATATAATCCGCGCCCGCGCGAAAGGCCTCCTCCACATCCATGGTGCGCTTCTGATCATCCGTCGGTTTATTCACCACCGGCCTGATTCCAGGGCTGATGATCAACAGTTTTTCCCCAAGGCTATCGCGAATCCGCGCCGCCTCCAGCCCCGAAGAAATAATCCCGTCGCAACCCGTCTCCAACGCGCCCTTGGCTCGTGATAAAACCAAATCTTCGACATTGCACTGGAAACCAAGGCTCTCGATATCTTTTTGATCCAGGCTCGTCAATACCGTCACAGCAAGAATCTTCAGATTCTTTTTCACCGACGCGGCCGCCTCCATGATCGAACCATTCCCATGCACTGTCACAAACGTCACCGGCCGCTCCGTCAGTTGCGCCACCGCCGATTTCACGGTCTCGGGAACATCAAAAAATTTAAGGTCCGCAAAAATCTTTTTCCCGCGCGCCGCCAGCCAATCGATGAACTCGTAATAACCGCCCGCCATGAACATCTGCAGGCCCAGTTTGTAAAACACCACCGAATCGCCCAATTTTTCGACCCATTCTTTGCCCTCGGCCACGGTCGGAACGTCCAGCGCGAAAATCAAACGTTCGCGGCTCGGAATTTTTTTTGCAGAGAGATGATCCATCATTATTTGAGGCTCGTCAGTGAACCAGATTGAGCCCGGGTTCACTCTACGCAAGCGGCGTGAAAACGCCACTTGGAAACTCGTTCACTCCACCCACGCCCAATCCCACGGCCATCCCGAAGCCCAAAGCGCCTTCGGCAAAGCCGAAGTCGGGCTGGCCTTGGGGAAACGTGATTTTGAAATCCACTCGACATGGCCATCGCTGTAAGACTGCGTGTGGCCCGATGGGAAAAGATTGGAATTAGGCGCGCTCGCAGGACTCCCACCGTGGTTCGAGATCCACGCGCGCACTGGCGCCTGGAAAACCATGGTGTGATCCGCCGTCAGCGGACCCATTGGGTCCGACGACCGGAACGGAGAGGCTGTTCCACGAAAACGCGGGCCCGAAAGACCCGTTAGGATCATGTAATGATCCACGTGCAGCAGCCCTTTTTGATCGAACAGGCGCGGCGAATCTTTCCGGGCCGGGCACTTCCAGGCCGTCGGAACGCCCGCTTTTTTTATCTCCGTCTCGAATTCAGCCACACTCGCGCGAATGCGTCCCCCCTCCATGCCATACATAAACAGCGTCAGGCCCTGGTCCCGGCTCATCACATAAAGCGCCTCCAAATTCCACGCCGTCACTTGATCCGCCGTCGGGAATCGATCCTTATAATCCTGCGCATAACTCAGGAAAGCCAGACCCTGCGTCTTCAAATTGTTCATGCAAGAGATGCGCGTGGCCTTCTCCTTCGCCTTGCTCAACGCCGGCAAAAGCATCGAGGCGAGAATGGCAATGATCGCAATGACGACAAGAAGCTCAATCAAAGTGAACCCGCCCGCCGGGGGTCTCTCGGTCGCGACAGAAGCCTTCAAACGAATCGCCATTTCGGCCTTCGAACGCATTTCCATGAGTGGCATCGGGAATGATCTGTGGTTCCAATTCAATCCTGGATAAACCAGTACGAGTGAACCACCTTTTTCGCCGCATCGATTTGCCATAGCTTCTTGTAGCCCACCCGCTCCACATGGCCATCCAATAACGTCACATTGGAGCCCTTGTTATGCACCGTCGGTCGCCCAAAGTTAAATGGGATATCCGGATAATTCCCCATCGTATCCACCGCCCCGTCGCGATCCATATCCAGCACAAAAAAGTAGCCCGGATCCGCCGGCGAATAAACGTAGTGCGTCAACGTGTCCATAAACATCATCGCATCATCCGGCCTCTTGATGCGGTTCACATTCAACGGTTGCACGTTGTCTCCATAGAAAAACGGCGCCGTCAACGGCTGTCCAAAAGCTCCGAAGTTCGCGCCAATCCAACAATTCCATTGTTTATAAACGGCGGTGGAACTGGCGAAAGCCGGCGGCCCAATATTTCCCCCGGGGCACTTGCGAAGTTCATAATTGAAAATCTCCGTCTCATTAAAAACCTTGCCCGGCTCCACTCGCTTCGCCACGTACGGCGCCAGCTTCGTATGCCAGAACGGCTTGTTATAGTCCGAGGAAAGATCGCCAAAAAGCGGCAGACGATCATCGAAATCGTTCAGATACATTTGCGTGGCATATGCCCAATTCTTCATGTTCGAAGAACATTTCGTCCCCTGCGCCTTCGCCTTCGCCTTGCCGAGTCCCGGCAACAGCATCGAAGCGAGGATTGCAATGATCGCAATGACCACCAGCAGTTCGATCAGCGTAAACGCGGAAGCCTGGCAGCGAATGCCAGCATGCGAGGAACTCTCAGAACGAGATCGCATTTCAATGGTAATAGTCCAATCACGCCTTCCACGCAATCCTTAGAATCGACCTCGTTCCCTTAGACTGCTGTCGGCGCCATCTGGACTATCGCATTAGCCGTCCCCCCTTCACGCTCCGAAACTCGGACGATTTTTGAGTCCAACGAACGATCGTCCTGCCCTTTGAGATCTATTGGCGCGCCTAGTCCTGAAAAGAACGGCCGCGAAAGCTGGACTCCCCGCGATTTCCAGTGGAATTGGATTCTTATCACGACACGGATTTGAAACTTCCGTCGAGCTGAAGGCTCGTTGGCGTATCAGCTCAGGACGGAGTGACCAGCGGGTACGGAGGCCTGGGTTCCAAGAGTAAATTCCCTCGCGTTCTGAAAGAACGCAGCTTGTGTATTCTGGCCAAGTCCCCTTCAGTTCACGTTGAAACCCTCCATCCTCGCGAGATAACTTTTCGTTAGGCTCCGATTCCACCGAAAACAGCGAGGAACCTTACTGGTTCCTCGCTACTTCCAGTGGGTATCTGGCTGCTTTGATCCCTCGTTGTTCCCCATCCCGAAGGGATCAAAGGAAAGTAGCCGGGTGGTCTAGCGAGTCTTCGAGCGTAACCCCCGGATTGAAAATACCTTACCAGGATGCACGCTGGAGGCGTGCTGGACAATTCCGTTGAATTATCAAAACGCGTCTTCAGACAATCCTTTCAGCCCACACAAAACGAATCGAAATCTGCGGTTAAACATTCTTTTTAGGTTGACAATAAGCTCTCTTCAACCGATACTCTCCACGCGAAAGCTCCGCAAGGAGCCTTTCACCCGACCACCGGTCGGTCAGGAGTGTGACATAGCAGGGCCAACCAGCCCTGCCGGATGGAACGCCGCCTGATTGGATTCGCAGCCCGGTTCGGTTTAAACATACCGCTCCTTGAAATAATAAAAAATCTTCGGACCGAGGAATTGACGTCCCTAAATCCGTCCGCGCCCCCTGCCATTCCGCAATCCGAAATCCGCATTCCGCAATTGAAACGTAGGCACGGGCTTTAAAACACGGCGCTGATAACGGTCGCCAGTACGCCGTTCACTCCAAACGTCCCGGCGGAAGGTCCCCGCCCGTCGCGGCTCACCCGCAACGCGGCCTGCGAGAACCCGCTCTTTGAAATAAAACAAACCGGAACGACGAGCTCCCGCGAGTCCCTAAGTGAATGCGCATTCAAAAAGTTAACTGCCGTTGATCATCAACAACTTAATGCCGTCCATCAGCCGTCCATGACCCGTCCATAAGCCGATAATGAGCCGAGCATGAGCCGAGCAAAAAGGGCTCCCCACTTTTCAATTTCAAATTTGCAATTTGCAGTTTGCAATTACCAATCCCCCCCGAATCGTGTCCCTCGTGTTGATCGTGTCTGAATTCCGCAATCGAGAGTGGTTGCCTCGAACGACCGTTCCTGTATCATCCCTCCAATGCCTGTTGGCCTGACAACCACGACTTTGTAGCGTTCACGGAAACCGTGAACGCAGGCGCCTCGATTTTCTAGTGATTCGAGGCGTTTTTGTTTTCAGGCAATGCGAATTTACTAAATCATTTTTTTATGGCTGACCAAGACCCACAGAAACCGAGAAAGTCCCTCGACGAGCGCGCGCGCATGACCGATCTCCAGCGCATCCGCCACTCCTGCGCCCACATCCTGGCCACCGCCGTCCTCCGCCTCTGGCCCGACGCCCTCCTCGATATCGGTCCCCCCACCGACGAAGGCTTCTACTACGACTTTGATCTCCAGAGCCACCGCTTCACTCCCGAAGACTTCGCCAAAATCGAAGCCGAGATGCAAAAGGTCGTGAAAGAAAACCAGGTCTTCGAAAAATCGATTAAAACCCGCGACGAGGCTCTGCAATTTTTCCAAGCCAAAAACCAAAAGTTCAAAGTCGAACGCCTCGCCGACATCCCCGAAGGCGAGGCCATTTCGTTCTACACCAACGGCGAGTTCATCGACCTCTGCGCCGGCCCGCACGTCATGCGTACAGGCAACGTGAAAGCCTACAAACTGCTCCGCGTCGCCAGCGCGTACTACCGAGGCAACGAGAAAAACCCGCAACTCCAGCGCATCTACGGCACCGCCTTCGAAAACAAAATCGCCCTCGAAGAATGGCTCAAACAACAGGAAGAAGCCAAAAAGCGCGACCACCGCAAAATCGGCGCGGAAATGAATCTCTTTTCCTTCAACGCTGATTATGTCGGTCTCGGCATGGCCCTCTGGTTGCCCAAAGGAACGGTCCTCATCGAAGAACTCGAAAAGCTCGCCAAAGAAACTGAATTCGAAGCCGGCTATGTCCGCGTCCGCACGCCGCACCTGGCCAAGGAGAAAATGTATCTCACCTCCGGCCATCTCCCGCTCTACGCCGAGTCAATGTATCCGCCCATCGAGATGCACGAGGACGCCGAAGACACCAACAAACCGCGCGAGAAATATTATCTCAAGCCGATGAACTGCCCGCATCATCACCAGATTTTCGCGGCTCAACCTCGCAGCTATCGCGATCTCCCGCTCCGCCTTGCAGAATACGGCACCTGCTATCGCTACGAACAATCCGGCGAACTCTTCGGTCTCATGCGCGTTCGTTGCATGCAGATGAACGATGCGCACATCTATTGCACGGAGGATCAATTCGCCGCCGAGTTCAAAGCGGTCAACGACATGTATCTGAAGTATTTCAAGATCTTCGGCATCGACAAATACTTGATGCGTTACAGCACGCACGATCCCTCAAAGCTCGGTCAGAAGTTCGTCAACGAACCCGAGCTTTGGAAAAAAACCGAAGAAATGGTCCGCAACGTTCTCAACGACTCCGGCATCAACTACGTGGAGGTCGCGAACGAAGCCGCCTTCTACGGACCGAAAATCGACGTGCAAGTCTGGAGCGCGATTGGCCGCGAATTCACCATTGCCACCAACCAGGTCGATTTCGCGGTGCCGTCCAAATTTGGCCTCACCTATCGCAAAAACGACAACACGGACGGCACGCCGCTGTGCATCCACCGCGCGCCGCTCGGGACCCACGAGCGGTTCATCGGCTTTTTGATCGAACACTACGCCGGGAACTTCCCGCTCTGGCTCGCGCCCGAACAGGTTCGCATCCTCCCCATGGGGGACACCGCCACCGAATACGGCCGCTCCATTCTATCGGAGTTGCGCGCGCAAGGCGTCCGCATCGAGATCGACGATTCAAACGACAAAATTGGCGGCAAAATCCGCAACGCCGAAAAGGACAAAGTCCACACCATGTTCGTCCTCGGCCAGCGCGAAACCGAAGCTGGAACAATCGCCCTCCGCCTCCACGGCAAAGGCGATGCCGGCGTAAAACCCCGCGCTGAAGCCATTGCTGAAGTCCTTGAGAAGATAAAAACTCGGGCGCCGTAACTTAACGCTTCGCCATCTTGGCGCGGGCTGCCTCGAGGATGCGGCGTTCGCGATCGGTCAGGCTCTGGATGCCATGTGCGGAAATCTTATCCAGGATAGGATCGACCTCTTTGCTGATGAAGTCCCCCGTAGGCAGCGGCAATTCCTCCTCGGGCAACACCTTTGCCTTCTTCCAAAAAGAACCACTCGGCGCGTTCACCAACTCACGCGGGCGCGGGGCCTGCTTGAAACGAATCCTGGGCAGCGACCAATCGCTATGCATGAACCAGCGCACGAACGCCGCCCCCGCCAGCAGACCGCCTAGATGCGCCCCGTGCGCCGTTGCTCCGACAGGCACCACGATGAAGAAAATCGACAGCAGCGCCAACCCAATCGCGAACGCCTTCGCCCGCATGGGAAATCCCCAGACACTCACGCTTCCATGCGGTTCCAGCATCGCATAAATCGCGATGATCCCACAAATACCCGCTGAAGCGCCCACCGTTGGATACCCCCAAAGCCCAGGACTGATAAAGCCGAGCGCCACTTGAAATACGCCGCCGATTGCGCCAGAAATGAGGTATCCCTGCAAAAACCGGCGCGTCCCGATCACCTGCTCAAGCCCTTTGCCAAAGGAATAAAGTCCCAGCAAATTGAAGAGCAGGTGCAGCACGCCGACATGCAGAAACTGGAAGGTGAAAAACTGCCAGATGTAACCTTGTTTAATCCCCGCCGGACTCAACGCAAGGTAATGATTGAGGCGGCCTCTATTATAAAAAAGGTCGACCTGCTGGACGAGGAAGCAGCCAATGACCAGGTAGAATATGGTCATCGCGGCGGAGCGGTAATGCCCCGGCGATTGACGCATATAGGCGCGGTCTTCCAACATCTTCGCGCAAGGTAAGCGTCCGCGCCCGGATTTTCAATCGGGTTTTGGAGGAACTGCGGAAGCGTTTCAGCGCGGCCGAATCAGGATTTCTTCCACCACCGCGCGCGGCGGCAGATTGATCGCAAGCATAACACACTCCGCGACATCGTCTGCTTGCAGCATTTTAGCCCTCGCTTCGGGTGTCGGGGGTGCTGGCCGCTTCCCCAGCAACGGAGTGTCAATGTCGCCTGGCAAAATCGCGCAGGCGCGGATGCCGTGGGCGCGCTCTTCCGCATTGATCGCCTGCGTGAGACCCATCATGCCGAACTTGGACATCGCATAGGCTGGCCCGGCTTTCGCGCTAGCCTGGCGAGCGGAGTCAGAAACAATGTTCACAATGGTCCCCGAGCCGCGCTGGCGCATACCGGGAAGGAAAGCCTGGACGCAGTAGTATGAGCCATTGAGATTGGTGTCGATCATCGTGTGATAATCGGCGCTGTTGAGAACTTCCAAGGCCCTCCCCGGCACATTCGTGCCGGCGGCGTTCACAAGCACGTCCACTTCGCCAAGGCGTTCCAAAATGTCCAGCCCGACCCTGGCAACCTCTTGCTCACGAGCGATATCGCATTCGTAGCTCAGGCAGGCGTCGGGATTGGAAGTTGATTTAGCGGTGGCCCGCAAAGTCTCCTCGCGGCGACCGAGGAGCGCAACGCGCCAGCCTTCTTTGACCAACCGGATCGCCGTCGCGGCTCCGACACCACTGCCAGCTCCTGTAATAACGGCGTTTTTCTTCACTCGGAAAAAGGTTTGCCCGACCCAAGGGTGGGCGCAATCAATTTCAACCTTGAAAGTCGCCGGTTAACACATTGATCAGGACAAATCGGCGGGCTTCACGATGACGAGCGACTGAAAGTAATCGCGAGCGTAGCCGTCATCCCGCGTCAAAAGCCTTCCGGCGAAAAGTTGCGCGTGCGCGGCAATTAGAAAATCGGGAACTACGCGCCCGCGTTTGCCGCCGCGTTCGAGGTAATTATGAAAATGTTCTCCCGCCAGGCGGGCCGTTGCGAGGCTCGACGGAACAAACCGAATCCCCCAATCGATCAAAAAGTCGTTAAGTGACTCATCTCCGAGGCTGGGTAGAATTTCCGCCACAACAACTTCGCAAACGATCAATGACTCTCTCTCCGCGGCCGTCACAAGAGCGTTCGTGGAACTGTTGTTGTCAGCGGCGCCAGCGATGAGGACGTCCAGCAAAACTGAACTATCAATCGCCAGAGCCATGTCGAACAATCTTTAAATACTCGTCAACGTTGCGCCCTGCAGGAAGTTTGCCTTTGCCGGACCACTTGGCGATTCGCTCCCGGGCGCTTAATCGTGGGCCGGCCTTTTCTGGGAAAAGTTCTTGCAGGCGAGAGAATAGCAATCTTGCTTCCGCGTGTGGAAGCAAACGAATGGCTTCTTCAATTTCAACGGCGCTCATGAAACCACTTTAGATTTCAAAAATAGATTTTCAAGCGCGTTGCTTCGCGTCACGCGACGGATAATTCCTCCGCTAGGTTGGCGGTCTCCACCCAGCGGCGTTGTTTGGCGGAGACGAGGGCGGCGTCCATCACGCCTTGCGTGAGGGCGCCGTCGAAGAAGGATGGGGAGCAGGGGCGTTTTTTGCGGATGGCATCGATGAATTCAAAATTCTGATCGTAGCGGAAAGTGATCAGCGGGTCGCCCAACACGGGGTCGCGCGGGGAACCGGGCGGCTTCAGGAATTCGGCTGGAACGGGAATCGATTTGAGCTTGGTTTCGCCTTTTTTGCCTATTTGAAGCTGAAGCGGTTGTTCGAGCTGGTAAACAAGCGTCCCTTCACTGCCATTGATCTCGACATAATCCTGGCTCTGCGGCCCCTCACCGCGACCCGTGGCCATCTTGGAGCTTTCCAACACCCCCACGGCGCCATTCGTAAAATCAGCGATGATCGTGACCCAATCCTCAAGGTCGTTGGGCTGATCGCCGCGGACTTCGTGGACGCGTTGGGTATGCGCGATGATGCGTGTCGTCGGCCCGACGAGAAAATGGGCGTAATCGATGCGGTGGGAAAGCATATCGCCGAGTTCGCCGCTTCCAGCGAATTTCGCCACCTGCCGCCAGCCAATCGACCGAGTGCCCCAGTCCTGCAATCGGCAGCTCCGAAAATGCCAGGGAGTTCCCACGCCTCCCAATTGAATCAAATGCCGCATGTATCGCATGGCGGGGACGAATCGGTAAGTGAAGGCCGTCATGTGGCGAACGCCCGCTTTTTCCGCCGCTTTATACATTCCGCGCGCTTCCGCAAAGCTCATCGCGATTGGTTTTTCGCAAAGGACATGCTTCCCGGAGGCGATCGCGGCCTGCGCGATAGACGCGTGCACGAAATTGGGTGTGGCAATAATGACGGCGTGCACATCATCGCGAGTGACAGCGGCGCGATAATCGATGTGCGTCGCGGCCTTCGGACAGAGCTGCCACGCCCGCGTGAGGGTGGCGGCATCGTTATCGCAGAGGGCGGTTACTTCAACGTCCGGACAGAGCGCCAGGCCAGGAAGGTGATTTTGCAGAGTGATTCCACCAGCCCCGACGATTGCGATCCCCAATTTGCTCATAAACAGACTCTAAAAGGCCACCATCTTTTCAAGGGCTCGCACGCGGTCAGTAATTGCTTTCCTACTGGCACGAGTGGTCTGATTGAGCCCAAATCCTTCGCAGCAAAAAGACGCTGCTGCTGCGCCATGGATTATCGCACGGCGCAGATTCTTTTCAACGGAACCCTTTTGGCTGGCGAGAAAACCGAGCAGGCCGCCGACAAAGGAATCACCGGCGCCCGTGGGATCGCACACGCGTTCGAGCGGAAAAGCGGGCGCGATGAAGAGGCCGCTTGGTCCCGAGAGAATGGAGCCGTGTTCGCCTTTTTTGATGATGACGTATTTGGGCCCCAGTTTGTGAATTTTTTTGAGCGCTCGAAGGACGTTATCATCGTCGGTAAGTTGCCGCGCTTCGCTGTCGTTGAGCACAAAGGCGTCCACACGTTTGATCAATCGGAGCAGATCAGGCAAGGCAATGTTGAGCCAAAGATCCATGGTGTCTGCCATCACGAATTTGGGCTGCTTGACCTGGTCCAGCACGTGATGCTGCAGGGCGGGGGCGATGTTGGCGAGAAGGACGTACGGCGCTTGCTTATAGGATTCCGGCAGGTGCGGAGTAAAGGTCTCGAACACGCCAAGCTCAGTCGAAAGCGTGCGCCGGTTGTTCATGTTGACCTCGTATTCGCCGGCCCAGTGGAAAGTTTTGCCATCAGCGATCTGCAATCCTTCAAGGTCGATGCCGTGCTTTTTATAGAGAGTGATATAGCGTTTTGGAAAATCCTTCCCGACTATACCCACCATTTTTACGGGCGCAAAAAAGCTGGCGGCCACCGCGGCGTGACTGGCTGATCCGCCCAGCAGACGCGGGTTCTCGGCTTTCGGCGTTTTGATGGAATCGAGTGCGGTGGAACCGACAACGAGGACGCTCATGCTTGATTAGTTTTCTCCAAAGGCCGGACGGTAGGCGCTTTTGAAGTCGCTGACAAGCCTGTGCCGAAAGAGGGAAAAGAGAAAAGGAGACGCGCAGCCGTTTTGTTCAGCGTCGTATTGCCTTATTCTTCAGGATGGCAGGAACGTAACCCTTTATTGGTTGGAAGTCCGGACCGGAGGAGCGGATGCGGTCATGCGGTTCGTTGGAAGTGTCGTCTTGACGAGGCGTTTAACACCGTCGGTGTAAGTAAACTCTGAAACGGAGGTCCACGCCGCATTTTTGAAAGACTTCGCGACCGCGTCGGCAATCTGAGTGAGTCCCGGTCCGGAGGGCACGAGCCCGCCGCGCGCGCGGAGGTTGTAATCGAGATAACCATTACTTTCCGCGATGTAACAAATGACATGAGCCTCCTTTTTCATGCGCACGGTAACCAGGCGGGGTGTGTAACCACGCGCGGCTAATTCGCTGGCGGCAAAGGTGGAGAAATCGTCGCAATCGCCTGCTTGACTGGCCAGGAAATCGGCGGGGTTCTGAATATCCGCGCGGAAAACGAATTTAAAACTGGAGAAATAGCTCGCGAAATTTTCCGGGGTTAGATTCGGCACAGCCCGGAGTTCTGCCATTGATAAGGCGCTCGCTGCTGACGCGGAGATCAGGGAAAATGCAGCAAAAGCAAGCGTAAGCAGTGATTTCATTTTGTTCAGCCGGAGGTTAGCAGCCGGAGCGCCACATTGGGCGATGATCGGGGTTTCCCGTAATAAGCGCCAGACGCCGGCAGGACCGTCCCGAATTGAGACAAGAATGTACCGTTTTTAGCGCGTTTTTTGGAACAGAAGCCGCGGAAGGGCAGGGACGATTCGCGACGCGGAGAACAGGCGGCGTTGCGCAATGGGACTAAATACCCAGCGCTGAGAAAATCCTGCCCACCTGAGGCGGGAATAAAAATTGGAATGCCAGCGCGAAGAATGACGCGCCATGGCGTCGAGCCATGAAATCTTCCCGAGCGAATAATCCCGCAGGAGCGGGGCGGCCATCGCGGCAGATTCGAACGCCATGGACATGCCGTTGCCGGTAATTGGAGGGATCATTGAGGCCGCATCGCCGATACTGAATCGTGATGAAGGGGGAGAAGGGTCCAACGTCAGGCCAGCCACGGCGCAAAAGGTTTCCTCGCGCCAAATCGCATTCCTCAAGGCCGGGATGGAATGAGAAAGGAGTTCATGCCATCGAGTGTGGAGATCATGCGCTGGTTTCGTTGAATAAAAAAGGCCGCAGACATTGACGCGTCCACCTCCCAGCCGGCACAGGCCAACGTAACGGTTGGGAGCGAAATGCATTTCCAGGTCGGCGGAGAGCGCGGCGGTTGCGTGGGCTTTAAGGCCGAATAAATGGCTGCGCGCGGATTCGGCGCGACGCCGGCCATTCGCGAAAACGGTTCCCTCAGCGTTGTCGCTCGGGGATCGTTCGCCTTCACGCAACTCGCCGCCTCGATTCTTAAATTCGCGCGCCAGAAGCGCATCCAGACTGAAACGAGAGAGAGTCAGCGCAGGCGCGGGGAGTTCGAACTGAAGCGGACCTTCGCCGGGAATGAAGAAGGCCGCGTTGGCCGCAGTCATCGCGCCTTGCTGAAAGAGTTCGGGTTCGAGGCCGAGTTCGTTCAAAATCCGAACGCCTTGTCCGGAAATGAATTCGCCGCAGACGCGATGACGAGGGTAACGGCCCGCTTCGATGATGGTCACGGGCACGTTTTCACGCCTAAGCATAATCCCGGCGGTGAGGCCGGCGAGGCCGCCGCCGATGATGGTGATCGGTTTCATGGGCGGCGGACAGCGCCGAAGAAATGGCTGAACATTCCGGCGCTCTTTTCGGTTTTGGTCCATCCCGAGCCTTTGGGCCAAAGCGCGGAAAGTTCGCGATCGCGAAAACCAGCGCGCACGCTGATTTCGGCGTCGTGACAGGTTACGGCGTTGCAACCGATTGCCCAAACATGGCGGGCAAACCACGGGGCAAAACGATTTCGGCGCGGTTCGCAGGCGGCGAAACAGCGCGTGATCCGCGCGGCGCCCTCAAGCAATTCGCGCAGTCGATCGCTCTCGAAGTGATGCAGGAAAAGATTGGCAATTAGGATGTCCACTGGAGGAGCGGATTGGAGCCAATCGAAGATATCCGCGTGGATAAACTCCGAAGTCCATCTGATTCTCGAAAGCGCCGCCGCAGTTGATTCGACATTTGCGGCTTGGCGATCAAGCAGCAGGACACGGCCGGAACCGCCGCGAGACGCAAGGCGTTTCGCGACTTGAAGGGCGATATTCCCATCGCCGGCGCCTATTTCCAGAAGGATGCAATTCGCTCGGGCCGGAAGCGAGTTAGCCAGGAATCGATTGATCGAATTCACGTTTCCCATCAGGGCGTTTATTCGCCTGAGGTCACGACGGGATTGAATCGCTCGTGGATCTGCGGGAGGAAGTTCGTCGAGGATTTCCGGCTGGAGGGTGCGGTTCATCCTTCCAGAAATGCGCCATGGCAAGTGATGCCGGCGCCGAAAGCGGAGAGCCACCAGAGCCCGGCTGGAGCATCGTGGGCGAGGGCGCGTTCGAGCGCGAGAATGACGCTTGGACTGCTCACGTTTCCAAATTGGCGAAGGATTTCCGCGCTATGAAGGACGTCGCTTTCAGCAAGCTCAAGTCCCATCCGCATGGCGGCGAGAACGTCGCGACCGCCCGTGTGAAGAATCCAGTTTTTAATCGCGCCACGGTCCAATTGAAGTCGCGTGAGACCGTCTGCGAGAACCTGGCTGGCTCGTTCGACGACGAGACAGGGCACGCCTTTATCAAGGATGTTCCGAAGCATGCCGTTGCGTTGTTCGAATCGGAGAAGGTCGCGGTTTTTCGGATCCAGTGAAGTGTTCCAACCCAGCCACCGGAGAGGCCGGGGACCGGACGGTGTCGTTGAAGAAACAATCGCGCCGGCGGCGTCGCCGAAGAGACAGGCGCTGATGAGGACGCCGGGATCGTCATCGAGATAAAACGCCGCGCTGCAAATTTCGACACAGACGGAAAGGGTGTTGGCCGCGCCTTGCTGTAAAAGTGCGTCCGCGGCGGCGAAATTGGGGAGAGCGGCGCCGCAACCCTGGCCAACGAGGTCGAGGCAAAAAACATCCGGGCGCAGGCCGAGAAGTTCGCTAACATAGCTGGTCAAGCCCGGACAAAGATAACCGGTGCAGGCGCTGATCAGAAGCCCGTCAATCTGCTCAGCGCTTTTGCCAGAGTTTGCGAGGGCGCGGCGTGCGGCTTCAGCAGCGATCACCGGAGCCGTGCGGGCGAAACGGCGATGAAGGACATCGGCTTCAAGGGCGAACGCCTCGTTGAGATGATCGAAGGCGAGGTGGCGCGATTCGATGCCGTTATCGCCGAGAAGAACTTTTTTGAGAATCGCTTTGGAACGTCCGGAAAGCGCAGGAAACTGCGGGGCGGCCAACAGAGCATCCCAACATTGGGCCTGGGTGAATCGATTTGGCGGCGTCGCGCTCCCCGCGCCGATCATGAACATGGCGAAAGGATAACGCAGGGAGCGCGTTCCCGCCATAGGGCGTCTTCTCCGCTGGACGGGCCAGAGGAGCCGCGCCATAACGGTCGGATGCAACTATTCATCGCGGGTGTGATAGGATTGGTGAGTGGGATCATGAGCGGGCTCTTTGGGGTAGGCGGGGGAATCGTGATGGTGCCGGCGATGATGTTTTTCATGAAGTTGGACATCAAGCTGGCGGTGGGGACTTCGCTGGCGGTGATTATCCCAACGGCCCTTGTGGGCAGCGCAAAGCATTTCCAAATGGGAAACGTGGATTGGAAGGTGGCTCTTTCACTGGCGCCGATGGCCCTGGTCGGAAGTTACGGCGGCGCATGGCTCACTCAGAAGATCGCTTCAGCAGATCTCAAGCGGGCGTTCGGCGGATTCCTGATCTTAGTGGGATTCCGGCTGGTGTTTTTAAAATAGAGTGTCTCAAACTTTTCGGCATAAGAATATGCCTTCCTCCTCTGATGGCGTTATCCACTGCCGCGTCATTTCGAGATGATGCGCGGCCAGAAGATCACACAGAAGTTGCGCGGTATGGCGATACGAGTAGAAGAGCTGGAACCAATCGCCCTCTTTATAAGTAAACGTTTCGTTATCGAGTCGAAGGGTCTGAGTGTCGCGAAAGCGATAGCCGGCTTCGACACGGGCCAAAGGAGGAGCGGCGGTGGCAGCGCCGAATTCCAGGTCGCAGGGATTCAATTGTAATCCAGCATCGAGCAGAACGGTGGCGAGCCAGCGGCGGGTGAGATCGTTGTCGTAAAGCGGGAGAATTTTTTTCATGCCTTCAAGGTAGTCAGGGCCGGGAGAAAGATTGGCGCTCAGCAGAAGGTAGTCTCCCGGCGCGATCGAAGCGGCGAGCGTCGGAAAAATTACGCCGGGTTCGAAGTTGGGAAGCATCCCAAAGAACGAGACCAGACGTTTCGATTTTTGCGGGGAGTGATTTTCAAAAAGCTGTCGGAGGTTGGGACCCTCAGCCAAATCGAGGAGTATCGGACTCGAGCCGGAAGCTGCTTCCTTGCACCGCAGGTGCGCGGTCAGGACTAAGGAAAGACTTACGTCCGCGGGAATGTAATACGTAGTTTTGGGGTGTAGGGATTTGAGCAGGGACAAGTCTTTTTGGCCACCTCCACAGCCGAGAGAAATCAAAGTGACTGCGGTCTCGGAGATGAAGTCAGCAATCTCGGAAAAAGCGCGTTCATAAGTCTCAAGACACTGGACATCGGTGCGGGCTGGAGAATAAGCTTCGTGAAGGGCGAGCCATTGTTGGGCCTGTTTCTCGGTTTCATAATGAAAGCGGTGGTTCATGCGGCGCGAGCGAAAGGACTCGAGATAGGCGAGGCGAGTTCGCTCAGGGAAACGCGAGGAGTCAATAATTGCGGAGACGGCAGATTCCATGGCTGGAATCCTATCGGCGTCGGGAATTGGCGCCAATCTCGCTTCTATTTGGTAACGTTTTGGAAAGTAATTTAGTCTTAGACTTAACTGGGTCCGCAATGGAAGAGGGGCGGCATTGGCGATCGACGTTTCGCGAGCGTTTTTGTGAAACTTACAAATGCGCTCCGGCCGATTTTGAGCAGGCTGTGTTTTGGCGCTGCCTGCATCGTCATGGCTACTTCATCGCACGCTGGTGGTATCGCCGTGATCCGACCATCTTTAAGGAGGACATCGATTTCATTCACGAAATTGGCGGTGTTCGCGATCCGCTCGTTTTTAAAACGGAACTGAATCGATTCCATGGACGGAACGTTCGGGAGAAAGGCTGGATTCGCGGCGCCTTCGCGGTGCGGGTTTCCGCGAAACGGGTGATTCGATTGAAGAACCGTATTTTCGGTTTTTCATCATGAGCTTGTCAACGCGCGGGACGGGCGGCAGCATTGGGCATGCCCACGGTTGCTGAACAGTTGCGACAGGCCCGCGAAGAACGGGGCTGGACTGTGCATCAATTGGCGGACATGACCAAGATTCGCACTGATCACATCCGGGCGTTGGAGGAGGGAGATTACAACGTGTTCGCCGCCCCGGTTTACATCCAGGGATTCGTGCGGACCTGCGCTACTTTGTTGAAGCTGGATGTCCCGGCTGTCCTGGCAAATCTAGAAGCTGAGCTCGGACAGACCAAAAAATTCCGGGAACATCCGCGGCTGACCGGTGAATCGCGGGGCGTGATCGATTTCATCATGCTCCAATTTTCCAAAATCAACTGGCGCGTGGGACTGCCGGTGGCGGTTTTGGGAATCTTGATCGTGGGAGGAATTTTCGCTTACCGAACGATTAAACTTCGTCAGAGCGAAGATCCGTTGAAGGATTTGGGACCGGGCTTATACCAGCCCAAAAAGGGAGCGGATGGGATTGTCCCGCCGAGCCTGCCACCGCCAGCGACCAACACAGGCAGGGCGAATCGTTAAAAATCGGCTATCTTCGGCAAATGAGGACATTCATCTTTGTGGCTGCAATGGCGGCAGGGTTAATCAGCGGTTGCAGCCGTGAGCAGACCAGCCCGCAGGTCAGCGTCGAGAGCAAAGCCCCACCGGCAGCGAAGGAGCGTAAGGTTTACAGCACGCGCGGGGTGGTTAAGGAATTGGAATCGCTGACCAAGGCGAAGATCAGTCACGAAGAGATTCCCGGCTTCATGGCGGCGATGACCATGTCGCTTGACGTCAAAAACACCAATGAACTCGCCGGGGTCACCGTCGGCGATCAAATAACATTCGATATGGTGGTGACCGACGATGACGGATGGATTGAGAATGTGAAACGAATTGGAACTGCTCCGATTGAAGCGGCAAAAACGAATGACCTGAAAAACTTTCGCCGGGTCCGGGATGTGGATCCGCTCGCAGTTGGCGATGTGATGCCCGATTATCCGTTCATTACCGAAGATGGGAAGACTCTTCGGCTGAGCGAGCTAAAGGGACAGGCGGTTGCATTCACTTTCATTTTCACGCGCTGTCCCTTCCCGACGTTTTGCCCGCGCATGAACAGCAATTTTGAAACAGCCGCGCGCCAATTATCCAAGCCGGGCAGTCCGACCAACTGGCATTTCATAAGCATCTCCTTCGACACCGAAGTGGATACGCCGGAGGTCTTGAAGAAATACGCGGCTCGGCTCGAGCGCAATCCGGCTAAATGGAATTTTGTCACCGGCGAACAAATCGAGATTGATGCAATCACCGAGCAATTTGGGCTTATCTTCTCCAAACGAAGCGGCACGATCGACCATAACCTCCGAACTGTGATCGTCGATGCGAACAGCCGCATCCGCCAGATTTATATCGGCAATGAATGGAGCGTGGACGAGTTTGTTGCCGAAATGACGAAGGCCGCCGAAGGAAAACCGTAATTATGGATCGTCCGCTGGGGGTGGCGCTGATTTTTTGACTTTTGCGGGCGGCTGGTTGGTCCCGCCCTCGCGGATGAATTTCTCGAGGATGCCGACGTAGCCGTCCAGCAGGGGATTATCCGCCTCTTCTCCGAGTTCCGCCTGGAGTTCGCGCAGTTCCTTCAATGAATCAGACGCCTGTTTGCGGATGTCGGCAACCGACAGCTTTCCTGAGGCCAGACCTTGAACAAGTTCGGTGAACATCTCGTTCGCCTCGGGCGTGGCCGTCGCCAAAAAGTCTTTCTGGACCTGTTCAATCGACTTGGCGTCGAGTGACTCCTTGGCGGCGCTCTTTTCAATGCCTACGTGAACGGGCGGTTGGTTGGTTCCAAAATAAATGCTGGCAACCTTGGCCCGTGGAACCTTCAGCAATCCGACAACTTCGCTTTTAAGGTGGACCTCCTTTTCGTTGACCAACTCGATCGACCCTCTGTAGCGATCGCCATTGGCCAGGTTAAGAATGTCTCCGGAAGCAGAATGGATGATGAGAAAACCAGAAAGGGCGGCAATGAACCGGCGCATGCCAAAACCTAGCATAATCAGCCTCATTCTCCCATCCAAAAGCGCAAAACCGCCCAAGCGACCAGCGTTGCAATGCCGGTAAAGGCCAGCCAGCCAATTCGTTCCGTGCGCTCCATCATTTAAATTCTATACTTTACATCGAGCGGCGACTTAATCGGGTAGCGCCCTGATCGGTTTATCCAAAATAATTCTTCCGCTTAGCGCCAAACCTGCTTTTTACCTCAGGTTCGATGAGAGCGCCTTTCAGTAGAGAAATGATGCTCGGCGCTTGTTTGAAGCCCGAAGCGCTGGTAATCTCCCATGTGTCCTGGTCGCTTCGGTTTTTCGTATTTGCGCTGGCCTGCGTTCTAGACGCTTCGGCTAAAGATATTCGCCTCCGTAAGGAGTTGATCCAGACACCCGAAAAACCCGCGGCCAACTCGCGGGCGCAAACGGCCGAGGCGCCTGCCGATGGTCTGTACATTCTTCAATTCCAAGGGCCCATCACGGATGCGCAACGCGCACAGCTCGCCCCGCTGCACGTTGAACTTGTTCAATCCATTCCTGAAGATGCCTTTGTGGCGCGATTGAACGGGACTGGCCTCGGCGCGCTAAGGGCGCTTCCGTTCGTCCGCTGGATCGGCCCGATGAAGGCTGAATACAAGATTCATCAAAAACTCGACGGGTTACGCGAGAAAAAGGCGGTGACCTGGCTGGTGGCTCCGAATGCTCGTCCCACAGAAACGGCGATGCTGCGGCGACGGGTTCCCGGGAGTTTCGTAGGAACAAAGACTTCCGCAGGGACGGTGCTCAGAGGAGTGGTGGATGCAAACCAATTGACGGCGCTTGCCGACTCACCGGCGGTCCTCTGGATTGAACCGGCGCCGGCGCCGAAGCTTTTCGACGAGATAGCCAGCGAAATTGTCGCCGGCGAAGCGGATGGTCCACGTGCCTTCGTTCATGGACTCGGTTTTGATGGGGCGGGGGTATCGGTGGCTGTGGCGGATAGCGGGTTGATGGATGGAACGTTGGGCAATATGCACCCGGACCTCGCCGGGCGCGTGGACGCCTTCTTTCATTACGGAAACCTTTCCGACGCGGCAGATGAGCACAGTCACGGCACGCATGTGGCGGGCATCGTCGCTGGAAACGGCGCCACCGGTGAAATGGATGAATCTGGATATCTTTACGGCCTCGGAGTCGCGCCAGGAGCGCATATCATTGCGCAACGCCTTTTTGACGGGGTCGGAAACTATGAGGCTCCCGATAGTTATGAGCAACTGACGCGGAACGCCGTCCAGGCCGGAGCTGTCATCGGCTCCAATAGCTGGGGCGATGATACCCAGGGCGCGTACGACCTTAGCGCCATGCAGTTTGATGCCCTGGTGCGAGATGCCGATGCGCAGACTCCCGGGGACCAGCCGTACATCCTCGAGTTTTCCGCCGGGAACGCCGGGCCGGGTGAGCGCACTATCGGAAGTCCGGCTGTCGGCAAAAACGTCATCGCCAGTGGCGCATCTGAGAATGATCGGTTCGATTTATATATTTACGATAACGGGCAGGACACGATGGCGGATTTCTCCAGCCGGGGACCATGCGAAGACGGGCGCATTAAACCCGATGTTGTCGCGCCGGGAACATGGATTGCATCGCTGCAATCCTCTTCCGCCACGGACGAAAACGCCTGGTTGCCGATTTCGCCGAACTATCAATACCAGGGCGGCACCAGCCAGGCGGGCCCGCAGGTTTCAGGCGCTGCGGCTATTTTCGTGCAGTATTATCGTGAGACGCACAGCGGGCAGACACCTTCTCCCGCCTTGGTCAAGGGGGCATTGATCAACTCTGCCGTCGATATGGATCCCTCCTTCGGAACCGGCTTCGTTCCGAATAACGACGAAGGATGGGGCCGCGTGGATTTGACGGAGTTAATTGGAAGCGAGCGGGGATATCAATTCATCGATCAGACAACGCCGCTGGCCCAGGGACAGGTGTATGAAACGCAGGTGTTTATTTCGGATTTTGAAGAGCCCTTGCGCGTGACGCTGACTTATACAGACGTTCCGGGAACACCTCTAAGCATCCCAGCCCTGGTCAACGACCTCGATCTGGAAGTGATCGCGCCCGATGGATCTCTCTACGCGGGAAATCAGTTCTTCGACGGAGAATCGGCGGCTGAACCGGTGGCGCGTGACACGCTGAACAATGTCGAGTGTGTTTATCTGAATGTGCCAACGCCCGGCGAATACATCGTCCGCGTGCGGGCTCGGACCGTTCCGCAGGATGCCCGGCGTGATACGGTCGCCACCGATCAGGATTTTGCCCTTGTGATTTCCGGGGAGCTTCCACAGGCAGGCCACGCAGCGTTGATTCTCGATCGGCCGGCTTACACGGCGCCGGGAGTGATCGGTGTCAAATTGATCGACTTCGACCAGGCGGGCCAAGCGGAAGTTCCTGTGAAGCTGACCAGCACGACTGAGACGGCGCCGTTGGTGGCGCGCTTATTGGCTTCCGGTTCCGCAGGCGTTTTCACTGGCCGCGTCAATACCGCCCAAGGCCCCGCGGTTGCCGATACGTTTCTGCAAATCAAACATGGCGACCAAATCCAGGCCAAATACCAGGATGCGTCCCCTGCGGAGGTCGTGACGGCCACTCGCCGGGCGGACCTGCTGCCACCCGTGATCACGGAGGTGATTTCCACAAATCGCTTTGGAAACCAGGTGGTGATTTGGACAACGGACGAACCAGGCAATTCGATCGTTCGATACGGCTCTGACGGAACAACGAACCAGGCGATCACGAATAATGTCCCGCGCCTGCAGCATTCGCTCATTCTCACTAATTTGATCGTGGGCAAAACTTACAGCTTTGTGGCGGTGTCCCAGGATGAGGCCGGGAACTCCTCGACCAGGGATAACAATGGACAGCCGTTCACGTTTGTGGCGCAGCCCGCGGCCACCGTTCTGCTGGTCGATGCCTATGTGCCCAGCGATGACGCGACGGTTATTCCCATCACTGAATATACGCACGCCCTGGATGCGACCGGCGTGAGCTATGAAGTATGGAGTCTTGAATCAAACGGCCAGCCACGCCTTTCCGATCTTTCTCCATTTCGAGTCGTAATTTGGCGGTTCAACCATGGACTGCTCGACCCATCCACGTTGAGCTCCGAACAACAATTGACCCTGGCAAGCTATATCAAACAGGATGGATCACTGTTGATTTCCTCCATGGAGATCATCAGTCGAATCGGGGAAGTGGATTTTCGCACGAATGTTTTGCAGGTTGCGGAGTTTACCCCGCAACCATTCTTTCACGATTGTCTTGATTGCGACGAAGATCATAGCGTCCCCACGCTCGAAGGTGCGCCCGGCGATTCCATTGGGCTCGGTGTGGAAGTCGATCTCGACTATAGCAACTATCCCACGTTCGATCTTTTGGAAATCGGGCCTGACGTGAGCGACACGTTCACTGCGACTACCAACGCTGTGCCGATCTTTTTGGAGCGCAATTCGGGACGGACGACCGGCATTCGCTGGCCGCGAGATTTGAAAACGCCGGGGCGGGTTATCTTTCTCGCCTTCCCGCTCGATGCCATCCCGATGGAGGGCCCGGCGCCGAATAATCGCGTCAACATACTTCGCAATATCCTAAGTTTCCTTGCTCCCGGTGTGAATGGGCTGGGGACGCTCTCGCTGGATCGAGGCGCGTATTCCATCCCGGATCAAATACGCATTGAATTGGCAGATTCAGATTTAGCCGGTCATGGGATGGCGACAGTCAAATTGAGCAGCGATACGGATCCCACCGGAGTTAATGCGGAAATGGTTGAGACGGCACGACGCGGGGTTTTTGAGGGATTCATTCGCCTGGTGGATGAGGCTGTGACGCCGGCCGCAGACGAACTGCGCGCGGCGCATCTCGACCGAGTGCATGCCGAATACCTCGACGTCTCAGCGAGTAGTTTCATCCAGGCGCGCGCGGAAATCGATGCGGTCGCTCCCACAATCTCCGGAACGGAACACGAAATCGATTACCAAAACGTGATTGTTAGCTGGCAGACTGACGAAGCAACCGATGCACTCGTGCAGTTTGGGGAATCGGCGTTCCTAAATCGAACCGCATATCGCTTCCCCCTGGAGGTGGATCACAGCCTGGTGATCACTGGGTTGCAGCCTGACAGAGTCTATTATTATCAAGTGGTGAGCCGGGACGCAGCCGGAAACGCGGTCACTGACGACAACAACGGGCAGCTCTATTCGTTCCGAACGCTGGCTCCAAAAACGCTTCCCTGGACCGATGACATGGAAGACGCCGTCAGCGAGTGGACCGTTCAATCGAGCGAGATTTCAGAACTGATTTGGGAACATGGGACGCCGGACAACGGCTTGCAGTCAGCGGGCCATTCCGGTTCCAAGGCTTGGGGGAGCAACTTGCATGCAGGTTGGGGAGAATACGCCGAAACTTTCCTGATCAGTCCGGGATTATTCCTTGAAGGCGGCAACCGGGCGACGTTGAAATTCTGGCATTCCTACGACTTTACCGCTGCGAGCGATCTGGAAGCGGGAGGCTTGTTTATCAGCACCAACTCGCAGGTCGAACCGGTTCTCCTGGCCCAGTATGACGGTCTTTCCGTCGCGTGGGAAGAAGAGGAAGTCGATTTGAGTCCGTACATCGGCAAGGTTGTCCAACTGATCTGGCTCCACCAAATGTACGATTTCCAGAGCTCCGGGGAAACCCACATTGGGTGGCTGATCGATGACGTGTCTGTGGCGATCAGCACGATTGAGCGGGGAACAATCAAAGTGCAATCGAATCTGTCGCAGGCCAGCTTCACGATTGATGGACCCTCGGGCGCTGTCGGGCAGGGGACTGCCTACACAGATACAGCCGCATTAACAGGAGAATACACGGTGTCCTTCGCGCCGGTTCAATTTTATAGAACGCCGCCAACGCAGACAAAGACGTTGTCTCTCAATGGCACGATCACGTTTGAGGGCAAGTATGAATTCGACGACGTGAATGGGAATCGCATCTCTGATCTGTGGGAGAGCGAATACTTCGGCGCGCCCACCGGAGCCAACGACGGCGGAGGAGACGCGGACCACGACGGATCGAGTGACTATTGCGAATTTATCGCGGGCACTTTGCCACGGGTTGCTGGAAGCGTGCTTCGCTTTGATACGGCAACACCGCTTGGAGATGGCCGTTTTCAACTGGGCTGGCCAACAGCGCCCGGGCGATCCTACCGCGTGCTCGGCTCAATGGATGCGCACACGTGGGTCGAATTCACTCAATGGACTCGCGCGAACACCGACCGTCTCACGCATACTCTGCCGCCGCTTAGCGGAGTCGGCGGCCATTTCTTCCAGATCGAAGTGAAGCCTTGATCAGTTCAAGGCGTCCGTCGTCGGAATGTAATTCATCGTGTAGTAAGCGGCGGGATGCAGCAGCGGTTCACCCTTGGCGGAACGGATGCCGGGAAAATGCAGTTCATGGACATGGCCTTCCTGCAAACCGTCGATCATCATGCGAGCGCTTTTTCCATCCCGGGCCACCTTGACCGACTTGATGGTCGGCCTGGTTCTATCGACTTCCGGGCTGCCGTAGCTGCTTTGATAGATGTAGGTGTAGGTTTCGACCGTGTAGGAATCGAGCGCCGAAACGGTCGCGGGATCGACCGGTTCGGTGAAGGTCAACTCGAAGCCATCAGACTTGGCGCGCATCTCATGGATTTCAAACGGGACCTTACCGGTGAAATCGAGGCGTTGCAGCGCGAATGGCTTTCCGCCGCGCGCGCCCCAACCGCGATCCGTGCCGCCGACGAATAAAGAACCGTTGGGCGCGAATTCGAGGCTCAAGTTGCCGGAGTCAAAACCTTCCTTAAACGGAAAGAGAGCGCCCTGGTACCGTCCGCGCACCTTCTCCAGGTAAACGCGCATCACCGTACTGTGCGTCTGGTCGCCGACGAACATCTGGTCTTTGAAAGGCCCAAATTTGCCGGTGAAATCATTGGCGATGCCGCTGGCGCTTTGTCCCATTTTTCCGTACGGAAAAAGGATCGCCGTTGGAACAAGCTCGGGGATTTTTTTTGCTTCGATATGCATGCGGCTGCCGCTCACCGGATCGGCAGGACGCGGCCCGAGCGCATCGGTTAATTTATACCAGGCGTTGCCGCTCGGGTTGCCCACGAACTTTCCGGGCTCAAGGTGTTTCAATCCGCACGCGCCGTTCCAGGGTCCCTGGTTATCGGTGTAGAACATGTCACCCAGATAGTTGGTTCCAACGCCGCCGGGCGAGCGAAGGCCACTGCAGGTTGGGATCGCTTTCCCATCGTGCGAAATCCGAAAGCACCAACCGCGATAAGGATCTTCGCTTGTGAATGAGCCCGTTAAGCAAAGGGTGACCCAGATGTTTCCCTCTTTGTCGAATTTTGAGCCGAATGCGTATTCGTGATAGTCGCCGTTCACTCCCCACGGCGCGGCCACCGTCTCAAAAACATCGGCGCGTCCATCGCCGTTGGTATCTTTAAGGCGGCTCACTTCGGGCCGCTGTGTCACATAGAGCCAGCCATCACGCACGGTCAACCCGAGGACCTCATGCAAACCGCTGGCGAACTTCGTAAATTTGGGGTTTTTAGGCGGGGTCTCAAAAGCGCCGTCGATCATGTAAATGTCGCCCAACCGCGTTGAAACCGCGATCTGCTTGTTCGGCATCACCTGGATGGCGCCGGCCTCCAGCACAATTCCTTCCGGAATCGGAATCGTTTCGATCCGATAATACTTGCTCTCTTGCTCGGCCATATTTTCAGCGCCAAACGAGGTTGCGGCGGCAAACGCCAGGGCGCAGATAGTCAATAGAGGTTTCATGTCACCAACGAATTTCTTCAAAAATTTGGGCCTCGCCATCGCTGAAAGTAATCGGAGCCAATAACTCCGTTTTCCCGTCGGAGGTGCGAAGGATTGGCTTCACGCCGGTGAGTTTGAACGAGACTCGCTCATCCACCAGGTAGGAACCATCGGATTGCGGTTCGATCTTCGCGCCCGCCGCGGCAAGGAACCAAAGATTCTTCGCTCCATCTTTAGCTTTCAACTTGAGCGTGCGTTTGAAGTAAGGATCCAGTTCGGACTCATACGCGACGGGGAAATCTTCCACATCGATGCCGTGCACCGAGTAGAGAAAGAGCGGGCGCTGTTTCTCATCGAGACGATAACCGCGCATCCGATAGCTCGCCGGATTGTTCGTTTCGGAAGGCCAGGGAGCCGATGAATTTTCGAGAATCGCGAATGCAGGCCCTGCGGGCATTTTATAGATGCGATCGCCAAGAGGTTTTTCGAAACCTGCGCCGCGTCCGGTGCTGTGGCGGCCCGCATCAATGAAGGAGCCCTGCCAAATTTCCGCGAGCCGCATTAAATTCGCGTCAAAGGCGAGGTTCGCCTTTTCCGGATAACCGACGCCGATCGCGCGCGGGCCCGCTCCTTCGATAAAGTTTCGATAAATGATCGCCTCTTTCTCGGCAACCAGTTCCTTGCGCCCTTGCACCAGCCCGGGCGGCAGATCGGCATCGCGTCCACGCGACAGGTAAGCCCAGAGCGCGTTGATTTGCGCGTCCGTTTTTCCTTCCAGAATATCTTTGTTAACTGCTTCTCCATTGGGCCAGAAGGTCGGCATGCGTGTGCCGGGGCGCAGGGCAGCGGGATCGATCAGGTAACGCTCAAACCAATCCCTCTTAAGCCGTTTGGTCATAAAGGCCAGATCCATCGCGGGAATGCCGAGCGATTTCTTGCCCGCGAATGTGTGGCAGGAAATGCACGAGAGGCCGCCTGTTCCTACGAGTCTGCGTCCGAATTTTTCATCGCGTGGAGAAACGGCCCCTTCTGTTGTGGCGACAGCGCCGTCGGCTTTTTCAAAAAGTTCCGGCAAATGGCCGACGTGTTCGGCGCCGAACTGCGGCATGCGTGTCACCATGTACGGCCGCACCGAGGCGCCTTTTTCCAAAACCTCAGTCATCCATTGACGCCGGAGCTTGCCTCCGACTTTCGTGAGATGCGGGGGGATGCGGCCTTCATCGCCGAGATCGCCTTCAGCATTGGCAAAGAAATATTGAAGCCGCGCGTCCAGGGGCCCGCCCTTCGCATCACGCGTATGACAAGCGGTGCAGTTCAATGCAGCCAATGTGTGGCGAGCTTGCGCGTCGGCGGTCATGGAACGGTTGTTCTTGCTCGAGACGAACTTTTCCAACGCCTTTCTTTGCGTATTATCCAATTTGAAATCGGGAAGCCCGTTTTTCACTGACGAATCAAGGCATCCGCCTCTGGCCGACATCGCCTGGAAAGCCTTGGCGCTGGGGGACGAATTCGGAACTTCGCCATGTTGATGGCAGGCCACGCAACCAAGTGAGGCAAAGAGCGCTTTTCCTTTTTCAGCTTTTCCAGCGTCGCGGGTGAACGTCTCATTTCCGAGCGGCAGCATGGGTTGGCCGATGTGCGACAGGACGCTCGCGGGAATCTCCTGCCGCTTAAAGCCGGGTCCGCTCCACATCACTCGAAACTCGAATCCGCCGCCCGCGTTGTAATACGTTACTGTTATTGGATGGCGGCCCGCGGACAATTCAATGCTGCCGGTCTTTTCGACAACGCCGTGCTCGCCGCCGTTATCGACCACCATTTTATCGCGGATATAAAGTCGCGACCCATCATCGGAACTCGTCCAAAAATCATATTTGCCGGAAACGGGCGCCTCGATGAGCCCGGTAAAACGAAAGCCGATTTGACCATCGCGTTTGCGATTTTGCAGATTGAATGTCTCGGTTGTCCCTGAATTCGCCGACTTCAGCGCGTCCCAACTCCGCGGCTCGCCACTGAAGTTCATTTCGAAATACTCATATTGCACGCCGGCGAGTCTTTTGGGCTCGGAGTTGGGGGAATTCGGATCGCCCGCCTGCGCGCGCAACAGATACATCGCAATCGCCTGCGCCTCCTGCTCCTTGAGGCTCAACGACGGCATGCGGCCCGATTTGCGATATTTCGCGGGATCGAGCAAAAATTTCGTGAGTTCCGGAACGGTCGTTTTTTTCGCGAGGTTCCCCAGCGGAATCGAATTCGCCCCCAGGAGCGCTGGATCGATCGCGGTGTTGGGCTCAACCTCCATCACCGTTTGCCAGGAATCTTGGGGCGCGTGGCACGCAACGCAGCCGACGGTGTGAAACAACTTGCGGCCCTGCGCGATTCTCGTAACCGATGATCCGATCATTTTCTCGTCCTTATCGGGAACCGTCGCGAGGAAATGCGTCAAAGCGTCCACGGTTTCTGTTCGTTGCGAAGCGGACATCCCGTGCAACAGATCAGGCATGGTCGTGCCCGGTTTTTCCGATTCAGGATTACTCAGGAATGCGCGGAGAAATTGCGGCGTCAGTTGCAATCCATCCTTGCCCAGGACGGGACCGACCCGTGGATTCATCCGAGATCCACCCGCATGGCAGGCCGCGCAATTTAATTCGCTCCAGAGCGCCTCGCCGTGATCGATGTCGAGGGGCGTGGCCAGCTTCGGCGCGATCACCGGCGCGGCCAAGAGTGAAGCGGAAAATGAGGCCAGCAAAATCGAGTGGAGCAATCGCCGGGCATTGCGGAATGGATATTGATTCGTCATTGCGATCAAAACGGTGGAACAGAATCTCAAGCGCCTGCGCTGTTCGCAAGGCGCGATTAAGAAATCACGTCGTGGATGACATTTCCATGCACGTCGGTGAGCCGGAAATTTCGTCCGCCGGAAAGAAAGGTGAGGTTCTCGTGGTTCAAGCCCAGCAAGTGCAAAACCGTGGCCCAGAGATCATACACCGTCGCGGGCTTATCGACGACATGATAGCCAAGCTCGTCGGTATCCCCATAAATTGTTCCCCCTTTCGCGCCGCCGCCCGCGAGCCAAATAGAGAAACCGGTGGGGTTATGATCGCGCCCGTTGCTCCCCTGCGAGAAGGGCGTACGCCCAAATTCCCCCGCCCAAATGACGAGTGTATCTTTCAACAATCCGCGCCCTTTTAGATCAGTGAGCAATGCCGCGATCGGTTGATCCACTTGATTCGCCATCATGCCGTGGCCCTTTTCCAAATCGCCATGCTGATCCCACGGATTGGGAGCGCCGCCAGCGCCGACGCCGCCTTCGCTCAGGCAGCTTAATTCCACAAAGCGCACGCCGCGTTCAACCAATCGTCGCGCCAATAAGCATTGCCGCGCGTAAGCTGCTTTTTGCGGATGCGGATCGTCGATGCCGTAAAGTTTTTTAGTCGCTTCGGATTCGCCCTTGAGGTCAACGAGGTCGGGCACGGCTGATTGCATGCGATAAGCCGTTTCGTAATTCTTGATCGCGGCTTCCACCTGCGGATCGTTGCCGATCTCCTTCGCGAAATCCGTATCGAGGGAGCGCACAAACTCCAGCCGCCGCCGCTGCCGTGCATCCCTTTCTTTCGCGACAATATTCGGAACAGGCTCGAGTCCGTCAGCGGTAATGATCGAGGCCTGATGTTGGGCGGGCAAATAGCCGTTCCCGTAAATGCCCACACCGCCATGCGGCGCCACGGCCCCGCCGCTCTGCAACACCACGAAGCCGGGAAGATTCTGATTGGCCGTCCCGAGGCCGTAGTTCACCCACGCCCCCGCGCTGGGATGACCCATAAACGGAAAGCCGGTGTGAAAAAAGTAGTTCGCCTGCGCGTGTTCGTTCACTGTCGAAGTCATGGAACGGATCACCGCGAGGTCGTCCGCGGCGGCCTCCGCTATCTTTGGGAACATCGAACTGATCGGGATGCCACTTTGCCCGTAACGCTTAAATTCAAACGGACTCGGGAAAATATTTCCGTTGTTGTTAAACATCGTCCGCTCGACCTTCACCGGCATCGGCTGACCGGCCATTTTCTTCAGCATCGGTTTGGGATCGAAGGAATCGAGGTGCGACACGCCGCCGGACATGTAACAAAAGATCACGTTCTTCGCCCGCGGCGTAAAATGCGGCCCCGGAGTCGCCGCCACTGCAAACGCCTTTTGCGCCATCAAGCTGGAGAGAGCCATTAATCCGAATCCCGACGAGCATTGGCGCAGCATCTCGCGGCGGGTCATGAAATTACCGGACATAGACAAATTCCTTCACGTTAAACAGCGCATGCGCCAGGTCAGCCCACTCTGAACTCAATCCCGGCTTTTTTCCCAAAGCTTTCAATGCTTCTTCCTTTTGACGCGCCTCACCCTGCAATTTTTCAAATTCAACTCGCTCGGCTTCGGACATCGCGGCGATGAGATCAGTCTCTGAAATGTAATTTGCGTCCGCCGAAAAAGAAACCCGCACCTCTTCCGCCGTCAAAGCGCGATCGTAAAGACGAGCCTGGCCGATGACGCCCTTCAGCATGCGATTGCCACCCTCTGTGCCATGCCGATTTCCAAATTGGACCATCGACTTTCCGGATTGGAATGTCGTCGCTGCATCCGTCTTGTACGGCTTTCCGTATGGCATGCCATTTCGATAGCCGGTGATTGTTCCGTCCGCTGAATAGACAATCGCCACATGCACGAATGTTGTTTTCGCATCGCTTTCAGCAGTTCCTTCAAATGCGCGCGTTCGTCTCAAGAAGTCACTCCCCGCCATCCAATGACGGGCGGAAATCTCGCCGAAAACAATCGCATCGAAAACCCCGCCGGACATGTCCTGCACCGTCATAACGCCGCCTCCCTTTTGATCGAGATTGTCCAACTTCACCCACGCCTCGAGCGTTTTGGCTTTCAACGTGACTTCCAGCGGCCCGGTGGCGACGTAACCCGATTTGCCATCGAGAATCAGTCCTTCCGCGCCAACGTGGGCGCCTCCGACCGCTTTTCCATGCAACTTGCCGATTTTCTCCTCCAGGCCGGTTCGGAAATCCCATGCCGCAATGGGGCTCGGCCCGACAGGACCCGACGAACCGCGTTTGCTCGAAAGACGATCCCGCACCGTCGCGGTAAGGGCCTCAAGCCGCTCCGTTCGCTCTTTCAACCCCGATTCCAAACGCTCTTTCTCGCTGGCCTCCCGGACATGATTCTCCGCAGACCAGCCCAGAAGCGATTTGGCGCGTTCCACTTCGTTTTCAGTCGGTTTACGCCCGAAGGCCTGCATGAACATTGTCTCAATGCGCGAATCTTTTTCTGTTTCCGTTCGCTCCGCCCATCGCTCCGCAAGGTCGAGCACGAAGGGATCATTCAAAAGCAGCAGCGATTGACCGGGCACATTCGTGACGTCGCGTTTGCCGGTCGAACTCGCGGGCGCCGGCACATCGAACGCCGTCATAAACGGATCGAGATCGTTGCGGTTGACACGCAGATAAACACTCCGGCGCGGTGTCTTTCCGGTGATCGGAGGACCATACATTTCCTCCACCTTCAACTGCCCGGCGACCGCGAGCAGCGAGTCGCGAATGGCTTCCGCTTCGAGGCGGCGGACGCGAAAATGTGAGAGCAATAGATTGTCTGGATCTTTCTCGGCAACACCGGCGGGAGCTTCGCTCGAAGATCGATACGTCTCCGAAGTCACGATAAACCGGATCAATTTTTTGAGGGAATATCCATTCTCCACAAACCAGGTGGCGAGATAGTCCAACAACTCCGGGTGAGTCGGAAGCTGGCCCAGGCGTCCAAAATTATCGGGCGTGCCGACAATGCCGCGTCCAAACAAATGATGCCACACGCGATTGACCATCACGCGCGCTGTCAGCGGGTTGTCAGGTCGCAAAATGTCCGAGGCTAAACGCAGACGCGCATTCTCGGATCCGCTGTACGGTTTGGAATCGATCGCATCCAGGAAATGGCGGGGCACCGGCGCGGCCAGATGTTTATGGCTGCCACGCACCATGAGCGGCTGTTCCACCGGCGCGGCTTCGAGAATGCCCGGGGAGCGCTTGGGCGTGGGTATTTTCGCTTCCTCTTCACGCCATTGGGCAATCAACGGCTTAACGCTTTCAAGCGTCTCGATTTCGTTTCGCAGCAAACCGCTCCGCATCGCCTGGTCGAGGAACAACGCGTCTTTATCGGTCGCCTTGCCGTCCTTCCATGCGGTCAAACTGCGGCGCAATGCGGTCGCGTAGGCCGCGTCCAATTTCGGCTCGCCTTCCAACGCCTCCAAAACCGGTTGTGCAAAATCAAACGACTCCGCCGGCGCCGGATCGCCCGCTTTGGTGAATCGCACCTCCTGGATTCCGAACCAGGACCGCTCCGCATTCGTGTCAGCCAGGACCGCCTGGTCGGCAGCGGTGGTGAGTTCGACATGCACACGATCTCCTTCCCAATAGTCCAGGTTGTGCTTCACCCATCGCCAGCGGCCGCCATTGAGTCTGCTTACGGGGTACACCGAGCCGTCACGCGGATAATTTTGAACTACGTAACGCAGAAAACCGCCGCCTTCACCCACGGCGCGCACCCACAGATCGTATTTCTGATCGAGCGAAACCTTGGGCGACATCAAGACGCCGCGATCTTTGGACGTCGTCATGTGCGTATAAACACCGGCCGGATAAATTCCGCTGAGAACGTTCGTTCCCGCGGCTGCGATTGCAAAACTTCCTGCGGGTTCCACCTTCTGAGCGCCATCCTGGCTCCACTCCGCCAAACCCGCCGGTGAAGTGAGGTCCCATCCTTTCAGCGCCATGCCTTCATTGGTCTTGCCGCGCCATTTGCTCAAAACGTTCGTATCCGAAAACGGCTGCAGCAATGGCTCCTTCGATTTTTCAAAGACGGATTGCCGCGCCGCCACGGTGCCCGCGTCTTTCATCCATTCGCCGATCAATGCCGTTTTGATTTCTCCCTTCAGCTTCCCCAGCTTTTCGCGCCGCGCCGCAACCTCCGCATCCGATGCTTCGACATTGATCAAAACCGGCGCTCCCGAAGCGAAAATTCCGTACCACCCATAAAAATCCGCCTGGCTGATGGGATCAAATTTGTGATCGTGACAACGCGCGCAGGAGACGGTCAACCCGAGGGTCGCCTTGGAGATCACATTGATTTGATCGTCAGTAAATCGAACCTGCTCCTCCATGGCATCCGTTGGCGCATAGCCGTGAAACACCATGCGCAACTGCGCCACGCCCACCGCGGACTCGTTCAAATCAAGTTCCCGGTTGATTCGCGGATGCGCCAATTGATCACCCGCCAGGTGCTCGCGAATCATCTGGTCATACGGCACATCGTCATTCAAGGCCCTGATCAAGTAATCCCGATAGCGCCACGCGAACGGAATGACCGCGTCTCCTTCACTGCCATGCGAATCCGCGTAGCGAAACCAATCCATCCAATGCCGTGCCCAACGTTCGCCAAAGCGCGGCGATTTTAAAAATGAATCGACCAATGTTTCATACGCATCCGAGTTGGTGTTTTCGACGAACGCCTTGATTTCTTCCGGAGTTGGCGGCAGGCCGCGTAAAGCAAAACTGAGCCGGCGAATCATCACGGCGCGATCTGCCTCTGGAGCCGAGGGCAACTTTGCCTCCTTCAACTTCGCGCGAACAAACCGATCGACCGGGTGCTTCTCATCGCCCGACGGCAAGGCCGGCTTGCGGACCGGCTGGAAACTCCACCAACTCGTTCGCCGATGTAAAACCGCTTTCCAATCTGTGTCCGCGGCGATTTCCTGTGGCGTCGCGGGGGATTCCCGCGGATCGGGCGCGCCCATCTGCACCCATTTCTCAAAATCAGCGATGACCGCGTCGTCAAGCTTCGCGCGCGCTTTCGGCATCTCCATATCCTCGACCTGGTGCCGAATTGCCTTGATGAGCAAACTTTCCGACGGCTTTCCAGGGACAATGGCCGCTCCAGAATCGCCGCCGTCCAAAAGGGCCTTCCGATAATCGAGCGCCAGCCCGCCTTTTTTCTTTCCGCCGGTGCGATGGCATTCGTAACACTCCTGCGCCAGGACCGGCCGAATGCGGCTTTCGAAGAATTCGACGTCCTTTTCAGCCAGGGCCGCGCGCGAACCATCGATGGAGCCCACGAGGAAAACAAAAATCAAAACGAAACCTGCGCGTGTCATGTACCCGCCTATCCTCGCCTAGTTTGAGGCGAGTTTAAAGACGCATTTTACAGCGCCGGAATTCAACCCCGATCGGAAAGGTCTCAGAATTTGAGGACGGCGGCAGCGGCGTTGGCGGCATTCACCATGCCACCCGGAAATAATCCGAGAATCAACATGCCCGCGATGCACGCATAAAGCGTAACACGCGCCGGGACGGAGATGCGGATCTCGGAATAATCGGGAACCACCCGCGACCAGTAGATCGCGCGGACCACTCCCAGGTAATAATAGAACGAGATGACGATGCCAATGAGGGTCAGTCCGATTAAAGCGAGGAAAGCGGGCTGGCCGGCGCCGCGCTCGATCACCGCCTTCAGCAGCATAAATTTTCCGAAAAAACCGGCCAGGGGCGGAATCCCGGCGAGCGAAATCATCGCCAGGGCCAGGGTGGTGGCCAGCAGCGGAGAGCGCTGATTTAGACCGGCCAAAACGGTGATGTCTTCGTCCGCCGCCTGCCGCGTAATGATCGAAATCACCGTAAAAGCGGCCAGGACCGTGAACAGGTATCCGGCGAGATAATAGAGAATCGCGCTCGAACCGGATTGATTGGATGCCACCGCCCCAAGCAGTAAATAACCAGCATTGCCAATGCTCGAATAACCGAGGAGACGCTTCAAATTCCGTTGCGGGATGGCGCAAAGATTTCCGTAGAGAATTGTAATCGCCGCCACGACGGCCAGAAATCCACCCCAATGCGCGGTCACTTCCGGCACGGCCGAAAACAGCACGCGCAGAAGCAAAACGAATCCGGCTGCTTTTGATCCGACCGCCAGGAAGGCCGTCGCCGGCGTTGGAGAACCTTGATAAACATCCGGCGCCCACATCTGCACCGGGAATGCGGCCATCTTAAAGCAGAGCCCCACAAACAACATCATGACGCCGGCCAGAAAGAGTGGTTGTGAAGAAATCTTCGCGGGCAAATCGGCGAGCGCTTGAAAATTCGTTGTGCCAGCGAGCCCGAAAATCAACGCGATTCCGTAAACCATGAACGCCGACGAAACCGCGCCCATGATTAAGTATTTCACGCCTGCCTCGAGCGATTTAACGCGCGCACGTTGAAAGCTGGTCAGCACGTAAAAGCTGACCGTGATCAATTCCAGCGAGACAAACAACATCACCAGATCGTTGGCCGATGCCGCAAACATCATCCCGCACAAGGCGAACATCAGGATTGAATAGAATTCAGTGATGCCGGTCTGGATTCGATCCGCAAATTCCACCGACATAATCAGGACGATAATGCCCGCGAGGAGAAAGAATCGTTTGAAAAACATCGCGAGCGTATCGCGCACGTAACTTTGCCCGAACGCATATTGCGGGGCGCTCCCATCGATCGTGAAGCTCAGAACCAGGATGACGCCGAGCGCGAACGCGGCCACATAACCAAGCTGCTGCTTGCGCTGCGGCGGCGTCCACAGATCGATCAAGAGGAGAGCCAGGGCGCCGATTGCGACCCCGTATTCCAAACTCAGCAAAGAGGCGTTCATCAAATTATTTCTTCGTGGAGTTCGCCATCTCGACAATCGGCCCGATGCTCCCCTTAATCTTCTCGGTCAATAATCCGGGAAAGCATCCGAAGACCAGCAGCGTCACGCCCAGGAGGACAAACGGCAGCTTCCGCAACGGCCCCTCCGCGTCGTGAACGCGGGTCCAATGTTCCGGCATCGGCCCATGCACGATATTACGAATGGCGCGCAGCATATAAACCGCCCCAATCACGAGCGCGCCCCAAACCGCCAGCGCCGTGACCAGGTGAAAACTTCTCCACGCCGAAAACAGCGCCATGGCTTCGCCGACGAAATTCGCAAACCCAGGCAATCCGCAACCCGCCATCATTGCGCCCACGATGACCGTCCCGATGAATGGCATCCTCTTCATCAGGCCGCCCATCTGATCCATGTTTTCGGTTTGGGTTTGATGATAAAGATGGCCGTTGACGGCGAATGAAAGCGCTGCGAGCAGCCCATGCGCGATCATGATCACCACCGCGCCCGTAACGCCCACCACGCTCAGGCTAGCAATGCCCAGGAAAACCAAGCCCATGTGCGCCACGCTCGAATTGCCGATTAGCAAATTAAGCTGGCGCTGACGAATCGCCACGAGACCGCAATAAACGATGTTCCCCAGGCAAAGGAACGCGATCAGGTGCATCCAGCTTCGCGCTGCTTCCGGCATCAAAGGCACCGCGATTCGCAACAAACCGTAAAGCCCGAATTTCTTCAACACGCCCGCGTGCAACATCGCCGTCGCGGTGGGCGCGGCGCCGTATCCAAGCGGCGCCCAAGTGTGAAATGGCCACAACGAAACCAAAATCCCAAATCCAAACAACAGCAGCGGAAAGATCCAATTTTGGACATTCATCGGAATTGGATTCGCCTGCACATGCGCGGTGATCTCCGCGATATCAAACGTCTTTGCGCCCGTTTGGACGTAGAGCGCGATCAATCCCACCAGCGCGATCAGCGCGCCAATCGTGAGATACAAAGTAATGTTGAAGGTCGCGTAATTCTTGTCCTCACCTTTGCCCCAAACCCCGATCATGATGAACGTCGGGATCAACGCCAGTTCATGGAAGAAAAAGAAAAAGAAAATATCCAGCGCCGCAAAGGCCCCCAGGATGCCCGTGATCATGACCAGGAGCAGAAGATAATATTCCTTCTCGCGCTCCTTGATCATGTAGGACATCGCTGTGGCCGCGAACGCCACGATCGTCCCCATCAGCACTAATCCTACGTTCAACCCGTCCACACCGAGTTTGAGAGTGATCCCCAGGGACTTCACCCAATCATAACTGGCGACAAACTGGTATCCCGCCTTGCCTGGCACGAATTGCCAGAACATGTAGAAGGCGACCAGCATCGACAGAAATGTCGCCGCCTGCGCGATCGTGCGAATGACAAAGCGATAGTTGCGCGGGACGAACGCGATCGCAACAGCTCCCAGCAGGGGCAAACCAAGAATCGTGGTAAGAATTGGCGACATCAAATTTGAGTCCTAAAAACAATCAACAAAACCAGCGCTACGCCCAGCGCCATCAAGAAAGCGTACGTTTGCAGATTCCCCGTCTGGATCAATCGCAAGCCCCGCCCGGTTAAATCGACAAATCCCGACGCGCCGCGCACAAAAAATCCGCCAATGATAAATCGATCGATCCCATCGGCCAGTTTCGACAGCGCTCCCTGCGTCATGGCGATCAACTTCTCGTAAAGTTCATCAAAATAAAACCGGTTCCGCATCGCGCGTGAAAGTCCCCGCGCCATTTCCGGCAACGGATCGCGGTCCGCATTCGCATAAAGCGCCCACGCTCCGAACACGCCAAACAAAGTCGCCGCAATTCCAGCCAGCGCCGCCATCGGCGCATGCCCAAACGGCTCCGTCAATGCATCCAGCCAGCTCCCGTGATGTCCATGGCCTTCAGGCCGAGTTATAATTTGGCCCAGACCCAACAAACCTCCAACGACGGTTAAAATGGCCAGAAAAACCAATGGCCCGGTCATCACCAACGGAGATTCATGCGCGTGATGACTCGCCTCCGTCCGTTCCTTGCCAAAAAACGCAATCAACACCAGTCGAGTCATATAAAACGCGGTCAACACCGCGACGAAAAACGCCAGCGGGAACAACGAAAATGGCGCCTGCTCAAACGCCACCGCGAGGATCGCGTCCTTTGAATAAAAACCACTCAACGGCGGCACTCCCATCAACGCCAGCGTCCCGAGCAAAAACGTCCAGAACGTGATCGGCAATTTCTCCCTCAGCGCGCCCATGTTCCAAATATCCTGCTCATGATGCATCGCATGAATCACGCTGCCGGCCCCCAGGAATAACAGGGCTTTGAAAAACGCATGCGTGCTCAAATGGAACATGGCCGCATTCGTCCCACTCAATCCCACTGCCATCACCATATAACCAAGTTGCGAAAGAGTTGAATAAGCCAGGATTCGTTTGATGTCATTTTGCTGCACGGCCATCAACGCCGCGAGCAATGCCGTCACACCACCCAGTAGCGCAATAATATCCAGCGCTGAAGTCGCGCCCATGAACGACAGCCACTCCGGCCACGCGACGCTCAGTTTATAAATGAAAAACACGCGGCAGAGCATGTAAACGCCCGCCGCCACCATCGTCGCCGCATGGATCAGCGCGCTCACCGGCGTCGGCCCTTCCATCGCGTCCGGCAGCCACACATGCAATGGGAACTGCGCCGATTTCCCCATCGCTCCCATAAAAATCAGAAATCCTGTCACGCATGCCGCCGTTCCAAGAACCGCCGGATTCGCAGCGATCGCGTCGCGCACCTCGACAAAATTCAAGCTCCCGATCCCCGTCCAAATGACGATCATCCCCAGCAAAAATCCGAAGTCGCCGATGCGATTCGTCAAAAAGGCCTTTTTAGCCGCGTCCGCTGCCGAAGCTTTTCCGTACCAGAAGCCAATGAGCAAATAACTGGAAAGGCCGACCAATTCCCAAAAGATAAACATCTGCAGGAAATTGTTGGCCAGCACGATCCCCAGCATCGAAAAGGTGAACAAACTCAGGCAGGCAAAAAACCGCGAGTAAGCCGGGTCCCCCTTCATGTAACCAGCCGAGTAAATATGAATCGCCCCGCCGACCCCCGTGACGATGAGCAACATGATCCACGACAACCGGTCGATCACCAAACCCATTTCAACATTGAAATTCCCGACGTTGATCCAATCCGCCGCCGTGGCGAAACCATGCCCCTTCCAGACGCCCGCGAAGCTCAGCGACAAAAGAAAGGACGCCACCACTGCCACGATCGAAATCTTGGCGCTTGTTTCAGGAAGCTTCCGCGTAAACAGCGCGATCACCGCCGCCGCGCCCAGCGGCAACAGCAGGATCATCCATGCTAAAGATTCTTTCGCCATACGCGCCTACAACTTCATCGCCGTCAAATCTTCCACGTGAGCGCTCTGCCGTTTCCGGTAAAGCGCCACAATCAACGCCAGCCCCAAGGCCACCTCCGCCGCCGCCACTGTGATCACGAAAAACACGACCACCTGCCCGTTGATATTATTTGTGAACCGCGACAGGGCCACGAAGGCCAGGTTCGCCGCGTTCAACATCAATTCCAATGACATGTAGATCACCAGCAGATTTCGCCGCGAAATCACGCCGAAGAGCCCGAGGCAAAACAACAGCGCACTCACCGTCAGATAATGTTCCAGACCTGGATGCATTATTTCAGATCCTTTTTGCTCAAGAGAATCGCCCCCACCATGGCCACCAGCAGCAGCAGCGACAAAATTTCGAAGGGCAGTAAGTATTGATTGAACAACACCTGCCCGAGTTGCCGCGTCTCCCCTTCCAGAGTCGCCTTTGTCAAAGCTGATCCAGGTTTCCCAACCCAAATCAATCGCATCAATATGGCTCCGATGGCCCCCACGGAAATGACGCCCGCCGCCAATCCAAAAATTTTTATGTTGCGCCGCTCCTCTTCTTTCAAATCCAGCAGCATAATCACAAACAAGAACAAGACCATCACTGCGCCTGCGTAAACGACGATTTGCACGATGCCGAGGAAGTATGCGTGAAGCAGATGGAACAGCCCGGACATCGACACGATGCAGAGCACGAGAGCCATCGCGCTCGTCACCGGATTCCGGCTGAACGGATTGAACACCACCAACACTCCGAAGAGCAGTGTCAAAAAGGCCAAAACGTAAAATGCGATATCGCCGATCATTCCCTGGTCCCCTCGATCATGGCAGCATTCCCTGTTCTTTAGCCTCTTCCGCTTTCTTGCCCCACTTCTTGATGTTATCGATGTGCACTCCGCCCAGTTGCAGCAACTTGTCCTTGTTGTAAATCATCTCCGCGCGGCTCTCCCCGGTCAGCGAGTAATCGCGCTTCAGAAAAATCGCCTCCTCCGGACAAACTTCCTGGCAAAAGCCGCAGAAGATGCAACGAAGCATATTGATATCGAATTCCTTCGGCCCTTTCTCGACGTTCCCCGCCCCTGGCGCTCCCTCGGGCCCGGGCGGGGTGATCTTGATCGCTTTGGGCGGGCAGACAAATTCGCAAAGCTGGCACGACACACATTTCGTGCGCCCTTCCTGGTCTTTCACCAAATACGGGGCGCCGCGATAGCCCTCGGGCACGACCCATTTCTCCTCGGGATATTGCATCGTCACTTTCTTGCCGAAGAAGTGACGAATGGTTACGGACAATCCGCCCAAAATGGCCGGAATGTACAACCGCTCCCAAAACGTTAATTTGTCGCGTTTAACAATCATTTTATTTGGCTCGCGCCCAGAGCACGACCGCGTAAATCAAAATATTCGCCAGCGCCAGGGGCACGAATCGGCGCCATCCCAAATTCATGAGCTGATCATATCGGAAGCGCGGCAACATCCAGCGCACCCAGATGAAGACCACCATGAAAAAATACATCTTCGCGATAAAAACAACGATGTGCAGGATACTGGCGGCGATTGGGTTTCCCGGCGCCGGTATCCATGGCAGCGTCCAGCCGCCAAAAAACAAAGTCACCATCATGGCCGAAGCCGCGATCATGTTGGCGTATTCGCCCATGAAAAACATCGCGAACTTCATCGAGCTGTATTCGGTATTATAGCCCGCCACCAACTCCGTTTCCGATTCCGGCAAATCGAATGGCAATCGATTCGTCTCCGCAAACGCCGAAATCAAAAAAATCACGAATGAAAACGGACAATAGAGAATTAGCCAGCCATGCTGGCTTTGATGCTCGATCACCTTGGACAAATTCAAATCCCCGACGATCATAAACAACGGGATCACCGACATTCCCATCGCGATTTCATACGAAATCATCTGCGCGCTGGAGCGAATTCCACCCAGAAACGGATACTTCGAATTAGAGGCGTATCCCGCCAGCACAATTCCGTAAACACCCAGCGAGACGATGCCAAACGAATACAAAATTCCGACGTTCAAATCCGCGATGACCGCCTTTTGCTGGCCGATCGTCGAACCAAATGGAATCACCGCCATCGTCATAAACGCGGGGATAAAGGTGATCGCTGGGGCCAGCCAGAAATACGCCTTCCGCACGTAGGCCGGCGTAAAATCCTCCTTGAGAAAAGACTTCAACCCATCGGCCAGCGGCTGCAGCAACCCAAACCATCCCACTCGGTTTGGACCGATGCGATCCTGGATAAATGCCGAAACACGCCGTTCCACCATGACCGAATACGCAATCATCGGCATCACCAGTGCGAACACGCAAACGACCTTGAACAAATTGATTCCGATAAAGGCCCAATCGATCATTTGGTCCCCTCCGCCCGCGTTTTCAGTTCAGACACGAACGCCGCATGCTCCGGACTCGCCAGCCCTCGGTCCAGAACCGTCTGGATCCGCGGCAAATCTCCCCCTCCGAACGCAGCAACATCCAGCCATAATCCGGGAAAGACCTTGCTCCGGTATATCCCATCGGCCCCCACGCTCAAAGGGATGTAGCCTGATTCGGAGAGCGTGAACCAACTCAATCGATGGTCCAGCGCCTGCCAAACCACGTACTCCCTCGCGCCTGCGCTTTGATACGCATCCTTTTTTGTATGCAAATCATAACTCACGGTGCTCAGCGCGACCTCGACCGCCAACTCCGGGGCCGTATCCAAAAAATCGTCCTCATTAACCTGGGCCCTCCCGCCGGCGGCCTTCTCGATCCGCAAATACCAGTCCGGTTGCACCATCGATTCAGGACTCAGGTTGACCGTCATGTTGGCACGAGCTGCCACCCAGGGCGTAGCAGCCGCATAATGCGTGAGCAAAAACGCGAAAAGCGAATCCGGCGCGGAATGACTTTCACGGAGCGGTGATGCCATAATAAAAACCATGTTGTTGATCAACTCCGCTTTCTTGATGTCCGGCCTGGCTTCATAACGCCGCAGGAATTCCTCGCGAGTCAGGTGATCGCCATTTTCCAGCGACGGGACGACCATGGCGCTCCCCGTCACGGATGACTTGATTGGCTGTGTGATTGGCCTCATGGGATTTGTATTGTCACTCCTGTATCGCCCAGCCCAGCCCACGTCACTCCCGCGAAAGCCGGAATCTCCTTCGCCATTTGGTTGAACAATCCTTCAATGCTCACAAACCCATTCTGCCCGGTCACATTGAAAACAAGTTCATGCAAAATCTCCCACTCGGCCCGCGCACACCCCGGCGCCTCGACCGCTTTCATGAATTTCTGCACGCGACCTTTCACATTCGTGAACGTTCCGCGCTTCTCTGCGTGCGCCGCGCCGGGCAAGACATAATCAGCCGCCAACGTCGTCGCGTTCGGCAGGATATCGCAAGCGACCAGCGTCTCCAACTTTCCGAGCAAGTCGGCGCCGATCCCGTGCTTCGAGACATCTTCTCCAAAGACCAGCAGCGTTTTAATTGCGCCGCTCTTGATCCCAGCCGCGATCTTCGGCAATGCGCTCCCCATCGGGTTCGCGGCGATCCCCATCAGCTTCGCGCCACTGCTGTTGGGATTGCGATCGGCGTTCAAAAGTAACTTATCCCCTTCGCCCATACGTTCGATTGAATCCGTAATCGCGCCCAGCTTCATCGCCAGCTTTGAGATTAGGAACAACTCCTCATTGGTCAATCGGGCGGAAGCCACGATCGCCACCGACCCTGGCTTGGCTTCGCTCAGCTTCCGCGAAATCTCCACAACGGCCGTTCCCCAATTGCTTTCCTGCTTCTCTTGCCCCCGCCGCACACAAACACTCGCCAGCCGATCTTCCCGCCCGATCCATTTGTAATTCAACCGCCCGTAGTCGCACATCCAGGTGGAATTCACCGCGTCGTTCTGCCGCGGCTCGTAACGATAAATCTTCTCCTCTCGGGATCCGATCACAATGTTGCAACCCGTGGCGCAACTCGTGCAAATGCTCTTGGTCTCCTTCAAAAACCAAACGCGCATCTTGAACCGAAAATCCTTCGAAGTCAGCGCCCCCACCGGGCAAATGTCCACCGTGTTCAACGTGTAATTATTGTCGAACGGCTTGCCTGGATACGCCGTGATCGTGTTGTAACTGCCGCGATTCACAATCCCCAGCGCGTCATCGCCCACGATATCCTTCGTGAAACGGATGCAACGCGTGCAGAGAATGCAGCGCTCGTCATCGAGCACGATGCGCGGCCCTAGATCGACTCGCTTCGGCTTGTGCACCTTGGTTTCCACAAACCGGCTCTCCGCCTGCCCATATTCCACCGAATACTCCTGCAATTTGCATTCGCCCGCCTGGTCGCAAATGGGGCAGTCGAGCGGGTGATTGATGAGCAGAAACTCAAGCACCCCTTTGCGCATCTGCTCCACACCCGGAGTATTCGTGTAAATTTCCATCCCCGGCGAAATCGGCGTCGCGCAAGCAATTGCTGGCCGCGGTGACTTTGCGATTTTTGGAGTTCCATCCGGATTCAACACCGGCTTCCGATCCGGCCCCATCGCGGGGGTTCCGAACTCAACCAAACACATCCGGCAATTCCCCGCCACCGGCAACTTCGGATGATAACAATAATGCGGCACATCCACCTTCACCTGCGCGCACGCCTGCAACATCGTCGTTGGAATCGGCTTTCCCGTCATCGGATCGGGCGTCGTCTTCGGAACCTGCAGGGCGATCCCATCCACCTTCACCGTCATCGTCTCAACGGCTGGCGGCGGAGCCACTGGCCCCCCCGGTTTATTTTCAACGACACCTTGCGACATTTTATTTCAATCCTCCTTGCAGTCGCTTCACGAATGCCGCGTGCTCCGTACTTTTCACGCCGTCTCGCATCGTCTTGATGGCGGCCTTTTTGTTCACCGCAAGAATAGCCGGCGCATTCAACCAAAGTCCCGGCAACACCTTGCTTCGCAAAATTCCTTTGGCATCGAGTTGGACCTTTTCAAATTCTCCCGCCCTTTGGGCAAATAGATCCAACTTCTCCTCTTGCAATTGCCAGACAAGATATTCTTGAACTCCATCGCGCAGATAGACCTCGAACTTCTCGTGCAAATCCATCTCAAGAGTCGTATTTGAGATTTCAACTACAAATTCAGGGCCGCCCACAATAAGCGTCTTATCAGGATTTTTCGTTCGCCCTCCACACTGCGGATCAATTCTCAAATGGATGTCGGGTTGAAACTCGTTCTTCCCATCCAACCTCACGCTGGTCGCTATCGATCCTGTGACGCCGGGCGTTTCCGCTTCATAAATGCTCAAAATATTCGTCAGCAGAAAATGCCCATCTCCATGTGGGCTGTATAGAGGTGAAGCCATGTAAACGATCCCTTCAATTAATTCAGCCCGCACGCTTTCAGGCATCTGCTTATATCGAGCATGAAATTCGTCCGCGGACAAATGGTAGCCGCTTTCCAAGAGTGGAAAGTCCTTCTCCGAACGTCCGCCTGATTTAAGTTTTTCTGCGACACTCGCCATATCAATCCAAACTCGCCGCAATATTCACATCCACCGGCGGCGGCCCACCGCCCACGATCTTCCTCTTGGCCGATTCCTCAGCTCGAGCGCCCTTGGCCACGAATTCATCCTTGAACTTCGTAACAAAACTCTGCACCGGCCACGAACACGCCTCGCCAAACGCGCAAATCGTTCGCCCGCCTGGAATGTTGTTCGCAATGTTCAGGAGATAGTCCGCGTCCTGCTCGCGCCCTTCACCGTGCGTCAGCCGATGCAGCGCCTTGTGCATCCAGAGCGACCCCTCGCGGCACGGCGTGCATTGTCCGCAACTTTCATGCGCATAAAACTCCGATAGATTCGCCAGCGCCTCGACCACATCGGTCGAATCATCCATCACAATGATAGCGCTCGATCCGGACATGCTCCCCGCCGCGATCAACGAATCGAAGTCATACGGCAAATCGAGCATATCGACCTCCTGCTCGACATCCTTGCCGTCCGGCCCCTTCTTTTTCAATTTGAACTTCTCACCCGCCTTGAAAACTTTCGCCGATGATCCACCTGGAATCACGGCTTTCAATTTGCGCCCATCACGCAGCCCCTGACCAAAATTCTCGTGATTGATCAACTCCCCAATCGAAACCTTCCCCACCTCAATCTCGTAATACCCCGGCCGCTTCACCTGTCCGCTCAAACTCACCACGCGCGTCCCGGTGTTATTCGGCGTCCCCAACTTCGCGTATTCGCCCGCCCCCATCGTCACGATATGCTTCACCGCGCACAACGTCTCCACGTTGTTCACAATCGTCGGGCACATATACAACCCCAGGATGGCTGGAAAATACGGCGGCTTGATCCGCGGATACGGCCGCTTCCCCTCCAGCGACTCGATCAACCCGGTCTCCTCCCCGCAAATGTATGCCCCAGCCCCGCGATGCACATGAATCTCGCAATCCACGCCCGACCCCAGAATATTCTTCCCTAGGAAATTCTTCGCCCGCGCCTCCTTCAAAGCCCGATTCAAAATCCGCGCCCCCTCCGGAAACTCCCCGCGGATATAGATGTAAGCCAGCTTCACATCATTCGCGAAACACGAAATGATCATCCCCTCCAGCAACTGATGCGGATCCTTATGAATGATCTGCCGATCCTTAAACGTTCCCGGCTCCGACTCATCCGCGTTGCAAATCAAATAAATCGGCTTGCCGGACTTCCGATCGACGAAAGACCACTTCAACCCGCAAGAAAACCCGGCCCCGCCGCGCCCGCGCAACCCCGAAGCCTTCACATCCTCCCGAATCTGCTCCGGCGCGGACAATGATTTGCCCTCCCCAACCACCTTCGGCTGAATCGCCAGGGCCTTCTTCAACGCCTCATACCCGCCATGCTTCAAATAGCACTCGATATCCGGCGTATAACCGGGCGCATCGATATTTTTAAAAATGAGGCGATATTCCTGCGGCATATCAACGTTGCTTGACTGTCAGTCCCAAAAATGTAGCTTTGCCCACCTCGTTTTGCCGAATGGTGTAACGGTAGCACAGCAGACTCTGAATCTGCTTGTCATGGTTCGAATCCATGTTCGGCAGCCAATTCATTTCTTTCCTCCCTTTGACTGCGACAATTTTCTTATCCTCTCCAAATCCAGAGCATGATCAATGAGTAACAGATGCCCAACGTCCTTGGGACGCATGATCGCTTTCTTGCTGCGCTGAATTGCTTCCAAAGGCAGGACGGGTATTTCCTCACCGTGAAATTTCAAAATCTTCCGGTTCTTGTATTCCGACGCGAACTTCTTAAGCCCCGTCACCTCGTAAACAAAATTAATCAACGTCCCGTCGACCAGTTCCACCACTGTATTCCTGATCAATGTAGCCCCCAAACCAAGAGCAATGTTTACGGGACGCATGTACTCGCGCGAAGGCAAGTCGATCCACAGATCGATATCAATCGTGGCGCCGGGCACACCTTGGACTAGAGCGGCAGACATTCCTATAAGTTGGAATCGAATTTTTTCAGAGCGGAACGCCCCCAACAGTCGAGCGACTTCAGCATTCTCACGTTCAGTGCCCAGCGCTCGTCCGGCGTTGCCGCCAGCGACCGCGCGAACAGCACCTTCTCGTGCTCGTCCAGGCCCGGCGCGTCTTTGATCTCTTCGTAAACTTTTGGCCAGTCTTTTAGCATGTGGCTTCTTCGCTTTCACTTGCGAGTGAGAATTTCATCCGCCTTCGCGTTGCTCACGCCTTCGTAAAATTCCTCATTCACCATCATCACCGGCGCCGTCCCGCAACTTGCCAGACACTCCACAAACTCCACCGTGAACTTCCCATCCGGCGTCGTCTGCGCCCCATGCGCATGCGCGTCCAACTTCAACTTCTCACAAAAATGTTCATGCAATTTGTATGATCCTCCCAACGCGCAACTCAACGTCCGGCACACCTTGATATGCGATTTCCCCACCGGATTCTGCCGGAACATCGGATAAAACGTCACCAACTCGAAAATATTGATCGGCTGCAACTCCAGCTTCGCCGCGATCCACTCCATCGCTTCTTTTTGGATGAACCCAAAATGTTCCTGCACCGCGTGCAACAACATCAACGCCGCGCTCCGCTTCACCGGATAATGCGAAATCAATTCATCGCACTCGGCCTCCAATTCTCTAGGCACAGAAAAGGGTGCGCTCGGCGCGACGGGAACTACTGGATGCGCTGGAACACTTCCGCTCATCGATCACACTCCCCCATCACGAAATCCAGCGACCCCAAAATCGACACCGTATCGCTCATCATATGCCCCGGCAGCAACGCCGGCAAAATGCTCAAATTCACGAACGACGGCGCCCGGATCTTCAACCGATGCGGCGTCCCGCCCCCCTTCGAATTGATATAAAAACCCAGCTCCCCCTTCGGATTCTCCGCCCCAAAATAAACCTCCCCCGCCGGCGCATCCACCCCCTGCGTCACCAAAATAAATTGATGAATCAACTCCTCCATCGACGTCAGGACCTTTTCCTTCGGCGGCAGCACCGTTTTCCCATCTGGAATATTCACCGGCCCGCCCGGCAACTTCTCAATACACTGGCGAATGATCCGGACGCTCTGCCGCATCTCCTCCATCCGCACCAAATACCGATCATACGAATCCCCCACCGACCCCACCGGCACCTCAAACTCCAACTGATCATACACCAAATACGGCGTCACCTTCCGCACATCATGATCCACCCCCGACCCCCGCAAATTCGGCCCGCTCAACCCATAATCAATTGCCATCTCCCGCGAAATCACTCCCACATCCCGCGTCCGATCCACAAAAATCCGATTCCGTGTTAGCAACTTCTCGGACTCGTCAAAATTCACCACCACCTCATCCAAAAACTTCTTCAACATCTCGATCCACCCCGGCGGCAAATCCCGCGCCACCCCCCCAATCCGCGTGTAAGAAGTCGTAAACCGCGCCCCCGTCAACGCCTCGCACAAATCATAAATCTTCTCCCGCTCCGTGAACGTATGCAGGAACACCGTCAACGCCCCCACATCCATCGCAAACGCCCCCAGCCCCAGCAAATGCGCCGAAATCCGCGCCAACTCACAACAAATCACCCGGATATACTGGCAACGCGGCGGCAACGCCTTATCGATCCCCATCAACTTCTCCACCGCCAACGCATACGCCACGTTATTCGCCAGCGGCGCCAGATAATCCAACCGATCCGTATACGGAATAAACTGCGTATACGTCATATTCTCCGCGATCTTCTCATCGCCCCGATGCAAATACCCCACATCCGGAATCGCCTTCGTAATAATCTCCCCATCCAACTCCAAAACAATTCGCAATACCCCATGCGTCGCCGGATGCGACGGCCCCATATTCAATACCATCTTCTCACCAGCGACATCGCCAACCTCTTCCCCCTCTCCCCCTGGGAGAGAGCCGGGGTGAGGGAGATTCGGATCACGCGACACCGGCGCCGCCGAAGCAATCCTTCCGGCCGAATCCTTAAACTCAATCTCAGTTGTCGTCGTGTCGCTCATTCTGAATTATTCCGCAATCCGCAATCCGCAATCCGCAATCAAGGCGAATGTCTCACATTCCCATGCTGCTCATCCGCCCGCCCCAAATCCCGCCGCCGCTCCAACCGCGCATTCGCCTCCAGCGCATCCGACTCTGGAATCCGCACCCGCGGTTCCCGCGCAATCGTATCCACCCCGCCCGCCACCGTCACAAACGGCCCCCCCTCCAACGGCGCTGGATTCGTAAACGCCACCTCCGGCAAATCCGACGGCTTCCCCGCCAGCGGAAAATCCTTCCGCAACGGAAAATATGGATACCCATCCCACATCAAAATCCGTCGCAAATCCGGATGCCCCCGAAACCGAATCCCCATCATGTCGTAAATCTCCCGCTCATGCCAATCCGCCGTCCGCCACACCCCGCATACCGTCGGCAGCTCCCCCTTCTCCTCCGACACATTCGTCTTCAACCGCAACACCCGCCGATGCCCCAACCCCTGCAGATGATAAACCACCACAAACCGCGGATCCTCCCCATAATTATCAATCGACGACACATCCACCAAAAAATCAAACGCCAACTCCGACTTACAAAACGCACACACCGCCGCAATCTTCTCGGCATCCGCCACCCAAACCGTGATCTCCCCGCGGAACTCCGTGGGTTCTGAAATCAACTCCCCAAACTCCCCCCGTAATTTCTGCGCCAAATCCAAAGCGGACATCAGTAACCCCCTCCCGTCATCGACCCTTGTTGCCCCCAAAAATAATTCCCATCCACACTTGTCAAAATTCCCGGAACCTCAACCCGTTCAAACGGACCAACCACAATCTTCTTCTCAACAAATGGACCGTTAAGGGAAATCAAGTCCATGGTAGACGCTGCAGGTTTCGAACCTGCGACCCCCACCGTTTTCAATTTGCAATTACCAATTTTCAATTTGCAATTACCAATAAAATCTTTATCCAGCCTTCGCGCTCTTGGCGGTCTTCGCGTTTAATCCGCCTTCTTCAAATTTCGCAAGGTCGGCTCCTTAGCCACCTTATTCTGCAACCGCATCAACGCATCCAAAAGCGCCTCCGGCCGCGGCGGACACCCCGCCACATACACATCCACCGGAATGATATTATCCACCCCCTGCAACACCGCGTAACTCCGATACATCCCCCCCGTCGACGCGCACGCCCCCATTGCGATCACCCATTTCGGCTCCGGCATCTGCTGATAAATCCGCTTCACCGCCAGCGCCATCTTGTAAGTCACCGTCCCCGCCACAATCATCAAATCCGACTGCCGTGGCGAAAACCGCATCACCTCCGACCCAAACCTGGAAATATCAAACCGCGAAGCCCCCGCCGCCATCAACTCAATCGCGCAACAAGCCAGCCCCATCGGCATCGGCCAAAGCGAATTCTTCCGAAACCAATTCAAAACCGCATCCGCCTTGGTCACAATGACCTCCCCCTCGATCTTGGAATTATACCCCACCTCCTCCACCCGTCCCCCCGTAGGAGACGAGGTGACGAGTCTCTGATCATTCGACACCCCGGATGCCCCCAACTGCGGATTCTTCTCCAAAACCTCAGCCATAAACGAAAACAGAGGCGAAAACGCCTCCCCTCCGCACCAACCTACCCTCCCCACCCGACCGGTCAATCCAATTTGTGAAATTTTTCACAAGCTCACTGGCTCACGGGCATTTTTCTTCCATATATGATCGCGAACCTGTTTTGAACAAAGAATTGCCAAAACAATCAAGCCGACGACAAGTCGAGCAACCCCGATCCCATCCATCACCCAAAGTTTCCCATGTTCAGACACATTCCCCTCAAATATCACCCGCGCCAGACGCATCGCGCTACCCAATGCTGCCCACGTATGAATGCCAGCGAGCCCGGCGAAGGCGAACCATCCAAACTTGCTTCCAGACAAAACCATCCCTCCAACCATCCCTCCAATGATGAAATACATCACACACTGCACGGTTCCGCTCAGAATTGCCCTTCCCCATGTCATGTATCCCGCAAAAGCTGAGGCACAAAAACTAAGGGTCATCAATAGCCCAAGGCTCAGTCCATAAAGCAAAAAATAGCGGGCGAACAAGGGAACCTTCTGCAACTCCGCCACTTTTGCGTCCACCTTAGCATCGGACATAGCCATGCGATAAAAAGTGTTTTCGTCTATTCAGACTCAGGATCCACCAAAGTTTTTACCCTCGCGCAAGCTTCTTCAAGCGCATCCACGGGGAGATTCCCTATAAATCTCCAATTCCGAGCCCGCCAATCAATCGACCGCAAATGATCAACCAACGCTACACCTTCAATGGGAAGCTTTTCCGGAATCCGCACCTCGAAAGGATACCCTTTTGCTTTTGAAGTAATCGGACAAGCCAGCGCCAACCCCGTTTTCCGATTGTACGACAAAGGACTCAATATCAATGCCGGCCGCCGTCCCGCCTGTTCCCTTCCCGCCTGCGGATCAAAATCCAGCCAAACCAAATCACCACGCTTGGGAGCCGCCATCCCCGCGCTCACCAAACCTCCTTCCCTGTCGGCCCGCCCCAATCCGTTTCCGAATGAAGATTCCCCTTTTCCACTTTGGCCAGCAACTCCGAAAGCCGATACTCCTTCCGCGCCGGCCGAACCTCCAGCGCATCCCCGCGCACCTTCAATTCCACAGGATCGCCCTCATTCACCTCCAAATCCTGCGCGATGGCCTTCGGGAGCCGCAACGCCAGGCTATTACCCCATTTTTGCACGGTCGCAGTCATGTAGATACATTGTATAAACGTGACCGATTTGTCAACCATCCGCAGTTCCATTCATTCTTCGTGAACTTCGCTTCCTTCTGTTCAAAAACTCTTCACACAAAACTCTGAACTCTCAACTAATCGATGTGCCTCTCCAAAATCCTCCCCGCCAACTCCACCCACCCGCCCTCCTTCGTCACATCAAAAACAAACGGCGCCACACAAGTCCCCGGCATATCATCAATCACGATATCCGGTTTCGCTGAAAAACCCTCGAACAACTCCGCAATCCCGTTCGCCGCTGCCACCTTCCGGCAATAATCGGTCCCGCAACTCGACGACACAAACAAATGACACCCCGCCTCCCTCAACCGCTCCAGCCCCTCCACTGCCCTGGCCAAAACCCGCCCCTGCGCATCCACCAACGTCAAATCCACATCCACAAAAACATTCGCATTTTTCATTCGAAGCGCTGCATTTTCGACATTCAAACTGTGGCGGGATTCCGCAGGTAAAGCGACCTATTTTCCGGCGCTCGTCTCCCGTTTGCGCCAGGCGCGTTCGCGTTTTTTGATCTCCGCCCGCAGCAGTTCTTCTGCGGACCAACCTTGCCCCTGCGCGATCGCCGCCAGCGTGAAGAGTTCCTGGGCCAGTTGCTCCTTGGTGGGGGCCACAGGTTCCGCGGTCAGTTCGAGCACGTTCGCTTTGCGCGCCTTTTTGGTCAGCTTCTCCGCGTACAGGAGAGAAGGGAGGCTTTTCGGAATTCCATCGAAGGCGCTGGGCCGGTCATGCTTGGTCCCGGATTTTTCGGCTTTCTTGATTTTATCCCACTGCGCCCAAACTTCATCGACCGTTTTGGCGTTCGAATCCCCAAAAACGTGCGGATGCCGGCGAATCAATTTGTCCGCGATATTGCGCGCCACCTGGTCGAAATCGAACGCCCCGCGCTCCTGCGCAAGCTGGCAATGGAACACGACCTGAAGGAGAAGGTCCCCCAGTTCCTCAACCATTTCGTGCTCATCGCCAGACTCGATCGCATCCATCAACTCATAGACCTCTTCCACCGCGTGAAAGCGCAGCGTCATGTGCGTTTGTTCGCGATCCCACGGACACCCCGTTGGCGAACGAAGCCGGGCCATGATTTCGAGGAGCTGATCGATAGCTGGTTTTTTGGCCGCTTTCCGTTTCATGGCCACGGTCACAAAATCACAAGGTTATCACGGTGCACCACTTCCCTTTTGGGAAGATCCTTGCCGCAAACCGCGCTCGAATCGGCCTTGGCGAGACCGCGCGCAAACTCCGTCCCGTTCGCATCCCGAATGCTGACCACGTCCCCGGCCTCAAATTTTCCGTCGCACCTGATAACACCCGGCAGCAGCAAACTCCGGCCTTTCTCGCGCAAGGCCTTCTTAGCCCCGTCATCGACAACCACCGACCCGCGCGGGCGATGGAAAAATGCGATCCATCGTTTGCGGCTGGCGAGCTTGCTGGCCTTCGGCACGAAGAGCGTGCCTTCCTCATCGCCCGATGTGATCGCGTCGAGACCCTTCTTCTTGCGGCCGCTTGCGATGACGAGCGGAATGCCGGAACGAATCACGATTTTAGCCGCATCAATCTTTGAAGACATTCCGCCCACCGCGGTGGCGCTCGTCGTGCCGGTGGCGCTCGCTTCGATGGAATCGGTGATTTGTTCGATGGTCGATAGAAGCTGCGCATTCGGTCCGCCAAAGTTTTCGATCACTCCATCCACGGTCGTGAGAATGACCAAAAGGTCCGCTGGCAAGAGGCAGGCGACGAGGGCGGAAAGTTTATCGTTGTCGCCAAACTTGAGCTCAGTGAACGAGACGGCGTCGTTTTCGTTGATGATCGGGACAATGCCGCGATCCAAAAGGCGCACCAGCGTATTTCGCGCGTTGAGATGCCGCTCATGGTGTTCCAGATCGGCATGCGTGAGGAGGACCTGCGCCACGTGAAGCTTATGCCGGGCAAAGAGGTTCTCGTAAGTCGTCATCAACCGCGATTGGCCGACCGCCGCGCACGCCTGCAATTCCGCCAGTTCAGCGGGCCGTTTCGCATGACCGAGCACGCCCATGCCCGCTCCGACGGCGCCGGAAGTCACCAGCGCCACCTCACGTCCCGCAGCGCGCTGACGCGCCACCTGATCGACGAGTTGTTCCATCTGCGCGAGGTCGGGCTGTTTTTTGGCGTCGGTCAGCACGCCGGTGCCGAGCTTCACCACAATCCGCTTCACATTTTTAAGCAACTCCCGCCGCATTCCGTTAGCAGACTTGAAAAAACCGCGCTGAAAAAGAAAAATGATTGCCGCGATTCCTCTCGCGGGCATTCAAAAACTCGCGCAAAGATTCTGGAAATAGCCCTTGCAAGGAGTTGGGAACTTGCTAGTTTCACCAGTCCGTTTTTGGACTATTGAATTTTATGGCAGGTATTTGTGAATTAACCGGCAAAGGCCCGATTAAGGGCTCGCACATTTGGCGCAGTGGTAAAGCGAAGAAGAAGGGTGGCATCGGCACGCACGTGACCGCCATCACCAAGCGCCGCTTCCTGCCGAACCTCCAGCGCGTAAAGGCCGTCGTGAACGGCGAAGTCCGCTACATCCGCGTGTCGGCGAGCGCGATTAAAAAGGGCCTCGTGCAGAAGGCGCCCAAGCGCACCTGGAAAAAAGACGCCGAAAAAGCCAAAACTTAAGCGGTTTCACGCGGTTGATTTTGAAAGGAGGATGGTTCGCCATCCTCTTTTAGTTTTTTATTTCCCTTTAAATCGATGCATCGTCACGCGCTTGAGTTCCCGATCGGCCTCTCGTTCCTTGATCGTCTCGCGCTTGTCGAATTGGACTTTGCCTTTGCCGACAGCGAGTTGGACTTTGACCTTGTTTTTATTCCAATAAAAGGAAAGGGGCATCAAGGCGTTGCCCTTTACGGCTGAAAGTTCGTGAAGCTTGCGGATTTCGGATTGGTGGAGAAGCAGTTTGCGCGGGGCTTTCGGCTGGTGATTTTCGCGATTGCCGAAGGCGTATTCGTCGATGTGCGCGTTGTAGAGATAGACCTGGCCGTTTTCGACGCGCGCGAAGGCATCGGAGATTTGGGCTTTCCCAGCGCGCAATGCTTTGACTTCCGTGCCGTGCAGCACGATGCCGGCTTCAAAAGTCTCGAGGATATGGTAGTCGCGGCGGGCTTTGGGATTGGTGACGATCTCCGCCATTGCGAGGGCCGGAAGGTCCGGCAGCGGCGCCTACTTCTTGCGTTTTTTGGCTGGAGCGCCCTGCCCGTTGGCAGTGTCCGGTTCGAGCATCTCGAAATCCATCTTCCCCTCGACGATTTCCAACAAGGCGATGTCGCCCCAGCCCAAGCCAGCGGTCTCGGCGAGCAACGGACGACCGCCCCCGCCACCCGCGCCACTCAACTGGCGCACCCGCCGTGAAACCAGATTCACCAGAACGTTGGGATTGCCAACCTTCTCAAGAGCTTTTTTGCAGATATCGCTATTCAATTGATTTCACCTCGGTTAATCCAAAACGAACGAGTACCTTAGAAGGGGCGTTCACTTCCGTCAATTCCTCTTTTTCGCCGTTCAAACGCTGACGGGAAACGTTTTCTCGGGATCGACGCCCAAATCTTTGATCGCTTTCGCAACGGTTGTCTTTGGAATCTGCCCCTTTTCAGCGAGCGTATAGAGGGTTCCAATGACTGTGCTCGCGGCATCCACCTCGAAGAAGCGGCGCAGATTTTCGCGCGTATCGCTGCGTCCAAAGCCGTCAGTCCCCAGCGCAAAAAGACCGCCTGGCACCCACGGGGCAATTTGTTCCGCGACGATTTTCATGTTGTCGCTAACGGCCACGAACGCTCCCTGCTCCTTTTCCAAAATCGTTTCGAGATAGGATTTGCGGGCGGTTTCCGTGGGATGAAGCATGTTCCAGCGGCGCGCGCTCAAGGCGTCGTTGCGCAGGGCTTTGTAGCTGGTGGCGCTCCAGACGTCGGCGGAAACGTCGTAATCACGCGCGAGAATTTCTTGCGCGGCCAGCGCGGAACGAATGATGGCGCCGCTTCCGAAAATGTGCGCTTTATGTTTCTTGCCTGGTTCGCCCGCTTTGAATTTGTACAGGCCCTTGACAATGCCCTCCTCAACTCCGGCGGGCATCGGCGGCATGGCGTAGTTTTCGTTGCCGAGCGTGAGGTAATAAAAGCAGTCCTCCATGTCGTGATACATGCGCTTCATTCCGTCGGCGATGATCACGGAAATTTCATAAGCGAACGCAGGGTCATAGGCGCGGCAGGTCGGAATTGTGCTCGCGAGCAACAGGCTGTGTCCATCTTGGTGCTGCAAACCTTCACCGTTCAGGGTGGTGCGCCCGGCGGTGGCGCCGAGCATGAACCCCTTGGCTTTGATGTCCCCCGCGAGCCAGCAAAGGTCGCCGATGCGCTGGAAGCCGAACATCGAGTAATAAATATAAAACGGCATCATCTGCACGCCCACATTGGCGTAAGCGGTGCCCGCCGCGATGAAGCTGGACATCGACCCGGCCTCGGTAATGCCTTCCTCAAGGATTTGGCCGTCCTTGGCTTCGTGATAGAAACTCAAACCGGCCTTATCGACCGGCTCATAAAGCTGTCCTTTATGCGAGTAGATGCCGAACTGGCTGAACATCGAATCCATGCCGAAGGTTCGAGCTTCGTCCGGAATAATCGGCACGATGTTACGGCCGATTTCCTTGTGGCGAAGCAGTTTGTTCAGGATGGCGACAAAGCCCATCGTGGTGGAAACCTCGCGCCCGGCGGAACCTTTTAAAAACTCTTCGTAATGATCGAGGCCAGGAACGGCAGCAGGCTTGACGCGCACGTTGCGTTCCGGCAGGAAACCGCCGAGAGCCTTGCGTCGTTCGAGAAGATATTTGGTCTCAGCGCTGTGGGGTTCAGGACGATAGAACGGGGTTTCGGCCACTTGCTCGTCACTGATGGGGATATCGAAACGTTCACGGAACTCGCGGAGTTCCTTTTCGTTCATCTTCTTTTGCTGATGGGAGATGTTGCGGCCTTCGCCGGCTTCGCCCAGGCCGTAACCCTTGACCGTCTTCGCCAGAATGACTGTGGGTTGGCCGGTGTGGTTTAAGGCGGCGTGGTAGGCCGCATAGACCTTCTTCATGTCGTGGCCGCCGCGCAGCAATTTTTTGAGTTGTTCATCGGTCAAATGATTGACCAACTTTTTAAGCTCTGGATCCGTTCCAAAGAAATGTTTGCGGATGTAGCTTCCAGGCTCGACAACGTACTTTTGGAAGTCGCCGTCCACCACTTCTTCCATGCGCTTGAGGAGAAGCCCGCGCTCGTCGCGCCGGAAGAGGTCGTCCCAATCGGATCCCCAAATCACCTTGATTACGTTCCAGCCCGCGCCGCGGAAGAGTGATTCCAATTCCTGGATGATCTTGCCGTTGCCACGGACAGGGCCGTCGAGCCGTTGCAGGTTGCAGTTGATGACCCAGATCAAATTGTCGAGATTTTCGCGCGCGGCGAGTGTGAGGGAACCGAGCGATTCCGGTTCGTCCGTTTCGCCGTCTCCCAAATAGGCAAAGACCTTCGGCTCCTGCTTTGTCAGAAAGCCACGCGCCTTCAGGTAGCGTAAAAACCGCGCCTGATAGATCGACATGATCGGCCCCAGGCCCATCGAAACCGTGGGGAATTGCCAAAAATTCGGCATCAAATACGGATGCGGATAAGACGAGAGGCCGCCGCCCTTGGTCAACTCCTGGCGGAATGCTTCCAGGTGGTGCACATCAAGTCGGCCTTCCAGGAACGCGCGCGCATAATTTCCCGGGGTGGCGTGACCTTGGAAATAGACCAGGTCGCCGTGGCGGTCTTCTGTTTCAGCGCGATAAATGTGGTTCTGGGCCACCTCGTACAAGGTCGCTGAACTGGCGAAGGTCGAAATGTGCCCGCCGAGCCCATCGTGCTTACGATTGGCCGCAACGACCATCGCCATGGCGTTCCAGCGAATGTAACTGCGAATGCGCCGTTCAATTCCGCCGTCACCGGGGTATTCCGGCTCATCTTCTACCGGAATGGTGTTCGTATAAGGAGTGCTGACGACCGGCGCGATCCGAATGCCCGAATCGCGCAGCTGTTGCATGAGGTTCTCCAGGAAAAGCTCGGCCTGCTCGGTGTTCTGCGTGCGCAGGATGTGCTGCAGAACATACTCGAGCGATTCGAAATACTGGCGGGTGTCCGCGCCTTCGCCGTTGGGAGAGCGGCCGGCGGCTTTATTCTTGCGAGCCAACTCCGCGGCAACACTCCGTTCTCTGGTCGTTAGATTCATTTTACGAAACTTCCATTCACCAACACAAAAATAGCTGATCCGCGACAATTCCGCTGCGCTGAATTCCCGGGGGAGGCCGCTGGCAGGTCTGCGTCCGCCGGGGGATCAAATCCACTCCCGCCGCAAAAAGCAACAGCTTCGTTCCGGGACAACACCTCCGCCAACGGACGAGCAAGGAGAAGAGTAACCGAGCCAGGACGGTTTCTCAAGGGACTCAAAACGAACGCTTCGATGGAGCTGTAAGCCGAATTTTGTCTTTCCCGATAATCGGGAGAGAGAATCATTTGTCTAAGCAGCCCATACCCGAAACCCTGGTCCGTTTGACGGGACCGCGGAGCGAGCCGCTCCTGGGGTTTCCTATTTGGCCTTGCACCGGACGGGGTTTGCCGTGCCCCCTCGATTGCTCTTGGGGCGGTGGGCTCTTACCCCACCTTTTCACCCTGACCATTCCGATTGCTCGGGATGGCGGTATATTCTCTGTGGCGCTGTCCGTCGATGCGCTTTGAAACGCATCCCCCGCATGTATCTTCGACTGAATCGAAGTTACGCGGCGTCCTGCCCTATGGTGTTCGGACTTTCCTCCCCCAGCCGAAGCCGGGAGCGATTCTCCGCTCCACCGAAGCGCGCCTAAGATAAGATGCGGGGTACGTGAAGGCAAGCAACGTGCAGACGAAGCTGCGAGGGCGCTCTTACGGCTCGCGTCGCCTAAATCCCATCCACTTCAACTCAGCCTGGAGGGCTTGCGCTTCCACGTCGGTGAGCTTCTCTTCCAACTCTTTTCGTTTGGCTGCCATTGATGCATCCCCCAACGTCTCCGCTATTTTATAAAGCGCAACGGCGCGCGGCATATTGGCGGCGCCGTGCTGGCCGGCTGCATTCATTTCGGCGACTTCGAGGAGGGCGGTTTTGGATCCTCGGAACGCCGCTTCGTATAAGGCGGAAAGGCGGTTCAAAATCTCTTCTTCCGGCGATTCTCGGCGAAGTAATGACGCCATCGAGTCGGGCGGGGCGCCTCGGAACCGGGACAGAAGCGCCAGTCTCGCGCGGAATGCCCAGGTCGCGCTAGACAGCAGATCTTTATCGGAGCCAATGCCAAAACGACTGCGCCGGGCCATTTCTTCCATGGCTTTCTCATGCCCGTTCTCCGCGGCGAAGGCGATCAGCTTGCCGGGTGTCTCATCTTCATTTCGCGGTTCGCCCACTCCGGTCGAATAGAGCAGCCCCAGTTCGAAGGACGCGGCCACGGACCGTTCTGCGACTGCTTCCTGCAGCAATTGAATGGCGCGCGCTGGATCGGCTTTCACTTGGGAACCGTTCTGATCGACTTTGCCGGCCTCCAACAAAACGGCTATTTCGAACTTGGCGTGCGGAAAGCCGGTGGCTGCCGCTTTTTCGAGGAGCGAAATGGCTTTTTGCAAATCCTCAGGAGCGATGGACCGCGCCTCTTCCGTTACCGCTTGGGGTACTCCCATCTCTGCCGCTTTCTTTCGCCATTTGATGGCTTCGGCGATTTCATTGGCGCGGAACAACCGGATCGACATCATCCACATGGCGATTCCGTCACCTGCCTCCGCGTCCTTTTGAATCTCCTCTGTGGGCCTGGCGTTCCAACGGGCCAGTGATTCGAGGCCCCATGCTTCCCGCCAATCATTGGATGCGCGCGATGCCAACGCGACGGTCAGCAAAAAGAAACAAGTGACGGCGCGGAAAATCATTTTGAGCCCTCCGCGGCGCCGGTGGCCGCTTGAATCGCGTCGTGAATGTCGCTGAGCGGCACGATCCAAAATCCGTGAATCCGGGTGTGGCCGATTAAAAGGTGGCGCTCGGTGACGAGAATCCAGGGCTGGAATCGAAAAGCGATTCCGCGCTCGGCTGGAGCTTCGCCCTGAGTCAAATCGAGTTGCATCGGAACTTGAATCGGGTTTTCGCCAGCGGGCCTAAAGAAAAACAGGTCCATTTGGTTGGATCTTTCAGAATAGGCAACCTCTCGCGGCGCGCCTTCTCCTCGGCCGGCGAGGATCGCCACGTTCGTTCCGTCCATAAACGGAATTCCGCCTGAAACGGTCAACGAGGAAAAAACCGAGTTCGTGATATTGGGTCGATTCACCGATCCCCGGTGCAGTGACTTTGGATTGGCGATGAGCGTCGGAACCTTCAAAGAAGCAAAGAGCGCATGGAACGGCACGCTACGATCCGCGGCATTATTGCCAATTGCAAACGCGGCTTTCTCCGAAGCGCGCCATGCTGACCTATCGATTTTGGCCTCAATTGTCCACTCCTTGTTGTGGAAGGCAAAACACGTTGCGCCGAATAAGACTCGGAGCGCGCCATCGGTTCCCTCGGTCAACGCCGCTCCTTTCAAGGTCGCAAGCTCATCGAGCGGCCCTTGAGCCGGGCGTCGCCGGACACTCGCCAGCGTCTCCGTGGTTCCGGTTGTTTCATCAACGAGAAAAAGACTGTCGGGTGTTAGGAAATAAAGCCGGTTGGCGACGCGCCAGGGCAGGCCCTCGTTTGCGGGCAATTCCAATTTGCGCCATGCAGAGCGCGTTTCATCTGTTTGCAGCAAACTGTCCACGCCGAGAACGAAGAGTTTTGGGCCGAGCGTTTCGAAAGTTCGCCGTCCCTCGGGATTAAAACGGTCGTAAAAGGAAGGCGGGCTCGGACTAAATTGCTCGCCTTGCAATCGAATGGTTTCCTTCACCGCGAAGGAGTTGGCGTCGAGCGCGTAAATGGTCCCTCCGGTCTGCTCCGAGAACGTTGCGTTGTCGATATAATGAAACCAGATGCGCCCGTCGCGAAGCAGAGGCGCGTTGAACTGCGATTCGCGCGAGATTCCTGGTCCCGCCGCGACTCCGGGAACCTTCCAGTACCGCGTCAGGTTGATGGTCTTCGGAGAGGTGATCGTGGGAACGTCGGGCGGGTCTTCCTGATTCCCCAAGGCTGGATTGAATCTACCGAACGGAGGCCGGTTCGTGCCAAACGGTGGGTCAATGAAGGCAACCCGGTTGCTGCGTGACCCCGGAAGCGGATTCGCGAGAGTTGGAGGCTGGACGTTGGGCGCTGGATTTGAAGCGACCGGAGCGGCGATGCCTGCTTTCTCCTGCAACCTTTTTTCGATCCTGCCTAGACTATTCTCCGCCCCGAATTTTTTGCCTCGTGGCATCGACTCAACGACCTCCTTTCGGTAATTCTCGAGCAATGCGAGAAGCGCCAGCGCGTCATTGGTCGAGCACTCCAGATGAAGCAACGGCGCCACCGTGTGGAAGCTGTAAGGCTCCTTCATTGCGAAGAAGCGTTTGATTTCGGCGATCCGTCGTGAACCTCGCAGCGACTCCTCGCGAGCTCTTTCCAATTTCTCGAATTCCGAATCGAGTTCCTGAAATTCTTTACCACCTAAATCCCCTTTGATGTTCTTGTAGTCGCTGATTGAACTGATCCTAAGCGGCTGGCGTGACTGGATCAGGGCTTCTTTATTTTGATTCAGAAACGCGATCAGCTCGGATCTTATTTTGTTGCTGGGAGGCGTTTTTCCCCGGACGTATCCGTTGTTATCGGGAGGCATGAGCGTGGCCTTCAGAACGCGCCCGTGGAATTGAGTCACAAGGTTGGTGGAGGCGGCGGCTTCGTTGACCAGGCGTTCCCAAACGGAACGCTCGCGTTGGCGGTCCGCCCATTTCCAACCTCCGAGGCGAGGCGATTTGGACCAGCCGTCGAAGAATTCGCCGCGAACATGAGCAAAGGCGTCGCCGGTTAACAGGTTGCGGTAAACGGCTGCGGTTTCCTCGGGCGTTTCATAAAAGACCGGCGCCCATGCGGTGTAGATCGTGTAGAAATCCCGATCAAACGGAGCCGAACCAAAAGAGGAGATTTCATCTTGCGACGGCGCGGAACCATCCGTTGGAAACCAGAAGTAGCGATGCACAACGGGAATTTGAATTATCGTTTCCGCTACAGAGCGGCAGAGAGCGCGCAGATCGGCCAGTTTGCTTTCAACCAGCGGGCGTGCCTCGGGTTGCCAGAAAAAATGGGCCAGAACTTCGCCGCTATTGTTCAGCGCTGTCCGTGCCGCTCTCCACCAAGCCTTGTTCGTGACTGCCCCGGGATTGTTCGCCAGCGTTTCCTGCGCCAACGCCATCGCTTGGGTCGGAGTCTCGACTGCTTCGGGACGCGGGGGTTCGTAAGGCGATTGAATCCCGCGCTCGTCGTCGCGGCGCCAGTGGCCCGGGTCCAACCGCACGTCCCCAGCATAGGCGGACAAGCGCGTCGTTGCGCAGTCGAGTGTCTTTTCGCCTAACGCCCAGGCTGAATCGGCGGCTGCCTGCGCCTCGGGCCACATTTTCCAGCGCAATGCCCATTGGGCTTCCGCCAGGTGCTGCGAGGCTTCGCGGGCCGCGTCCCAATGGGCCTGCTTTTGTACTTTTAAGGCGGCCAAAATTTTTGTGACAAGATTTTCGATGACTTGCCCCAGGTCCTGCCGAGGCCCTTCTACTTCGATCAAACTCTCTGTTCCATCCGGTGAACCCAACCGCGCCGCGATGGTGACGCGTTTGGGGTCGTAACCATCTCGGTTGATCGTTCCATCCAACAGATGGCTGCCGGTCCAAAACTTCGCTTCACCCGCGGCCAGGTCTTGCTCGAAAGAGGCCGCAGCCAACTGCCGCCGTTCCAAAACAAATAATTCCGGCTCCTGTGTCAGGCGAACCAGCAGCAGGGAGGTAAGTTCCCTTTCCAATATTTGTTGCGCCGGTGAGTTGGCGGCGGAGCGAAGGTTCAGGATTGAAAGCCGCACCGCTTTTTCAGCCGGGACCGATGCCTTGATCGCCGTTGGAGCTATCTTCACGGAAATCTTCTCCGCCCATTCGCTTACGTTTTCCGGAGGCCAGGGCAGGCGAGTGGAGAAAAGAATCACGCCAGGTTTGGCGGCGACGAGGCGGATCGAACAGAGTTGGTTGGTTCCCGTGCCGGAAGATTCGAGGAACAAAAGGCTGTCGGCGCCGAGGGTTCGCGCTGCTTCGAGCGCTTTGGTGATGGAAAGAGCCCGCTCCTTCGCCAACAGGTCGAGATCGGTTCGTTCCAGCAACTCGATGCCGTCCTGTTTGGACAAAGCGGCTGTCAACAACGCGGCGGCATTTTGGACATCCGCTCCGAACGCGATTACGCCGAGTCGCGATGAGGCGGCCTGCGACGCTGTCGCGGCGCAGAATGCGATCATGAGCGAGACGAAGATCAGTCGCATGCGAGCCCTTTCAAGCGACTTGGTTTTAACACTGCGTTGGCGCAAGGCGAAGTAAAACCTTTTAAGGGAAGCGTTCGGAATGAACGGGAAGATGACGTTGACTTTGGCCCTCAAACTCATCTTCAAAATCATCTGAGCGCGGCGCACAAACAAAGGGCGGTAACCCAGATGGCGGGGTAACCCCAGCGGGCAAATAGAATGTCGAGGCGGGTCGGTTTTTCGCCGCGAAGAAAGACGATGAACATGAACAGCGACCAATAGGCGATAGCGGCAATGAGAGAAATCCCTCCCGTCACCCCTCCATCCAGAATCATCCCAGAAAAAATGAGCGCAAAGGCGGTGAAGAAAAAAGACAAATTGCGGGCCTTTCGCAATTCGGGCGCGACCTTGCTTACTGGCTTTTCATCCAAAGGCTCTTCCATGGCTCGTCTTCGAAAACGTCAACGGTGAACTCACCCGCCGCTTCGACCGGACTTAATATCGCCAGAAAAATTAGAGGAGCCGAACCGGTATTTCGCGTCGCATGCGGCGTGTTTTTGGGAATGCTTGCGATTTCACCAGGCTTCAAAATACGACTTTGTTCACCAACCCATTGTTCGGCCTCGCCTTGGAGCACGTAAATGATTTCTTCGCGGCCGGGATGGATGTGGAAGCGATGCGCGCCGCCGGGAGGAAAGGTCGCGCGTACCAGAAGGATCTCTTTGGCGCCGACAATTTCGGGATTGGACATCCATTCCACGTGGCACCATGGGAAGTCGTCGTGCTTGACGTTGGCGGAGGTGACAAAGTGAGTAGGCACGCTTTAACCGAGGGTTGGTCGACGTTTCAATTCGTCGCGGAGTATTGATAATTTCGCCGAAATGTCGAGTCTGCGCCTAAGGAGACCGCGCGGGCCGGAAGAATACCAGGGTAACCACGGCAAATGCAGAGCAAACTACCGTTGCTGCATTCCTGCCCTGGCGGGGTTCGTAAGTCCACACTCCGTGGGCCCTGGCGCGGTTACGATACTGGCGAAGCGCCGCAGCGCAAATGAAAAGAGCGGCCCGCGTTCATTGACAAGCTTTGGGACTTCTCTCAATTTCAGCGCATGAAATTTGGGGCTAGTCACGCCACGCCGGCGCAACTTGGGTATCGCATGCCCGCGGAGTGGGAACCTCACGCGGCGACATGGTTTAGCTGGCCGCGGGCGGAAGGGATTAGCTTTCCGGATAAATACCAAACGGTGCCGCCGGTTTATGCAGCGTTGATTCGGCATCTGGTCGAGGTTGAGGACGTTCATATCAATGTTTGGGATGCGGAGAAGGAAGCGATCGTTCGGTCGATCCTGACGGAATTGGAGACGCCGCTGGCACGGGTGCATTTTCATCATTTTCCCGCTTACGAGCCGTGGTGCCGCGATCATGGGCCCATTTTTATCGTGCGTGAGACGGGGGGGCGCCGTGAGCGGGCGATTGTGGATTGGGGGTACAATGCGTGGGGAAATAAATATCCGCCCTACGATCTCGATGACGCGATTCCAGAGCATGTGGCGGCGTTGCACAAGTTGCCGTTGTTCCAACCGGGGATTGTAATGGAAGGTGGATCGATCGAGGTGAACGGGCGGGGGACGTTAATGACGACGGAGGCGTGTTTGCTAAATCCAAATCGCAACCCGGAATTGACCCAGAATCAGATCGAGCAGTATTTAAAGGATTACCTGGGTGTCACAAACATCATTTGGCTCGGCGACGGAATTATTGGTGATGACACCGACGGACACATTGATGACCTGTCGCGATTTATCAATCCGCACACGATCGTCACGGTCGTGGAAGAGGATCCTTCCGATGAAAACTACGAGATTTTGAAGGAGAATCGCGCGCGTTTGGAAGAATGTCGCGATGAGGAGAGCCGCTGCTTCAACATCGTGGAGCTTCCGATGCCCGGCCGGATCGCGCATGAAGGGCAGCGATTGCCGGCGAGTTACGCAAATTTTTACATCGCGAACGGGATTGTGCTTTTGCCGACGTATCGTTCGAAAAACGATGCGCGAGCGTTGGAGATTTTACAGCGCGAGATGCCGAAGCATCGGGTGATCGGGATCGATTCGACCGAGTTGATCTGGGGCCTCGGGTCGTTTCACTGCATCAGCCAGCAGGAGCCGGCGCCTTGAGTTGACCGCCAGAAAAATCACGTCCTGGCAAAAGGCTTGATATTTTCAGTCCGCCCCGCGAACACTCCTGCGCGATATGAGGGCGTTTATCACGTTCGGTGATGAAAAGTATCGGCGCACGCGCGAACTCCTGCGGGACGAAGCGTCCGCCCTCGGAGTTTTCGACGAATGCACCGCTTACGGCCCTGAGGATCTCGCCCCGGCTTTCCTTCAACGGCATGCCCAATTCATCCGCGAATCCGCGCGTGGTTACGGTTATTGGATCTGGAAACCGCACCTCATCCTGAAAAAACTCAACTCACTGCAGGACGGGGATATTTTGATGTATGCCGATGCGGGATGCGAAGTGAATCCCGCGGGGCGCGAACGCTTGCTGCAATACTTTGAAAGCGTCACCCGTCACCCGAGCGGGGTTTTTTCGTTCCATTTCGCAACCATGCTCAATCGGGCCTATACAAAGATGGACGTTTTTCAGGCCCTCGACGCGTTCAAACTGATGGACGCCCAGATGCACGTGGCCGGGATTGTTTTATTTCGATGCTGCGATGTCAGCCGAAGATTTGTATCGGACTGGGAACGATTTTGCGAAATGCGCCCGTTGCTCGACGATCAACCGAGCCAATTAAAAAATCATCCCGATTTTAAAGATCATCGCCATGATCAAAGCATCTTCTCTTTGCTCTGCGCGCAGTATGGCGTCGCGACGGTCCTGGACGAAACGGGCGGCGAAGGCTGGCCGGAAAACTGCCGTTACCCGATTCGTGCCGCGCGGCGCGGCCCACGCCCGGGTTTTTGGCAAAGACTTAGGCGCAGCTTCCTAAAGCGCCGCGCCCGGTTCCGCTGGTTTGGCTTGCCATCACTCAAAAACGACTCGCTGCAGCCGCTCGCTTAACGGCAGCGATGAAATTTCCAACGGCTGGAGAATCAGCTTGTTTGCGATAGGCAATGCCGAGGCCAAGAGGTGGTGGCGCCGGAACAAGCTGACGAATTCTTAAGCGCGGCCCGGCCAGGCAAGTCATCCGCTGCGAAACCAGTGCCACTCCCCGCCCGGCTTCAACCGCGGCGATCAGGCTCGTGGCGCTGTCATGTTCCTCCACAATCTGCGGCGGCGGTTTAAATCCTGAAAATAGATCCGCGATCCAGGCGTGATACTCCGGGTAGTCCGCGAGCGTAAATGCGATCAAACGTTCCCTGGCGACCTTCTCCAAACCCACTTTTCGCGCCCGCGCCAGAGGATGCGCCGGATGCGCCGCCACACAGATCGCGTGCTGCTGCAGTTCCTCAAATACGAACTCTGTGATAACCCTTGGAGACACCTGCACCAGCAGCGCGACCTGTATCTTTCCGCCACGAAGCCCGCGAATCATTTCCTGCGTCGATAAGTCATGAAGCTGCACTCGAACCCCGGGATGGGCTTCCTGGAAGAACCTTAGCGCCCCGGGAAGCAGTTCAACCGCCAGTGACGGCGCGTAGCCGACGTGGATCTCCCCGCGCTGCCCGCCGGCGACAGCCTTGACCAACTGCATCGCTTCGTCAGCTCGCTTCAACACCGCGCGGGCTTCCGTGAGAAACACCTTCCCAATCTCCGTAAGACGCAATGCTTTTGCGCCGTGCTCGAACAAGGCCACGCCAAGTTCTTCCTCCAAGTCGCGGATTTGCCGGCTCAACGGAGGTTGCGAAACATGCAGCCGCGCCGCCGCGCGAGTGACGTTCTGTTCTTCAGCGACGGCGACGAAGTAGCGCAAGTGGCGAAGTTCCATTGCGCGCAGCATACCCGTTGGGAATAGTCAGCCAACCAACAAAGTATTTCAGGCGGAGGAATTCGAGAATTATCCTTCTGTCATGAAGAATGAACTAAAGACTGAGAGAACGACAAAGGCGGTCGCGAAGAAACTCCTCCGCATTCACCGGAGTTCGGGAATGCATTGGGTTGGCAATGGTTTCCCTGTGCGCTCCGTTTTCGATTACAACGGGCTTGGCCGCGAGCTGAGTCCCTTCCTGCTGCTTGACTATGCGGCGCCTTATCAGTTTGCCCCTGGCAACGAGAAACGCGGCGTGGGCGGACATCCGCACAAGGGCTTTGAAACCGTGACTGTCGCCTATCAGGGCGAATTGGAGCACCGCGACTCCAGCGGAGGCGGCGGCAAGATCGGCGCGGGCGATGTGCAATGGATGACTGCGGGCAGCGGCGTGGTCCACGAGGAATTTCACTCGAGGGATTTTACGCGCGCAGGAGGCACATTCCAAATGGCGCAGCTTTGGGTGAACCTCCCCGCTAAAGACAAAGCCGCAAAGGCCGGTTATCAAACCTTGCTCAACGCTCAGATCCCAAACGTGCCATTGCCAGAGGACGCCGGAACATTGCGCGTCATCAGCGGCGACTTTGCCCAGACGAAAGGGCCGGCCAAAACTTTCACCCCCATCAATTTGTGGGACGTGAATCTTCGCGCCGGCAAGGCGGCTGACTTGCCGACACCCAATGGTCACACCACGGCCTTCCTCGTGTTGAGCGGAGAGGTCGAGGTGAATGGCGGAAATGCGGAGGAAGGAGCCCTCGCCATTTTCGAACGCGCCGGCGACAGCATCGCGGTGAGAGCGAATACAAACGCCCAACTCCTTGTGCTGGACGGCCAGCCGATCGACGAACCGATCGTGGGCCATGGTCCTTTCGTGATGAACACCCGCGCGGAGATTCAGCAGGCGTTCGAGGATTACCAACTTGGGCGCATGGGCGAGCTTGATTGAAGGGACGCGGTCGCGTGCCGTTTATCAATAACGGCGCGCGGCCGCCAACTACCACCGCCACCCAAGTTTCCAAAGCTGGCTCTCGATTCGACAACCCAGGCTCACCAAACTTTGCTGCCATGGCGACCCGTAAACATGCTGACGCAATCGCCGTTTTCGATACTTTCGCGGGCGCGGTCCCGCTCCTGATTCAATAAACTGCACCAGCGTATCGCGAACCAAATCCAGCCGAAAAGTCTCGGGCAACTGATTGCCGACGCACCAAGGCTCGCGCAAATACTGGAGATATAACGCGTCATTCGCATCGACTTTCATGACGTGATCCGCCAGCGCCTCCAACGATGGGAAGTCGGCCGCATTGATAAAGCTGCGGGTGTTAAAATCGACGCCGACATCCGGGTTCCCCCAATAAATCGGCACACTTCCCGCCAGCATCGCCTCGATTAATTTCTCCGTCGTGTAGCCGGGCGTGACGGAATTCTCGAACGCGATCACGAATTTATATTTTTTTACAAAAGCGCTTTTATCCGGCACCGGTCCACCGATGTTGTTGAAATGTTTTCCTCCTGAATCGACCCGCTTTCCAGCACATTGGGATCCTAAGCTTAGAATTCCACGTGGACAAGTTGTCGCG
>JADMIO011525429.1_pt1 | contig 106565 bp, 89 predicted proteins | sample 8958161 | NCBI WGS metagenome assembly JADMIO01 (sample SAMN16585339, study PRJNA669376) | soil metagenome | isolation source: Crop rotation soil | place: USA: Cullars Rotation, Alabama | collected 2011
GGCCGCGACTTCAAGTCACGTGAATTCCAAGCTTCGGATCCCACTGTGCTGGAAAGCTACAGCAGGTGCAACAAACTTCTCAACTATTGTGGGAGATTATGTCGGAACGGGAAATGGGAACGGCGTTGTTGGCACTAATAACAGTGGAGGAACAGGAGCAGGAGTTTCAGGGCAATATATTGGGTCTGCTCTTTCGAATGTAAATCCTACAGGAGTGTATGGTTATTCAAATCCAACCGTTGCTGGAAGCAGAAGAATTGGAGTTTATGGAACATATAATACTGCTCTGCATTTTGGCATTGGTGTCATAGGTTTAGCTTTTGGGGGAATAGTTCCTTCAGGTAATAATGATATAGGTGTTGTGGGGTGGAGGGCTCCCAATGCAAATTATAGCGGTTATTTTAATGGCAACCATGTAATTGCAAATGGTACAAAATCTGCGAGTGTCGGAACCAGTAAAGGCAACCAGTTGCTTTATGTTACTGAAACTCCTGAAGTGTGGTTTGAAGATATAGGCGGAGGGCACTTAATAAATGGCCGGGCGCATGTTGAACTGGATGATATGTTCCTTGAAACTGTTTTTGTGGATGCTGATCATCCCATGCATATTTTCCTGCAGGAAGAAGGTGAAAGCAAGGGCATCATTGTGATAAAAGATGCCGACAATAAAGGCTTTACTGTAAAAGAAAAAAATGCAGGCACTTCAAATATCTCTTTCTCTTACAGAATTATGGCAAAACGACTACACTTCCAGGATCATCGCTTTGGTTGCGATCCTGTTTGGGGAGAAGGCGATACAAGAAAATATAATCAATATGCAACACCTCCACCTGTTGATTATAATGAAAACATCCGTTTCCAGGAAACACAAAAAAGGAATTACAAGCCTGTGCCGATGCCCAAAGGTTTTAAAGATTATATGCCATGGCAGCCAGAAACACAAAAATGAGAATTGGTACAAAACCGGGGTGGTTAGTCTGCAATAGGTGTTAGAAAATCAATTCACAAAGATTTTTTGTTATATATTTAGCTCCGAGCATGTTTTTACATTTAATTTTTCAGCTTTTGCCATTAACCTCGTCATTATATTTTCATACCGATTGTTATCGGGAGGGCGTTTGGATCCGGCGGGATATTATCAAATATTCTGCCCTGCACAATACCAGCACGTTATACATCATTCCTCATATTTCTGCGAAGAAAAATACAACTTAAAATAAAAGAAGACGCTGAAAACCGAATAGAAGTCCACAATCTAAAATAAAATAAAATGAAAAACTATCCAGGCATTTCCGGCATTGGCTTTATGGTTTTGTTATTTGCATCGTGTACCCAACCGGTAAGTTTTAATGCTTCTGATTGGCACACAGATGGCGGCAATTTGTATAGGCAGTACTCTGTTAATCAAACCTCTTCATTGCCTTTGGGTATAAGATGGCAAAAGGACCTGGGAGGGGTTATTCAGCAGTCGGAAGGAAAGTTATCATGTTGCTCGCAGGGAGTAGTGTATCAGTGGGAAGGAACAGGAGGCCATGGGGTATCCTGCTTCGATTACAACAATGGAAATAAATTATGGACAATCCCAAACACCCGGTTATTTGGTTCAGCATTTTCGTATCAACTGAATAAAGGAGAACCGGAAAGAATTGCTTTTGGCTGCTGGAATAAACTGCAAAGTAATATCTTAACCCCGGGCCAGCCGCTGGCATGGACTTACAATCCCACCGCACCCGATTATCTCATTAGTCCCGTTTTCATCAATGGCGCTCTTTATTTTACACAGGCAAGTTACACATCCACACCCTCGGTTGTATTCAAAGCCCTGTCTGCCGCAACAGGAGGTATTATATGGCAGCATCCAACAGCATCTATCATAAACCCTGTTATTGGATTTCAAAATGTTTTTCTGTCAACAGGAGATAGTCACCATCCCATTGAAGCATTAAATGCATTGAACGGAAATGTTTCATGGCAATTTAATTCCGATGTATTATTTCCGGAAGGAGTGTCTCCGGTCGTAAATTATGTGTTAGACATGAATGTTCCGGCAGGTTCAAACGCTCAGCTTATTACTGAGCTTCACAGTGTGAATGGCGGAAACAATACTCTCGTATCTCTGAATCCGGTAACGGGAAGTTTGAACTGGAGCTATACAACCAATATGAACGGAGATACAAACTTTGCTCTTTCACATCATGATGGAAGCATGCAGAATTATCTTATAGTTACTGTTGGAGCAGACGCTGGACCAGCTAATCCGTATAAAATTTGCAGCATTGATAAATCCAATGGACATATACTATGGAGCAAAAATTACACAAGTAGTGAGGCCGGTGGAAACCCTGTAATTTGGGGTGATTATGTTTTCAATGTAGAAAATAATCATACACTTCGTGCTTATCGTCTGACCAACGGAAATGATGAGTGGCATTACGACTTTCAAAACCAGGCGATTTTATCCCAACCGATCATTGGGGATAAGACATTATATGTTGTAGATGGTTTGGGGTTTACTTCCAGCACACAAAACAGAAGTATTTTGTATGCGTTTTCACCACTCCAATATATTGGACATTAAGCAAAGCTTTTTTTTCAGCCATTCTCTGGGGGCACAAAGCGGTTTGATACTGTTGTTCGTGTTATGCGTAATCTCTGTGCAAGGCTTCACCAACAACCAGGTTGTTTGGCTAAGATAAACTGGCAACCTTCGGGGTGGTTGTCGGTGAAAAGCACCAACAATGGCAGCTAAAAAAAACTGAACGATTACTCTTTTGAAGTTAAACCAGCGATAACAATGTTATGGTTCAGTTTACGTGTTCCACCTAAGTAAATGCTGAACAGCATTACTGGTTTTCAGTTAACAGTAGCACTAAGCTTAATGGGAGTTGTTCGGCGGATTGGCTGTACATAATCCGCCGGGCTCTTTTTGGGTACCTTTTTGAGCAAGCAAAAAGGTACAGAAATAAACCCGTGAATTAAACATAAAGCATCTATTAAAAACTTGAAAGCCTGCCAAACCACCCCATAATAGTTTTATATAACAACTAGCCTCTTCTCTTATCTTTAGCTTTTAAATCACCCACTTACTTTATTATCATGCAGCTACTAAAAATTCTTTTACTAATATCAATCCTGCAATTTGGAGCTTCCTGTTCAAAACCATTGCACAAGCCATTTTTGGTAGGAGATTGGACGGTGACCAGCGCTGTTGGTAACGACGGCCGCCATTGGACCGGCACATTCACCCTTGAACCGGATGGCAATGGTTATAAGGGGCTTTTTTTATGGAACGCTGTTGACGGTCAATCGACAGGCACGGACAGTGTTACGGGTACTTATGATCCACAAACTAAGGTGCTTACGATGAAATCCGTGGTGATAACCGGCACCATAGAGCCCGTTACTTACACGATGAATGTAACCGACAATGGTACAAAAATGAACGGCATTTGGACAGGCTCAAGCGATGGCTCTATTGAGGATCCAGGCGTGTGGACAGCTGAAAAGGATTAATCAAAGGCAAACCTTAAAAATCCATTTCTGTAGCTGTATGTCCTTGCAATAGATACATACCCCTGCCAATGACCCTTGATTTTACGCTGTTGTTTAATACTTCATCTATACCGGAGCCATACCTCAGCTATAGCGCAGCTATTTAGCCGAAGTTAGTCAGCTTTGAGGCATAGCGCAATGTTTCCGACGGAGACATGCTGGAAAGGAATTTGATAATGAAGCCGTCATGTTTCTACAGGATGGCTTTTTTTATGGATATAGTTCAAATGAAGCATATTTGTAAGAACAGTCCTGCTATTACTATATTTGAAAGTTGTTTAATTTATGCTCCTAATAACCAAAAAAACTACATCTCAATTGAATAGCGCAAGACCGTTTTTGAGATGGGCCGGAGGTAAAACATGGTTACTAAAGTATTTCAATTCGTTAGCACCAAACATTAGCTTTAAAAATTATCATGAACCTTTTTTAGGAAGCGCTGCCTTGTTCCTTTTCTTACAGCCAGAGAAGAAATCTTACCTATCGGATCTAAATTCGGAATTGATTGAAACTTATATCTGTGTTAGAGATGAAATTGAAAATGTAATAACCGAACTAAGTAAGTTCAAAAACACACAATTAGATTATTACAAGGTAAGAGAAAGTAAGTTTAGAAGTGATTATAAACGAGCCGCGAGGTTTATTTACTTAAACCAGACATCTTTTAACGGCATTTACCGAGTCAATCTTAACGGAATTTATAATGTGCCATTTGGGTTTCGCACAAAAAATTTTTATGAACCTGAAAATCTTAGAAATGTTAGTCACAGCCTGAAAAAAGCTACTTTCAAAGTTGGGGATTTTGATATTGTAAAAAAGACAATAAAAAAAGGGGATTTTGTTTTTCTGGACCCACCTTATACTGTGACACATAACAATAACGGGTTCATTAAATATAATCAAAAGCTTTTTTCGTTAGAGGATCAGTATAGGCTTAGCAGTCTAATTGATTGTATAAAAGAAAAGGAAGCATATTATTTACTAACGAATGCTGCGCATAAAAAAGTAGAAGAAATTTTCGAAAAAGGCGATTCAAAACATTATTTGGAACGAGCAAGTCTCATAGGTGGTCTAAACGCTAAACGAGGCTATTATTCAGAAGTGTTATTTACAAATCTACCCAACTTAAAATGAGTTCTAATTCAATTTCAATTACCGAGCAATTGATTTCTGAAAGTGCTTTAAAAAAGCAACTGGCATTAAGAATTAAGCCTTTCACTTTTGAAAGTATTAAGCATTCATTGAAGGATATTTATGTTAATGACGGGTGGACAATTGAAAAAGAGTTTAAAACGTCGATAAGGGTATGCAAGAAAAAATCCGTTGATCTCTCTTTTGAAGATGAGGTTTGGTGCACATTAGCTCAATTAGGCTTCACTAAACTTAATTCAAATAGAAAATTCAAAATATCTTATTCCGAAAATGAAATTATTACTCAGCAAGTAGATGTTTTCGCCGCCGATGATGAAGCAATATTGGTAGTTGAATGTAAAGCCACTGAAGGAGAACCTAAAAGGGGAAATTTCAAAGAAGCAATAGAAGCAATCGGCGGAAAAAAAGAGGGAATAATAAAGGCTATACGAAAAGCGTTTCCAGATTCTAAACATAAAATCAAGTTTATTTTTGCTACCAAAAATTATTTCTTATCTGAGCCAGATAAAGAGCGGCTAATAAATTTTGGAATAGAGCATTTTGATGAAGAAGCAATCCAATATTATAGAGAGTTAACAAAGCATCTAGGGATTTCTGCAAGATTCCAATTATTGGGAAATCTTTTTCAAGGTCTTTCAATTCCTGAGTTGGAAAACAAAATTCCAGCTATCCAAGGGAAAATGGGTGGTCATACATACTATTCATTTTCTATAGAACCAGAGAAATTGCTCAAAATAGGCTATGTCCTTCATCGCAATAAAGCAAACAAGAAATTAATGCCTACCTATCAAAGATTGATAAAAAAGAATCGATTAAAGTCAGTTCAGGAATTTGTTGATGAAGGTGGTTTTTTCCCTAATTCAATAATCATCAATATTAATTCAGATAAGGGCGTTCGATTTGAAAGGGCAAATACTCAAGTAGAAGATGCTATTTCCAGAGTTGGCGTTTTGTATTTGCCAAAAACATATCGTTCAGCATTCATTATTGACGGACAGCATAGGCTTTATGGTTATGCTAATTCTGAATACAAAAATAAGAATACAATACCAGTTGTAGCTTTTGTAAATCTGGATCGGAATCAGCAGATTAAACTATTCATGCAAATAAATGAAAACCAAAAAGCAGTGCCTAAGAATTTACGAAATACTCTTAATGCCGATCTTCTTTGGGATTCTGAAGATATTGGAGATCAAATTAAAGCCTTGAAATTATATATAGCAACTGATTTGGGAGAAGATTTAGACTCACCTTTATTCGATCGAATAATTATCGGAGAAAACGCAAAAACTGATCGCCGGGGAATCACTATGGATACAATTAAACTAGGGCTAGACCGAAGTAATTTTTTTGGAAGTTTTTCAAAATCATCAATAAAAGAAGACGGCACTTTTTGGAAAGGAGATAGTGAAGCCACTTATAATATTTTAATGCCTTATTTAAAAGAGTGTTTCGACTATGTTAAAGAACATTTACCTGATGAATGGAATAAAAGCTATCAAGAAGGATTTTTAGTAATTAATGCAGGGGTCGAAGCATTGATAAGAATTTTCAATGATATCGCAAATCATTTGGTGAACAAGAATGTTGTTAATCCTAAATCAGATAAAATAGATATTGTTATTGAAGAAGCAAAATTCTATTTAGACCCTTTAATCAAGTACTTAAAAAGTATAAGTGTTGATGAAAAACTAATCTTAAAGAAAAGTTATGGTACAGGTCAAAGAGCAAAGTATTGGAGGATACTTCAAAAAGCAATACATCAGAATCGAAAAGATTTTAGTCCTTCAGGACTAGAGGATTTTGTGAAAGGTGAAGCCAAGCAGTTTAACACGGAGTCCTTTAGAATGATAAGAGACATAGAGATATTTTTAAAAACGGATTTTAAGGATCGGTTAAAAAAACATTATGGAGAAGCCTGGTTTAAAAAAGGAGTGCCGCAAACGGTTTATGAAGATGCTGGACGTTTAGCAATGCTAAAAAATAGAGAAGTTGAAAAGGAAGAGGAAGTTGAACCATGGGATTGCTTAAATATGATTGATTATAGAAAAGTAGCTATTTATGGGGCTAATTGGAAAGATGTTTTCGAAAGGCACTACACAAGGCCAGGTGAAGAAAAAATACAAGGTGGCAAGGAAGAAAAAACTAAATGGATGCAAAAACTTGAGAGAATTAGAAACCAAAATTTTCATTCATACAGTGTAAAGGAAGAGGAATATGATTTCTTGGAGAGTCTGCATAACTGGCTGATCAACAATAATATTCAAAATGCATATCAACTTACAGATGTATAGAATACTTAAGTCTACTTTGGAGACAGATTAAATTTTCATTTTCTGAATTGTTTTCCTATTATCTAAAAGTGCATAAAAGAATTTTGATAGAGTTATGAATAATCCAATATTAAATAATTTGCTTGAAAATGAATAACGACAAATTTAAGAATAGTTGGTTGGGGAATTATTATGAAGTTGGTGGTGCCATAATGATCTCACTAGCATTTTTGCTTTTTATATTTGAAGGGTACAAAATTGTTTTTCAAAATAAACCTGAACCTAGCCCTATCACTTTGATTAGCCAAAATGAAACCAACTATCATCAAGTCTATGAAAAAATTAAAAAAAGCAAGCAAACTGATTCATTTCAAATAGCTCAATTAGCAGAGCGAAACAAATTTATTGATAGCATCCAAGTATTAAATCGAAAAATAGAAGAAGTGCGAATAGATAATACTGATACAGAAAACAAAGTAAAAATTGTAGCATCGATTATTGCCGTAATTGTGGCAGCAGTTGGTTTTTTTGGGTTTAAATCACTAAATGATATAAGGGAACATACTATTAAAAACTCTCAAATTGATGCACAACTAATAGCAAAAGAAACAGCAAAAAAAATATCAAAGGAAACAGCAAAAAAAATGGCAAAGGAAACTTTAGAAACTTACAGATCAGAATTTGCATCCTTAAAGCCACTTATTATATCAATAGAAAATAGTTTAAATGAAAAAATCCAGAACCTAAATAATCAGCTAAGTGTTATGGAGGAAAAAAACGCTGGCATAGCAAATAGACTCCAAGTTTTAGAAGAAAAGGGAGGGGAGCAATTTGATATGACAGATGATATAAAAGTCGATTCGAAAGTCTCCGAAGCATATGCACCAGAGGTTTCCCCTGATGATGAAAGAAACAAGGAAGGTTTAGAAGAAGAAAAAAATCTGTTTAATTAAGAAAAATGAATATCACTGATTATATATCTACGGAGATAATTCCGCTCAAACAAATTTCAAATAAAGAAATTTTTATTGGGAAACTCACGGTTGAGCAAATAATATCGATTATAAGATATACTGACAGAAAATTAATTGCTTTCGATCCACTTGATGAAAAAAATAATTCAAGCGCCTTAGACAATCAATATTATCAACGCCTAAAAGATAGTGAACGAGCATATGAAATCAAGCTTTTCATTATAAGGCAGCTAAATCATTTATATAGTTTTGACCATAATCAAATTTCACCTTTGGCATTGTTCCCGTCAGCAATTATCCTCGGCTGTACCACCGATGATAACATCACAAGTCTAGACGATTTTGAGAAGTTGATAAAAACTAATAATAAAGAAAATATCTCAACTGAAATTGTGTTACGGGTAAACAACAAAATTTATATAGCTAAAAGCGGTAGCAACCTTGTTGTGGATGGGCAACATCGAATAGCTGGAATTGAAAATTTATTAAAGGAGGCAAATGAAGGCGAAATATTTTTAAAGAAATCGGATATCGAAGTTTACAAGCCTCTGGTACCACCTACTCCTTTTATCTTAAAAGCTCTAAAGGATTTTGAGTTTCTTGTAACTTTTTTAATGGATTTTGACAGGTATGAACAAGCTGAATTGTTCGCTAATGTGAATTTCAATCAAAAACCAGTTAATAAATCTTTCTATTATGACATTTTTGGTACAACTCAAAGAGGTAAGAGCTTAGTTAGATTACTGCATGATTTAACTGCACATCTAAATTATAATGAAGCTTCACCATTGTATGGAAAAGTAAAAATGTTGGGCTCAGGCCCAGGATTCTTTTCTCAAGCATTTCTTGTGGAAGCTCTGATTCCATTATTCAAAAAAGGATTGTTTTTTTCTATTTTTGTGAACTATCAAGAAGGCAGAAAGCAATATAAATTGCTCCCTAAGTTTTTTCGAGCTTATTTTTCTGGCGTTTTTGAATTGTTTTCCGATTTTTTTCCAAATTCTATTCTAGTCAAAACAACAGGAATGGGTGCCATAATTGCCTTAATACCTTACGTATTCAATCGTTTAAAGGAAAAAGAATCAGCGCCACTAACATTAGATGAAAAAGATTTAAAAAATTTAATAATAGGAATACTGCAGCCAATCAAAAAGAACGGTAGGATTTATTTTGGCATTGATAGCGGTTTTGCAAAAGGAGCGGGAAAGGGATTGCAAAGCAAGCTCTACAATGTAATTCTTACAGATTTAATTGGAAAGAAAGAAGAATAAACAAGAAGTAAGCTTTTAAATAAATGGGCGAAGAGGCAGATGGAGGAAGAAAAAATTGTTGGATGAATTCGAAGCACGCCTAGAACTTGCCATCCGCTTAGATGCTGCATAGCATCGCTGCCGCACAAGGGAGTGACACAACGATGTTCGATTCTTATCACTGTTAGAGCACAAAAATGCTGATATTGGATAGCTCAGACCGAAATACAAATCCTTCTCCAAATTTGCTATTCCCAAAAAAAGCCGCCAGTTTTACAGCTAATGAGCGAATCATTTACCGTGCTCCCGCATATACCAATTACTTCTGCAAAAGCAATGCCCGCCAATTCTCTTACGGGCCCGCTATCGGCCGCCGATGCCGAACTGCAGCAGCACTGGCAAACCTTCTTTCACTCCTTTTACGGGCTTGGAGAAGAGGAGATACATAACCGCCAGCAGGATATACAGCGCCTGCTGAAAGAAAACGGCGTCACCTATAATATCTATGGCGATCCATCGGGCACCAACCGCCTCTGGAACCTCGACCTTATCCCTTTCCTTATCAGCAAAAAAGAATGGGACCATATAGAGCAGGGCCTTGTGCAACGGGCCGAACTGCTCGACATGATACTGAAAGATATTTACGGCGAACGCAAGCTGGTAAAGGATGGCATTATACCCATGGAGCTGATATACAACCATCGGGGCTTTTTGCGGGAATGCGTTGGCATGAAGCATCCCCACAAACACAGTCTTATTATGTATTCAGCCAATATGGCCCGTAGTGCCGATGGCCGCGTATGGATCATCAGCGACCGTACACAGGCGCCATCAGGTTCGGGTTATGCACTGGAAAACCGCACCGCCTTCGCCCGTATGCTGCCCGAAATATTTAATGGCATCAAGGTAAGATGGCTCTCCCCTTATTTTGATGCGCTAACCAATGCGCTTAGTGTCATCAGCCCACAGCAACATCAAAACCCACGAGTGGTGATCCTTACACCCGGCCCCAGCAACGAAACTTATTTTGAACATTCTTATTTATCGTCTTACCTGGGTTACACGCTGGTGCAGGGCAACGACCTGATGGTAAAGGACAATTATGTATGGCTGAAGACACTCGGTGGCCTCGAACGGGTGGATGTGATACTGCGCCGTGTGGATGATATATACTGCGATCCTCTTGAACTGAAGGAAGATTCGCAGCTTGGCGTACCCGGCTTGCTGCAGGCCATCCGCAGTGGTAATGTAACGCTTGCTAACCCGCTGGGTTGTGGCATCCTTGAAAGCCCCGGCCTGATGCCTTTCCTGCAAAATGCTTCGCAGTATTTTCTAAAGCAGGATCTTATCATCCCCAATATTGCAAGCTGGTGGTGCGGGCAGCCAAAAGAAATGAACTATGTGCTTGATAATATGTCGTCGCTTGTTATCAAAAGGATTTACCGAGACTCGATGGGCAGTACTTCAGTGGATGGTTCATCGCTTACAAAAGAACAGCAGAACGCTTTAAAAAAACAGGTGATAGCTCAACCCTATCTTTTTGTGGGGCAGGAAAAAATTGACTTCGCCTCTACCCCATCGTGGGTAAATGGAAAGATAGAGCCACGCAATGCCTTGTTCCGCACTTTCCTGGTAAGCCAGAACGGATCGTATATGGCGATGAAGGGCGGCCTTACAAGAACATCCGCCGACAGCGAAGGCTTCCTGATATCGAACCAGCTTGGCGGTATGAGCAAAGACACATGGGTACTTAGCTCAGAACAGGAACACTTGCTTCCAAAGAAGGAAGCGTATACCACCAGGACCGTACAGGATAAAGGTGGTTTGCCCAGCCATACTGCTGAAAACTTATTTTGGGTAGGCCGCTATGCTGAAAGATTTTTGGGCAATGCCCGCTTCCTGCGTTCTATATTACAGTTTGTAACCGAAGGCAACCGGCTGCTTGATGAAAGCGATGTGCAAACAGAAGTAAGGCTTTTGCAGGCACTAACGCAGTACAGTTTTACCTACCCGGGCTTCCTGGCAAAAGATGCTGGTAAAAAATTCACCAACCCCTGGCCCGAAATGAAATCCATCTTGCTGGATGAGCACAGGAATGGGAGCCTGTTCTTTAATTTTAACTTATTCAACAGGGCTGTTTATGCAGTACGGGATCACTGGAGCACCGATACCTGGCGGGTGCTGCGGAGCATGGAAGAAGAATGGGCTTCAGTAAAAGGCAATACTTCTGCAAGTCATTTACGCATGCTGGGCATACTTGATAATATGATCACTTCCATTGTTGCATTCATCGGGCTTAACAGGGAAAGCATATCAAGGGAGCAGGGATGGGTAATGCTTGACATGGGCCGAAAGATAGAACAGTCGATGCTGTTAATAAGCATGCTGCGGGCCACATTGGTACACAAGCTGGATGAGCAGGTACAATATAACTTGCAGGAAACAGTATTGAAAAGCCATGAAAGCCTGGTGAACTACCGCTACAAATACAAAGCACATTTACAGCTCCCGCTTGTACTCGACCTAATGCTTTTTGATCCTACCAACCCACGCTCACTTATATTCCAAATGGACAGGCTGAAAGCTTATGTGGAAAGCCTTCCAAAAACAAATAACTCGCAAAGGATGTCGGGGCATGAGCGGCTGGTGCTGGAAGCATACTCGCTTTTAAAACTCAGCGACAGGGATGAACTGAGTAAACCGGATATTAAAGCAGGGCAATACAAAAAACTGGATGTCTTACTGGCTAAGCTGTATAACCTGCTGGGAAGAATTCCTGTTGCCATTACTAAAACTTATTTCAAACACGCGGAGTCACAGATGCAGTTGTTTAGAGCGGAGAAGGTATAGGGAGAAAGATGACAGTTTACAGATGACAGATGACAGTTTGTGTTCATAGTTCATAGTTGATAGTTCATGGTTATTAGCTAATGGATAATTTATAATAAATAATTGATAATGGGATGAATAAACATTAATCGCGGGGAAAGAAGTGCTTTTGATTTTTGACTTTTCACTTTTGACTTTTCGCTTTCACTTTTTACTTTGACTACTCACCACTCACGATTCACGACTCACGATATAAACATACAAGAATGTCAGGCTGAGTTTATCGAAGCCCTACCCTTCGACGAGCTCAGGGTGACATCATATCAGACATCGGATATCAGACATCAGACATGAATTACAAGATCATCCATACCACAGCATATACCTACGCCGAAGCGGTAAGTCTCTGCCATAATATAGCAAGGCTTACGCCGCGTACTACTGATAGGCAGTTATGTAAAAGTTCGTCGGTTACTATTTCGCCGCAGCCCGATGTGGTCAGCGAATACGAAGATTTTTTTGGTAACAAGGTCATCTACTTCGCCATACAGGAAGATCATGAAAAGCTTACGGTAACTGTAACTTCTTATGTGAACCAGCTAACAAAGCATATCCCTTCGCCTGAGTTGTATGCAGGCATTTCATGGGAGCAGGTACGCGACATGATAAAAGCACCTGCAGCCGAACACTTTGAAGCAAAACAATTTGTTGCAGAAACACCCATGACAGCATGGAACAACGAAATAGCTGAATATGCATTAAAATCTTTTACTCCCGGCAGGCCCATCTTTGATGCAACCCTTGATCTTAATACACGTATCTACAAGGACTTTAAATTTCAACCGGGCTTTACCACGATTACTACTCCCGTGGCAGATGTAATAAAACAACGCAAAGGGGTTTGCCAGGACTTTGCACATCTTGCTATTGCCTGCATCCGTTCATTGGGATTGCCTGTGCGCTATATGAGCGGCTATATCGAAACAAAGCCTGCACCAGGAAAAGAAAAATTAGCCGGCGCCGATGCTTCCCATGCATGGTTTTCCATCTATGTTCCTGATGCCGGCTGGCTTGATTTTGATCCTACTAATAACCAAATACCTTCAACGCAGCATATTACTGTTGGCTGGGGCAGGGATTACTTTGATATCACACCATTAAAAGGTGTCATACTCAGCAGCGGCATGCATAAGCTGGATGTAAGCGTGGATATGAAGAGGGTGTAAAGCCCCTCAACCCCATCCCTTCTCCCCGTTAGGGAGAAGGGTGCCTCTGTGGGGCTTGCATTATAGGCTCAAGTCTTTTTAGAGTAAGGTATTATTTTTTCTTTTGATACCAGCAGTACCTTTTCATGGCATCATCGTTGCGTCGCAAGCACTTCATCCGAAGGATATAAATTATCTTTTTTTAAAAAGACAGGATATTAAGCAAATGGTTTTCTAGTGCATTGCCTCTGAAATATCCATGCTTTTAGCCTTTCTCTTTTTGGCAAAAAGTACAAAAGGAACACATACTAAAAACACAATTCCTACAAAGAGAAACACATCCATGTAACTAAGTACGGATGCCTGCCTCATCACATTAAGATCCATTAACTTGTAGCCGGACAGCGTTGCCATGTCATGTGGCATGCCTGTTGCTGCCATACCATGCTGGTAAGCAGCTAAACGGTTTTGTACCATTGGATCGGTGCTCTGCAGATGACCTACAAGATCTGCCCTGTGTACCTGGTTTTTGCGGCTCATCATCGTTGTAATAATGGCGATACCAAACGAGCCACCCAATTGCCGCATCATGCCGGTAAAAGCCGCTCCCTGTCCTATTTGTATGCCTTTTAAAGTTGATAGCGAGAGAGCTGTAATAGGAATAAATACAAAGGGCATGGCTATTCCACGCATAATAAGCATCCAGAAAAAATCGTCTTTGCCTGTATCTGGAGTAATGATCTTATATCCCCAAAAACAGAATGCAGCAAACATCAGCATACCAATGGAAACCAGCAACTGCGTTTGCGCACCCTTCTGTAATAACTTACCAATCATTGGCATTAGAAATGCCGTAGTAACCGTAGCAGGAATTAGCAACAAGCCTGCCTGAACAGCATTCCATCCGAGGTTGGCCTGCGTGTATAAAGGAATGATAAAAGTAGTTCCATACAACCCGAACCCTAACACAAATGAAAGTATGGTTCCTATTTTAAGATTTGCATTTTTGAGTACCCTGAGATCAACTATTGGATTTTTAGCAACCAGTTCCCGCCATATAAAAAAATATAAACCCAAAACAGCGATAACAGTCAGCACAATAATTGTAGTGTTATTAAACCAATCTTCTTCCTGGCCTTTTTCCAGTACATATTGCAAAGAGCCAACTGCCATTGCAAGAAGACTGATCCCTAACCAGTCCACTTCATTAGCTTTCTTTTTAGCGCCATATTTTGGACTCCGTACATATCTTAAGGTAAGTACGGTAGCGATAATACCAATTGGGATATTGATATAAAAAATATTTGGCCAGCTATAATGTTCTACAATATAACCGCCTAAAGGCGGACCAAGTGTTGGGCCAACAATTACACCTAATCCATAAATTGCCTGTGCCATTCCTCTTTTCTCGGGAGGGTAACTCTCTGTAATAATAGTTTGAGAAGTTACCAGCAAAGCACCACCCCCAACACCCTGTAAAAAACGAAATATCACCAGTTCCCAAATAGAAGTAGCATTACCACACAAGAAAGAACAAACTGTAAATGCTATAATAGAAGCAGCAAAATAATTTCTTCGTCCAAACTGTTGAGAAAGCCAGCTTGTCATAGGTATGATGATCACATTACCAATGGCATAAGCAGTAACGACCCATCCTATTTCGTTAAGTGTTGCGCCAAGATTTCCTTTCATATCATTCAGCGCCACATTCACAATAGTGGTGTCTACTATTTCCAGCAGTGCACAAAAGATAGCAGTGATGGTTACAATTGCTCTCCTGCTGCCATACTCTATCAGCGATTCTTCCATATCATTCTATTTACTGTCTCTGCAATATTGCATCCCATTCAATCTATAGTAATGCTATTGCTCTAATCAAGATGAACATCTACGTCAACATTCATACCTGGTCTTAACTCGTGTACCAACTTATCATTGGGATCAGTGAACTCGATCTTCACCGGCAGCCTTTGCACAGTTTTTACAAAATTTCCGGATGCATTATCTGGTGGTAACAGGGCAAATTTGGAACCTGTAGCTGGTGAAAAGGATGTAAGCTTTGCTTCAAACTTATGGCCGGGATAAGCATCAGCTTTTATAATAACTTTTTGGCCTATCCTCATTTTGTTCAATTGCGTTTCTTTAAAATTTGCTACTACCCATACATCATGGTTTAGCACTACATTAAATAAAGACTGACCCTGTTGTACGAGTTGCCCGGGCTGAATATTTACTTTAGATATTACACCATTTGTTGGTGCTGTTATGACCATATAAGAAAGGTTAAGCTTTGCAGCATCCAAGTCTGCCTGCCTTTGATGTATGGTTGCTGTTGCAACGCTTGTTTGCCTGCCGGTAGTTTTGCTTTGTGAAGCCGCTATGGCAGTTTGGACAGCGGCAGTTTTACGCTGCTGTTCCAGTATCAGCAGTTGCTTTTCTGCAGTTTGTTTTTCTGCAAGTGCCTGCTCGTATTGCTGTTGTGTAATGCTATGATCTTTGATAAGGTTTGCATACCGGTTATAATCATCAGTAGTACGGGTTACTTTAATGCGGGCCGCTTCGATTTGCGCATCCACAACTCCAACATTTGTCTGCGCTGCTGAAATGTTATTCTCGGAGGTACTGGTTACTGATTGCGCCACCCCAAGATTGCTTTGGGCAATTTCAAGGGCAGCTTCCGCTTCTTCTACCTTTATGGCAAGATCCCTGTCGTCCAGTATGAGAAGTGTATCTCCTTTTTTAACAGCCTGGTTATCTTTTATGCGAATTTCATTTACGTAGCCTGATATGCGTGGTATCACGGGGCTTATATTGCCGTCAACCTGTGCGTCGTCAGTATTTTCATGATGAAGGGAATTCTGATACTTGGTAAATCCAAAAATGCCGCCGGCTAATAGCAAAACCACAAGGCCTATCAAAAATTTGACATTGGTTTTCTTCTTGCCATTGTTCTCCGGGGCAACATTGTTATCCTGTAAGTTTTTGTTTGGTTCCATATAATTTTTATTAAAGTGCTTATTAATTAATTTGATTAAAAATGATTGATTATAATTTTTCAGAAAGTACACCTGCTGATTTTTGAAGCTGTACATATGCTAATGCTATATCCGCCTTTCCAAGAGCCTGGTTTAGATTAGCCCTTAGCTGTGCTACACTGGCATCAAGCAGGTCGGTGAGTGTTGCAAGACCGTTATCATATTTATTTTGATTGATCTTATAATTTTCGTCTGCCTGCTCTATTGCCTTGGCATATACTTCTACTTTCTTTTGTGTAAGAATATATTCTTCATAAGCCTTGCTTACATCTAACCTTATGTTATCGTCCAGTAACTGTTGTGAGTATTCGATCTGTTGCTGTACTGCTTTTGCCTTATCAATTTTGCTGTTTGTTTTCCAAAGACTGCTGATATTATATTTTGCACTTACACCGATATTGACAGCATTGGTAATGGTCGCCACATTTTCAAAATAGCCATTTACATATCCGCCCGTCAACGATAAAAAAGGAAGCTTCTCGCCTGCAATGGCCTTTATATTAGTTCCGGCTGCCTTATATTGTTGTTGTAGTGATGCCATGTCTTTCCTGTTTTGAAAAGCCAGAGTTTCCCAATCACCCAATCCTTTAGTATCAACAGGTACCCGGAAGCCGGTAGTGTCTAATACAAGTTTTGTTTTCTCAGGTAAACCAAGCATCAGGTTCATATTGACAGTCGTAATAGTGAGATTGTTCTGGGCTTCTAATAAAGCCAATTCTGCATTGGAAGCTTGTAATGATGCTTTTAAAAGGTCGTTACGGGCCAGCAATCCATTTTTTTCGAGGTTGGTAAAGTCTTTTACTCTTTTGTTTTCCTGGTCCAGGTAATCCTGCAAAAGGTTTACGGTTTGGCTCGCCCTAAATAAATTACGACACGCATTCAGTGTATTTTCAATTACTCCGGCTTTATTGTATTCTGCATCAAGCCGTTTTGCTTCTGCGAGGTAGCGGGATGACTCAATGCCATATTTTATCTGGTTGCCTGTATATATTGGCAGCGACATGTTGACCATTCCGAGAGCAGCCTGCATTACAGCGGGGGATTTTTCCTCTGTAGTTCCGCCACCAGACCCTGAGCCACTGTTTCCTTTTGATTTAATATCAATATTAGGGTTGTTAAAAAGCAGGTACATGGCTGAAGCGCTTGCTTCGGGTAAGCGGCGGTCTTCAGCCTCTTTTACAGAAGCATCGGCTTCATCAATTTTTGCTTTCGAAATTTTTAATGTCTTATTGTTTTGAAGGCTTAGTTGTATAGCTTCTGAAGGAGTGATAGCCCTTGTAGTTTCCTGTGCCGTTAGTGACAATGGAATAACAATAGCCGAAACAATTGCAGCTAATGCATGTTTCATAATGTTTTTATTTTTCATATCCGAGAAGGTTTTTAAATAATTGTTTTAAGTGCATTTTCAATGTATTCTTCATATAAGCCTGGAAATCAGCATCATTTAACTTTTCAAGGCCATGAAATTTTCTATAGAATCCCTGTGTATTGATCATTTGATAGACCGTCCCTATCATCGTAATAATAAGCATGGGTGAATCGACATTTTCTTTAAACTGTCCGTGATCCTGCCCTTCTTTTACGGTCCTGTTAAGTATTTCTATGTTCCGCATCCGGGCATCGTTCAGGAGATTTGTGAGCAGCTCATTTTTTGAGAACATCTGCTGTCGCACCATCATCCTGTGAAAACACTCTTTTTCGGAAACGCGGTCAATGAAATTGTCAATGAGGTATTCGATTTTTTGCCAGGGAGACCGGCTGCTATCATTTACTATGGACTCAAATATGGAGTTGTTGATCCTGTAGTTAAAAATTGCTTCCAACAACTTTTCCTTAGAGCCGAAATAATAGGAGATCATAGCCAGGTTTATGCCTGCTACCTTGGCTATTTCCCGTACAGATGTAGCATCAAAACCCTTTTCAGCAAAGAGCTTTTCTGCGGTTTCTATCAGTTGTACCTGCTTGTCATTTAATTCCATTTCAAATGATTTGAAGGCGCAAAATTAAACAAACGTTTGAATTAAACAAACGTTTGAGTAATTTTTTCTGAAAATTTTTCTTGTCTCTATAAAGAGACCTAACAATAAAACTTGTCCCGATTCAATTTTTGGAGATAAAAAGGCAACGACTCTCCGGAAGAATGTCATAATATTCTCGTTGCCAAAAAAACAGGCTTTTCAGCCTGTTTATATATCACAGAGGTTCCCTGGGAGCTGTCTTATTTCACCTTCACCCTTATCCCCTCACTATGGCTTGTAAACTCCGGCGCATACATGCACTTAACGGAACTGATACCGTTGCTGAAATTGCCGCTGTGTGTTACCAGTAATTCGTACTCGAATACATAGGTTCCTTTATTGAGATAACTGATAAAGAAATTGGTGCTTGCATCTCTTGTAGCTTCATAATAACCAAGCCCATCCTGGTATTTGTACTGGCTTAATACATTTATCGGTTCAAAGCAACTGGCACGCATGTCTTTCAGATGCACATACTCAAGGTTGCGGTCCACACGAAGCTCTATCCGAACTTTTACCTTATCCCCGATCTTCAATTCATCATTTTCATTGACAGGTGTTATCACCGGCCCCCGATCGCTATTCTTTACTATAAATAATTTCTTTTGCAAACTCAGCGGTATGGCGGCTGGCGTTATTTTGTCAAGGTCTTCAAAGTATTGCCAGTAGACACTTCCCCAGGAAGTTGTTGGCTGATTAGTTAATTGATTGACAGGTGTTAATGTAACAGAGACATTGCCCATAGCAGGCCTTACGCTTTTGCCCTCAATGATTTGTTTGAAATAACCGGTTCCCGCTTCTGTCTTATCTGCAATTATCATAGTATCTCCCAGTTGTATAGAAACATCCTGTTCAGTTTTCAGCCAGTCTGTACCCTGGAGCAATAGGGCATAGCATGCTTCCGCAGTGGCTTTTGTCGTTCTCCAGTTTTGAGTTTGTTTTTGTTTCAGTAACCATGTTTTCAGATCATCAACACGCTGTGTGTTGTTTTCAATTTCGCTGTATGCTTCTATCAGCAAAGCCTGGCTTTCTATTGGAGCCTGCCACCAATAATAACCACCGCTATTAAACTCTTTCCAGTACATACCAAACTCTTCATTGCTGATACTGTTTTCAGTAAATGACTTTAAGATGGCAGCAGGTGTTTTAATATCAGCCGTTCTTTTCAATGCCAATGCGATCATACCCTGGTCGTATTTACCTTGCTTCAACCAGTATTTCTTTGCCTGTGAAGTATAATAAGTATATGCTTTCGTAGTGGCATTGGCAATTTTATAATCAGGGAAAAAGCTGCGCATGTACAGGTATTGTATTGCTGACGATGACAAGTTGTTATTCTTCAGTTTTGCTTTATAACGAATAAGGTTATCATACTCTTCTTTTAGTCTTGCATCGAGATAAGGTATTGCTTTATCAACTATTTGCTTAAGTTCATTGCTTTGCTCAGCAGGCCATGCATTTAGTTTTTGTAAATGACCAATGCCAGTTATGATATATTGTGTGATATACCGGTCATCGGGCCCGCCTTTGAACCAAACAAAACCACCATTGCTGCTTTGCATTTCTTTCAATTTACCGATGGCTTTACCAGCTTCATTACTCATGCGTACCATATCAAACAGCAACCCAATATTCTTTTTTTGTTCTGCTTCATTCTTTGCATCCAGCACCCACGGTGTTTCTTCGAGTAATACCGCTTTCAGTTCTTCATTCTTTTGAAGGTTGCTTAGTAATGCAGCGGTATCTGTATTCTTCCACTTTTCAAATATGGCTTTGATCTTTGGAGTAGTATTAGCGATTTTTGATGCGATAGCATTAGCATAAAAGCGGTTCCATGTCTGCTCTGCACATTCATAGGGATAATCCATTAAGTAAGGCAAAGCTTCAACTGCATACCATGCAGGATTGCTGGTATATTCAACGGTTAATGCTTTGTTTTGTAATGATGAACTTCCACCGCTGCCGATCAATTTTTCCCATTTAAAAGATTTGGTATTGGTGCCCCGAAGATTGATCGGAAATGATTCTGTAACCAGCATGCGGTTGGTTAATACTGGTAAAGCCATTTCTTCACCATCACTTACATTACCGGCTTTTGCAATAATGCGGTATATCAAAGGATCATTGTAGCCAAAGGGAATAACTATAGGAAATTTTACTGCTACACTTTGCCCTGCCGGCATAACTATATTTTGATAGGGAGAGTTGTTCTTAAACAATGCATCAACCGGCTGCATGGTAGAAGCATTGAGGAGTTGCAGTTGTGCCTGTCCTGTAATTTCTTTATCGGTAAGGTTAGATACTTTGGCAACAAACTCAAGGTTATCACCCTGCCGGAAAAAACGGGGAGCGTTGGGCTGCACCATTAATTGTTTTTGTGTTACAACAGATTTAGTCGCAATTGCAGTACTCAGATCTTTTGTATGTGCCAGTGTTTGCAGCTTCCATTGTGTTAATGCTTCGGGTATAGTAAAGCTGAATTCTATCTCTCCTGAATCATTGGTATGCAGATCAGGAAAGAAGAAAGCTGTTTCGTTGAAGTTTTTGCGGATCTGGATATTGGAATTATCGAATTCTTTATGGCCGCTCTCTTCTGCTATTTCTTGACTTTTTACTTCTGAATCTTCTACTACTTTCGGCGGAGTGAATTTTGCAATTTCCACTTTTTTAAAATTCGTATCACCATTTGCCATTGCCATCATAGGAGCTTTATTGTCGCCATATGGCAACTCCAAATCCTGTGAAGAACGTGCTCCATATAATTCCGATGTAGTGCTTATATAAGCTCTTTGAAGCTTCTCAACCATACCCATCACACTCATCAATTGGTCGTAGCTTTTATCAAACCCTTTGTTTTCTTCCTGCCATATTTTATTGGAGCCTGTTACGCTATTGAAATTATTATTGCCAGTCCAGTTGCTGTAAAAGCTGTTACCATTCCATATATCCAGCCCCTGCCATGCATGTGGTTTAAACTGGTCAAGTGATGCATCATACATACTGGCCAGCATTTCAGCCGCTACAGCATCGCCCTTGTAACCACTAATTTTTACTTTCCATTTTTCCTGTTGCCCCGGCAACAATTTATCCCTGAAGGTTTCAAAATATATTTTTAATTCTTTATTTGTCCATGGTACATCGATCACCCATGTTGTGGTATAAATGCGGTTGTCTTTTATAAAGAAACGATTGACAGTATAGCCACCACGGTCAGCTTCAGTAGCAGCAAAATTGACAGTTGACAGTTGACTGTTAAGAGTTAAAAAATCAAACTTAGAATCTATCATCTTTTTGCTGTCATCCGTCATCTTTTTAAGTGTTTGCTGAACAATAAACAGATCATCGGCTGAAGTGCCCTGCATAAAAGATGCCTGTTCACCTGGTTCTGCCGTGCCCTTGATCATTTGAGTAATATTATAATCCGTCGATGGCAGTTTGTTATTTTTAATATCACTTAGCGCTACATACTCAATTGCTTTTACTTCATTGCCGTCTTTGTCTTTAGTGGTGACTTCAATGAGATACCAACCGGCATCGAGTGAGTGGTGAATGGTGAGTGGTGAGTTGTCCTTTGTTGTAAAAGTATCTTCCTGGATCAACTCTCCCCTCTCCCATGTTCTGTAGTCAGATTCGCTTTTGTATTCATCATGCGGGAAATACTTTATATACTCATCCATACTCATTACTGATGTATCAGGCATTTCCCAATAACGTTTACGGATAAGCCTTTCAGGAGTTTTCAGGCGGTATATCTTTACATGCACCAATGAGGGTTCTGGTTCTCCACCCAAATTGGTTGTGGTAATGCTGATCGCTTTAAAGCTGTCAACATTTTGCTGTTGTCCGCCAGGCACCGCAATATTTACAAGCAGGGATTTATATCCAACGGAAACTGAATTAGTCCCGCTGCGGGTTTCACCGTTGATATCTGTTACATCTGCTTCAATGGTATAATCAAAGGTTGGATCAAGTTTCTTATCTGTACTCAGATCAGGGATAGCTTTGAAGTTGATAGTAAATTTTCCATCTGCATCAGTTATGGTTTCCCCATTTGTTATTTCCATTTCTTCCTGGCTATAAGGAGGCCATATCATTTTTCCCCGGCCCCAAAACAACCAGGGATATAAAAAACGTGTATTACGTTTCACCCTGTATTTCACTTTTGCGCCATCAATATTATTACCTGCATAAGCTTTTGCAGTTCCGGTTAATTTGATAGAGTCGTTTAGCCTGTACGTCCCTTTTATCTTTTCAAAGTCAACATAAAATTTGGGGCGCTTGTATTCTTCTACATTAAAAGAAATACAGGAATAATTATTTGGTACCCTTATGCAGATTTGAAACTGGCCAGTCAATCCTGTTGACGGCAATTTAAAATTTCCGAAAATGCTGCCGTATTCGTTTGGTTTTAATTGAACCGTATCAATTACTTCATAGTTGGCATTTTTTAATTCGACAGTTAAGGGGTTGTTTGAAAGAAATAATGATGATTTACCCGAAACAGAGTCCCTTGTTACCCCAATTGCTTTGAAATAAACTGTTTGGCCGGGCCTGTAAATACTCCGGTCGTTGAAAATGAAATAGCGGGCATTTTCCAATTCTGTTTTGCCCTTGTTTCCATCATCATAATAGGAAGTATAATTATTGTAACTATCATCTTCAATAAACAACCGATCGTCTTTATACCTTATATCAAATCTTATCCTGTTTGTGTTTCTTTTTTCGTAATTGATTTTTACAAAACCATGCTCATCAGCCTTTAGCAGGGCTTTTTTATCAAGTTTGTTTTTCCGTGTGTTATAATCATAATAGTTCTCCCACACCTGAACATCGGCGTCTGCAAGCGGTTTGCCGGTTTCGCGGTGAAGAAAAAAGTATTCGTTACCACTGCTTACAAAGCTGATATTGCTTACATATAATACTGCAGCAGCCAGAGGGTTTTTGATGAGGCCAAAATTTTCATTGCCAGAGGAGAATAAAATGTATTTGCCGGATGGAAGTCCATCCACTTTTATTTCTGCACTATGCTGGCGATAATCATCAATTGCCGGCAAAGCCTGCTTCCACGAACGCATTGCTTTAAAGCCAATCAATTTTTTCCAATAGCTGTCTGCTTCATAGTCATCATTACTCTCTAATGTTTTTTCAACGTTTTCATCCACTTTTATCAACCTTAAGTAAACCTGTTGAACATCTATATACTGTATCAATGTTCGAAAAGGTTTGTCTATAACATTTACCTTTTCCACCTGCATACTAACAGAAGCGGTTCTTAATTCATTCAGCAGGTTACCTGCATTCGTACTGCCCTCGCTTTTGGGAAAAGCTTTTACAACGGCTTCTGCTATTCGGACTGCTTCTTTAAGTGCATTCTTATCTTCATCTGTTCCGATTCCCGGTTTATACTCATTGCCTTTTTGTTGCCACCACAGCGCCAATAAGTAACCTGCCTGTGCAGCTTCGGGAGTATTAGTGTTTTGCCTGTAAATGTTTTCGAGAGTTTCTCTATATCGTTGCTTTTTATTTTCTGCTACTGTTTTATCATATGCATATTGCAGGCGTTCAATGTCCACATCAATCAAAGCAGACTTATTATTATCGTCTATATGAAACTTGATAAGGTCCTGGTAAAGCTGGATAGCTGCCAATTCGTGGCTGATGCTGTCCTTGCTTTTATAAACATGAGCTATAAAAACTTTCGCCGATGAAAGGCTGGCTTCATCATCCAGTTGAAATTGGTATACGGGCTTCGTTAGATTATTTTCATCTGTTTTGTAATAATCAAGGGCTTTGTGTGCGAGCAGATCATACAATGTCGGCCGCAGTTGCCGTTGATTGCCTTTGTAAATGATTGGATCGTAAGTATCCAGTTTTGTTTGCTTTAGAAGTTTTGGGTTTTGAAGTGAAGCATCATAATGCTGCATGATCATACGGTGGAAATCATCTACGCCCCATGTTTCAGGATCATCTTTTTTGAAATTTACAGTTGTAGTGCGCCTGTATATTTTCCAGCGCTGGCTTTGAAAATAATTCCAGTAGAGGTCGGCTGCTATGCTGTGTAATATTTGTTTGGCGGGTTCACTGGCTGCGTTTGCTTCTTTTTCAAAAGCCATTGTGTTCTTATACCAATCGTTCTCTTCTACCTGCTGTATCAGTTGGCTTTTATATATCAATGCCTTTACCTGCTGCGCTTCCTGCCGGTCTTTTTTTGATTGGACATAAATTTTCTCTACTTCCTGCATAGCCGATTTTGGCTGGCCTTTGCTCATGAATTTTTCCACCTGCTTCCAGGCAGCATCGTAATCATATTTATTTTGAGCCATAAGACTTAGCGATAATAATGTTGAAAGGGACAAGAGAGTGAAAAGTCTTGCAACCATAATGCGTCAGATTTTCGAACAAGTTATTGAATAGAATTGGAAACTAAGATGACAGAACCGGCTAAAATGCACAAATGAAAGATATAAAACAAAATGCCCGCTTTGGCGGGCAAATTGATAATAGTCAATGGTTAACGATTTATTGTGAAGCAGATATAAAAAATCTTCCCTGTGGTTCCATTTCCATCCAGGCTGATGAAATTGCAACTGGTCTTCTTTGAAATAATCCCTGCAGTATCAATATCAATACAATACTAATGGCAGCACCCAACGTAAAATACAAGCCTATCGCTGGCTGGTAAACCACTAATTGATGGATGTCGGCCTGGATACTGGCAATCTTATCGGCCTTAGCCTGCACTGCATAGATTTTGTAACCACTCACGGTAACTGCCAGCAGGGAAAAAAAGGTGATGGCTTTTATGAGTGAGGTATTGAGTGTGAGTTCTTTTAAGTTAAGTAGTGCCATGCCGGCAATAAAAATAAAGCAGATCATGATGAGCGGGCCTTCTGCATACTGGACACCTAAAACGGTATTGGGCTGTCCAAATACCAGGTTATTCGTCCATTTAAAAAAACAACCGGCAATACCGGCAACAGAACTGAGTAAGATTGCAATCCTTGTAGTGTGCATTTCTTTGTGTTTTTAATAAGTGTGTAAATAAAAAATTCATGCCAAAGATGTGGTAGTGGAGAAAAAGGAGTAAACCGAAATGAGCGAATGGTAGCAGGTCGTTTATTTAAAGGTGGTAAATGAGAGTTTAGGTGCTGGGGAAATTGCCTGGCATCGAAGTATTTATCGAAACAAAAAAAATCCGGCGCAAATGGCCGGATTCTACAGTAATGAGGTAACAGAATTATTTCTTTAAAGCTTCAGCCATGGTCCTCCCAATATCCGCGGGGCTGGCTACTACATGAATGCCGCATTCGGCCATGATCTTCATTTTAGCAGCAGCAGTATCATCAGCGCCGCCGACTATAGCACCTGCATGACCCATACGACGGCCGGGAGGAGCTGTTTGGCCGGCAATAAAACCAACGACAGGTTTGGTGCCGTTTTCTTTTATCCAACGGGCAGCTTCTGCTTCCATGCCACCGCCAATTTCACCTATCATAACAATGCCATGTGTATCAGGATCGCTCATGAGGAGTTGTACTGCTTCCTTAGTAGGTGTTCCAATAATGGGATCACCACCGATACCGATAGCTGTTGTGATACCCAGTCCTGCTTTTGCCACCTGGTCGGCAGCTTCGTAAGTAAGGGTGCCGCTTTTTGATACGATACCAATATTGCCTTTTTTGAAAATAAAGCCAGGCATGATGCCTACCTTACATTCATTGGCAGTAATAACGCCCGGGCAATTTGGCCCAATAAGCCTGGTTGAAGTGCCCTTCATATAGCTTTTTACTTTTACCATATCCTGCACGGGAATACCCTCGGTAATACAGATAACTAATCCAATACCTGCATCGGTTGCTTCCATTATAGCATCGGCGGCAAAGGAGGGCGGTACAAAGATGATGCTCACGTCGGCACCGGTACTTCTAACAGCATCGGCCACCGTATTGAATACCGGGCGGTCGAGATGGCTTTGGCCACCTTTACCGGGAGTAACGCCCCCGACAACCTGGGTGCCATATTCGATCATTTGCGAAGCATGAAAAGTACCTTCTGTACCTGTAAAACCCTGTACAATAATCTTAGAATTTTTGTTGACAAGAACACTCATGGAGGGCTGGTTGTTTTTTGGTTTTCCGCGTCATTGCGAAGCAGGCGCAAAAGTAGGGAGTAAATTGAAAGGCTGGCAGGTTGAAATGCCCAAACATTAAAGTTTAAGTGAAAACGTTCCCGGCAGGGATAACGATCCCGATAGTCTATGGTCAAGGAAGGTCCATTAACAGTTCCTGAAGAACGATGATTCGTGACCTGCAACCGGCCCGCTATAATCTTAAGAACCGGCAGACAAAAAAGAAAGGAAAAATGCTGGTAAGCATTCTTATTTTGCCACATAAATGTTTTATCGATAATAGCATACTATAAACCCCAAAAGCATAAGATATAAATTTGACACATCATGCTTTTTAATTCCACTCATTTCTTCTTCTTCTTTATTATAGTTACCTCTTTATATTTTGCTTTTCCCTATAGTAAAAGATGGTTACTTCTATTAGTAAGCAGTTGTTACTTCTACATGGCTTTTGTGCCTGTTTATATACTTATCCTCGGTCTTACAATAGTCATAGATTATTTCGCGGGCATCTATATTGAAAATTCAGAGGGGAGTCGAAAAAAGCTATTTCTCATATGCAGCCTGATAGCCAATATTGGCGTTTTATCTATTTTCAAGTACTATAATTTCATTAATGAAAATTTTTCTTTTTTTCTCGATGGCTTTGGGTTTGTAAATCCTCTGCCTTACTTATCTATTTTACTACCAATCGGTCTTTCTTTTCACACGTTCCAGGCCATGAGTTACACAATAGAAGTATACAGGGGTCACCAAAAAGCGGAAAAACATTTTGGCATTTACTCTTTGTATGTAATGTTTTATCCCCAGCTTGTTGCAGGTCCAATTGAGAGACCCCAAAATATGCTTCCCCAATTTAGGAAAAAATTTGACTTTGATTACGATAGGGTGACCAGTGGATTAAGATTGATGGCATGGGGCCTATTTAAGAAGGTAGTAATTGCCGACCGGTTGGCTATTACCACTGATATGGTATATGATAACCCCCAACAATTTAACAGCTTAAGCCTTATAATTGCCACGGTATTTTTTTCGTTTCAGATATTTTGCGATTTTTCAGGATATTCAGATATGGCAATTGGAGCAGCCAGAGTTATGGGATTTAAATTGATGACCAACTTTGACAGGCCTTACCAGTCTAAAAGTGTCAATGAATTTTGGAAACGGTGGCATATATCATTATCAACATGGTTTAGAGATTATTTGTATATCCCTCTTGGCGGAAACAGAAGAACTATCCCCCGATGGTATTTCAATCTTTTCATTGTTTTCTTAATAAGCGGATTATGGCATGGTGCCAATTGGACCTTTATCATTTGGGGTGCACTACATGGGTTCTATTTAGTATTTGCACTTTTATTTAAGAATCAACGGACATGGCTCAATAGATTTTTATTTTTTGATAAAATACCTTTCTTACCAGTTATAACAACTTTTATATTAGTAGCTTTTGCCTGGATATTCTTCAGAGCAAATAGTGTAGACTCGGCATTATATATTTCAAAACATATTTTTACCGGCATTCCTAATTTATTGCATAAACTACAAACTCACCAATCAGTTTTTGAATACTTAGGCCTGACAAAAGCAGATTTAATGCTATCAGTATTATTAATATTTTTTCTTGAGACATTTCACTACATACAGGGCAAGGTGAACATTTCGCTGGCTATAATGCAAAAGCCATTGTATGTTAGATGGACCTTATATTTTGGATTATTAGCACTCATTGTTTTCTTAGGTGTTTTTGAGGAAAGACAATTTATTTATTTCCAATTTTGATCTTAATGAAAAAGCTAATTGTAAGGATCTTTGTCATTGTTTTTTTTGCGGCTATAATTGCCTTTTCAAGAATCGCTGCTTATAATTTTAATAATTATAAACAATCCGCGTTGAAATATATGCCACGCAATAATGTATCAAACTCCGGGAGCTTTAAAGCTAAAATTGATCATATAGCCCGGGCTGAAAATTTCAGGCATTGCAGTTTCCTAATTGCCGGCTCTTCAATGTCCTTAAATAATATTTCAGGCTGCACAGTTTATAACCGAACAAAAGAAAATGTTTATAATATTTCGTCATGGGGCTTTAAACCCGGGCAACTCAATGAATTTCTAAAACTGATCAAGCTGGATAGTATTAAGTACTTACTGGTAGCTTTTAATAATTGCGATTTTGGCAAAGAATCTTACAATATAGATTATAAAGCAGTCGATGCTCTGATTAACGGCAATATACTGAGTCGCAACTGGAGTTTCCTTTATACATTTAACATCAGCACCTTTTCTAAAGATTGGGACTACAGGTGCGATTTTTCAACTGGAAATCATTACTATCAATCATTGAATTTTGATGAATATGGTTCTGTTTTACTGAATCGAAAAGGATTTCAAATAAATAATAAGCGGTGGAATACGTACTACGACTCAACTGGTTTTAATTATTTTTTCAGCAGTGTAAGCAATCTTTATACTACCTGTAATAAGCACAAAGTAAAACTTATTCTGGCCTACCTTCCCGACCGGCCAAATTTGGCTACGGAAAGAAATGTCCTCCAAAATAGATACATATCCAAAGTCCTGAAAACCTATTTTGGTGATTCATTTATTGATCTGCGAAATATAAATATCCCTTTGAGTGAATATTGCGATGGAAGTCATTTATATAAAGAAGGCGCAGAGCTCCTTACCAATTTAATTATTGATTCTTTACAAATGGGTAAGTGATCCCTTAACAAATTTTCATGCCAGGCAAAGCAATAGGATCAATTAGAATTTCCTTATTTAAATCAACAGCCTCATACGGTAAGCATTCATTGCTGTCATTCCCAGTTTCTTTACCAGGCGATAGTTAACTACTATTCCTACGGGTGCGCCAATAATTGGTACAAGCTGGGCCATCTTTGCAAGATCAATGTAATCCCTGTATTCCTGTTGAAAAGAACGCCAGTCAAATTGATTTATATCTGCAGGAAGCTCTTTACTTTCTTTATCCCAATCTGCCATCTTCAGATAAACTTTTTTCCGGTATGCATGGCTCGAAAAAGCCAGTTCGAAAATATGGAGTATATAAACCCTTTCTTTATAGTCATCAACATTATATCCATACAGTGAAGCAATATCAAATAACAGTTTTATTTTAACTCCAATTAAAATGGGGAAATCTGCAAGACCCAGTAATATGCCACCGGCGCCTGTTATCCCGCCTTCCACCGCAGCAGTATTCTTGTAAAATTCTATTCTTTGAAGCACTGCAGCTTCTCTTGCTTCTAATGATTCGCCTGATAAAGGTTTAGCTGTGGTATGTGCTGCGCCAAATAAAACGCCGCGTATCATTTGTTTTATCGTAACTGTTATGGCCTTATGCAATTTCTCAGGTATCCATGTATTGATCTTTGTTTGTATTTTTTTAGATAACCGGTTAAAAAACGAAGGCCTGCGAACCATTTGCTTCTGCCAAACTGATAGCTCTGAGAATACCTGCTGCTGATACTGATCCATTGTAGAAGCCTTAGTAGCCAACCAAAGTTAACTAACCATTAGTTATAGAAAGAGGATAGAAAACTTAAGCGAAATCAATAACAACCTATTTTTATGAACATAGTAACTCAAGCTAAGCACTGCGATGAAACTACTTTCTACTATTTTCCTTTTTGTATCAGCTCTGACCGCTGGATATGGGCAACAGGCAAAACCACTTAGTGTAAACAATGTATTTGCGCCCAAACCACCGAAAGATTCTGTCAACATCATTTATTATAAATTCCACAATGGCATTCAAATGGTGGAGCTTGATTTCAGATCGCTTTACGAACAAAATATCTTCTATCACGAACAAACAAGGCCACGGGCAATGCCATGGAGTATGCTTATTCCACCACCTCATCCTAATGTTTATCTTTTTCGTAATGAATCAGGCGGTATTATCAAAGCATACAATTTATATGGGCTGAAGCCCGAGCAATACAAATTAAAGGATCCAAAAAAGTTTAGCGGGAAGGAATTGGTATATCACAGCGGCAATTATTTGCAATCTGCCGAAGCAAGAAGATATCACAACCTATTTTATGAACGAAGAAAAACAAAGCCTTACGATGTTTACATATATGCAGCAGGTGGACGACACAAAACGAAATGGGGTGATGGTATTGGGCTTTTTCTTACAGGCGCAAAATATGGGCTTATTGATACTACAGGAAAAATTATTCTTAATACAAAATATGATTTCATCTCTGATTTTGAAAGTATAATTACCGTAGTTGTATTAAACGAAAAACAAGGACTGATAAACAACAAGGGTGTTGAACTTCTTCCCTGCACTTTCGACAATATTGAGATCCAGGAAGATGTAGCCGTTGCATATTCAGAAAAAAAGTCAGCCATTTATGATACCAGTGGCAGAAAGATAAATATGAGAGATTATGAAAATGAAATAAACTTTTTTGAAGGAACCAGCAGGGTCTTTATCAAAGGCATGGGATACGGAGTTATTGATACAAAAGGAAATGAGATCTGTCCCTTGGAGTTCGATATTATTGAAGAATTAGCACAGGAGCATCTTGATGGTAAACGATATTACTATGCAAGGAAGGCAGGTAAAGAATATTATATAAGTCAAACAGGGATAATTACTGAGAAATAAAGACTAGTGCTGAGTTAAGGCAATTGTGTCGTATCTAAACGAGAGATGTGATCCCCAAACTTCAAGAGTGAAACGTGAGAATTTCACGTTTGCCGTCTGCCGTTTCACGATTAACTTACGCTATATCCTGTAACAAACTGCATTGATGTTCATGCCTGCACCTACGGAAGCGAACATTACCACATCACCTGTATCAATTTCGAAATCTTTTATTTTACCCCTGCGCACCATATCAAATAAGGTTGGAATAGTGGCGACCGAACTGTTACCCAAAAGATGTATGTTCATGGGCATTATAAACTCTGGTGAAACTTCAAGATCGTACAATTTGTAAAATCTTTTTATGATGGCTTCATCCATTTTTTCATTGGCCTGGTGGATGAATATCTTTTTTAACTGTGTAATGGGCACACCAGATGTATCCAAACATTCCTTCATGGCTTCGGGTACGTACAGCATAGCATATTCATATACTTTACGGCCCTTCATTTTTATATAGCGTACATTTTCATCACTGCCCGGAGCGTTGGATTTTCCAAAGTATAAATAATATGCTTCGTCGCCACAATGAGATAAGGCACTGGCAGAAAGTATACCCGGTCCGGTTTCTTCTACATCCCTGTACTCAAGCACTGTAGCCCCTGCCCCATCGCTGAATATCATGCTGTCTCTATCGTGAACATCCACTACCCTGCTAAGTGTTTCCGTGCCGATCACCAGCACTTTTTTTGCCATACCGGCTTTACAAAAAGCATCAGCCTGTATAACGCCCTGAAGCCATCCGGGGCATCCAAAAATTATATCGTATGCCACGCACCGGGGATTGCGGATACCAAGGTTATGTTTTATACGGCTGGACAGTGCGGGCAGAAAATCGTTTTGAATAGTATGTTTCTGTATGTTGCCAAAATTGTTGGCAACAATGACCTGGTCAAGCTCTTCAGGATCAATACCACTGTCTTCTATGGCAAGCCGGGCGGCCGTTGTGGCCATATCCGAAGCATTCATATCATCTTCGGCATAACAACGGTCTTCGATGCCGGTAATACTTTTAAATTTCTGTACGATCACAGACTGCGGTACAGTAATTCGCTCACCTTTGTCATCATAAAATTCATGACCTTCAAATTGCTGGTTGGTTACAACCACAGGAGGAATATAGCAACCGGTCCCAGTAATTATTGAGCGCTTTAAAGGCATTCGACTTCTTTCTTTTTGAGATAAAAGGGAGAATGAAGTTAAGGAATTTGGTAGATTCTGTGTTAATGCAGGTCTTCCCATAGAGTGCCTGTGAACACTTCGTATTTATTTGTAGTGGTATTGAACCGGAGCATGCCAGGCTCTGAGATCATTACCGGGGTATTGTGCTTGTAATGATCTATGATGTACTGCTCTATATTGAAGACCTTTAATTTATTGGTGATTGTAATTCCATTTACAGCATATTCATTAGCTATAAAACCATGCAGGCCATTGACAAAGCAAACCGATTCAAGTTGGCCTGTAGTAAGCACAGAAGGCAATTGAATTTGCCTCTTGTTACCTGTGTTAAAGTAATACTGCGAAGAATCAAAGCCATATACCAGGAAAAATGAAGCAGTGAGTGCACCTGTGTTATAAGAGGTTAAAATGATCTCATCATCAGCACCAAGACTGGCGCCCGTAATTAGCATTCCTCCTGTGTTCATGCTGTCAAGACGGGTAGCTGCATACGTGCCAGGCTCAGTTGGCAGGGAATAATGAACTGAGAAATTACCCAACCTATTTTTTGAGAAGAGATGGAGCTTACCCCGGTGTGCCACCATGGCTTCACAATCAAAACGCGTTTGGTTACCCACCGGTGTAAAGTCGGTTTGATCGGGATAAGTAAAATTTATTTTTGTGATGGCGGCAGATGGAATTGTAAAATCACCCGGTTGAAAAAAAGCAGCACGCTCTATCCTGTAAATACCAAGATCAGTCCGGTTGCCGTTGGCATTGTTTCCAAAATCGCCTACATACACATAAGAGCTGTCCTGGGTCATGTCTTCCCAATCAACATTGGTGGCACCTTCTACCGTTATGGTTTGTAAAACAGCACCGGTAGTGCTATCTATGATAAATAGTTTATTTCCATTACCTCCATCATTAAGCACAAGCAGCTTTCCGTTAAAATAAACCATCCCGCTTATTTCCCTGAGAACATCACTAAGGTTGGCTCTTTGTACTGGCGTAGTTGACTGAGCTGCATATGTGCATGAACCATTGTTTGCGCTGGCAGCAGCATTATAATTATTAGCCTGGGGATCAGTACAACCTGCCTGTGCGTTAAGATTTGTACAGAACGAAAAGACTAAAAGAGATATAAGTATGAGCCGGTAAAGCATATTATTTTTTTGCTGTTGAGGAAAAGCTGAGAGTAATGCGATACAGTTTAATTCAGGGCAACCCATCCGCCAGTTGTGTATCCTTCAAGTTTACCGGAGGTGGCATTAAAACGAATCATACCTACGACGGGTGTTGGAGGCCGCTGACCTGTTGTGCCCACAGGAACGATCATCGCATCTGTAGCATTTATGTGTAACGATACTTTTGGATCACTGGTACCAATGCCGATTTTGGTAGTGGAAGAATCAATGTAAAGCCGTAGTACATTATTTGTTTTTAATGAAAGAGGCTCACTGTCTTTATTGCCGATGAATGCATTTGTCTCATTACCCTGGTTTCCACCTGTAAGCCATATTTGTTTTGGCGCATCGGGCTGGTCGAGGCTTACAATAGTTTTCCATGATGGTGATACTCCTGTGCCAATATTTACCTGGAATTGTTTTGCATCTGTATTATAGATCAATAGTGCAGTGGCTGGGGAAATGATCTGGTCTCTTTCCTGGGTGGTAAGGCGTGGTATTAATACGCCTTTTTGATTGCCTGATACATCTAGAGATGCACTGGCGTCGGGGGGTGCGCCATTATTGTTTACAGCTACGCCCTGGGCAAAGGAATTTGTAATGCAGCAAATGACTAATAATACAAACAGAGAAGCTTTTATCATTCGGTTAAGTTTTGAGATGGATCAGGACAAAGTTGAAAGGTTATTTATTGCAAACCATATTTATAAAAATAATGGATTTATATATGCAGCGTCCCCATATCATTCGTGCAAAAACGGACCCTGAACCGGCTAATATCTCACGAACCGGTGCGTAGCGCAATCTGGGCATCTATGTATTTCTTCTTCCCGGCAACGTCTCTTGGTGGGCTTTGCTATGGTGTTGATATGGATCATCCATAGAGTAGTTACGTACAAAAAGCGAAGGATGAGCGAGAGAAATAGCTATCTTTATTTTAAATAAACCGGGAAATAATGGCAAGAGTGAGTGGAAATTTCATTTTAAAAGGAATGAGAGGAAAGATAGGAAAAGAGCTGGTAATAAAGCAATATGGAAGTAAAACCGTAGTGACGAAATATCCAGATATGAGTAACGTAAAACCCAGTGACCTGCAAACCAACCAACGCATTCGTTTTGCCGATGCAGTGGCTTATGCGAAGGCTATTAATAATAATCCTGAACAAAAAGCCGCCTACCAGAAAAAAGTAAAACAACGTGAATCGGTGTATCAGTATGCAATTAAAGAATTTTTAAAAAATAATCCCTAATAAATTGTTGAACTGCAAATTGTGTTACTAATATGCAACGTCACCTGCGGGAGGTGTTGATCGGAATAAAAAATTCCGGTGCGTTGGACACGCACCGGTGCGTAGGGTTTTGATTTCGAGAATTCACTTTATTAATACCTGATAAAGATATCAGCAATTAAGCAAAATTTTATTCTTTATAAAACAACTTTCTAAACTCAATTGGGGTTTTCTTTTCATGTTTGCGGAAGTACTTGATAAAATTGGTTGGTTCATCGAATCCCAAATCAAATCCAATTTCTTTGATAGAATTATTGGTATGTACCAGCATTCTTTTTACTTCTAAAATCACTCTTTCATCTATCAATTCTTTGGGGCTTTTTCCTAAAGTTACTGCTGTGGCTTTATTGAGCTTCTTTTCTGACACGGCCATTAAACCTGCATAACCAGCTACCGATTTTATAGTTCTGAATTTATCATCTACCAGGTTTTTAAATAAGATAGTATAATCGAGATCTTCCCCCTTCCTAATTTCATTAAATCCACTTATTCTTCTTTCCCTCTCTGCCAACAATAAGAAATTATGCAGAAGATTGTGCAACAATTGATACTGAACCGAATCTTTTGGCCTGGATAATTCTGCTTCAATATCATTGAACACGGAAATGACGGGTGAATTGTTTTTTATATTAAGTACGGGTTCTTCCAACAAGTCATTAAAAAGAATATTGTTTCTCAAATATTTGATATCATCGGGGTGTTTATCAAAAAAAGTATCTGTAAAAAGAAGAAATTTACCATCATACCCTCCTTTAGGATCGAGCATTTGTACCCTATGTTTATTAACAAATAAAATTGAATTTGACTTTACTTTTACCGGCTTAAAATCAACGAAATGATTTGCACTTCCTTTTTGATACCAAAATACATTGTAAAAATTATCTCTGTGTGGCAGCGCAATATTATCATGATGTTTTAAAAAAGTATCGGCAATGGAAATAATCTCCATCTCAATAGATAAACCTTCTTTAAATGGTATATTTTTAATTTGTTTTGACATGCATTCAATATAAATTATCCAGTTTGCGGGATATTAAAAAAACTAATTAAGTTTTGGACCTGTAGGATAAATTTCTGAAAATGCGACATCCATTTGTTCTGCACTTAAACGGAATTGAATCCTTCTTTTATCCGCTCCTGTTAACTTCTCGTTGTTTTGAAAATCTAACCCGCCCCAGGCTAAGTCCAAATAGACATTATCATTTACCAATAAGTTAATACTGTTGCCATAGGCTTTTAAAGCTATAGCAATATCATCTACAAAGCTTAGTTCCATTTGTAAATGCTGAATATTGTTATAATCAGGTTTTTTTTCGGTCTGCCAGGCTGTTAAGATTAATGGATAAGTTTTATTTGCATTCAATCTGTCATATTTGAAGAACAAGGTCAAATACGCATGAACCAGTTCATGTATTATGGTCCGGGCTACAGAAAGTTTGGTTGCATTTTTTAATTTATTATAATCCAGTATCGTAACCGCTCCTTCACTGGTTAAAGTTGTAGTAGCATTTGTATTTTTTGGTAATGTTCCTTCTTTAACTATCCATTTCCATTTGGGATAATTAATGGAAAACTGTTTGATTATTTCACCTATTTTTCCTTCTGTATTGCTTAGGACAGCGATCATTATTTGCTTTAGCTCCTGGTGGTTGATAGAATCCTGAATGTTATCAACAGCAGTCAATTGCGCCACATATATTTTAGCACTTTTATTTACTGCACATTTGGTGTTGCCTGTGTGAGCATCACATTTGATTGCCAACGCCCGACCTGAAACGGACAACAAAAAGAAAATCGAAATCAATATTTTAATTCTTCCTTTCATGGTAAAGATTTGAAACTGTTTCAATAAACAGCCTACTAATGCCCTGTCGTTGCTGAATCAAATACTCTACAAAAATTATCACCACCTATTTTAGCTATTTCATCTTCAGTAAAGCCAGTCTTGATCATTTCATCAACTACAGTATAGTAAAAACCCTCTCTTTGGTTTTGCCACGCACCATTTGTACGTTCACCAACCCTTTCACTTTTTTTACCATCATTTTGCTCATTTTTATGATGCTGGATAGAGTCGGCATTTCTGACACCGGATTGTGGCTGGTTGTCTTTAGGTTTAGCGTTGAAATCGCCTACAGGTCTATAAGCAGGTGTAAGTTTGGTATCGGTTCCAATGCAAACGTGATCAATTCCAACAACATCAACCATTGCCCGAACATTTTCCGCATACTCCCTTGGAGTTGCTGTTAAATGTGTCCATATACCAATTACTCCACCAGCGTTTGCCACAATTTTTGCCTGTTCTTTGCTAATGAGCCTTGGCATCATCATCTTAGCCATATTTTCATTCTGTCCCAATTGTGTATTTAAGCCTGTATGCGAAATAATTATTGGTTTGTTTGTAATTTTTAGGGCAGCATCTATTGTGTCATTACTGCAATGTGTAAGGTCAATAAGAATACCAAGTTTGTTACATTCTTTGATAACATTTTTACCGAAGTCGGTTAAGCCACCCCACTGTGCAGGCCTGGTATAAATATCCCCCAATGGTACAGAAGCATCGTTGTCATGCAGAAGTCCAAGGTGCCTTAACCCCCTTTTGTAAGCTACCTCGAGTCGCTCTATTTGTCCTTCAAGAAAATGTCCACCCTCTACCGATTGGATGACTGCTGGATTACGTTTTTTATGAGCTGCTTTTATGTCTGCAAAACTCAGAGAACGATTAATATTATTGCTTTTCAATACTTCGTCCATTGCATCTAATCCGTTAATGAAACGTTCATAAGCTTCCCCGGCTTTAGTCAATTTTTGATAGTCAACTGCAAATGTCATACAGATTGCCGATAAGCCCGACTTCTTCATTTCTCCTGATAAGTCAACTTTTGGTCCGGGTAATTCGGTTGCGTTAAGAGGGACATCAATATGATTATGCGTATCAATTCCAATTGTTTTGGCTACAATTGCGGCTATTCGTGGATCAATTTCATAGTCAGCCAAAGATGAAAATGGGTTAACTAAAATCGCCGCCCCTGCTCCAGTTACAGTAGCAATAAATTTTCTTCTTGACCATTCATTTTGTGAATTTTCCATATACCTTATTATCTATAAAAATTGATAGTAACTATTTACTTATGATTATGGTATTCATTCAAGTGCTGTTGCAATAAATCTTTCCCATAATCATTACCATTAGGCGTTCTGACCATTGTATGAATATGGTTTCTTGTTGCTTCATGCCCCTGTCCCGGGATTCCGACTGGTGCCTGGTGATCAAATTCTATCAATATTACAGGGCTATGAATGCGATAATAAAATACAGCATCTTTATCGGTCTTACCAATCCAGGCAAACCACGTACTGTCCAAATGTTCTTTAATGTCTTCCATTTCAATCTTTGCATGCCCTTCTTCCATATTAGAAATGTACTGATTTGCCAAATCTAACAATTTGGTTTTTTGTTCTTTGGTCATCTGTGTTGCAAGTAAACCCTGAAAGTCAACAGTTTTGTTATCGGAAAATGCTTCTGCCGCAATATTGTTTCTTCCCTTGTCCTGAGATAAAGTCGCTTGTTTTTGCTGTTCAGCTGAAAGCGATTGCATAAATTTCAAGCCAATATTCTGTTCGTCCTGAAACAATGTATTTCCTTTATACTTTCCGGCTGTAGTTATAATAGGTTCTCCTCCCATAAAAACAGGTGTCATAACAACCTGGTCGCCTAAAATGAAATAATTAATAACCAAATGATGTCCATCTATTTGCCAACCCCAGGGTTGTGTCATTGAAGGCTTGCCCATTACTGTAAAAAAATAAAGTTCTTCATCATATCTTGGGTCACCATTGTTAAGCTCTCTCAACGTTTGGTCAGTTTTCATAATATCCTTACTCAATTTTAAACCCTTTGCACTTAGCGCTTTTTGCATAAGCTGAAATGCGAGTTTTCTTTGGACCTGTGACATTTCTTTTATGCTAACCCCGTGGCGTTTATACAGGCCGTTGTCTACGTTTGCCCATTTCTGCCATTCTTTGCTATTGATGTCATATTGGGTTTTTGCCAGCTGCTCTTTGGTCAGTGATTTTAAAAATGTTTCGCCTGCAAGTTTGATTGGCTTCGTACTCACACCTGTAGATTTAATAGGGAATAATCCTTTTTCTATTCCCTTTGCAGTAGTTATACCTTCATAAGGCTTATTTACATTTTCATCTTCGGCCTTTGCAAACCGTTCTTGTAAGGCTCCTAAATTAGGTTGAGCGCTTGCTCTATTGGATTGTATGCATATCATTACAAATATTGAAATGATGATTAACGATATTACCTTTTTCATTTTTTTAATTTGAGTTTTAATGTTAGCGAACTTCGTCGAGGCCACTAAATTCTTTGCAAAGTTGATCTAGTCAGGCCTAACAATAATGATACAATTCTGCTCATTAATGGTACATTTCAACAATTGCTGAAAAGTCCCGAGTGCAATTGCTTTTTATTACACATTCGGAAAAGTATCATTCTTATTCCTATTTCTACCTTGCCTTATATGATTATGTAGATCAATTTTGTGCTTTCAAAAAAACTATAAAAATTATGAAAGTAGCATTAATCGGAGCATCCGGCTTTGTCGGTAAAACAGTATTAAATGAGCTCATCAACAGAGGGCACGAGGTGACGGCAATTGCCCGCAATCCTGAAAATATAACACCTACAGAAAACGTAAAAATTATTAAAGCGAATGTCCTGAATGCAAATGAAACAACAGAGGCAGTAAAAGGTCATGACGCAGTAATCAGTGCGTATAATGCAGGATGGACGAATCCCAATCTTTACGAGGAGTTTCTGCAAGGATCAAAAGCAATTCAGGAAGGCGTGAAAAAGTCTGGCGTAAATCGTCTTCTTATAATGGGCGGAGCCGGAAGCCTATTTGTTACCGATAGTTTACAAGTTTTAGATACTCCACAATTCCCGGCAGAGTATAAAGCAGGTGCTTCAGCTGCAAGAGATTATTTGAATATTTTGCAAGAAGAAAAAGAATTAGACTGGACCTTTTTAAGCCCTGCAATTGAAATGCATCAGGGTACGTCTGGGGTAAGAAAGGGAGTTTATAGAAAGGGACTAAACCAACCCGTATTTGATGAAGATAACAGAAGCATCATTTCAGCAGAAGATACTGCTGCTGCTATTGTTGATGAATTGGAACATCCTCAACACACTCGTCAGCGTTTTACTGTAGCATATTAGTTTAATAGGAACTACCGAAAAGAGCCTCTCATTTCTATGGGAGGCATTTTTAATTTAAAGTGGTGCGATTTTATCTTCGCCAAATGCTTCAGTTATATAAACCTCCTTTCTTTTTACTAGCTTTAACGTTACCACAGCTAATAGTCTAAGAGCAATTTATTCCCACTTCAGGGGGTCTGGTCGTTAGTTCAATTACGATTTCAAAAATTGTAATAATGGCTGAATAAATTTATCAAACGCCTCAACGTGGGGTATATGACCAACACCATCTATCTTAACAAGTTTCGATCCCTTTATTTTTTCGTTAGTCAATTTTCCCAACAGAGGATAATTACCTAACCTTTTTTTTACTTCATCGTTCACTAAATTTTTTCCTAAAGCTGTTCGGTCTAACTGACCGATGATCAACAATGCTGGCACTTTTATGTGTTCAAATTCGTAACATACCGGCTGCGTAAAGATCATGTCGGAAGTAAGAGCAGAATTCCATGCAATACGGCTATAGTCTTTGTTCAGGATCCATCCTGCCGGAACCTCCAGTAATTTATCATATTCAGATTTCCATGAGCCGTGAAAATAATTTTCAAGCTGATAATTCTTTAAAGAATAATAATCCTGCTTCAATTCAGCTTGATACCACCTATCGATAGATTGATAAGGCACTTCTAATTTCCAGTCTTCAAGGCCAATTGGATTTTCCAAAATCATTTTTTCGACTACTTGCGGATACATCAAGGTAAACCTCGTGGCCACCATGCCGCCCATCGAATGACCTAATACACAAATCTTTTGTATGCCAAGTGTATCCAGTATTGCTTTTGTATTTTGACATAGAAGCTGAAATGTATATTGAATATGTTGTGGTTTTGATGACTTGCCAAAACCAACTTGATCAGGTATAATAACCCTGTACCCATTTTCAGACAACATCTTTGCGGTTTGCTCCCAATAAGACCCATTAAAATTTTTTCCATGCAGCAACATAACGGAATGACCATTTGAATTAGCGGGCTTTACATCCATAAAAGCCATACTTAACGCTTCGCCCTGGATATTTAGTGTGAGAAATTGAACAGGATAAGGATATTGATAGTCTGTAAGATTAATATCATAAGGCTTTACAGGCGGTTGCTGTGCTTTAGTAAATAAAGGCACCGGTAAAATGCTCATAAAAATTAATCTCATCAGTGTAATCATGACAATCGATTTAAGGAAGCCTCATCTGTATTTTTTACTGCTCGGCCAATTTACTTAATTGCCTCGTCATTTCTTCTACCAGTTGGGGGCGACTATGAAATTGTGCCGGTGTATTTTGAAAAAGAGAGATTTTCCAAGTTTTATTTTCCATTATAGCAATTAATGACTGTATTGCATTTGTCGCTGGATTTATTTCTTTCTTCCCCGGTGGGGTCATTCCTGCAATCGCTCTAAGTAAAGCTATTTGAGGGCTTAAAAATCTAACTTCTTCAACCTTCCATATATAGGAAGCAGTTTTATGATCTGCAAAGATTTTTCTCATTTCAGGTTCAATATCAGCCTGACCATTGATTTGGCTTCCATCAAACCCAACCAGGTTGGCTTCTTTCGAAAATAAAGAAGCCATGCCTCCTGCATCCTGGTTATTCCAGGCATTTAAGAGTTCAGCATGCAACTTTTCAATTTCTCCTTTATTCATTTACTTTTTATTTACCAATTTCCAAAACGCAAAAAAAATATGCCAATTTGAGTGCTTAATGGTTTTTGATTTCCCTAAACGTTTCAAGGAAAAAAGCAATCTTTATGTGGCATGACTTCAATAGTAATCGCTATACCCTTTTTTGACCGGGAGAAAGAGCTTATCCTGGAAAGCATAGAAATTGATTATGGAGAGCAGGCAACTTATACCACGTTTGAAAAAGAAAATCTGCACGCAAAACTTGCCGCGTGGCTTTACGAGAAGAATTACAAAGAATTAATTGCTTTTCGAAAGGACCCTATTATCTACGTTGAACATTCGAGCCGAATGAATGACGCTGATTTTGTAGTTAAAGATGATTAACTAAAGAACAGCTAGTGAATCTAAAAGCCCCGGACTAATAAGCGTTCATCCAGATGCACTAAAAAAGGGTTTGTTACCTTCACAGAATGAAACCTGAAATGGCTTCAATTTAGGTGGCAAGGCAAACTTTAATCTGGATATTCATCCGAACCCACTACCCAGATAAAAGATTGTAAATCGATGTAGTCTTTAGGTTGGTGGATTTCTGTATCATTCTTTATCTGTTCAGCAAAAGATAAAAGGCTGGTATAGGTTTGCCAGTTTGGTTTCGGTTGGTAATCAAAAGGAAATTTATATTTAAATGCTGCTTGCTTAGTAACTCGAGGTTTTAAATAAATATGTTCTTTTGGATTCCCAATAAATCCAAAAACTGTAACTAAAGGCCATGTCAAAACTCTTGTTTGTTTTCTGGGAAGCTGCCCAACCACCTCTACAAAATTTTTGAATCTTTTTTCCAATGACTGCTTTCCGTAAATAAAATCAAATAGACCGAAGGCAAACAATTCAGCTCCACCTTCTCCTTTTACTGCATCACGCAAAGCCATTTTTTCGAATGAAAATAAAAGGTTTGTTTTAGATTCAATTCTTATCGCTATTTCAGAAATCCTTTCATACTGCGCTTGTTTTAAAAGTTTTGAATACATTTCTTTATTAAGCAATTCTTGGAATTGGACGTACGCATTCCATTTATATTCTCTCTCCCAGGACAAATATTTAAAGTCAGAGAATCCTTTCTTGAAATAAAAAAGAAATTTTTTAATACACCGGCGCCGAGCTTTTTCTATTTGTTTGCTATCAAGATAAATTTCCTGCATCAGTAGAACATCTATAGCCTGTAAAACAAATAGTGTGCAAGATTTAAACGAGAAGAGCAACATCAACCACCAAAAGTGTTGCTGCAAACAGGGCTTTGTGCAAAGGTGCTTGACTTTTTATTCAATTTTCATCAGCAGTTAGACGACCATATCCAACTAGGGAAAATGGACGAATTATTGATAAGTGAAAATTATTTGGATAAAAATAACGATATCCTTTTGGAAGTAGTTGCCTACGAAAATATGGTCAATGAGCAATTGGTGTATTTTCAATTAGACGGTAAAAGAATTATTTCGAGAGGTAATACTCGGCAGGATATTGAAATTGGAAAAATCATCCCAATAAAATTTCAGGACCTATGTTTTCCAACTGAAGAAGATTAACCTGGTAACTACAACACTACTGCAGCGGTTGTGTTTTTCCCGAATCCTTTGCCGGTATTGCACATCCAAAGCAGTTGTAGGTACCTCTTCGAGACGAAAGGGGTGACAGATAGCTTTATATATTCGTATAGATTGCTGGCAAGATTTTTAAGCGCCTGCCTTATTGACAAACCATGTACAGTGAAATTATCAGAATCACAGTTAAATGTTCTCCGCGAGTTTTTTAAGACCTCGCAGTTTGCAACGCATGGTGGTATTATTACCGATCTTGACGGAACGGCCGTTCATGAGTTCAATGGCAAAACCGTTATTCATCAATCGGTAGAGGTGGGTCTTAAAATGATCAGCGATTTGGGTCGCCCTATCGTTATCAATACCTTGCGATTCCCACTTTCAGTCATTAGGACATTTGCCGAAGACTGGTACCGGATGTCCAATGCACCTATTCCCTGTATTTTATTGAATGGAAGCCAACTGGGACATATCAAAAATGATGACAACAAGGGCTTTATCTTTGAGCAATTGGCAGCCAGTACGCTTACGAAAACGGACATTGAACACGTAGTTAGCGATGTTGACCACATGATACACAATGACATTGGTAATCTGCTGCTGTTCTTCTACCCGGAAAACTGGACGGAAGGTGAAATTATATGGACGCCGTCTAAAGACCGCATAGTACACGTGCAGGAAAAATATCGCAGTGCTTCATCGGTGATTTCTACCGATATACCTGCATTAAAGGAAAGATTGCTATCAAATACGGTTTGTATGATCTTTTTGCTAGTGGAAGCACCGCAGGATAAGCTGATGGCTTATCAGCACAGCAAGCAAAATAATTTCATTACTGCACAGGGCGTAAACAAGCTATCTGGTACAAAGCAAATGGCATCGCTGCTCCAGTTTGATCTAGCCGATTCAATAGGTGCGGGGGATACGCCCATGGATGTGTTTCTGAATGGTGTTGGTCTATCGGTGCATGTGGGTCACCCGGATCTTCCGTTTAGGGGAATTAGGCAAACAATAAAATTACCGGGCTTCCTGGAACTCGGCGACCTGTTGCATCGTTTTGCGACCATGCAGGTGGCTTATTCAAAGAAATGATATGGAAAGCAAGGCTGCGCATGAAATAAAAAAATACAAAAGCATGGCTGCCGATCTTATCGAGCACCACTTCAGTAAACGTCCAAAACAAATTATACCCTTATATGGCGGACTGAGCAACTTTGTTTTCGAGGTAAAAACCAGCGAGGGTTTATTGGTGCTGCGTTTGTCGGAACAGGCGGGCCAGATGAAACTTTTTCTGAAAGAGCAATGGGCGGTAGCAAAAGCAAAAGAAAAAGGGGTCCCGGTTCCCGATATTTTGGAGGTTGGACAGGATTCGGCCTCGCTTCCTTACATGATCTCGAGAAAAATTGACGGCACTTCGCCGTTGCAGCACAAAGAGCGAAAAAGCATCATTGAAGAGATGGGGCGTTACCTGGTCCTCATCCACAAAGTGCCCACCAGCGGGTATGGTGAAACCTATGATTGGTCGCAAAACACATTATCCAAAAAAAACACCTGGCAAAGCTATTTGCACGAGGAGTATAATGCAGGTGAACGCATTAAGATTTTAAAACAGCACCAAATGCTGAACACGAAACAGGCCAACAGGTTAACAGCCATCGTACGCCAAATGGAAACCTGGAATAAAAAGCCTTGCCTGCAGCATGGTGATATGCGGCTAAAAAATTTGCTGGTTGATAGACGTGGGAAAATTGCTGCCATCATCGACTGGGATCAATCCGTATCGAGTATCCCACCTTACTGGGATCTGTCAATAGCGCTGCACGATCTTTCCATCGACGAAAAAATGTGCTTCCTCGAAGGCTATGGCATGCGGGATAAGATGTTAGAGGAAGCTGCCCCTTTCCTCAAGGCCATTAATTTTTTAAATTACACGGAAACTATTAAACAAATGACTAAAACCGGTGACAAGAAAAAACTAGCCCAATTGCGTACTCGTTTAAGTGGCGCATTGGACCTTTTTTCTTTGTGATACTGCCAGCAGTGCAAATTCTAGCGTCGCCTTCGATAGATAAATAAGATAGTGTTATTAGAGGCCGATCTTCTTGATTAAGTACAGTACAGAAGAAATATTGATTCACTTTCCAAGAACTAAGTAAAACGCTATTTATCTGTGAAGGGTTTTTGTATAGTACAATGCAGTTTCCCACCAGGCTGAAATATTCTCTAAATCAATCTTCAAAACCAATGCATTGCCTAATTTTAGTCCTTTACCACAATGTAGGTTTATCTGTTAAATGAAATTCGCCATGCAAAAAACTATAATAACCCTAATAGCTTTTGGTTCAATTGCAATTTGCAGCTATTCACAGACTACTTTACCAGACAAAGAGCAAACCACACCATTACCGCAGCCAAGTTTCAGTTTTGGAAATAATCTTAGTCTTAAAGATTCTGCAATATCCCAAGAAACGCACAATTTGATTACCGAATTGGTTAAAGAAGATAAATTTTCCGGTGTTGTAGTTATTTTAAAAAATGATTCAACAATTTATCGTGGTGCTTTCGGCCTTGCTTCGAAAGAATTCAACTCACCCAATACATTTTCGACAGCTTTTAATTTAGCATCTATGACGAAAATGTTCACTGGGATTGCCATTGCACAATTGGTTGAACAAAAGAAATTATCTTTTAATGACTTGATTACAAAATATCTTTCTGACTTACCGGACAGTGTCGTTAAGGATGTTACCGTGTATAACCTACTAACGCATACTTCTGGTTTAAGTTCTTATTGGACAGAGGAGTTTCACCAATCAAATCACGCTAAATACAGAATGTTAGATGACTATTTACCATTTATAAAAAAAGATAAACAACAATTTAAACCCGGAACACAGTGGGCTTACAGTAATACCGGTTACATGCTTCTTGGGTTAATTATTGAAGAGGTATCGGGCATGAACTACTTTGACTACATCAAAAAAAATATTTTTGAAAGAGCAGGCATGTTAAATGCAGACTTTTATGAATCGGATATTCCAAATAAAAATGTTGCTTTTGCTTACACAAGATATAACCGCTATAAAAACGATACGACAAACTACTACAATACATTTTTTATTGCACCCGTAAAAGGCAGTCCTGCAGGTGGAGCATATGCTTCCGGTGAAGACCTGGCTCATTTTGTTCATTCATTAATGAGCAACAAATTAGTATCAAAAAAATTTACAGATACCGTAACCTTGGGAAAGGTTGCTTACGGAAAACCAGAACAACTAAAAAAATATGCTTTCGGGTTTGCCAATCAAATTGTGAACAACAAACTCATAATTTTTCACGATGGGGGAGCTAATGGTATCAGTACAGATCTTGACATTTATCCAGAACTTGGGTATACAGTTATCGTTCTCTGCAATTATGACGACCCATTAGGTTGGGAAGTGGTAAGAAAAACAAGAACTTTAATTACAAGGTAAAGTTGCTGCTTATATTTATAATAAGCTGTTACAATGTTTAACCATTCTTGTGAGTAGTTGCATGTATTAAGTCGCATATATTTATCGAGTTGTGCGTCAGGTAATGTTGGTTTTTTCAAAGCCCCCAAATGGAAACTTCTTCAACAATTCGATCACACTCCTTAAACTTGTTGAATTTTCTAGCGGTGATCGTCTGTTAGCAGAAAAATACCATCTTGAGTGCAAATTTTTGTTAGAAAATATTTATTTGTTTTTCAAAAATTAATTTTCTTTTTAAAATCTTTTTCATCGGTTGTCAAGAAATTGATTCTTGTAATTTCTGACAACTGCAGTTTCTTTTTGTTAATACCTATGGAATAAGAAAAGTTTACAAAAGGTCATAAATAAAGTAATCTGCTGATTGCTATATAATTACGTAGACCATACATGTTTTTTATTTTTATGTATTACTATATGATCATTAATATATATGTCATAAATGTGCTTATTTATATCAAAAATTCGGTAACGATTGCATAAAATTCAGTATCCTGATTTAACATCTGGCTGCATTTTTGCTCTCGCTTTGCCATTCCTAAATAAGTAAATTTTTCGTTTTTGAAAAACGACTCATCTTTCCATGTCGAGATTGATCAGGTATAGTTATGCGATTGCCGTATGTATTTCTTTCTTACTTAACAAATCAACATTTGCAAACAGCTATTATGTTGATCCCTCCACAAGCTCCTCAACTCAAAATGGATCACAGGCAAATCCATGGAAGAGCATCAGTCAGGTAAACTCTAATATGAGCTTATTTGGGCCCGGCGATTTCATTTACTTTAAACGTGGTGAAAATTTTACCGGCCAGTTAAAAATAGCCTGCTCAGGTACAAGCATTACCCCAGTTACATTCACCAGTTATGGTACCAGCCAGAATCTACCTGTCTTTCAATATGGAAGCACAGGAAGTTCTGTAATCTATTTATATCAAAGACAATATGTTGTCATAGATGGATTCAAGATCACTGATAATACAATGGATGTAAATAACCATAGTACGACAGCGAAAGTTGGTTATGGAATTGATCTTGACCAAAGCAATTATATCACTCTCAGAAATTTAGATGTTTCGCTTGTAGGTGTGGGAGTATCAGTGGGAGGAAATAATAATGCAATTTCAAATTGTAAATTTCAAAACATGCGAATGGTTCGAAACACATCAGGAGGCGATGATGACTACGGCGCCAATGGACTGGTGATTGGGGGGGCTAACAACTCAGTAACAAATAACACGTTCAAAGATCTGTGGGCTACAAGTTATGATTACGGATATGATGGCGGAGCAGTTGAGATATACGGCAGCGCAACCGGCAATAATACAATCATGTATAACACCGTGGCTAACTGCAATGGCTTTATGGAAGTTGGAAGTGGATCGGGAGGTTCTTGTAATAATGCACTTATAGCATATAATCTCATTGTTAATTGTGGGCTACTTGTTTATATCCAAAACGGATCGACTTTTACGATCTCGGTTTCAAACATGCAATTTTATAATAATAACATTGTAGAAACTGTTAAGCAGTTTACAAAACCTTCATCCATGATAGGCATGGCCGGATCGCCAACAGCACAAGGTATTGTAGTTGTAAAGAATAATATTTTTTGGCTATCCTCAGGAATAAATGTTGTAGGAAGTAGCAAATTAAATTCGGGGCAGTTAACACATAATAATAATATTTATCGTTTGGTTGGTGGAAATTTGGGCTTCACAGCTCACTCAACCGAGATGCAGTTACCAAGCAGTACCGCTCTCTTTAACAATACGACATCAACAGATCCTTCTTTGTGGGATTTTACCTTAACCACTTCAAGTCCAGCCTTAAATGCTGGTACAAGTGTCTCTTTAACCAGTGATTTTATTGGAACTGCCGTATTAAGCACAGATGCAAAGCCAGATGCCGGGATGTTGGAACATACTGGAGGTGCTGCTCCTACCCTTGCGGCAACAGCAACGACAGGTACAATTAAGTGTAATGGTAACACTACAACTGTTACAATAAGTGCATCAGGTGGTACTCCTCCCTACACAGGAACGGGAAATTTCACTGTATCTGCTGGGTCTTATAATTATACCGTAAAAGACGCCAATCAAAATACAACGACAACCAGCATTACAGTAAGTCAGCCCAATGCCCTTAATCTATCAGTTTCTGCAGGTACTGTTACCACAGTAGGCGGATCAACTTCGGTTACATGTACGGCTTCCGGGGGAACGGGTGCTTATAGTTACAGTTTGGATGGGGGCAGTTACCAGGCAGCAAATTCCTTTCAAAGTGTTTTGTCAGGTAGCCATTCCATTACTGTCAAAGACGCCAATAGCTGCACATACACACAGTCTTTTTCAGTAACTGTCTCAACGCAGGTTCCGGCTCTTACGGCAACAGCAACATCAGGTACAGTTAAGTGTAATGGTAACACCACAACAGTTACAGTAAGTGCATCCGGTGGCACGCCCCCGTATACAGGGACGGGAAATTTCACGGTGTCTGCAGGGTCGTATAATTATACTGTAAAGGATGCCAACCAAAAAACGTCAACAGTCAGTATTACAGTAAGCCAACCAAATGCCATTAGCATATCAGTTTCTGCAGGTACCGTTACCACAGCAGGCGGCTACACTACGGCTACATGTACAGCTTCTGGTGGTTCGGGTGCATATAGTTACAGTTTGGATGGTGGCAGCTACCAGGCAGGAAATTCCTTCCAAAATGTTTTGGCGGGCAGCCATTCTATTACTGTTAAAGATGTAAATAGTTGCACCTACTCAAAAAGCTTTTCGGTTGCTGAGAATATTCCTCCTGCAAACCCGGGAAATTTGACAATCCGTATAGAAAGCAAAACAGCTACACCAGGTTTATGCAGTTTTGATGGAAGTATCAGCACCAATGCCTGGGCTGATATGGAGGACGTGATAAACCTTTCTAATTCCAGCGGAAAAGGCATTACATGGAATGTTAATACAACTTTTTCTGGCACTTATCTACTGAAATGGCGTTATGTAAATGGTGGAAAAAATAATGCTACTACAGCTAAACTATTAGTTAATGGCTCTACAGTATATTCCGCCCTTTCTTTTCCTCCAACTGCAAACAGTACTAGCTTCACCACTATTGAAACTCACGTAAGCCTAATCAATGGTAGTAATACCGTACGCTTAGAAACAACAGCGTCAAGTGCTTTTGCTGATATAGACTGGTTCGAGATTACTACTAATAATACTTCCTCTTTAACAACCGGCAAATGCTCCGGCACAACGGCAAGAAAGTCTTCCGCAACTGACAATAGTCGATCTCTTGAGACGCCCAACCTAAATTCGATTGGAGTTTTTCCTAATCCTTCAAATGGAAGAGTAGTAATTGGATTTAATTTGCTGGAAAGCGACAGGATATCTATAAAAATATTCGATTCATTTGGCAGGCTAATAGATGATCTTGGAAGCAAATCTTATGCTTCCGGGTACCAACAGCTCACATACAATTTTAAAAACAAACCGGCTGGAGCCTATAATATCATAGTCGCCACTGAAAAGGCAATAAGAAAGGCTACCAAGGTTATTTTAATTGATTAAATAACAAATAGAAAAGAAGCAAAAGACAGGGAGTTAGTTTGATCACGTCACCAATTTTTCTCTATAAAAGAAATCCAGCTGTTTATGCAGCTGGATTTCTTTTTAGAGGACTGGCTTTTCTTATTCTTAAAAATTCAATGGATTCAAAAATTATTAATTTAAATACCTTTGATTATCTTTTGGTGATAGAAATATTCGAGTAACCGATAGCCAAACAATGAAACCCTCACTAATTTTTATTTTTTCACTATTTACTATCAACACTGTCGCAAAAAATTATTTTGTAAACCCATCAGCTTATTCCTCAGCACAAAAAGCTACAAAAAAAGAACCCTGGAAAAGTCTCGACTCTGTTAACAAAAACATGAACCTGTTTTCAAGTGGGGATACAATTTTTTTTAAATCGGGAGAACTATTTCTCGGAACATTACAAATTACTGCCTCGGGTTTAGCGAAAGCCCCGCTAGTTTTTATGTCTTATGGAGATCCAACTATGAGGCCTCTATTTCAGTATCCTCTTCCTGATAACAATCTCCAACCCAACCGGGTTGCAATTAGATTGTATAAGAGCAGCTATGTAGTAATCTCCGGCATAAGTATAGCGGATACAACTATGGATATCAGAGATCATTCTGCCATTGCAAATGTAGCATATGCTGTATCTCTCGATAAATGTTCTAATGTTACTTTAAATAATGTAGATGTATCGCTTGTTGGAATAGGTATAGAAATAAAGGGAGATAATAATCTTGTTTCAAACTGTAAAATACATAATCTCAGGATGATTGTGAACACTCCAAATGATGAAAATGACGATTACGGAGCTGTGGCTGTAGTTTTAGGAGGATCAAACAACAAGATTGAAAACAATGTCTTTATGAATTGCTGGGGCACAAGTAAAGATTTTGAATATGATGGCGGAGGAATTGAAATTTTCGGAAACCTGACAAACGATAACAGTATTGAAAATAATATTGTAATAAGCTGCAATGGATTTATGGAATTTGGAAGTGATTCTGGAGGCATATGTACAAATACAATTGTTGCGAATAACTTTTTAATTAATAATGGTTTGATCTTCTATATTCATAATGGCGGAGCTTTTAACCTTGCTGCTAGTAAATTGAATTTCAATAATAACATTATTGCAGAAACTGCTAACATATTTACCAGGCAATCATATCTTATTGGCATAGGCCCTGATCGACCTGATAAGGACGATATAATTAATATCAACAATAATCTTTTTTTGATCTATACCGGATCTGACCTTCTCGCCCCTAAATTGAAGCCATTTGCAAAAAACAAATTTACTCATACTGGCAATATTTATTATTTAGAAGGCGGAAAGTTGAATTTTGATCCAGAAAAATCAGAAGTGATCCTCGATTCAGATCCGGTATTAAAGTTTGACGAACTAAAATCTTCTGTTCAATTGGTTTTGAAACTCTACTTTGGAAAGCTGAAGTTATTAAGAAGCATATTAGCAATAGATCAATAGGCATTCTTATCTCCAATACAGATATGATATATCGTAAGAAACATAATCCTTATATCTAGCCAGATATTCCAATTTTCAAGATACCAAAGATCACTTCTTACTCTAAGCCTGATTTGTTCCGGGTTTTTTATTTCGCCTCTAAAGTTATTTATTTGAGCCCACCCCGTGATGCCAGGTTTTAAAAAATGCCTGATCATAAATTGGTCTACAATTTTTGAATAATCAGAAGTATGCTTTACCATGTGTGGCCTTGGCCCCACTAAACTCATTTCCCCTTTCAATACATTTATAAATTGAGGAAATTCATCCAGGCTTGTCCTTCGTAAAAATCTTCCAACTTTAGTTACCCGGCAATCGTTCAGAGTTGCCTGTTTTTCATTGGCTTCATCATTTACCCGCATGCTTCTAAATTTTAAACAGTAAAATGTTTTATTGTTCTTGCCTGAACGCAATTGCGAGAAGAATACCGGGCCCTTTGATTCAAGTAAAATTAATAGCCCTACTAATGGGATCAGCCAGGAAAGAATAAAAATGATTACAAATAAGCTGACAACTACATCTAAAATTCGCTTCTTTATCCTGTTCCTAACATCCTCAAGCGGTTCACTTCGAAAAGAAAGGACCGGGAGATCTTTTATAAAATCAATAACAACTGGTTTGCTAAAAAATAATGAAAGATTAGGTACCAGTCTAAGCCGTATGCATTCCATTTCCGCTTTATGCATTATAGTGTAAATAAATTTGTTTTGCTCAGGCATAATAGTGGTAAAAATTTCCTGAACATTCAGTTTTTTTGCAACCTGGATCGTATTTGAAATTTCTGACAGGATTGGATGGTGAGTCAATTCCGTTATGTTTTGTCTATCCTCTACAAACCCCAGCAAATTGGTATTTATACCTTCTTCTTCAAAATAATCGGCAAGCTTTTTTGCAGTATCATTATATCCAAGAATTATCACATTACTTAGATAATCGTTTCGTTTCCGAAAATAACTCCTGAAACCAAGATATAAAAACCTGTTCAAAAAAAGGCCGAATGAAAAACTGATAATTGTGACAACTATAAAAAACCGGGAAACCTCGAAAGAACGTGAAAAAAAGAGGTAAAACAAAATGGATATCATCCACAATATAAATATCTGACCGGTTCGCTTTGCAAAGGATTCAAAATTAATAATGAGCTGATCTGCATAGGTGCCAAATAAAAATGATAGTAATAGCCAGAAAGTATTCAGAAATAACCAGAATAATAAGTAAGCATTGAAATACTCAGATGGAATTTTTTCATCAAAATATAGTCTGGCTGTAATAAAAGAAATATTCAACATGGAAATATCCAGCAGAACTAAAGGAATCTTGAGATAATTTTTAAAATGGAGGTCCATGATAATTTTATCTTTTCTTATTTAAATAATTACACTCAAAAATTCAGTTTCATACTTGCCTAATTCTGTTAATTGTATAAATAAATAAGTTTATCCATAATGCGGGTAGCAGCTTGCCCATCCCATAGCTCTGGGATCACACCTTTTTTCCATTGGCCATTTTCTATTTTTTGAAGGTAAGGGGCAATATTACGAGGGTCCGTACCTGCGAGTTCATTTGTGCCCAGCGTAACTGTTTCTGGCCTTTCCGTTGAATTTCGCATTGTGATACAAGGTATATTTAAGACTGTTGCTTCCTCGGTAATCCCTCCCGAATCTGTAATCACTCCCCTCGCATTTTTTAATAGGTATATAAAATCTAAATATCCTGTAGGTTCAGTTTTTATTAACCGATCATGGTCGTATCCCATTTCATTTAGAATTTTACAGGTCCGTGGATGTACAGGAAATACCACCCGGGAACCATTTGTATTTGTCAGAATTGAATCGAGCAGGCGTCTCAAATTAGTGCCATCATCCACATTTGAAGGCCGGTGTAAAGTCAGGAGATAAAATTCTTTCTCATTTAAGTCCTTCGATTCCCATAATTCAGGTTTATGCAAATATTTCAAATTTTGATATAGGGTATCTATCATAGTATTTCCAACAAAAAATATTTTATTACTATCAATTCCAATAGAAATTAAATTTTCTCCCGCACTTCTGCTGGTGGTAAAAAAAAGGTTTGAAATAGAGTCTGTTACAATTCTGTTTATCTCCTCGGGCATTGTCATATCTCCTGACCGTATTCCAGCTTCCACATGTGCAACATCAATACATAACTTTCTTGCAGTTATAGTGCACGCCATTGTGGAAGTAACATCTCCCACTACAAGAACAACATCTGGTGTAAATTCCATCAGCTCTTTCTCGAATTTTACCATAATTGATGCTGTCTGTTCGGCCTGGGAGCCTCCTCCGCATTCCAAATTAATGTCAGGCTCTGGAATTTGCAACTGGTGAAAAAAATCATGACTCATTTTTTTATCATAATGCTGGCCAGTATGAACAAGTCGATACCTAAGAACAAAACCTTTTGATCGTGCACAATAAATAGATTTAATGATAGGAGAAATTTTTACGAAATTGGGCCTTGCCCCAGCTACAATTGTTATAAACATACGGAAGGATGATGCCACACGTATCTTGACGGACGTTGATTCAGGCTAAAAAGGCTGATGCGTTTTTTCCGCTATGTATGGCATCATATTTATTTATCAAAGAAATCGTTTCTAAAACATTTTCTTTCCCTGAAGCACCAAAAAGTATCGATTCAATTTGTGGAAGTTTGGTAACATACTCTATTGCTTCATTTGCAGGAATAGCGCCGCCGGCAAGCACCTGCATAGCCACTCCCCGCATCTTCCTATTTTTTAGCGTATCTTCATAAGATTCTTTTCCGCCTGCCATTCGAAACCCCTTTTTGTTTACTGAAAAACAAACGATCGGATTCTTAATTCCTGCAGATTCCAGGCAATTTAAAAGCCGGGGCATGTTCATTGTAATAAACCCCGGCTCAGCATTATATTTTTTGATGATATAGTCGTAATACGCCCTGAATATATCTTTCATTCCCAAACCAAGTAAAAGGTCCGTCATCACATTTTGGAGAAAGATGACTGGGGTTTCTAACTTTTTAAACATTTTCATTTCTGAGTCTATCAACAATTCCATTATTGATAGGTAATCTTTTGAGATAACTGCCAATCCTCCTTTGAATATAGAGCCGAAAATATTTCCGGGTACAAATTTGCTGATAGCACCGCCTATCCCGAGTTCAGTAACTGCATTTGCATACTTATGCGCATAAGGGATACATGGAAAAAAATTCAACCCCGGCCGAATCACATTCTCATTTCGGATAAGGTCGCAGATGGAAGCAATCCTGTCGTGAGTTGTACACATAAACGTGTTAATACCAGCGTTCATCGCAATGCTAATTACTTTTAATACAGCTCTATCATCGCTAAACCTTACAGCCTGCATTCTTGCTTTCTCGTCTGAAACATGATTTATCCCAAAAAACTGGTTATCGCCAAATAATATTCGTTCCATCTAATTATTGAATCTTTTTATTTGTTGAATAACATTATCGGTTTGCCAGGCAGTTTCGAAAGTATTTTTATTGTTCTGACGACGGCCCATAACTGCATCAATAAAACAATCAACCTGGGCTGAATACTCTTCTCCACGCAGGTAAAAATTTATTCCATCCACAAATTCAGTTATGTACTCTATATTCCATCCCCTTTTATAATTTCCGGGAGGCTGCGAATTATTAAAAAAAATCTTTAGCTCAGTTGAATCAGAAATTATTTTTCCTTTCGTTCCGTTGATAGTAATAGACACAGACATTTTCCGGTAACTTTCATCACTCCAGTTTACAGCTATGATACCTGAAATGCCATCCTCTGTTTCGACCAATGAATAAGCAGAATCTTCTACCGATTCTGAGAAAATTGACTTTAGAATAGCGCCATGAATTTTCTTTATTGGCGAAAATAAAAAATGAATCAGGTCAATAATATGTGATGCATAATCCATCAGGCATCCACCGCCTTCCTCAGCCTTTGATCGCCATGTTCCTTCCTTCTTTTTGGTTATTACAGGCCCATTTATTTCGCCAGAAAAATGCTTAATGTCTCCAAGATATCCGGCTTCAATAATTTCTTTAACCCTTTCGAATGTTCCGACGAACCTATTATGATATCCAACCTGGTTTACAATGTTTTTATCATGTGCAAGTTTTACCAATTTATTTCCTTCAACTATGTCCAGACAAAACGGCTTTTCCACAAAAACATGTATGTTACGTTCAATAAGTTCTGAAACAACAGACGTATGATACTTTGTTGGAACAGCTACAAAAACCGCCTCCGGCTTCATGATATCCAACATTTCTTTATAATCCGCAAAACAGTTAAACTGAGTGAACTTTTTCAGCACACCTGTTATAAGTTTTGATGTTTCTGCAACCCCAACAACATTTACATCTTTGTGAGCACCCAAAATAGCCAAATGCGATATACCCATTTTTCCCAAACCTATTACTGCGACTTTGATCATCTCTTTTTAAATTTCAAAATTTCGCTTTTGAAAATATTGTATGCCTGCTCACCTTTGGATACCAGTTCCGGTACAACGTTTTTACTTTTTAAATTTGAAACATACGCTTGCAGGTCGGTTACCGTCAATAGCGGCTTATGATGTATAAGCCCATAGTCAACTAAAAGCTTGTCAACTCCCAATAATTTATCCTGGTATACTGAAATGACTGGAATTCCGAGTAATGCCAATTCTCTTGTCATTGATCCACCAGCGCCAATAAAAAGAGAGCAATCACATGCCACGAAATCGAAACTCAGAGGGCTTGCTGGCACATTTACTAAATAAAATTTATTCTGGCTATAATGTTTTGTCTGGTCTATGTCCCTTGTTAAGACAGTTATACTATACCGATCCTGAACAGCTGAGATCAGCTCATCCAGAAAATTTTTTCTCCCTTTATAATACTGAGCCGTTTGTGGCTCCGGCCTTATATAAATTCTAACTTGATTTGATGAAGCTTTTACCTTGCGGGTATTATGTATCTCAGTGCATTTACTCCATAGGTAAATGCCTTCTTTAACTCCCGGATATTGAATCAATTTTTTCGAAGAGATCACACTTTTTAACAATTTTGCTTTCTGCATACTCTCAGGAATAAGAATCTTTGTGGCACAATAAAAACACAGGTAATTACCTAACGCATGTTCATTATCATTTGTATAGATTGAAGGAATATTTAAAATCCATGCTACGAGAGGCGAATGAAATGAACTTTGTGAAACAGCAATGTCTGGCTTCTGCTTTCTTAAGTATCTTATTAATTGAAACACCCGTACAGGATAGCCAAGCATTTTCTTTATTATGCTCTTTCCATAATGTTTCCCTATAACTGTATGATTCATTCCTTTTTGTTCTAACAAGGAAATGGTGTTCGCCAAAGGACGGGAAGTGATGATAATTTCATTTCCGTCGTTTTCCAATTCCCTGATGAGATTAAAAAACATATTTACATGCGGGGAATTAGACAGGTCAAACCATATTCGCATAAACTAAACCTAATATTACAAGAAAAGCCTAAAAGCGGTTATCTATAACTTGCCTGTGTTTACCGTTTTCGCCCGTTAAAAATGTGTCGGTTATTTCCACTAAGTAATCTTTAAATTTTAGATTTTTCTTTATAAGATTGATGTAAGCCGCATAGTCATGGATACTTTTTGAACTGTCTGTACTAAGCCTAACTGTAATAGAGTTATTATCAAACAGGATTTGATAATTTTTTATGGAATTGTCACTTCCAAAAAGGTAAGAAAAAAGAGAATCGTGAATCACATTGCCACTCAGATCCACCACAAGATCAGTACTTCTCCCAATTATCTTTTTTATAACCGGATATGTCCGTTTGCATTTGCACTTATCCTCCAAAATTTCAACAAGATCATTTGTATTGTATCTCAGCATTATATACCCTGAATTAGATAAATCTGTACTAATCAATGCACCATTTTTGTCGATTTCAAAAAAAGACCTCGTAGTTATTAAGTGCAGATTTTTATGCTCGCATTCAAACGCAGAAATCCCCCCTTCATTACAACCATACTGATTAAATACCTTTACCCCAAATCCTTTCTCAATATTCTGCCTCATGGGCCTTGTTAACATCTCAGCAGTACAAATAATTCCCTTTAAATCGGGAAATATTATGCTGTCATGATTGTTTAAATAGTTTGCTATTGCGTTAACTATACCAGCATATCCGTAAATAATTCTGATCTTTCTTTTTTTAATTCTTTCAATATAATTCAGTAGCAGTTTATCATTTAACGGAGAAGCATAGAACAGGTCAACATTAAGTAGTGAATAAAATAATCGGTGTTTCCATCCACGTTTAATTAACGAGGTACCCGCTATAAATGCAACCCTGTTTCCCAATTTATATCCTCCTGCTTCCCATGCCAGGATTATTCCTGCCCATAAATAAGATTGAGAAAGTGAAGTTGAATAATAAGTAAAAGGCACGCCCGTCGAACCGCTAGTGGATTTTTTATACAAATTCCCTTTGTAGTTCCGGGAAACAAAGTCAGAAAAATGTTCTTTTACAAGAGTCTTGTTAAGAACAGGCAACTCATCGTATGAAGAATAATTTTTATAATATTTTGTTGAAGATTTTGCAAGGTTGAAAAGCTCGGTTAGTCTATCTGTTCTTATTTTATCTATTTCTTGTCGGGGCATATATTGGTGTTTCCTCAATTCAAAAAGTGTTTTTAGAATTCGTGTTCCCCTGAGCAGGTCAATGAGGTATAACCTTAACTTTCCTAAACTCTCGCTGATCACCCTTTTTAATGGCATATACTTAATCCTCACCGTCATGGTGAATGAGCCGCATTGATGACGTACCTGTGTTTGGCGTTTGCAGCTTTCAAAAACGGCGCATTTATTATTAACTTATAATCATTGAATTTTAAGTGCCGCTTTACTATGTCCATGTATGCATAATATTCCGTTTCCTGTTTTGAATTATCTACATTCAAATAAACACAAATCGCCTCATTGTCAAACAAAATTTGGAATTGCCTTATTGTTCTGTCATTGCGAAATAAAATATTGAAAAAAGCCGCATGTAATATTTTATTGTTAGTATCAATTACAATATCATAACTACGTCCAATTACATTCCTTATAACAGGAAAAGTTCTGCCGCACTTACAGCCGCCTTTTTGAGAAAGTTCAATCTTATCGCCAGTAAAATATTTTAGCATTATAAATCCTTCATTGGAAAGATCTGAGCTTAATAAATTCCCAGCGGGATCTATCTCATATTTGCACCTGGTGCTTATCAAATGCATCTGGTTATGCTCGCATTCAAATGCAGATATACCCGCTTCATTACATCCATATTGATTATAAACTTTTACACGAAATGCTTTCTCTATATTATCACGGTTCGAATCAGTCAATATTTCCGCTGAACTAACTATTCCTTTTAAATGGGGAAATGAAACCGGTTTGGTCCTGTTTATATAATTAGCTATAAGATCAAGGGCACTTGCATATCCGTAAATAAGTACTGTTTTGCGGGCCCTTATTTTTTCAATATATATTTCTATGCTTTCGTCATTAAGAGTATATGTGGAATAGACATCAATATTTAATAAACGGTAAAATATTGTATGTTGCAAGCTTGTCTTAAACAATGAAGTGCCTGCAACAAAAGCGACCTTTTCCCCTACCCGGTACCCACAAACTTCCCATGATAAAAAAATTCCAGCCCATAAAAAAGATTGGGCATTCGAAGTTGTATAGTAAACCAGGGGAGTACCTGTAGAGCCGCCTGTGCCTTTATAATACAACTTCTTTTTATATTTTTTGGAAATAAGATCGTCAAAATTCTTTCTAATGATATCCTTTGTCAAAACAGGTAACTCATCATAGGAGTTATATTTTCCGTAGTACTTTGTAGTTGTCGTGGCAGTCAAGAATATCCTTTCAAACCTTTCATCTGTAATTTTCCTAAGCTGGCTTGCTTCAATAAACTGCTGTTTCCTTAATTCACAAAGTACCTTCGAAATATGGGTACTTCTCAGCATATCTATTAAGTGCAATCTCCAGTTGTAAAAAAATCCAGATACTTCCATTTAAGTAATTCTTGAAAGATGGCCTTATAAATTCAGGAACTCAATAGAGAATGATTTAAAGAAGCCAATTTTTTTAATATTTTATCCGGGCTGAATTTTTCCGCCTCTACATACGAATTAGAACCATATACCTTCAGAAGGTTTTTGTTCGCGAATATCTCATCGAAAACATCATCAAGATCTGAAAAACAGCCAGGCCTTATAAGCCATCCATTATAATGATCCTTAACGATTTCAGGAATACCTCCGACGCGTGTAGAAATTATTGGTTTTCCGCCCGACATTGCTTCCAAAACTGAAATGGGCAGACCTTCAAAATAAGATGGAAGAATATATATATCACAATCACGAATAGCACTAATCTTTCTTGCACCATTAATCCACCCCAGGTAATTAATATTTTTAAATACTGGATTCTTTAAAAGCGTTTCAAGACGCTCTACTTCCCCATCTCCTGCTATAAACAACTTAATTCTGTCGCTTAGATAATACCTGTTTGATTCCAGGAATACTATTAAATCAAATAATCCTTTTTCATTGCATACTTTTCCCAAAAAAAGAAGATGAACAACGCCATTGGAAAGCTTTTTTTCTTCACTATAGTGACTTTCAATTGGGTTACCTAAAACAAAAGTGTTGGTAAGTCCTACTTCATCTATAAAAAAATTTCGCCATTGTTGTGAGAGGCAAATGACAGAATCACTAATTCTGAGAGTGTGCCTAATAATTTTCTTTAGGATATTTGATTGATTATAAAATATATGAAAATGACCGGAATGAATATGAAAAATAACTTTCTTATTAAACATTTTGCTGACATAACAAATGCATGACTTTCTGAAAAAACTACCTTTTGAAGCTGCATGTAAGTGGACTATTTTTATTTTCCTGTTATAAAGAAATATCCTCAGGATTTTAATCATTCCTCTTAAAAAAAATGCTATACGGAGTGCTTTAAATCGTATTCCAATTTTTTTTTGCGCTGTAGAAGGATAAGTTGGGACAAATGTAAAGCCGGGTATATGTTTTGAATACGTTTCTAAAACCGAACCCATTCCCCCATATCCTTTTTCAGGCCCTACAAAGAGTACATTTTCAAACACCATATCCATACACCACAATTTCCGAAGCTCATATTCTATCTCTATGAGTAAAAACAACACTCAGTTAACCGCCAGCAATTCAAAGTATTTCTGAAACATTTTTTCCGAGGTAAAATTATCAACCACAAAACCCCTGATTTTTTCTCCTTTTAAATTGGCTGCTAAAAGGTGGTTCCAGCTCCCAGCTATAGAGATGCAGTCCCTGGGCCTGCAAAGCAACCCTGTTAGCCCTTCTACCATCATCTCCTTTGCCCCTCCAATATCTGTAAGTGAGCATGGTAAGCCGAAGGCCATTGCTTCAAGAGCTGCCAATGAAAATGTTTCTATATTATTGGAGGTCAGGGTAAACAAATCCGAAATGCAATAAAACTTTCTTACATCGTGTTGATTACCTACAAAATGTACATATTTCTCAAGCCGGTTTTTCCTTGCATGGCCAGTCACGTATTCAGTGTATTTAGCTTCGCCATCGCCAATAAAAAGCAAGTGAGACCTTTGTCTATAATCTTCATGAAGAATTTTCAGTGCATCTATGGCATCCAATTGTCCCTTCCCTGGGGAAATACGTGCGACATTAATAATTATTTTTTCATCCATTGAAATATTATATGCTGATCTTTCTTTGCCTATATCGAGATTATTGAATAAAGATGGATTAAAATGGGATGTGTCAATACCATTGTATACAATTGGCTGAAAACCAGCCTGTGGGCGATATGCTTCCCGGAAATAGCTTTTTTGGCTTTTGCATATATAAATTATAGTATCCTTCCTGGAAACAAATTTGAAGTACATAAAGGTTAACCACCTGTTTTTTAAAGAGGAAGGAACTGTTGAATGTATTGATAAATAAAATTTCATCCTATTGTCAAATATCAAGGCAAGCTTAGCCAAAAAAAATGAATAGCCATTGATGCAAAAAACCTTCGTAATTTTTTCCTTTTTTATAAAGTTCCTGATCTTTAAGGACACGGAAATGTCCCATCGAAACTTCCTGGTAATTGTAATACATTTTACTTCTTTGGCAACTTCACCTAAAAGTCTATCCTCTTTACTTAGTGAAACAACAATTGGCTGAAACTCTGCTGTTTCATTAAATTTATTTACAATGCTAATCAGAAATTTTTCGGCGCCTCCCATAGGAAAGCCGTGAATGATAAAAGCGATTTTGTTTTTAGGTAGCATCGCACAGGCTTTTAGGCACTTCGATATGCATCCATAATTGTGACCCGGTTAGAATATCCTGTTTCAAGAGAGTAGGAAGGCAAAATCATTTTTTCGATTTGCTTATACTTTTCGTTTTTCAAAGCCTCGATTATTTTGTTTGCTATTGCCCCACTTTCAGGTGCTGCTAAAAGACCGTTGACATTATCTTCAATGTATTCTGTAAAAGAGCCAACGCTAGTTGCAACCACCATTTTTTTTGCAGCAAATGAAGTCATCAAAACTCCGCTTTGGGTGGCATCTCTATAAGGGCACACAATGAATTTCGCAGCTCCGATGTATTCGGCTAGCTCGGTGTTGCTAAGGTGCCTGCAAATTATCTCAATATTGTCTTTATGCCTGTCCACGATGGATGAATTGATCTGATATCCATAAGAAGAGCTTCCTGCGATGACAAATTTTTCGTCTGGATAATTACTCAATACCATTGGAATGGCCTCAAGTAATAAATCAATTCCTTTATAAACCGATAGGCGTCCAAAGAAGAGGATTGATTCGGTTTTATAACTTTTCTTTTCAAGAAACTGCCTGATAAAAGTATATGGTTGTAGTCTAATTACCTTTTTTACAGCTAGACTGCGGTGGTTTAACTTTTCAAATTGCCTTCGTGCAAACCATGAATAAAAAAAATACCCACTCGCAACATTAAAATAAAGCAGGTTTGGAATCTTTATTTTCCATGAACTTTCCCCAGAATGTGGCAAAGGATCGTGTATTGTAATGAATATCTTTTTTGATCTTATAAAAAAATACAGGCCTGTAGCCCTTACCGAAATTGAATCAAAGTGAATAATTTCAGCGCCGATCTTCCGAATGAATTTTCCCAATTGCCTGGCAACACTAAAGGTATAAGGCGCAAAACTTCTCTTATGTTTGTGAACAACAAATAACACATTTTCAATCCCTGCAAAATAAGGACTAAAATGCCTCCATTTTTCCTCTCCTAATACAGATTCTACTTTTTCGATCGTCTTAATATTTGATAAATCGTCTATACCAAAAACAAACTTTGAATCAGGCGAAAGCTCTATGATAACATTTAGTTCTACCTGGTCTTTTATACTTTGAATTGTTTCCAGCGCTGCATCAAGGTAAAACGGCAATAAATAGTAAACCACTACCATGTCAGTTCTCAAGATGCACTAATGACTCAAAATTTCGCCACTCACAGGAAGCGTATTATTTCTTTCATAAAAAAACCTTGCGTATATCAACCCTGATAATAACACAATAATCCAAAAAACAACAAACAAGAAATATTTACTATAGTGCGCAGCCAATAAAACGTAGATTAATATAATTGTTCCGGTAAACAAATGGAAAAGGATCGCATGGTTAAACTGGACAATTTTTTTCTTTACCAGGAAAATATCCTGGCAAACATGAAAAATAAGAAATGAAAAAAATATGGCATAATTTACTGCAGACAAAGTTTTGAACCATAAAAGCCCTATCACAGATATCAAGACATTTATCAATAAACTGACCATATTAAATTTCATATCGAGCTTTTCAAGTTTCATTGCTATTAAAAGATTTGCCTGGAGGAGCGCCGTCGGAAAAATTAAAATAGTCAGAAACATCTCCTTGCAATAGACAGAGACAAGATCATATCTTGTCCCAAACAAAAAGGGAATAACAACATCTGCAAAGGAATAGACAAGTGTAAATACAAAAACCCCATAAACTCCATACCCAATAAAGGCTTTCCGGAAAATTGAATACATTATTTTTTCATCGACATTTTTCTCCTTTACCAATAATGGAAATATCGAGGACGAAACTATAAAAGGCAAAATTTCAGCTATTGAAAAGAACTTAAAGGAAATTTCATAATTCGCAACATCTGCAAATGATAGCATTTTTGAAACCATGATGTTACCAATACGCCAATATATTATTGATATAGTACCAATAATTATAAACGGCCAGTTTGAAATTATAGTCCTTTTTATCTCACTTGTGTCAGTTTTGGTCAGCATGACCTGCTTAAAATTGATTACTCCACCAGTACCAATCCTGATAAATAAATTTAGTGTAAGTGCACGCAACAAAATGAGTATTAGTGACAGTGCCAATACAGATATGGGCGAGATGAATAGCATACAGGCCAAAAGAAACTTAAGAAATGCCTCAACCGTAAGGATAATAAATGTTTTTTTCTGTTCCAGCCTGGCTATATTTAAATTCTTAATTACATAAATTATGTTGTCGAATATGATGTTTATTCCTATCAGCAAAGACAAATTCCGGATAAGTTGATTGCTGTATAAACAATACGATATAAATATATTAATGACATAAAAAATAACACCTATAAAAAATTGCATTTTTAAAAACCTGCCGGTTAATTGTGTTTTATCCTCAATGTTTAAATATTCTCTTATAAACCATTGCCCTAATCCGAGTGATGAAAAGGCAACAACCAGGGAGTAAATTGTATTTGCAATGATATATGCGGCAAAATCCTGCGTTGAATATTGACGTGCAATGACAATAAAGAAAATACTTAATAAGATATTCTGGAATAAATTGGATACTACTCCCCAAACACTATTTGTAAACCAAGGAGCTTTTACTTTAGCAAATAAATTATCCAATCTTTGATAATTCACAGTTATAACCTGCAATAAGCAGGCAAATAAGGGTTACAATCAAAATCTCAATTCTTATATCTCCAAAAGAATAAACAGTGTAAAATCCGACCAGCCAACTGGCTACTGAAGCAATAACCAGAATTATCCACGTAGTATTATATTTTAAGTAAAATTTGAATGCTTTAAAAACGGGCAGCAACAGTAAAGCAAAAATTGCACAGAAGCCAACAATACCCATTTCGGTTAAAAATTTTAGATAGCCACTTTCCGGATGGTCAAAGTAAATAATTTCATTATCTACCAACCAATACTGATCTGGGTTGTGAATAGATACAAAGTTTGCATAATTGCCAAGACCAATCCCAAAAAATGGATAATTCATGAAGATATTAAAAGCATCCTGCCAGATAGCATATCGAAAGTCGTAAGATTCATTAAGTGTAGCCCTATTGAAAATTGGAAATTTATCCTGAAAATAAAAAACTACAATGTAAAGCCCGGCACATGCAATAATGGAAGCAACTCTATAACGGGAATTGCTAAAAAGCAATATAATTAGCAAACCAACACACCAGCCACCAAATCCGGCTCTGCCACCTGTGAACAGCATAGCTACCAATATAAGGAAAAGTATTACGTAATTTTTTAAGGGTAGCCCTGGCGCTGTTTTATCCTTTATCAAGAATAAAAAGCTTCCTGCTGCCAAAAACTGAGCATACTTCTGTGGATCCTGAAAAAAACTGGTATACCTAATAGTTTCTCCTAAGACATTAGGGTTTACTGACTTTGATATGGAAAAATCTACTCCAAAAATTAACTGCCCGGTCAAAAATAGCAGCGAAACAACTAAGGTAATTTTCAAACATGATATCACCGGATATATAAATTCGACATCGCTAAGACACTCATCAATTAAGATTCTTATAAATACAAAAACTGACAACAATTGAATAAAGGCTGCTGTCGTGTCCCGGGATACACTTTCCGCATTTGCTACACCCACAATTGCCGCCACTATCATTAAAAGAAAGAAGAAGAAAAATATGCCTTCAATTTTAAGTTTGGCGTGCTTTGGCTTATAAAAAAAAAGAAAAAAAGAAAAAGTAATAAAATCAAAGCTGTCAAGACTAACCAATTGAGGAAATAGATCAAAAGCTAGGAGAGGATATGCGAGTAAAATATATTTTATGTATACTCTATTTTTGTCAGCCTTTGTAAAAAGCATTATCGCGAAGTATAACACTATCGTGATAAATCTCAATATAATGAAAATAATACTCAATTGTGTTTCGTGAAAAGATTAAACCACACGCCTGTCATCCGGCATATGTTTTCTGCAAAAGAGGCTTTTTCAAGTATTTGAAACCTAGGAAGCGTATATAAATCAGCAATATTTTCCCTTGTTAAATACCGGGTCCTTGTCGTAAAAGCTATTTTGTATCCAGCATTTTGTAAGGCATTAATCTCTCTTTTTGTGTAACTGCCATTAGGAAAGGAAAAGCTATCAATTTTTTTACCCACCCAGGATTCAATTCTACTTTTCGACTCCATAAGTTCAAATTTTAACCGCTCTTCTGAGCACTTGGTTAAAATAGGATGAGTAACAGTATGGCTGCCAATAGATATGTATGGATTAGCCGAAATCTCCTTTACATCTTCTATGGTGAGAGCTTCACGCCTTAGGTTGAGCCTTGATCTCGCTTCATTAACGACCTTTATGCGTTCGCTGTTCTCCACTTGCTTAAGCAGTTCAACGGCCTTTTTACTTTTTTGATTGTCGTTAAAATAGGACCACCAAAAAGGGCCGCCTTTTTCAACAGGCTCTGTAGAAACAAAAATCGTTACAGGTATCTTCATCTTTTTGGCGATTTCAACGATATTCTGCCTGTTATTTTTCCATCCATCATCTACAGTAATTAAAACAGAAGCAGCCGGAAAACTTTTTTGCCCTGCTGCAATTAATTTTAACTCATTGGGGCTTATAAAACAAAAGCCTCTCTTTCCCAGCCATTCAATGCATGACCTAAAACATTTCTCATCGGGATCGTGGAAATAAATTGATAAAATATAATTTCCAAGAATTGCTTTCCTTACAGCTTTTCTCACAATTCCAAAGGCAATTAAAATATTTGCCATAAGAAAAGCAGCAGTATTTCTTATACTGTTAAACATAAATGAAGAATGGGTGTTCTTCAATTATTTAAAATCAGTTTTGGTTCTGTCTGAGGTTTATGAGCGCTTATGTCGGCAATTATATAATATCCTAGCGAAGGCAGGCATACCTTAAGTCTCCCATTTTCCAACTTAACAGAGTTCTTTTTCTCTTGCCTGGCGGAATTGTCTTCCTTATTTAGAGAACGATCTAAGCATACCGGAGCTTTTTCCAGCGTTACTTTTGAATGCTTACTTAATGTCCGTTGTATGTTTTCGATCTCAAAGTTTTGAATTATAACCGGTTGTTGCAGCCAATAAAAAAAATCAATTACATCATTTGTGTTCCTGACGCTTGCTAATTCATCTTCGAATATCCTCACAAATACAAGCGAAGAAAAAAGAGGTTCATAAATAATCTTCTTCCATTCCCACCATTGTCTTTCTACAAGATTTAGAGGACAATAAGCTTCAATTCCTTTCCGTGTTAATAAAAAAGCTACTTTTTCTTCACACTGATGTTTTGTATAAACTGCATACCAATTTTTCATCTTTCAACATTTTCAATCTCACACAATCTATGTCACTAGAGCTACTGGTAATGCTTCGCCATCTGAGTCCCACCAATGAGACCCCAAAACAATATAGCAAGGGTTTCTGCATTGCCTTACTATGCCTTTTTTTGCGACGACTTATATCCATATACGTAACCATATCCATACCCATAGTTGTTTTTTGAAAATCCTCTTGGTTTAACACCATTAAAAATTATTGCTGGATTTGTCAGAGGATTTATTTTATTATTCTCATCGATCCGTTCAATAATCGTTTTTGGAGTATTTCTATGGCGCACTACATATAAGGTAGCATCTGTAAACTCAGATAAGATATAGGCATCAATGACCGGTAAAACAGGAGCTGTATCAATAATAATTACATCAAAATTATTTTCCACGTAAGAAATAAGATCCCTGATCCTTCCGTTTTCCAAAAGCTCCGATGGATTTTCCTGTAATATACCTGCAGGGGCAAAAAATAAATTATAATGGCCAGGCAAATTCATAATGATTTCGTCTGGTCTTTTTTCTCCTATCAAAAAGTCGCTGACCCCTTTTTCGCCTGACTTCCCGAATATTCTACCTAATGAAGGATTATGTAAATCCATATCCATTAGTAATACTTTTTTGCCGGCTATTGCAAAACTTAAAGCAAGGTTAGCAGCAATAAAACTTTTTCCTTCTCCCGATATGCTTGAAGTCACCATGATTTTTTTATGTCCTGAATCAATACCGAGGTATTGCAGGGAAACTCTGATTCTTCTGAATACTTCCGATATAAAGGAGCGCTTTTCAGTTTCTGAAAGCAGTAATTGTTCGGAAGATTTATTAAAAGCAACTTCGCCAATCACAGGAATTGAGGTCGAAGCCTCAACATCCTGCCGGTAAAGAACTTTTTTGCTAAAAATTTCCCGTGTGCGGAGAAAGGCCATTGGGAAGGCGAATGAGCATACCAAAACGACAACGCCTAATACTATTTTATTTGGACTAACCGGAACATTTGAAGCCTGGGCAAAATTGACGACCCTGCTATCTGCAATTTTAGATGCATACGAAAGTTCACTTTCCTCTTTTTTCTGTAATAAAAAAGCATAGATGCCATTTTCTATATTTTGATTGCGACTAATTTCAAGTAACTGCCGTTCTTTTACCGGAATAGAATGTAACATTGAATTATAGCCATTATTAGTAGCAGATAAATTGTCCCTGCTTGTTTCAAGATTTTGACGTTGTCTCTTAATATTCTCAATAATGTTTGGTTTTATCTTTTCAATCTGACTGGTTACAGAAGTTAAAACAGGATTATTTTCAGCTACTGTTTTCTTAAGTTTTTCATGTTCAAGTTCAGCATCATTTAACGATGTCAGTAATTGCGAAAGCGACGGATCGGTAATTCCAAGATTTGAAGGCAAAAGACCCAGGTTAGAGTTATTTGATGTCACATAATCTTCCAGTTGGTTCATCACCGATAATTGCATGTTTATTTCGCTTAGTTTTTGATCATTCGCACTTACATTTTGTAAAAACAACTGGCCCTGTGTATTGATATCAACTGCATTGGTGCCAGCTTTATACTGCTGAGTTTTTTGCTCAATGGAATCTAGATGTCGTCCCACCACATCTAAGCGTTGTTCTATAAATGCAAGCGTATTTTTTGCCAACGTATTTTTCTCATTTACTGAAGCATTATTGTAGGCTGTAATGAGTTCGTTTAAGATATCTTCAGCCAATTCCGGCAATACATCTCTATAACTCAAACTTATCACACTTGATAGCCTGTTCGATGGAGTTACTTTTAAATTGTCCAGGATTTTCCTCGTAACCTCTCTGGGTTCTACAAGAGAAAAATAAAATGGCTTGCCGCTTCCGTTGTCAGTGAATTTGGGATTAGAAATAAATTTTAAAACTCCGTAGGGTGTCTTTATCCATTGATTCAATGCACCTTCAAACTTGCCATTAATTGATACAATTTCTCTTTCAGAATTATAGTTTAAAGGAATCTTGTCCGTCTTTTTTATTTTTTCAGGCTCAAAGACCAAAACAGAAATGGGAGACGACAAGTAAGCTGACACAGCATTAACTTTTCCGTCCTGAAAAACCGGGGCGTACAAATGCATTCTTTTTACCACATTATCAGCTACTGTTCTCGATTGAAGAATTTCTATCTCATTTTCAATTATTTTTTTTGTACTGATCATGTTTAATGATTCCATCAATTTAGAATCATCATATCCTTTCTTTTCATCTTTTATTATTAAGGATGCCGTAGCCTCATACTTGGGAGGCACATATCGAACATACAAATAAGCGAGGCCAGAGCATATAAACAAACTAATAATAAACCAGGGCCAATATGTTGAATATTTATTCAACATCTGGACGAAGAGACTTTCGTCCTTTAGAATAGCGGTATCGCGTCGATTCGATCTCATTTAATCTAACAACCTGTCTACTATAATAACAATAATTGACAATGCTGACAGCACCACTGGCATCAATTGCCAACTTCGGCTTGCACTTGCTTTTTTATCCTTGTTTGATTCAACATATATTACATCATTAGGTCTTAAATAATAATAAGAAGATGTAAGAAAATCAGGTGAATTAAGATTAATATGCTTTACAAATTTTTTTCCATCTATCTCTCTTATCAGCATTACGTTATCTTTTTTCCCATAAATTGTAATATCACCAGCCAGGCCTAAAGCTTTTAAAAGTGAAATCTTTTCATTTGGCACTGTAATAACAGCAGGATGACCTACTTCTCCGATTATAGTTACTTCAAAATTTAAATAGCGGATATTAACAATAGGATCTAAAAGCAATTTTTTAGACAGGATACTCCTGGTAATTTCGTCCTTTAATTGAAGTTTTGTGAGCCCTGCCGCTTGAAATTTTCCCAGTATTGGTAATTGTATTTCTCCTTCGGAATTAACTAAATAACCAGAGGACTGCGTGCTATTTCCAGAAGATGTTGTTGAAACAATATTAAATGTATTTGGGGTATTAAATATGGCTGAAGCATCAGCGTTAAGACTGCTGATGGAAATGCTCAAAATATCATTTTTTTGTATAGGCACTTCTGGCCCTTCAGGGACTGAAATAATTGCCCCATCTCTTGCACCGTAGAAATAGGTAGATTCTACTGTGTTTGCACAGGAAGTGCAAGATAGAAGATATAAAAGAATAGCTAGCCTTGACATAAAAATTAGAAACAACACTTAAACTTTCAACACGCTCATAATACAGACCTGCTTAAATATTATTTTTCAACAATTACCAGTCATAATTCATTTATCAATCGGGCTATGTCAGTTTATTTATTTTTTACAAACTACACATTGACCAATATCCAACTACTAACAATACTTGCGTATTGTTTAAACTATCATCGATAAAAAAGTAATTAGAATAAAATGAATGTTTTATTCCCAGAAGAAGTAATCAAAAGCTAACTGTTTAGTAATAATTGACTTGAAAAAATCAACACCAGCAACTTTTTAACGAAAAGGACTTTTATACAGTTTTTGCTTCGGATTAAGATTCTTAAGTAATAAAAATATCTCAAAAAACATGCCACAAGGTCAACAGCTTTCCCTTACAAAAACCACTAGAATATTTTCCCCATTATGAGGAGTAAAATCCAATCATAATGACCAAATAAAGCGACAGCCTTTCTATGATATTCTTAGCCACATTGCGGCCGAAATCCAATTTGATGGAATTCCCCTGGTATTATTCGACCTGCCCCCATAAAATAAAGGCCGAATCTCGCGTCAGATCCATTTCCTTTTATTCCGTTTTAGTTTTGAAGTTCCGTTGGCATAATATTTTAACATTTTCATTTCTTAGAAACTCCCTTCACTGCTACTTAAACTCCAATATTTTATCTCTGATCCATTTGAACGCTCATTAAATCGTTCACAATGCAAAATCAAAAGGCATTACCGCTAATTAAAGGTGCTATACGGAAGCTTGCTTTTTTGAATAGGATATTGCCACAAAAAACGGGTGGTACAATTGAAAGCAGGTATTGTTACTCCGTTTGGATGCGGCATTTAAAAATGTGGAGTTTGGCAGATGCAGGATTCCCTAAAATTGTTGCTGAATTAGGACCTGGAGATTCTCTCGGAATCGGGCTGGCGGCATTACTATCAGGATGCAACAAAATCTATGCATTTGATGTAGTTAAGTATTGGAATAATAAAAGAAACATAAAAATATTTGACGAATTAGTTGAATTGTTTAAACAAAGGGCTGCTATCCCTTCCAATAAAGAATACCCACTTGTAAAACCCGAACTTGTTGAGCATACTTTCTTATCGGACCTTCTATCCGATGCTCATTTAAAAGTTTCACTTGACCCGGACAGGATCGCATCAATACGGAATGAACTGGCACATATTGAGCACTCCGGTAAAAAATTTATTGAATTTTATATCCCCTGGAATGATGCAAGTATAATAGAAAAAAATTCAGTTGATTTCATATACTCACAAGCAGTGCTCGAGTGTATCGAAGATTTAGAAAGTACTTTTTATACAATGAATAGATGGCTTAAACCTTTTGGAATAATGTCTCATACAATTGACTTCAAATCACATGGCATGACGAAACCCTGGAACGGCCATTGGACCTTCAGCGAATTTGAATGGAATATTGTAAAAGGAGGCAGGCCTTTTTTAATTAACAGGCAGCCTTTTTCGCATTATATTGATTTACACCATAAACATGGCTTTAAAATATTGAGCATGTCGCTCGACAAAATGCAAAATAGTTTATCAAGAAAACAGCTTTCTTCAAAATTTAGATATCTAAACGAGGAAGATCTTACAACCAGTGGTATGCATATCTTATCCCAAAAAGTATGAATTTCTTGCACTGATACGACGGAATAAAATTCATGGAATGAGATTTTCATGGTTGCAGATTAAGCGTATTTGCCCAATACTCAGGACAAGAGAAGCTTACAATCAAACCGGGTGCCATAAAGATATTTTTAAAGTGTGAAGAAATGAAGTGTTGAAAAAGTGAAAAAAGACTTTTATGCCTTCTACCGTCATACGATCATATAAATACATACCGGAAAAACATGCACTGATTGTTACATTTATTTCTGGTATAAGCTACCAATATTCCAATGTCCCTGAAAATATCTTTAATGAGTTTAAGAAAGCTTTCTCGAAAGGGGCCTATTTTAATAGATATATAAAACCAAACCACCCATTCAAGAAACTAGGAGACTAGCTTCCAGCATAATAAAGATTTGTAAAACCTTCATTCATGCTCTGTCAAGGTATGACGATTTCCGGATAATAATTCCAATAGAAGTAACTACAAATTCATTAAGCTGCAGTTTTAAATGAACATCCTGTTTATGAGGGTAAATATCTACCTGGAAATCTTCGGGCAAGCCGCCAAGTGAATAATCTCTTTCTTCAACATGATGCCCTTTTTTTTCCAGCCCGCTCACCATCTTTTCAATGTCCTGCATTCTGAAAATAACCGTATTGGCATTATCTGTTGTAAGATCATTTGAGGAAATATTGAATTCTGTAGTGTGTACAGCCCATCCTCCGGGTTTTAAAACATGTAAATGATTTTCAAGAAAATCAATTCCTTTTTCTATTGAACCTAAGTGTTCAAATGAGCAGCTTGACCAGGTAAAATCAAAGCCGGTTAGTTCAGGCGGAATATCATTCATGTCAACCGCTTTGTATCGTACCTGCTTTCTTAGTACTTCATCTGTACAAAGCCCACGTGTATTCAATGATTCCAGCCCAACGCACAACTCGCCATTTTGCCAGCCTTTATCCTGGCCCAGTTCAGGTTCTATGTCTGTCGCTACTATATCGCAGCCATAATTCGCCAGTATAGATGGAATTGGCTCTGATCCAACCGCAAAGGCCAGTCCTTTTTTACCCGTCGCAATACAATCTCTTTCCCATAAAGCCTGCAGCTCATACACAAATTCCCATTGCTTGCGGTGAAACCTTGGCTTTTCATTCAGTTCCGTGCACCAGCGCTTATACCAATTCGCCTGCATGTCTTTTGCTTTGCATAATTCAGATTTTCTGCGTGGCGCTTGATTTACCAATGAAGTATTCCATCTTCTTTCCAGCTTATTCATAAGTCGTTGCAACTGGTTCATAATAAAGAATTATAAACAGTTATGTATTGTTTTGCCTTTTGCTCCCAGTCAAATTGTTTAGACCTGTTTATTATTTTTTGCTGGAGTCCGTTTGCATTATAGATTGACATGCCTTCAGCAAATACACTGGACATATGATCTGGGCCAAAATCGTTAAAGTAAAAAGCAACATTGCCACCGATCTCCGGGAGTGATGTCCTGTTCGATAAAAAAACAGGCTTGCCAAAAGCCATTGCTTCCACAACCGGCGCACCAAAACCTTCGGCCAGTGAAGGCTGTACAAATGCATGGCAGTTTTTCAAATACCATGCTTTCTCATTTTCTGAAACAGGCCCAAGAATATGCAGCTTTGCTTTTACCCCTCTCCTTTCAGCATCTTTATTTATCTCCTTCACATATTCATCATCATCCAGCTTTCCTGCAATAATGAGTTCCACGTCGTGTTGTTCGAGCATAGGCACCAGGGTATGTACATTTTTCTTCCTGTTTACATAGCCCATTGCAAACAAAAAAGGCCGCACAGGTTTATAAGAATTTGAATGCAATTGCGGCTCGCCAACTGAATGTGTGCCATTATGAATTACATAAACCGGTTTATTGCCCACATAACAATTGGCAAGTACATCCTGCCTGCAGAATTCGGAGATACATACAATTGCAGTACTGCGGTCGATCAATTTCTGTGTATGGGCAATGCTCTTTTTGATCTCACTCTGCGGTTTATGCTCATGAAGCGGATTAAGATCATGGATCGTAAGTAATACTTTAATTGATCTATTTGAATGAGGCAGTATGCGCCCTGACTGAAAGGGTGCATGCCATACTTTACAATCCCATAAAAAAGGCTTTATGAACCGGTGGAAGTTTTTTTCCACAATACAGTTATCGGCATTGCCAAAACTGTTCTTCTCTTTTTCAGGCACATAAAATTTAATTTGTTCTCCATTTTTTGTATTGAGATGTTTGTTTACATAACGTCCCAGGTTCAGGCAATAGTGATAAAGGCCTGAATTTGGAAACTTCATTAGATCACAATCTAAAATAATACGGGCCATATCTAAGGGTTAATTTTATTACGAAATTTTTTGTAAAAGGGTTAACCTTCGGTAAATACTTTCTTCAATTTCTATTAAACCATAATGACTTCCACGTTCCGCAATCCGTCCATCCTGTAGTACAATAATTTCATCGGCTCCTTTAATAGTGCTGAGGCGATGTGCAATAACAAGGGTTGTTCTGCCTGCCATTAAATTATTGAGCGCATCCTGCACCTGCTTTTCAGATTCTGTATCTAATGCAGAAGTGGCTTCGTCCAGTATGAGGATCGATGGATTTTTAAAAACTGCCCTGGCAATGCTTAATCTTTGTCTCTGTCCACCGGATAAACGGATGCCACGGTCACCAATAATTGTTTGATACCCATTTTCTGTATTCATTATAAATTCATGGGCATTGGCAACACGGGCTGCATGAATCACATCTTCTTCTTTTGCTTCTGGTTTACCCAAAGCAATGTTGTTAAAGACGGTATCATTAAAGAGAATGATTTCCTGTGTTACGAAGCTCATGTGGCTTCGGAGAGACTCCATGGTAAAAGCCCTTATATCGGTACTGTCTATTAATACCTGTCCTTTTCCGGGATCATAAAAACGGGGAATAAGATCGGCAATAGTTGATTTACCAACACCCGAAGGACCCACCAGCGCTACAGTTTTTCCTTTTGGTATTGTAAAGCTTACATTCTTCAGCACGGGCTGCTCTCTGTATGCAAATGATACATTCCTGAATTCCACAGCACGCTCAAATGAATGACAGGGTATAGCATCCGGCCTGTCTTCAACCTCTATTTTCTTATCAAGCAATTCAATGATCCTCGCACCTGCAGCTTCACCACGATGGATATTTGACATAGCAACTACCATTGCTTTAGCGGGTCGTATGATCTGCGAAAAAATGGCTATAAAAGCAATAAAAGCACTTGCCTGCAAGCCAGTCCCGGTTTGTTGGTTCTTTAGTACAAGCATGCCACCAAAAATTAAAATGCATGCTACCACAAATACACTTGCCGCTTCGGAAAATGCAGGGGCCATTTCTCTCCTGGCAAATCCCTGCAGGCTTGCCTTGCGGTAAAAATCGTTTTCCCTGCTAAACCGGTTTATTATAAATCGGGTGGCATTAAAAGAACGAATGATACGCATACCCATCAGGGTTTCATCGATGATAGTAAGCAAGCGCCCAATAGATGCCTGTGCATCTGCTGCTTCCTGCCGCAACCTTTTTTGCACGGTTGCAATAGCTATAGCTGAAATAGGAATTATGATCAGTGTAAAGAGTGTGAGTTTTACCGAAATAGCAAGCATTGCTATAAAGTAGCCTATGAACACATAGGGTTCTTTAAAAAGCACTTCAATGGAATTAGCAGCTACCCCTTCAATTTCAAATACATCCGAATTCATTCTTGATAGCAGGTCACCTTTGTGTTCGGTGGTAAAGTAACCCATGTGGATGTGATTAATCTTACTGAATAATGCTTCTCTCAATCTTTTTACCAGTAAGGTCCGGGTTTTTATAAGGCACCTTTGTGCGAGAAACCGGAAAATATTAGCAATAACAACAGACGTTACTATCAGGCCAGCAAGAACGTACAGCACATACTTTGGATTTATAGATTTTAAACGGTACACCTCGTAATAAAAAAAATCCTGGAATGTACGTGCAGAGAAAGAGAAAACAGGCGGATGAGAATAACGTTGAATCTCTTCCGCAGTATTACTGTTAAAAAGGAAATTCAACAAGGGAATGATAAGTGCAAACTGGAAGATGCTAAAGAAAACAGCAATAAGGGTGAAAATAAAAAAAGGCAGTATGAATCGCCAGCCAGGGCTTGCATAAAACATTAACCGGCGGTAAACTTTCATAATTCATATTTAAAGTTGTAAAAATTATTATCCTAATACACATCTGTAAACATCGAGATATTGCATGGCTGCCTTTTTCCAGCAGAAGTCTTCACTTCTTTTTCTGATCGCATCTTTCATGCCATTTTTATTATACTCCTGCATTCCATTCTCAAAAACATCCTGCATATGATCAGCATTAAAATCACCAAAATAAAATGCAGCGTCTTTCGCTATCTCGGGTAAGGCTGTTTTTGCTGATAAGAAGACCGGCTTACCTATTGACATAGCTTCTGTTACCGGCAATCCAAAACCCTCAGCGAGTGAAGGCAAAGCAAAGGCGTAGCAATTTTTATAATACCATGATTTCTCTCCTTCCGTTATCGGTCCTAATAATCTTACTTTATCCTGCAGCCCTAAATTGTTTACCTGGTTTTTTATAAAATGAATATAATCCTGGTCGTCCGGCCGGCCGGCGATCAAAAGTTCGAGATCATGATTTTTTTGTATCAACGGCAAAAGCGTATGAAAATTTTTCTTCCTGCTTATGACTCCAATAGAAAACAGGAATTTTCGTCGGGGCTTATATGAGTTACCTGGCAAAACAGGTGGTTCAAGCAAATTGGTACCGTTATGAATAACGTATACAGACTTGCCGGTTACATTGCAATAATTCAACACGTCAGCTTTTGAGAATTCAGATATACATACAACGGCGCTGCTCCTGTCTATATTATGCTGGAGATGTTTAAGGTATTTTCTCTTTTTATACCAAGGTTTATCTTCATACAAAAAATTGAGGTCATGTATTGTCAATACAACCTTTACTTTTTTATTCCGGGCCGGGAGGTATTGACTGTTCTGATAAGTTGAGTGCCAGATATCATAACTATTCAAAGTGGGCAGCCAAAACTTTTGTAACGAATTTTGGAGAATGTAACCACTTTCCTTTCCGAAAATGCCCTGCAAACCAGGAGGAACAAAAAAACTCAATTCCTGTAAATCAGGATCAGCCAAATCCTGTAACTGCATTCCTAGCTGAAAACAATAAGAAAAAAGACCTGTGTGGGTATACTTCATTCTCTCGCAATCAAATATTATCCTGCTCTTCATGCTTTCAAGGGTTTATGTTTAGCTAAATCAATCATAGGGTTGAAAAAACCGCCGTTAATTAAATTGAACGACGGCTTTAAAAACAAACTAAACTAGGCAAATTCTTCCTGCCCCTTTTCCTGAAGCCATGAATAATTAGTTTCATCTTGTGCTTCAATATTAATAAAACCTTCTGCTATATCTGTCAATTGCAGATCAGTGTCTTCCTCTTCCATTAAGGTTGTATCAAGAATATCGGAAATTTCATCAAGCTCCATCGTAATAGCAAGCTGAACCAGTCCGCCATAAGTAGCTATTTCATAATGTTCCACTTTTTGTGCAGCAATTATTATGGCAGCATCTCTTGTCATACTTCCTTCTTTTGTTTCCTTTATAATTGTTTCGGCCTCTTTTGTAAGCCCCTCAATAGCTTCGCACTTTTTGCCTTCTGGCTTTTTGCCCAGCAGTTTAAAAACTTTCTCCAGGCGTTTTACGTGCTTTTGTGTTTGATGTAAATGGTCACTTAAAGCTTCTTTTAATTCCTCTGTCGTGGCGGCTTCTTCCAGCTTTGGAATAGCTTTTAGAAGTTGCTGTTCTGCATAATATATATCCTTTAGCTGATCGTTGAAGAATTTTTCCAGCAACGATTCACCTGCCGGTTTTTTTTCACTATTCTTTTCTTCCTCAGAGGTTTGATTTCCTGTTAATGATCTTACATTTTTCAAATCACTTGCTGATGATGGCCATTCGTCACCCTTTGCTTCGTTCGAAGACTTAGTATCCGTCATCGGTCCCTGTTTGGCTTTATTTGCCTCTTCAGATATTGGTGTATTGGAATCTGTTTCTGACTGTTTCATATAAAAAAATTGAAATAATATTGAAATATTGCCGGATACCCGATTAAACTGAGTACCCGGCAATTGTGTTGTTATCTGCTACGAGATGAACTGTTGCTGGGTTTACTGCGTCCATTAGAAGAAGAACGTGAGCTACTCCTGCCATTAGAGCCGGAGCTGCGTCCATTTCCACTGCCTCCCCTGCTGCTTGAGCTACCACTTTTTGAGGAAGTCCCGCGATTGCTCCTTGTGCTGCGACCGGAGGAGCTACTGCGATTTGTGGATGAACTGCTGCGGCCACGGGTTGATGAACTGCTGCCAGCACGATTGGAGGAACTGCTTCCACTACGGCCAGAAGAGCTACTACGCCCTTCACTGCCCGTTCTTGAGCTACTGCGACCAGAGCTGCTGCGTCCATCCCGATCGCCCTGGTGAGAAGCACGGCCTCCTTTGCTGGCTATTCTCCTTTGCTCATCCGGATCCATTGCTGCAAAACCGCGTCTGCTACTGGAACTGCTTCTTGAGGAAGAGCTTCCGCGATTTCCGCCACGATCAGAGCTTCTGCGACTATCGGTGCCACCCCGGTCTCTGCCGCCTTGCCCACGGTCACCCTGGTGCGATGCACGGCCTCCCCGACTGGCTATTCTGCGTTGCTGGTCTGGATCCATAGATGCAAACCCACGGCCGCCACTCCTGCCTCCAAAACCACTTCTTCCACTTCTGGAAGTTCTGCCCTGGAACTGGCCTTCATCTTCTTCATCTTCCTCATCGTAATCCTCATCATAATCTTCGTCCTCATCCTCGTCATATTGTCCCCTTACATCATAATCGTCTTCTTCATCTTCATAATCTTCATCGTAATCCTCGTCGTAATCCTCACCCTCATCATAATCTGCAGAAGACCCATAGCGGGAACTACGGCGATCATCTTCATCCTGGTCATAATCATCGTCGTAGTCTTCATAATCTTCTTCGAAATCATCATAACCGGTGTCATAGCTTCTGCTATAATCATCATCTCTCCTCTGCCTTGACCCATAATCCCGGGCAGGCGCAGAACTCCGTCTGCTCTGACTTGTCGTTTTCATACAAAGCAATTTTTAAAATGAATAAAAAAATGTAAAAATCAGGCGACTGCCTGTTGGGCTAATAATAAAAAAAATAATGCCAAAAAAAAGGATGGGAAAAACAGAAAAAGAAAATATAATAGCATGTGTTTTTTATAAATAAAATGACTCTAATTTATTTTTTGTGGAACCACTTACACACTTGCAGTTTCGGATCAGCGTGGTTTATTATCTAGCGAATCCAGGTTCAATAGTTTAGACTTTTTGCTATAATCAAAAACTGCCTGCTGCACTTCAGGATCAAGAGTTTCTACGTGTTCGCCAATGAAGCTACTGTCCTTTTTCAATTCCTCATTATAGCCCAAAAATTTTGGTGCATTTTCCTGTATCATCAATCGCAAAAATCTCCATTCAGCATTATTGTTATCTTCGTTGATAGCAGCTTCAAGCTTTTTATGTCCTTCTTTAAAATTGGATAATTTATTTAAGGGATTTCCACCCAAACCAGCTTTTTTCATAAGCAAGGCTCCTTCAAAAGCCTCTTTCCCCGAAAAGGAAACTTTGTCTAAAATTTCTAATTGTGCTTTTATCTTTTTATTGTCTGTACCTGCCATAGCTGAATAAAAGGCGTTTTTATCAAATGCTGTATCTGTCGTTTGAGCCTTTATTGGACCGGCTCCCAGAAGAAAAAAGAATAGAATTGATATTTTAAAGAAGTAAAGTTGAGCTTTCATAAAGGGGTGTTTTTATTCCTTTTATAAAAAATAATGCCTCTTAGTCTTCCATGCGATAACAAATAAATGCACCTTTTAAAAAAGTGAATTGCAAATCAGATTTTATAAAAAAAAGGAGATGGCCGCACTAGGTATAATGGGATAAATGCTCTTACAGTCCTGCTGTAAAAAACTTACGTGGTCTTTAAATTTTAAGTATCGACCCTGAAATTTCGTTAATTCCCTGTGTTATAAAAAGATGAATTTCAATGAAATTTAACCACTTCCTTTAACCCGTATAAACGATACAAATGAGTTACATAAAATGGCATAGTTTTTGAAATCACGAAAATTGAAAACCCGCGCCGGTCCAGTATTCAAATACATAGTTCCCCTCACTTTTAAGGTTCAATAAAATTGCCTGGCAATCATTTGCAAATAAGATGCTATAGCTGGTGCAATGGGTTTGCCTTAATTACAATTACACCCTATTTAACTAAATTAAAAAATTGATCAAAAGCCATATGCCTATTCGAGAATATATACCCAGAAAAAGTGTGAATTTTTTGTTGTTCGCTATTCTTGCTTTCGTTTTTGCTGTTGGAAATGTTATACCCGGAAGTGAAAATGTAGCATGGATAATATTTTATATATGCTTAATAGCTTTTTGTCTTCGTGTTTTCCGCAGGTACCGGAGGAGAGTAAAAGGTCATAACAATCATTATAACATTTATTAATAAATAAACCTATGAAAATGAAAAAAGTAATGTCAGTAACCCTGCTATTAGCGGGTGCTATTATGTGCAACCGGGCAAATGCCCAGTATACAACCATGAACCCCGGCAGCACCGGGTCACAGGATACATCTGTAAACCGGAGTAGAAGTAATCAGGACAGCAGTATGAACAGTAACCGGGACTGGGACAAAACCAGGCAGGACACAAGCGCAAACAAAAACTGGAATAACAACAGGCAGGACAGCCTGAACAAAAACCAGGGCTGGAACAATAAAAGTCAAACGATGCCCGGTACCCAATATGATAAAATGCGTCCAGGGGAAAAGATGAATAAGCCCGGAACGTCACCGGATAAAAATAGCATAAATGGCATGAATGGCATAAATGGCAGTAACCCAGCCGACCTATCGGGATGGCCGCAAAACTCTAAAAAGGCTGCCCAGGCAATGATAGAAAAATACGGACCTCCCGATGCAGCAACAGCAGATGCACTCTTCTGGAAAGATAAAGGCCAATGGAAAAAAATTGTAGTTACAAAAGAAGAAACACCACATAATTTCCCGATGGCTCATAGCGACATGCTGGAACAATGCATTAGCTATAAAGTACCTCCTGCAAAATATGATGAACTGGCAAAATTTGACGGAAGTGTAAACGCCGACAGAACACGTGGCACGCTTAGCGCCCGCTGCGATAAGGAAGAAAACAATATACTGGCGCTTAATCTTGCTCATGATATTATTACAGGAAAGAAAACAGTAGAACAGGCAAGAGCGGCACTTGCAAGTAATGTAAAAGAAAAAATGAACGGTGGTAATCCTGTGGTTATGCAAAAGTTGCAATTTAGCCCACAGGCGAATGCCGGAGACGATGATAATACTGCAGGAATTGCAAAAGATGGAAAAAAGAAGATTGAATAATATCCGACCGTAAGCCCTGAAATAAAGGACCATGGCTGTAAAAGGCCATGGTCCTAATTTAAACCAGATGTAAACTTTTTTAAATAATTCGTATTTAAATTATATTTTATGTTAACGAAAATTTTTTCAGCATGTTTCCTGGTGTCTGTTTTTTTATCGGCATGCAATGGCGGAGAAAATACAAATAACAAACAAATAGAACAGGCGAATGATCAAAAATTTGATTCTACAGATATAAAGAAGGATGTTGATTTTACAATGTCAGCCGCAGCCGGCGGTATGATGGAAGTTGAATTGGGTGGAATAGCTAAAACAAATGCAGGATCGGCAAGCGTAAAAGCATTTGGAGAGCAAATGGTGAACGACCATTCAAAAGCAAATGCTGAATTGAAAGCCATTGCAGATTCGAAGAATATTTCTCTTCCATCTGTTCCGGATAATGCAATGCAGCACGATATTGATGACCTAAAACAGAAGCATGGAAAAGATTTTGATAAAGCATATATCGACCTGATGGTAAGTGATCATAAAAAGGATATTAAAGAATTCCAGGAGCAGGCAGATAAGGGTAACGATCCAAAAATAAAAACATGGGCTGCTGAAAAAATTGCCACATTGCAACATCACTTAAAAATGGCGGAGGGGATCCAGAACGAATTAGCAAAAGCAAATTAAAGGGAGTTCCTCCTGCATACGCCTGGTCAATTTTCTATTATGAAATGGCTCTCTTTTAGGCTGGGATCAATAATGGGTTTGTTATTGTCTGGTCTCTTCGCTTTTAATAGCAATCAAAAAAATTATAAGGCTGGAGATACACAGGATTTAACAACGCCGTTTAATGAATGGAAACCGATTCCTCTGCCCGATTCCTTCTCATTTGCGGGCGAACGGGTAGCATTGGAAAGGCAGGATGTAAGAGAACAATTCGACAGGGAGCTATTAATGATCAGCAGTTTGCCAAATAATTTGCTCTATATATTCAAACTATCAGGCCGGCTTTTTCCATTAATAGAAGAGCGGCTGCGTGCCAACGGAGTACCTGACGATTTTAAGTATGTATGTGTGGCAGAAAGCAACTTGCAAAATCTCACTTCACGGTCAGGTGCTGTAGGTTACTGGCCGTTTATGCCGGGCACTGCACCCCTTTATAAACTTGAAGTAAACGGTGAAGTGGATGAGCGCTATGACATTATTAAATCCACCGATGCAGCCTGCCGCTATTTCCGGGAAGCTTATGCAAAAGCAGGTTCCTGGACCGCCGCTGCAGCAGCCTACAATTGCGGCATAGGCAGATACAATAATTCTTCATTTGTTCAAAATACAAATCAATATTACGATCTTATGCTTCCGGACGAAACCAACCGCTATGTTTTCCGGGTGTTGGTTTTTAAATACCTGATGCAGCAGGCCGATAAACTGGGATTTATTGTAAAAGAGGATGAAAAATATTTACCGCTCTCAAGAAAAATACTGGTAACAAGCACTATACCCGATCTACCAGCCTTTGCAAGAAAACATGGGATCAATTACCGTGCCTTAAGGTTGTATAATCCGTGGCTGCGTGCTAGCCGCCTTACGGTAAAAACCAATAAATCTTATGAATTGTTTTTGCCATAAATAGTTTGTGAAAATAAATGGCAAACAATATTCAACAGAAGTGTCTATCCAGCATCTATTAAAAAATTCAAGAAAAATTCTCTCTTCGTATTGTTACCATTCTTTATTTTTGAAACCAACAACTCTCTGCTTAGTTTTTCTTGCAGGGTGGAGACTTACATCTGCTGGCCGCCTTTCTCTTTACACCCTTACCTACCCTATTTTTTCCCCTTTCCCCGGCTGTTAAAGCACTTGAAACGCGTATTTTTTTTAATAATTATCTTATGCAAAACTCTTACCAATCAAAGGTGTTGAAGGAACCAGTGGAATCAAAAAAACGCATACTGCTTATTGATGACGATGAAGATGAATTTGAAATTTTTTCTATGGCACTGCAGGAACTCGAAACGGCGTTTGACTTCGTGTTTGCAAGAAGCGCAGATTTAGGATTAAAAATGCTTAGCAATATAATTCCAGACTACATTTTCCTTGACCTAAATATGCCGAAGTTAAATGGGCTACGATGCCTGGAGAAAATAAAGGAATTAAAAGAAATACAGTCAACCCCGGTTTTTTTATACTCCACTGACATTACCCAGGAAGTAAAACAAAAAGCCCTGGACCTCGGCGCCACCGGCTGTATAAAAAAACCGCTTACGATCGGGAAGTTGTCTGCAATTTTACGACCACTATTGGCGCTATAAAAACTGGGAAACCAATTTCTTTTTTTTCGCAAGGACGGGAAGCAGTAGGGTCATGAAAAAGTAAAGCCTGAGATTCCTTGTATAAAAATGATCGCTTATCTTGTTCCTGATCTAAAATAAAAAAGTTGCCCCAACAGGGACAACTTTTTAACCCAACATCACCACAACTAAGAAATTTGAATCAGTCTTGGCGGCTTCTGTTTTACTTCTTCTTTTTTAGGGATCACAAGATGCAGTAAACCATTTTCATATTTGGCTTCAATTTTATCTATATCTACTACACCTTTATGCAGATCAAACGTTCTTTGAAACGATTGATAGCTGAATTCCCTGCGGGAGTATTTTTCGTTGTTCGATCCGTCCTGCTGCTGGGTTGCTCTTTCAGAACTTATGGTTAACAGACTTCCATCGAGTTCAACCTTGAAATCTTTTTTAGTCATTCCCGGAGCAGCCACCTCAACCTCATAACTTTCGGGAGTCTCTTTAATATTAACTGCCGGGATTGTTGTATTCGTATCTGAAAAATTTGAGTTGTTCCAGTTGAACATATCCCGGTTAAAGAAATCATCAAAAAGCGTTGGCAATGGATTTAGCAAGCCTCCATTTCTTTTTACAAGTGTCATAAGCACCTCCTTTTTATGGTTAAAAATGTTTTTAAAAGAGAAAATCAACTCTTATGCCAATCAAATTTCTAAGCAGAATCATATGAAATTTTGTCTTTTTAAGACAAAAAAATTGTCAGTTTAAAATTGATGTGTGCCTGTCATTTTTACCGTGAAACTAAAACACTTTTTTTGCAACAATTTCTGCCCATTATTATTCTGGACTGACGTTAAAAAAATTTCGGCCACAAGCATTAAGTTTGAGTTTTTCGTAACGGGAAAAAGAGATTTTGGCACGACACTTGTACTATTTTTTTTGTCGATATTTCAATAGTCTTGATTTATGTGACACTGAGGGCTTCGGTTGATCTGAAGCCCTCTTTCATTGCCTCTTACTTTATAATTATAGAGTACATGTCTCAATTTTTTTCGTTGTTATCATCAGTAGCAGGCACACAATGCTGTAGGTCAATTTGCAATACCTGCCCACCACCGTTTGCTTCCGGACCAAATCCATTAACTGATACATAAAGTTTATGATCAGGTCCAAAAGTTAGACCTGTAGGCAGAGAAAGATTCGAAACAAGCGTTTCTCTTTCGCCGGAATTACCGATACGGATAATATCACCTGTATTTGGCGTTGGACCCTGGCCTGCAGCGGTTGAATTTTCCAAAACATATAGCCTGCCAAATTCATCAGTAGTTAAACCAAGTATAGTGGTAAACCCAGTAAGCATAACTGACACATCGCCCGAAGGAGTTATTTCATAAAGGTTTGAGCTACCCGGAGTAACCGGAAAGGGGCTAAGATTACCTACTATAAAATTGCCACCATGATAGGTGGAGACTGTAGGAACAATATGCCCCTGTGTTGCAGAGATATCAGCAACCCTGTCAACCGCCCCATTCTTGCTGACTTTAATAAAGTCACCATGATTGGGTTCAAGAACATAAAGATCATTATGAACATTAATCATACTATAAAAAGTACCGTCTGGTTCAAAATCCTCTTCTTCAGGATTTTGAACCGGGTGTGCCATCAACCAGTCACTTAAATTGGCAAGCAATGATGAAGATCCATCGTTGTTTATTTTATAAACACCGTTAGGCTTAGAGGATACTCCATGAGAACAGCCGCCCCCTCCAACTAAAGCATACATATCATGTCCAATAAATTCTACATCTGCCACGCCCTCTTTATCACCTCCGATTATTTCATTAGCGCCACTCGAAGGAAGTTGATCTGTAACAGTAGTACGAGATCCCCAATGATCGATCTTTGAAATGCGCCCACCCGTGGCACTTCCCTTGTAAGGCCCTACAGGAAACACTACCTGCTCACATATACCAATTGTTGAATCAGTTCCACCTAATCCTGCTTCTGCAACATACAGGTTTCCATCCGGCCCAAACCTAAGGCCCCTGGGGCTATTTAATCCTGTTGCAAAAACTTTCACAGTTGGAACGCCACCCTCTTTGCAATCACAGGGAAAGTGATCTCTTTTACATGCACTAAATAACAGGACAGGCATTATAATTGCCCACGACCGGTTTAAAATTTTTTTATCCATAACCAACTTTTATTTGTTGAAAAATTAATTGGTGGTCTTAGCGGTATGCGGTGAATGAATTTGTGGAAGGACTATCACGGCAACGCAGTGTAATGCTATTGCAAAAATTTTTTACCTGCGTTGCGCCTGCAGCAAAAAACGTAGCATGTCTTTGCAATGAAACGGCATTCAAGTTTTTAGAAGACGGTGCAACCCGTTTCCTGCAGTAAGAACTTCTCGAACAAAAATCAGCGGGAACTGATTGAAAAGCTCTGAAAGAATTTTCCAGTTTTAATAATAATGACCACCGCACAAAACCTTCGCTTTAATTATTAATACTGTTGCCTGGATATGAATTTGTAGAATTGGAGACCTGGATAAATTTTAACCTCTCTCCTTTAATTTTTTCATAGGGTTAATTATTAAAAAATGAATCCGCTTCCTTAGCCGGATAGCGCAGAAAGTTATTAATTGCTGCTTATCACGTTCAGACAGCCTTTTATTTCAAAATCCTTTTTTAGTATTTGGGTCAACAGGCTTACTGTAAAAGGTCTTTTCAGGTATTCACTTGCCTGCAGGTATGCAACAGTTTTACTAGTTTCCGCATCCACTTTGTTAGAAAATAGATAAATGGGTGTGTTATAAAGAATTTTCAGCTGCTTAATTCTTAAAAGACTATTGCAAGAGTAAGCGTTTGCCATATTTATATTGATAAAAATGAAATCAGGGATTATCCTATCCAACACCTTTACAATCATTTCAGCATTACGTACAAGAATGCAATCAAAGCCTCTTGCAATTTCCTTTTGCGCCATTGTACTTGAAAATATTTCCAGCTTTTCATTGCCGCTATCTATAAGAACTATGTGTTTTTTCATCCAGACTTTATTAATTATAAGTATAAAATAGAATAAGGAGCTAATACTCATACCCCGTAGAATTCAACTGTTTCCCCCATGGCGCTGTAGAGCGGTTCCAGGTCCAATGCTGTTTTCCGTCGGAAGAAATAAGCCTATTTAAAATATGCATAAGTACATTTACTGTCGATGGTTTTCTTATACAGGAAGCCGCACCCATGGCAATTGCTTTTTCTTTGATCGCATCGCTAAAAGATGTAGAATACAATAAGACAGGTACGCTACGCAAATGTTTTAACTCCTTTATCCTTGCAAGACAAGCCAGCCCGTTCATTGTGGGCAAATGCATGTTGAGAAAAATAAAATCAGGAGTGAGAAAGTTAAGTGTTTTAAAAGCCAGTTCTGCATTCCGGGCAAAAATGCAATTTGCATCGCTCCTCAGCTTATGCAATGCTTCCAGAAAAACCCGCTGTTCATTTTGATCATCATCTATCAAAAGAATCTTTTTTTCCATTTGTCAATAATTTTTAAGAACATAAAGAGATAGAAAAGAGCTGTTCCCCGCGAAACAACTCTTTTTCGTAAACCACCAAAAACATTCAATCTGTGATCTGTGTTATTTTCAGATACAGTGCATAATTTCTTAAAAGAGGGGAAATTTTGTATTGACAAAATCCGGGATTGTAGAAGATTTCCGCAGATTGTAGAACGAAAATATAAACAATTTTTTTTGTAGAAAAATTTTCGAAAAGATTTTTTTAAGAAAATCCGGAAGTCAAAAATCGTTGGATACCTTTTTAAAAAGAACTGGATAAGTATCAACTATTTGAAATAAGGGTTCCGGAGGATTCGAGTTAAAAAAGTTTGGGAAAGTATTACAACAAACGATCTATTTGCCATTAGTAAAGAGGATTCTTATGACACAGACTGTGATTCCATCACTACTTATTTTGGATAATTGCAAACAATCAATATAGAAAAATACACTATTACGATCCGAATTTATTGAAGACATCTGTCATACTAACTTGGAAAGAGAGCGAATTATCAATTGTATTAAAGTATTCCGACAATTTATAAAGACGTATAAATAACACTGCAGCCATGACGAGGATTCGCAGGACGGCATACTACGCAACAAAGAAAGTTATCTTTTATTTTTTTTGAGTTCAAAATAACTAAGCCTTCCATTGAAATGGAAGGCCTTATTATCCTTTCTAAATAAAAACCTCTACCCAACTAAAAAACTCAGCAAAAAAAGTATGCCAGATCAAACAAAACAGACTAAAACAAAAGGTATCTATTTTTAGGATATTTTTCATCACCTATTTCATCAACTTATGATAAAGTCACTGTAGCCCATATATATATATATATCCTTTCACTTATTGTCCCGCTAACGGTTATTCCAATTTTAGTTTATCCATTAGTTCATCAACTATTGCAGATTGGGATTTTATCAATTTATCCCTGCTTGTTTTATGGTCGACCCATGCCGCCTTATCAATCTCCGGAAACTCTTTTTGAATACCCGATCCCGGTGGCCATTCCATCGAAAAATAGTTACTTCTAATACTGCTTACATCAATATTCTTTTCAAGTGCAAAGGGAAAAACTATCTTGCCCGAGTTTTGTTTTATGGGCGATAATGAAATAAAATCTCCGGAAATTGTCTGCCCAATTTCTTCTTCAAATTCTCTTCTGGCCGCCTGAAGAGGGTCTTCGCCTTCTGCAAATTCTCCTTTTGGGATCGACCAGGCGTTCAGGTCTTTCTTTGCCCAAAATGGACCACCCGGATGTACAATTAAAACTTCAAAAATTTTATCTGTAAACCGGTAAAGAAGAATTCCGGCACTTTGTTTTGACTTCGTTTTCATTTGTTCCGATTAGTAAATATATCAAGCCATCAGAGGTAGTTTTCTTAAACAAAGGAGAGTTTTTTGGCACGACGCTTGTAGTTTTTTATTGTCGGTATTTTTCGATAGCCTTTATTTATGTTTTACTGAGGGCTTCTGTTCAGAAAGCCCTCTTTCTTTGTAAAGGTTTGGCAGCTTGCTGGTTTTTACAACAGCTTTCTATATTTTATAACAACGTGAATGACACTGATTGCCCCGCCGTAGGCAATCTGGCATGAATAGTGGATAGGAATCATCAGTAAAAGTTTTATTGTTTAATTTCTATAGCAGCAGAATCAAAGCTGGCTTAATTTTCCAAAACCTTAGATTCAAAAATAATAAGCTCCCGGGAGAACCCAGGAGCGTATTCCTAAATAAGTGGCTTCTGCTGTTTTGCCATATATGCAGAAATTCAAACCAACTCATTATTTTATTGTCTATAAACTTTTATGCCAAGCCAACAGGATCGAACGTAAAAACCCTGTAGTAGAAACTACAGGGAGTAAACCAATAAGAAGGCTCTTTCAATTGAGCCGGGTTTAGGGAAAATAAAGGTGCCTGCACTTTAGTCTTTTTAATGACCAATTCCTCTTAATTCCTGTTTCTTATTAAAGACGTCTATAGGGTCCTGGTTAATAATTTTATCAATTGCCAATACCCAACCTGCCAGGAAGTAAACGCCAAATGCGATGGATAGCCAAAGAGGTGCATTCCAGTAATCCAGTGCCAATGCGCAGGTAACTGTTTGCCAAATTGGTAAACGGGGCGAGAGGTTGGCATCGCTTATGACTTTTCTTGATCTCATGCGTATGTTTTTTAGTGTTACAAAAAAAGAAGAGCTATCGTTACTGATAACTCTCTTTGTTTTTAGGGCTAATTATGTTTACCTGTTATTTTAAAATGACATATCTCCAACTTATCCGGTTACGGTTAGACTTAATTATGATAGCTAACAATTATTGCCAGCCAAAAGCTGTAAACTATTTTAAAAAAGAGGGGATGTAGTGGCAACTGCGGATTGTAGAATTTTTCCGGCAGAAGTGTAACAAAAATATAAACAAAAAAATATGCCACAAAAGATTTTGGCCTTTATTCCTCGGGTGGCGGCACTCCCCGGAACGCATCTTTGTCCGTTGGTGTTTTCATTGTTACCCTTTTTCCTTCTTTCGCTGATTGATAAATGGCTTCCATTATCTTATGATCCTGCATGCCTTCTTCTCCAGGTGTAAAAGGTTTCCTGTCGTACATAACGCATTGTGCCATATGATCCATTTCTAAAGCAAATTGATCCCGTTGTTCTATAGAAAGATTTTGTTTCCATTCTTTTCCATCTTTTACCTCGGCAAGTTCCAGTTTCAATCCTTTATACGGAAAGGCAGGGTCCATTCCAAACCATGCTCCATTATCTGCCAGGCAGCGATATCTCCTCGATTCGTGTGCGCCGTAACAACAAGCCGCATTTACCAAAGTACCTCCAGGAAAATGCATCTGGAATAATGCCGATTCTTCGACCTCTGTAAAGCGATTATCTCCAACTGTGCTGTGCGTATTTCCCATCACCCAATCCGGCTCTTCACCAAGTAAAAAACGGGCTGTATTAATGCAGTAAATTCCAATGTCGGGAAGAGAGCCACCACCTGCAAGTGCTTTTTTTAATCGCCATTGCGATGGATCACCGATATTTTGTCCATTGTACATTTCTATGATCCGCACTTTGCCGTATTTATTATGCCTTGTCCATTGCATTGCCATCCTGTTTTGCGGTTCATACTGAATGCGGTATGCGATCATCAGCTTTCGGTTGGCATCACGACAGGCGTCTATCATTCGTTGTGCTGCCTGCGACGAATCGGCCATAGGTTTTTCACAAAGCACATGCTTTCCGGCCTTTGCTGCCCTTATCGTAAATTCTTCGTGCATACTGTTCGGTAGTACCACGTATACAATATCAATCTCCTTATTATTTTTTATGTTGTCATAGTTCTGGTAATTGTATATGCTGTTTTTATCAATACCGTATTGGCTGGCAACCAATGCTGCCTTTGCAGGATCTCCACTTACTAATGCGACAGGCTTTGCATATTTACAATTGCCAAAAGCAGGCATTAACTGATGCAGTGTCAGATTACCCAATCCCACCAATGCAAATCCCAATTTTTTTTCTGGACCAAGAGGTGCTGGCGGTGGATTTTCTTTTTTTTCAGAAGGCTGGTTAAGGGGCGGAAGATTAATACGGGTAGTATCTGAAGCCGGGGTTTGTGCCGCGGCATCCATTGAAATCCCCGAAAAGATAGAGGCCCCAATAACACCGGCGCCCGTGGTCATAATGAAATGCCTTCGGTCGCAACTGAGGGTTGGATCCGAAATTGTTTTCAGAAGCTTTTTCATAAATGTTTTTGATGAAATATGAAAAAAACTGAGCCAGAAATGGAATCGAATTTGCCAAGGCTAAATACCTGGGCAAGGGACATTAATCTTCTTTTGAGGCCAGCCTTCTGCCTGTGTTTTATGTTGCTTTTTTTCCACTCCCTTTCCGTTTTAGAACTAACAAAATTGTGATTATCGGGCACTAATATTTTATGCTATTTAAAAAGCCCAGGTCGACACCTGGGCTGCTTATCATCCTTCTCTCATTAAAATCATAAGGATTAATTGTAAAAAAACATGCCATGGAAAAAGCCGAAATTACTTTCTCATGCGCCAAATCCAAACTGCTATTTTCAAAAACTTCCCTTCGAGTTTATCTCGCATTACTTTTTGGAAACATCACTTTCTCTGGCTCTTTTAAAAGGGCTGCAACAGCTTTTAATAAAATGCGGTTACGTATGGCAGTAGCTTTTTTAGGAGGAACAAGATAGGTTACAATTACTTCAAGCCATGTGTTTGTATTGGTTCTAAAAGATACATATGGATATTCCCGGATTTCAAGCTCATCTATTGGCGTTTCTTTTACAAGCTCTTTAAGTTCTTCTACACGTTCAGCCATTTCCGGACCAAGCTCCGATTTTGCTGCTTCCCGCAATGTTGCTTCTACATAGGCAAGATCACTTTCGTATGCAATATGAAATGGAATCTCATTCCAGATGTATGGAAATTTACTCCATGAATAATTGTAAACGGCCGATTGTAATACAAGGCTGTTTGGAAACCTGATAAGTCTTCCACTGGGCATATCGTTGGTAAGATAGTCACCTGCAAATTCCCATAGTGTTGTATCGAGATAATTAATTTCTACCACATCGCCTGTAAACTCGTCAATCTGGATACGATCGCCTATATGATAGGGAGAACGAAAAATAATATAAAGCCAGCCGATAAAAGAGGATATAGGAGTTTGTAATGCAAAGCCTAATATCAGGGATATAAGCCCCAGGGAAACAGCCGCAGTATACCAGTTTTGAAATAAGGCAGAAACGAATATCACAACAATCAAAACAAAGCTCATGAGCCTCGTGAGTCTTGTCAAATTGTACTTGGCCGATTTTGCTCGGGATCTTTTTCCAATAGTTCGTTGTAGAAGCCTTGATGCTATTAGCACACAGAATGCAAAACAGGAAGCCAATACGACTTTCTGGACTGGTTTTTCGTAGTTGACCGGCAAATCGATAACTCCAAACTTAAGCAATAAAAAGAGTACAGTAAAACCGGCACCCAGCAAAACATATGTTCCTATCCATAGATGATGCTTATCCTGGGCATTTTTGAAGGATTTGGCTCCCGCCGCATTATCTTTTACATCCATACAGAATGAAATAAATTATAATGCCAGTTAGCTCTCCAGTATAAAATAAAATCGAGTTTTAATGGAAAGTGATTTTGAATTTCCGGAGACAAAAAATGCCTTCTTCTCAATTTGTATTGCTTATCATTGCCTGTTTCCATTTATACTCAAGAAACCTGTAACAGTTGATTTTCTGCCACATTTTTCCATGCCTTCAATAGTTAATTCTTTGGCTTACTTTTTTAACCTTCTTTCAAACACTTTAAATCGTTTAAACTATGAATAAGAAAGCACAATGTGTACTGGTAACAGGGGCTACTGCCGGAATAGGTTACGAACTTGCCAAATTGTTTGCCGAGAACGGTTATAATCTTGTAATAGTAGCCCGTGGAGAGGAAGCGCTTCATAACATAGCAGCGAATTTTTCAAAAAACTATGGTGTAAAGGTTACACCGCTTGCAAAAGATCTTTTTCACAGGAACTCTGCGTTCGAATTGTACAACCTGATAAAGGCAAGAGGAATCGAGGTTGACATTTTAGTGAATAATGCAGGTCAGGGCCAATATGGCGAGTTTGTGGATACCGATATAAACAGGGAAATAGACATCATACAGCTAAATATTATCAGCACGGTCATTCTTACAAAGTTTTTCCTGAAGGACATGGTAGAACGCAAATCTGGAAAAATATTAAACGTTGCATCAATTGCAGCTAAGCTCCCCGGACCTCTTCAGTCAGTTTATCATGCTACCAAGGCGTTTGTACATTCCTTTACAGAAGCTATCCGTAACGAAGTAAAAGGCAGTGGTGTAACCATAACTTCTCTTCTCCCGGGCGCTACAGATACCGACTTTTTTAATAAAGCTGACATGCTGGAGGCAAAAAATGTGCAGGAAGAAAAACTTGCTGACCCCGCCGATGTAGCTAAGGACGGGTATGATGCTCTTATGAAAGGCGAGGATATGGTTATCTCCGGAGTCAAAAATAAATTCCAGGTAGCCATCAGCAATGTAATTCCCGATGAAATGGTTGCTGAAAAAGTGCACCGGCAACAAGCACCTAAAGGCGAAAGCACTTTATAATTTCTAAATCATTTAATAAGCTTTTTATGAAAGCAGCAGTAATACATGGTGCAGGTAAAATAACCTGCGATACGGTGGATGATCCCCGGATAAAGGAACAAACTGATATTATTTTAAAAGTTACTGCAACGGCTATTTGCGGTTCAGATCTTCATATTTATTCTGGAGGGATTCCTCAACCAAGGCCAATGGTGCTGGGTCATGAGTTTATGGGTATCGTTGAAGAAACCGGCAGAGATATAAAAAATCTAAAAAGGGGTGATCGTGTTATAGTGCCTTTCCCTATTGCATGTGGTTCCTGCTTCTTTTGTACACACGACCTGCCTGGTCATTGTGAAAACAGCAATCCTGAGCATTATGGGCCCGAAGGCGGCTTGCTTACTGAAAAAGGAGGAGCATTGTTTGGTTATACCGATCTGTATGGCGGATATGATGGTGGCCAGGCACAATATGTACGGGTTCCTTATGCCGATTTTGGCCCGAGGCTTGTGCCAGATAACCTCTCGGATGAACAGGTTTTATTTCTGACAGATATATTTCCCACGGGATATACTGGCATTGACTGGGGCGAAGTAAAAGACGGAGAAACAGTTGCCATTTTTGGCGCAGGTCCGGTTGGTATTATGGCAGCAAAAAGTGCGTGGCTTCGCAATGCAGGAAAAGTGATAATGATTGACACTTTACAATACCGGCTTGATAAGGCAAAACAGACTGCCAATTGTGAAACTATCTTTTGGCAGGATGGAGCCAAAGATGTGATCGAACAAATACGTTCGATGACGGAAGGTCGCGGCGCAGATGTTTGTGTGGAAGCTGTTGGTTTTGAACCAGAGAGAAATATTCTTGAAAAAGCAAAAGCAGCTATCAATCTTGAAAAGGGTTCACCAAAAGTTTTAGAAGCTTGCATGAGTGCTGTACGCCGCGGCGGTATCGTTTCTGTACTAGGTGTATATCCTACCACTTATGATAATTTTCCTATTGGACAATTTTTTGATAAGGGCATTACGCTTAAAGGTGGCCAGGCACCTGCACAAAAGCATATTGACAAATTATTGGCTTATGTAAAAGATGGAAAAGTTAAGTTGGATGATATCATAACCCACCGCTTGTCGTTATCAGAAGTATCGCATGCGTATGACATTTTCAATAAGAAAGAAGATGGCTGTGTAAAAGTTATAATGGATCCCTGGAAATAGAATAAAAAACATCAGCCCGCCAGTCCTGGTTATTCAACATTCGCCATATAAAGAAGGCGCAGTACTAAGAAATACTGCGCCGATAGTTTTTCACTTATGGATAATATTATTTCTTTTAAGCCTCTTCGTCTTCTTCATTTGCTGCCTGGTAATTAATATCGCTTTCAGCGATAGAAGTTAGTGTTTGATCAGCTTCTTTTTCTTCTGCCAGGGTCTCTTCCAGCACTTCTGCTACATCATCCATACCGAGTGCTGTGGCGAGGGCGGCCAGCCCGCCATAAGTGGCAATCTCATAGTGTTCAACTTTCTGAGCTGCAATAATTAGTCCGACATCCCGGGTGGCTGTTCCTTCTTCGGTTTCTTCTATCACGGTATCAGCTTCCTTGCTTAATCCTTCCATCGCATCACATTTTTTGGCCACAGGCTTTTCACCGACCATTTCAAATACCTGTTCCAATTTTGTCACATGTGTTTGGGTCACTTCGAGATGCTCGTTAAAAGCGTTTTTCAACTCTTCGGATGTTGCTGCTTTTGCCAGCTTGGGAAGCGCTTTGGTAAGATGTTTTTCAGCCCAATAAATATCCTTTAAAGAATCTTTAAAAAACTCTTCTAACATAGGATCATTTTGCTGCTCCCTGCTTGGTTGCTTTTTTGTTTTCCCATTAGATTTTGCACGGGACTTTTTTGTTGCTGTTGTTGCCATAGTAATATGATTTTAAATTACGATTATTTAATAGTCACAGACTCTAAAACATCATGCCAAATTTGTGGGGCAGTAGTTCCTTTTTACTTGATGTTTAGAAAAGTTGGCATGGATATTTTCTACTATGTTTTATTACATGATTTTATGAAGAAATATTTTAAAAACAATGCATTGTCAATCGTATTCTTGTTTCTCTTCGTTGTTAGCCTATGTGCACAGATATTTTGTGGATTTAGGGTTTACAATGAAAATCGAATAGAAGATGGCGTTGGTAGTGTACCCCTCAAATCTTACCTGGGATCTGGTCATTTTATACAAGCTACATTCGAGAATTGGGAGAGTGAATTTTTGCAAATGGCTTTGTTTGTTTTCCTTACTATTTTTTTGAAACAAAAAGGATCTTCTGAATCAAAATCGTTTGATAATAAAGAAGAAGTTGACAGAGAGCCATCGGCAAAAAGAAAAAATGTACCATGGCCGGTTAAGAAAGGCGGATTCATTTTGCAACTGTATAAACATTCACTTACCATCTCCTTGGTCTTCCTATATGTTGCTTCAGCAGCTTTGCATCTTTACGGAAGTTTAAAAGATGAAAATGAGGAGTTGCTTCGCAAGAACTTGCCGTTAAAGAGTTTATCCGAATATATTTTGGACTCCCGTTTTTGGTTTGAATCTTTTCAGAACTGGCAAAGTGAATTTCTCTCCGTTTTTGCAATTGTTTTTTTATCAATCTATTTGAGACAAAAAGGCTCACCCCAATCCAAACCTGTAGATGCACCGAACGTCGAAACGGGGGAATAGATATATTAGGTACTATGTGCTGAGGCATAATCTTTTAATAAAGATTACAAATGCAAAGACTGCCTAACAGACTTATTAAGATGCTGCAGGAAAACGAGTTGACGCTGGCACTTGGGGAAAGCGTCACATGCGGGCTTGCTGCTCATCAGCTTAACACCGTAAAAGGTACTATGGATGTATTGAAAGGTAGTCTTGTATGCTACCATCCAGAAACAAAAATCACATTATTAGGCATATCGAAACGCATGATTGAAAAACATACAGCCGAGTCTGCCCCTGTAACAAATGCCATTGCCAAAGGATTGAGAAGGTTGTTTAGTGCTACTATATATGCAGGTATCACAGGGTTGGCTGCGCCAGGAGGAAGTGAAACCAAAAGTAAGCCTGTTGGTACTGTCTTTTTGAGCGTGCACCATGGTCACAAAATTTATTCTGAAAGAAAAAGATTTCAGGGAAGTCCCCTGCAGATTAAAAAGAAGGCCTGTGAGGCATTGTATAGGATGATTATTAAAATTGTAAAGAAACTATTATGAAATTTCCTTTCCCTTTAGATGAAAAGAATAAATTGCTGACTGTAATAGTTGAAACACCGAAAGGTAGCAGAAACAAATATGCCTTCGATAAAGAACACGGATTATTTCGATTAAAAAAAGTGTTGCCTTCAGGTATGAGTTTTCCTTACGATTTTGGATTCGTTCCATATACAGAAGCGGAAGATGGTGATCCACTCGATGCCCTGATTATTACTGATGCGAGCACATTTCCAGGTTGTGTAGTAGAATGCCTGTTGCTTGGTGTGATGAAGATGGAACAGGAAAAAGAAAAAAAGATGGTCCGTAACGACCGCCTGATAGCTGTACATGCAAACAGCCGGGAATATACTGACATACAAAAACTACGCGATCTTTCACCAGCACTCCTAAAAGAAATGGTATTATTTTTTAAAAATTATACACAATCAGATGGCAGCCGTTTTAAGCATTCGGGTTATGGGAATGCTGACACAGCCCTGAAGATTATAAAAGAGACTCTAAAGGGAAAAGTACTGCAGTAATTACTTATTCCAAAGACTCCTTAAGAATCCGTGCTTTCCAAACACAGGATCTCCCGCAGGTATGGAAAGCTTTTGAATACGCATTAAATTCTTTTTCAGTTCAGCTGGAGTTCCATAATTAATATCATAATCCTTGCCTTGCGGATATGCTCCCACACATTGGAAATCTTCAGAAGCATGTGAGCATTTATGGCCAACTCCAGCAGGCAGGATAAGCAGATCACCTTTAGTTAGTTTTATTCTTTTGCCACCAGGTCCTCCAAGAATAACCGTTGCAGTTCCCATGCTTATGCCAAGGCACTCATGAGTTGTACTATGGTAATGATGAAAATCATAGATTCCGTTGCGCCATGAATTACTCCATCCATGTGAGATAAAAATCTTCTGAACAATGTCGGCGGCTTTATTTTTTTGATTTGGAAGGAGAAAGCACCCTTTATATATCAAAACGGGCAAATGATTATTTGGGAAATTTTTGTTTCTTTTTAAACTGAAAGAAATAAGATGTGGATTTGTATCTATTCTATCTTTCATGCGTCGTGCTTTCCATATCAATTCAATTCTGCCACTACCATTACTACAGCACGCTTATGTGCAGTTTCCGCCTCCTTCCATGTCGAAAATTTTTTGATATACTGATCATGCAAACCGCCGAAAATTACAGTTTCAAAAAGCAAAGGATCATCTTCGGTACTGCATCCCCGGAAATGAGTGGAAATGACTATAGTTCCATTAAGTATCGTTTCATTTACAAGGCACCGGGATTCAAATTGATACATCCACGTATCCCATTCATATTTGGTTCTTACAGGCTTTGGCTGTTTATTATCCAATATATAAAATTTCATAAGTCACAATTATTTAATGAAGTAATAAAAATCACAATTCATTTAATTTGCTTACTGCTTTTTTTATATCCGCTCCTTTACCTAATACGCCCTTGAAAATATCCCCCTCTTCCTTTATTCTATTGATGGCATTTTTTATATTGAAGTGTTTCATCTTCAATCCTTTTTTTACCTCTTCCCAATGCAATGGCATAGAAACCGTGGCTCCGGGCTTCGGCCTTGCCGAATATGGTGCTGCAAGCGTAGCTTTTGGCCGGTTTTGTAAATAATCAATATAGAGCTTTCCGCTTCTTTTATTAGTCAATCTTTCGATACTTGTAAAGCGGGGCAATTCATGATGCACATGTGTAGCTATTAATTTTCCAAAAAGCTGGCACTCATCATAACTATATTTGGCACCTAGTGGAATATAAATATGAATACCTGTAGAGCCGGAAGTTTTACAAAACCCTTCGACATGTATGGCGTCAAGTAATTCCTTTACTTTTTGAGCAGTTTGGATTACCTGTTCAAAGCTGTTACCGGTATCAGGATCAAGATCAAGGATACACCAATCTGGATTTTCAGGCTTTTGAATAGTACTGTTCCATGGGTTGATTTCTATACTGCCTAAATTGACCATGTAAAGCAGGCTTGCCTCATCATTGCAGATCATAAAGTTTTTATCTTTCTCATCACTGGTATGATAAGGAAAAGTATCAATCCAGTCAGGTACTTTTCCGGTAACATCTTTTTGATAAAAACTTTTACCATTGATGCCGTTTGGAAAGCGGTTTAAAGATTGTGGCCTGTCTTTTAGATAAGGCAATATGTAAGGGGCCACCTGGTAATAATAATTCAGCAATTCTCTCTTTGTGTATTTTTCTGCGGGCCAAAATATTTTGCTGAGGTTACTGAATTTTAATTCATGTCCATTTACTTTTCTTACCTGCGTTTCATCAGTTGGATTCAATAATGTTTTTCGCTCTTTATCTTTTGCTGGTGTTAACAACTTCCCTGTATCAACCTTTTTAGTTTCTGTCGCAGTTTTACTTCTTCCTTTTTTTCTTACAACCTTTTCTGTGCTTTCAGGAATTTCCTCATGTACATCCTTTGCATCTTTATCTACCCTCATTCCCTCAAATGATGGGTGTCTCATAACACCATCATCCGTCATTTCAGTATAGCTTACTTCACAAACAAGTTTTGGTTTAAGCCAGGTGGCTTTTGCATTAGGCGGATTGGGCCGAAAACGGGAAGGTTTATTGATATCAGGCACACTTTCGAAAGGTATTTTATCAGTGATAAAAGGCTTAAACCTGGCCATCATTTCTTTTTGAAGTTTTTCAGAAAAGCCGGTTCCAATCTTTCCCGTATATCTGAGTTTGCCATTCTCCTTTACACCAACTAATAAAGAACTAAATGTTTTGGCCGATCCGTCATTATTAGTAAAACCACCAATGATTACCTCATGACGTTTATTCACTTTAATTTTAAGCCACTCCCTGCTTCTGATCCCCGGGTGATAAATGCTATCTTCCTTTTTTGCAATAATTCCTTCCAATCCGATTTTCCCAGCCAACTCCAAAAACTCTGGGGCCGATGTTTTAAAATCTTCACTCAACCGTATAATGCCCTCATCCGGCAAAATGCTGCGTAAATAATCTCTTCGCTTCGTTAATGGAAGATTAGTTAAGATATGTCCATCAAGCCATAAAATATCAAACACATAAAAAACAAGGTCACCATCGGCTTCGCTCCGCCAATTTTGCAAAGCGCCAAAATGTGATATGCCATCTTTATTAAGCACTGCTATTTCGCCATCGAGGACTGCATTTATATTCCATTGCTTAATCGCATCATAAACAGGATAAAATTTTTCATTAAATGACTTATTATTTCTTGATTTTAGTTCAACCTTCCCTTTATTGCATAATGCAATGGCCCTATATCCATCCCATTTAATCTCGTAAAGCCATCCAGGTTCGTCAAATGGTTTATCTACCAGCGTAGCCAGCATAGGTGCAAGAGTCTTGGGAAAAGGGGCTTTGGGAGCTTCTGTAAGATTAATACCCGATTCCTGCTTAACTGTGGATACTGTTGCGGGTTTTTTTCTGGTAGATTTTTCTGCTTCTTTTACTGGGGCCGATTTATTCCCCCTTGTTAGGTCAATAGTTTTGCGGCCATAAATATTATCACTTGTTATAGCAACCTTCTCTAATGTCTTACCTGAAATAACCGATTTGTCTTTCAGACTAATATCTTTTTCAGAAGCAAACCGATCGTTATGTTTTATAAGAAGCCATGCATTTTCTTCGCCTCCTTTCGTACGCACCAATGCAAATTCCCCTTTCAGTTTTTTTCCATGCAACACAAATTTTATAGCCCCCGCATATAGCTCCTTTAATAATTCTTTTTCCTGCGCTTTCTTATCGCCCATTTTGTTAACCGGTTCGTATGTCCCTTCATCCCAAACGATAACAGTACCGGCACCGTAATTACCCTTTGGAATAATGCCTTCAAAATCCCGGTAATCAAACGGGTGATCTTCAACCATCATTGCAAGTCGTTTTACAGAAGGATCGGTAGAGGGACCCTTTGGCACGGCCCAACTTTTTAAAACACCTTTCATTTCAAGCCTGAAATCATAGTGCAGCCGTGAAGCAGCATGTTTTTGAATAACAAAACGGAGGTTATCTTCTGTCGAAGTTCCCCCGGTTGGCTCTGGTGTTTTTTCAAAACTGCGTTTTTGTTTATATAGGGTTAATGCCATAGATCGGTCTTCAAAAAAAATATGCCATGGCACATTTTTTTTGAGGCTTCTTTATAAAAAACAAATACTATGAGCGACAATAAAACAAAAAAAGATCAGCGGGACCGCGGTAAAGTGGCGGGCGGCGAAAAATATGAATTAGCGTACCTGGAAGACAAATTAAATGTTAGCCGCACCGAAATTGAAAAAGCAGTTCAGAAAGTTGGAAATGACCGTAATAAGGTAGAAGAATATTTAAAAAAGAATAAATAATCTCTTTCCTGCAAAAGGTTAAAAATCTAATTGGGGACGCTGCAGGCATGTGTACTGCAACGTCCTTATGTCATAACCTTTCAGAGGCTATCTCGTAAATAAGTTGGTTAGTTATTTCCAGGAAAACGTTTAGAGGGCATGTTTTTCCCGTTAACTGAAACCAGTAATTAATACATGAAATCTTTTTGCTTAAAATACCTGTATCCTTCCCTCAAATCTAATAAAGGGCTAAGAGAAGTCTTTTTGTTTATAGCAATGTCTGTTATTTATAAGATATCACGCTATTTAGCAATTGGTGATGTAGAAATTGCTTTCAAAAATGCATACGATGTTGTAAGTTTTGAAAAGACGATTGGTATATTTTATGAAATTCCACTTCAGCAATACTTTTTAAACAAGCTATCACTGGTCAAACTTTGCAACCAGTTTTATACCGCACTTCATGTTCCTTCAATGATAGCTTTTTTTGTGTGGTTTTATCAAAAGCAAAGGTCTCATTACTTCTATATCCGGAATTGTTTTTTGATCGCTAATTTTTTAACCTTATTCATCTTCATAGGTTTCCCCTGTGCTCCACCAAGAATGCTGAATGAGATTGGATTTGTCGATACTCTTTTACAGGTAAGCAATGTCAATCTTTACAGTGGAGTGCTTTCTCATCTTTTTAACCAGTACGCCGCAATGCCTTCTATGCATTTTGGCACTGCTTTAATGATAGGGGTCGTGGCAGCGGTTTTTGCAAAAAAATTTGTCATTCAAATAGGGCTGCTTCTATATCCTTTATTTGTGCTGATCGTCATAGTAGTTACCGGTAACCACTTTTTTCTGGATGCCCTGGTTGGTGGGTTTATTACGGCACTTCCATTTGCTGTTACTTTAAAGAGAAAATATCTGCTTCAGAAAGATAGTACAGCCTTCGAACCTGGCGGAGCAGTTTTAAATACATCAAAAAGCTTTGTAAAGAAGAACCGGGTATTACATCCTTAAATATTAAAACGCTACATCTTATCGGCGAGTACTATTTATTTCACCGGGCTTGCAAAAAATATATCACCTTTTATTTCGTATACTATCCACGATTATATTGTAAAGTAATTTGTCATTTTCAGCAAAAAGCTCACACTTAAAAAGCGAGGGCTTGTTTTTAACCAAAATAATAGTGAGGCGATTATCCTGTAACTATTCACCTTAAAATATGAATTTTTTTTAATCCTTCCTATTCGCCCATTGTTGTACTAGTGTAACACGAGAGGTGGGATTGAGAAAGCCTTTCGGATACAGTGGCGGTTTAAATGTTCCTCGATCGGCGATCTATAGTATCTAATAAATAAGAAAAAAGCAATTTAAGGCGTTAAGGAGAAATGCATAACATTAAAATGAGGCTATATTTATTCAGAAGTGAGCCTTGTCACTTCCATACTGGAATTTTTATATAGCTCTTATCATACCATTTTATCTCGAGTGGAACTCCTGCATCCTGAATGGTCTCTTTGCTTACATCCTTACCAGTGCCATAGTTGATCTGCTCGTTCGGGCTTTTGTTAATGTTAAGTACAAAAACAATACGGCTGCCCTTGCTTAATTTTCTGCTTGTTATATAACTATTGGAAAATGGAATGCTGTGAACCTTCCCGGGAGTCAATAATTGTCTTTTGTTTCCGTCAAAAGCATAACTGACCCTTCCCATAAAATAAGAAAGATAAAAGTATTTGCCGTTGGGCATCCATTCATAAAGATTGACACTGAAATCCATGTCTTTTTTATTAATCGATGCAGTAAGCTGTCCCCAAAAGGATCCATTGATCTCGATCTCTTTTTCAAGCGGTTCGCTGACAAACGTAATTCCATTGCCTGTATCCAGTGAGTCATAAATGACCTGGCCGGCAAAATAATAGTTGTTGGTACTGCTCCTGTCAGTAAAATCCACCTTCTGTAAAACGAAATTGTTTACAGGTGACCATTTCTCTTTTGCTTTATAATCCTTTCCGGATTTTTCACTGCTTAAATAAAATGTAAGCGTGTCATTACTCATTTTAGTCAATGAAGATGCATGTTTCCATTTATTGCTGCCCATTACCTCATAGTTAATTTTATCTTTTAAAATAGAGGGTAATGCGCTGTCTTTTAAAATATGGTCAAACCATTGGAAAATAACATCGTGAATGGAAATATCAGCCGCAGAGTCAATTGCGTAGCCGTTGTAAAAAGCATCGGGGGTTGACTGCGACCCAAAGTGTCCGTAAGGCCCAATCAATAAATAATGAACTGCTTTTTTATTGTACTTATGATGCTCCCTGAAATAATACATTGCTCCCACTTGTCCGCCATCATAGTATCCCGTAGTAGATAAAACGGGGATATCAATTTTTGCGAATTCATTTTTATAAGGGATCATATTCTGCCAGTATTGATCATAACCGGGATGAGAGAGCCAGCGGCGGTAAATGATGTTAGGCTTTCTTCCTAAAATGCTGTCCAGCGTAAAATAAGCCCTGCCGGAAGCATACCAGTCGTTGTTGGCTTTGGTCCATAACGTATCGTTATAGTCGGCATCATCGAGGAATTTATTATTGGAAACATAGTAAGTCCACGGAAACGTAAAACTCATGAATACATTATTCATCATGGGAACATCCAGGCCTGGTGCCACTGCTGCCGATGGAACGATCGTTTTCAACGCCGGGTGAAGCTTTTTTGTGGCTGCCCATGTTGTAAAGCCGTTGTAGCTGCCACCAAACATCCCCACTTTTCCATTGGTCCAGGATTGTTTACTTATCCAGTCAATTACTTCGTAAGCATCCCGGCCATCATATTCATATGGCCACACTTCGCCTGGGCTGTATCTTTTACCTCTTGTGTAAGCCATTACGCCTGCGTACCCATTGGCCGCTACGTCTTTGATTCTGTTGAGGTCGTTTTGGCGTGCGTAAATTGAAAATTGCAAAATTGCGTTTTGCTTTTGAGAAACTCCTTTTTTGCGGACGACGATAGCCGATATAAAAGCCCCATCCTTTGTTCTTATCATAACACTATCATCAATAATATATCTCTTTTTATCATCCTCTACTAAAAGTCGCATTGCCAATGGTTCAATGATCATATAGACGCGAAGAATATTATAGTTCCTGCAAATCGTAATTACTTCAGCTAAACTAATACTATCACTTTTCTGTTGCCGAAGAGATACATCCAGGTTATTTTGGACATCTCTTATTCCAGACCTGGTCAAGAAAGCTGTGGAAATATATAATGCTGCCTTGTCGTCCAGTTTGTCATGCAACCGGAGAAACTCTTCCGTAAATCTTTTTTCAAATGAAGAATAATTTGAGTCCTGTTCTATAATGGCTCTGCAAAACAGCTCATACTGCACGGACAAGAATTCGGGATATTTTGTATTGCTTCCTATATAAAGCTGGCGTAGCGAATAGATGCTTTTAACTGCATCAGGATAACGGCCAGCTACCATCTGCAAAGTGACTAAATTTCTCAAATATGTCTTTTCATCGTCTATTGGTTTATAAACGGCAATGACATTCTGAGCAAGAGTGGACATTGCTTTTGGATCCGCAGCACTATCACCCGAGGTTAATCTCGGAAAATAAAAAAGTTGCGCAGATGCTTCAGCATGTACCGTAACTCCTAAAAGTATAAAAACAATGATTTTTTTCACTATGATGTTTTAACGATTGCTAAATTCTTTTTATGTTTTTGAATTTCACGGATTGACGGCTGGAGACCTCCAGGAGTTGTCCAGTCTTCAGGACTATTTGAAGCTTACCTCTTTCTTTCGAATGTATTTGACCAATGTGCTGCATGTTTATTATTTGTGTACGGTTGATCCTGAAGAACTCTTCTGAATCAAGTAATTCCTCCCATTGATTGAGTGACTTTTTAAGACAGGCTTTCTTTTTTTCAAAATATATCTGCGAATAATTGTGTAGTGATTCTATTAAGTAGATGTCACCTATCCGAACAAAGTAGCATTCTTCACCATCTTTAATGAAAATTTGATTGTCCGTCTGTGTTGAATTGCTTTCAAGTTTTTTGTTTAGTCTTTCCCGAATCTTTTCAACCGCAATGGCAAAGCGCTCATCCCGTACTGGTTTCATCAAGTAATCAAGAGCATTGACTTCAAAGGCCTTCACTGCATATTGATCATAAGCAGTAATAAAAATTATTTCAGGTACTTCATTCAAAGATTCTAAAAGTTCAAAACCTGACACTTCCGACATTTGAATGTCCAAAAAGACCAGGTCGGGTTTTAATCCTTCAATTGTTTTTTGGGCTTCATCTGCGTTTTTTGCTTCGGCAATTATTTCAATATCCACATACTTCCTGGCAGCCCTCTTCAGCTCCTCCCTGGCGGAACGTTCATCATCTACAATTATGGCTTTTATCTTATTCACTAACAGGAATTGAGATTGTTGCTTGCACTGTTTCTCCAGGAATTACCTCTATTGCAAATGATGCTTTGCCGTTATACTGCAGAAGCAATCTTTCGGTCAGATTTTTTATTCCCAGTCCACCGTTAACCTGGTTAAGTGTTCCAGGATTTTGAACAGTTACCTTTAAAAAATCAGTATCCCTTTTTATTTTTATTTCTATTAAGCCGCCCTCATTTTTCTTCGATATTCCATGTTTTACCGCATTCTCAACCATAGATTGTATGCTTAAAGGCGGTATGAGCAAGTCTAACAATGATTGATCGATTATAATGTTTGTTCGCAGCCTCTCCTCCAATCTTAACTTTTCAAGCTCGAGGTAGTCATTCACCAGGTCGATCTCTTGCCTTAATGGTATCAATTTATCGGTGTCATTATAAAGGGAGTTTCTGAGAAGATCACACAAAAGATCTATGCCCCTTCTTGCTGACTCAGGGTTATCGAGAACCAGAAATTTAATATTATTCAGAGAATTAAAAAAGAAGTGAGGATTTAGCTGCGATGATACTTTCCAGCACATTGGGATCCTAAGCTTAGAATTCCACGTGGACAAGTTGTCGCG
>JADMIO011116416.1_pt1 | contig 106551 bp, 92 predicted proteins | sample 8958161 | NCBI WGS metagenome assembly JADMIO01 (sample SAMN16585339, study PRJNA669376) | soil metagenome | isolation source: Crop rotation soil | place: USA: Cullars Rotation, Alabama | collected 2011
TGAAGGCCCGCCATTTTTTCGTTTCAGCGACTTTGGTGAAAGCGCACGCAGCATGATGGCCGCCGGCTTCACGAAGGTGGAATCTGCGATCGTCCCGCAATTCTGGAAGCTGCAAAGCGGCGCTGAATTGTTCCATGCCATGCGCCATTCGGCTGTCCGCACCGGCGCTCTGCTGAATCGGCAGACTCCGGATATGCTGCGTAAAATCGAGCATGAGATTGAGCTGAAGGTCGAAAATTATCGCAAGCAAGGTGAGATCGCTCTGCCAATGCCTGCCGTCCTCACTTTCGCCACCCGCTGAATTTCGGGGACAGTCACCAAATTCTGCAGGTGCGGTCTATGACCGCACCTACAGAATTTGGTGACTGTCCCCGAAATTCAACCTTTGGTGTGTTCGGTGAGCCATTTCAAGCGCCGCAATTCGCCATCGAGTCTATACATAAACTCCATCGTGGCTGGCGATGCGAATTCCTGGCGTTCGACCTCGACGGCTAAATCGAGGAAACTCGCGATGCGTTCGGCGGAATTCAGAGTTTCCCAGACGAGTTCCGTCTGGGAATAGTCCTTAAATTCCGCCGGGTCCGGCTGAGGATATTTAACTTTTGCCAGGCTGAGGTACTTCAACATGACATCCGCCTGAGAGGAGATGTTCTTCAGCGGCTTGTCCAGTTTGTTGTCCAGGCTCATTGCCCATCGGAATTCATCCGTCGCAATCCGAAACTTCGGAATCGCTTGACGGAACTCGAAGAATTTTGCCTTCAGCTCCGCTTCACGGCTGGGACCGAAGCTTGGGCGACGGCCAATATCGTTGATCCAGCGCTGCAACTGTGCGTTACTGCGGTCGATCAATTCCTTCTGCTGCGCAATTTCCTGTTGGGCCTTTTGTTGGGCTGAGCGCGCCGCGTCGGAATCGCCCGTTTCTGTCTGAGCGAACACCACCGCCGCCGGCAGCATGAAAAATGCTGGCAGGAAAATTCCGGTGAATTTCCGGCTGGACATAGCTTGATTTTCCTCCCCCTGATTTCAAAACGGCAAGCTAAATCGTGCGGCGGAAGTCCGTTTCCGCGCGGGATTTCAAAATGACCCGCTTCCCATGCGGCCCTGCAGGACTTGAAGAATCTGCGTGTGGAGTTCCGGTGTCGCACTGCTAAGCACGCTGGATTTCCAGGTGAGGCCCGCGCGTTCGCCATGAAGATCCGAAATGACGCCTCCCGCTTCCTCAATGCAGGGAATCAGCGCGGCGATGTCCCACGGGTTCATTTCCGGGTCGATGGCAGCGTCGAGGCGGCCTTGCGCCACCAGCGCATACTGCACACAATCTGCGACAAAGCGGAATTTGCGAGGCTTTGGAATCAAACTGCCAAGTTGAAATGCCGGGCGTTGCTGGCCAGGAATCATATCGGTTGGACGTAATCCGCCGGCAGAGATAAATGCTTCTTCCAGCTTGCGCACGGTCGAAACCCGCACCTGTCGTGGTTTCGAATCGCCCTCCACGCGAACCCAGCAGCCGCCGCCCTTTGCGGCATACACCGTCTCGCGCAACAGCGGGAAGTGGATCACTCCCACTTGCGGCTCGCCATTTTCCAGATAGGCAATCAATGTGCCGAATATCGGCAGGCCTAATGCGAAGGACGTGGTGCCGTCGATCGGGTCGAGAACCCAGAGAGGAGCGGAAACCGCGTTCTGAGGTCCGCCGTATTCCTCTCCGAGCACCTGATGTTGAGGGTAATGTTTGGCGATCAATTCCCGCATGACGTTTTCAGCGCGCTTGTCTGCGTCCGTCACTTCGGTGCCGTCCGGTTTATAAGAGACCGCGGCTGTACGAAACACCGGAACAATCGCCGCTTCCGCTGCGAGCGCCAGCTTCAGAGCAAAATCAACTAATTCGTTTGACATGTGAGAGTTTCACAACGTTGCCCAGTATGAGCAGGGCAGGCGGATTCAAGCCAACGGATTTTGACAAAATATCCTGCAAACTTCCGGTGCGTGTTTCTTCGCCGGGCCAGGTCGCACGGGAAATGAGTGCGGCAGGAGTCGCCGGCGAAATGCCCTGAGCGATGAGATTTGCAACGATTGCCTCCAGTCGGACAACTCCCATGAAAACGACAACGGTCCCGCCCGATGCCAATAGTGTACGCGCTGCAGTCCATTCCGCCGAATCGAACGAAGCCGAGCGAGAACCGGTAATGACAAGAAAACCGTGATTCATCTCACGATGGGTCAGCGGAAAACCTGCAGCCACCGCCGCCGCCGTGAAGCTGCTGACACCGGGTACAACTTCAAAAGGAATATTCGCCTCACGTAAAACGACAGCTTCTTCTCCGCCACGGCCGAAGATAAAAGGGTCGCCGCCTTTTAGCCGGCAAACGGTTTTGCCCTGCAAGGCATATTCAATCATCAGCCGGTGAATTTCCGGTTGTTGCCGGTCCTCGTGGCCAAAGCGTTTTCCGACGTCGATCAAAATTGCGTCGCCGCGCGCCTGTGTCAACAGGCCGGTGGAGATCAGTCGATCGTGCAGAACCACATCTGCCTGGCGCAGGCAGCGCAATCCTTTGACTGTGATCAGTTCCGGATCGCCCGGACCGGCGCCGACGATGAACACTGTCCCGGTTGTCGTCATTGAATTTCGTCAATCATGCGACGGACTCGCTGCAGGGCGGTGGCATCGTCACAGGTTGCGATCCAATCCGTAATTCCCGAATCGATGATGGAATCAAAGACGCGCTTGCGCTGTTCGCTTTGTGGAAAGCGTTGATGCACTTCCGCGCGAACGGAGCGCATTACCGCGGCGACTCGCGCGATATCGTTGGTAACGATGCCTTCGATTCGAGCGCGCAGGACCGCGGCAAGGGACGGGCTGCTGCCGGAAGTCGATATCGCGACCGTGATGTCTCCCCTGCGCACGATTGCGGGTACGATAAAAGTGCACAGCTCCGGTTGATCCACTGTGTTTACGGGAATGTTATTGGACTCCGCGAGCGCCGCAATTTCGGATTGCAAGGCAGCATCGTCGGTTGCGGTAATGACGAGAATCGAATCTTCCAAATCCGCAGGAAGAAAACCTCGCCGCCGAAGCGCCACCGCTCCGGCGTTCGCCAGCTTCTGCAATTCCGGCGTTACTTCAGGACTCACCACGGTAACTCGGGCGCCAGTCTCCACCAGCGACGCCACTTTGCGCTCCGCCACTGCGCCACCGCCGACGACCAGCACCGGCCTGTTTTCAAGATCCAGAAATATGGGGTAATACATTTCGGGTTCGCGTTTGGAAAAATTCAGCAATTGCTTTGACCAGCGGTCCCATTTTCGGTTCTTCAGGAATGACGTGCGGTTCGACTCCCGTTTCGCGCAGGGCACGAGTCGTTACCTCGCCAATGGAAGCGACGACGATGGACTCCCTGAACCGCCGACGTAACTCCTCTTCGCAGCCAAGGGCAGCGGCGGACTGCAGAAGGAAGCGGGCCTGTGGACCGTTGGTGAATGTGATCGCATCGATTTCGTTTTGAATAATGCGTCGAATCAATTCAGAAACGGCTGCGGTGTCCGATGCATTTTCGTAGTGGTACAGCGAAATGCCATTCACTCGCGCACCCAGCGTTTCCAGCCCGGAGCGGAGTTCCGCGTTTTCCTGACCATAAAGCTGCACGAGTACCATTTTCCCGGCAATGTTTTCCCGCGCCAGAGTGCGCAGAATACCTTCTGTGGTTGGGGAGTCCGCCGCTATCGCGGTGGTGATTCCGAATTTCTTCAGAGCATTAACTGCTTTCGGTCCGCGCGCGATGATTTTCGCTTTTCGAAGTACTTCCGGTGTGGCCGCTTCGCGCAGCAGGAATTCGACCCCGACGCCCGTGTAAAAGACGATGAAATCCACGACAGACGATGCGCAAAGCGACATGAACTGCCTGGCGTTTTCGACGTGTTCGACCGGAGTTTCACGCAGCAGTGGACAAACGAAAACCTTTGCGCCCAATCGTTCGAAGAGTTGCGTTAATTGTTCCGGATACCGATTCTCCGTAATCGCCACACGGACACCGGCCAAAGGTTTACTCATAGCGGATGAACTCGAGAGAACAAAAATCATAGCATGGGCCGGTTGATGGTATTCTGCGGTGCACCAGCACCGGTAGTGAGTCCGTATGCAGTTTCGCGTCCCCTGGGGGTACGGTTTGGGACCGGACACGATTCTGAGGAACGGGTTTTCACTACCGACGCATCCGATATGACGACAACTTTTAGGAGACACCATGGAACGATTGAAGGCGAGTGATTTCCCGCAGGAAGTATTGAAGATATTTGATCTTTATATTCACGGTCACATCGACCGTCGTGGCTTCCTTGATCGCGCCCAAAAATATGCGGTGGGTGGCATGACGGCCGTAGTCATGCTGGAAGCGCTGCGGCCCAATTGGGCACTCGGACAGAAGGTGCCTAAGGACGACGCCCGGCTGCGCATCAATTCGGTGGATATCCCATCGCCTCAAGGCAACGGAACGATTAAGGCCTATGTCGCCCGTCCCGCGAAAGCTGCCGGAAAGCTGCCCGCTGTACTGGTCGTGCATGAAAATCGCGGACTCAATCCGCACATCGAAGACATCGCTCGACGCATTGCGCTGGCGAATTTCCTTGCGATCGCGCCGGACGGCCTGACCACGGTCGGCGGATATCCCGGCGACGAAACAAAGGCGACGCAGCTGTTTCAGTCCGTGAACGGAATGAAAATGACCGAAGACATGGTCGCCGCAGCCGGCTATGCAAAAACCAATCCGGAAAGCACCGGCAAAGTCGGTGTTGTCGGCTTCTGCTACGGTGGAGGCATCGCGAATCAACTGGCAGTCCGTATTCCGGATTTGAATTGCGCGGTCGCTTACTATGGAAACCAACCTACGAATCCTGCAGACATCGCGAAGATTAAGGCGGCGTTGTTGTTGCATTACGGCGGAGCGGATGCCGGAATTACCGGCCGCTGGCCCGCATACGACATGGCGCTGACAACTGCCGGTGTGACCCATACCGGATATGTGTACGAAGGCGCCGGCCACGGCTTCAACAACGACACTGGCGCCCGCTACGACGAAAAGGCGGCCGCGCTGTCCTGGCAACGTACGATGGATTTCTTTGAGAAGTATCTGCGCTGAAACATGCGTGCTTGCCGCCAAAGAGTGGCAGGCACGGCAAGCCGCTCACCAAACCCGGGTGCGCGCGTGGACTGACCCGCATCAGTCCCGCGCCGCGCGCGGCGAAAAGCACCCCGTCTACGATTTTCTATTCACCTACTATTCTTATCGTCCAGGCTTAATGCGCCGCTGGCATCCGGGACCGCAGTTTGTGTTGGCAGACGGCGCGGCAAGATCGTTCCTCAGGTGGCGCGAATACGTTGAAACCACAGACGGAATTGCGCTGAATCGTAATGCCTTGCCGGAAGATCGGCGTCAGTCTGTCGTGCATATCCGCGCCTTGCTGAGTGCGACACAAACGAGGATTCCATTCTTCGGCTGCTTCGGCATTCATGAATGGGCGATGGTGTATCGTCAGCAACCGGACGAACTGCGACACAACGCCTATCCGCTGCGATTCAAGCCGGAAACGATCGCACAAATTGTGGACGAGAGTGCCGTGTGCTGTACGCACTTCGATGCATTCCGCTTTTTCACGCCACCGGCCCGGCCCTTGAATCGAATGCAGCCGGAACGACGCACCACTGTGGAACACGAGCAGCGCGGCTGCCTGCATGCCAATATGGATCTTTATAAATGGGCGTACAAACTAAGTCCTTTTACGCCCAGCGAATTGATTGCCGATTGTTTCGAACTGGCACGTGACATTCGCGAAGTCGACATGCGCGCGAGTCCCTATGATTTACGCAAGCTTGGATTCGAACCCATTGCCATTGAAACGGTTGAAGGCCGCGCCGAATATGAACGGCAGCAACGAGAATTCGCTGCCCGATCCGCACCGTTGCGAGCACGGTTATTGCGGGTGTGCGATTGGCTTCAAATCAGCAATCAGCAATCAGCAATATGCAATCAGCCATAGTCCCCTCTTGGAACAAAGAAGAAGGGGACTAATAATTGCATATTGCTGATTCGAAACTTGCCCGTTACTCGCAGCCTTACCTCGAGTTTGAAGCGAGCACCGACGCCTGCAAAGCATGTTTCAGCGACTTCGCCTGTTCGAGCGCGGTGAGTCCCGCATCATTCTTCACTTCTCGATTTGCTCCCGCCTTCAGTAATGCCCGCAGTGTTTCCGTCTCGCCGAAGTCCAGCGTTGCGGCATACATCAACGGCGTAAATCCAGCCATATCCTTGTCGTTTATCGGCACCTTTGCCTTCGCCAAAAGCGGGATTACCGCCGTGCGATTTGTGATAGTCGCCCAGTGCAATAAATTGACTCCGGATGGTTCGGTAATACTCGCATCCGCTCCGGCGCGAATCAGCGTGTCGACGACATCCGCGTGGCCAAATGTCACTGCCTCTGCAAGAGCACTGGCGGCAGGATCCGCTCCGTGGGCCAAAAGAAACTTTACGACTGTGACGTCTCCAACCCGGCTTGCGGTTTCGAGCGACGACTCGGTAATTTCGGCTCCGGCTTTCAACAGGAGTTCCATTGCGTCTCGCGAATGCCGATAACCGGCGGCGACTGTCATCACATCCGCTCCGGAAGTTGCGGGCGAATCCGCTTTCGCGCCGCGTGTCAGCAGCAGCCGAACCTTATCGGCGGACGCAGCAGCCATCATCAACAGGGTGGAACCGTTTGCCGTCCGGCTGTTCGGGTCGAGTCCGTGCTCGAGTAAAACCTGCAGCTCTCCAGTTGTGCCGAACAATGCAGTCCGTATCCATCCTGCAGCCCCATCGGGATTCGCTGCTGGCGGCACGACATTGAATTTAATCGGAGTGACATGACTCCGCCGCAACAGTGCCAGCACGGCCCACGATGTGCCGGCGTAGGAAATGAATTCATCCTTGCCGTATGGAAATCCTGTCGAAAAATAAGGTGGACTCACTTCGGCGGGCGACAACATTCGGGTGTGGACTCGCCACGTGCCGTCAGGCGCCTGGCTGGACAGGAGAAATTCTGCCCCTTTTTGCCATGACGGTGAATTACCGGCCATCCCCGATTCACTCAATGCATACAGGGCTTCTCCGGTCGAATACGCGTCCGCCTCATACCCGCTTAGTTGAGGCCAGCCACCATTGCGCGCCTGCATGTTCAGCAACGTCGCTCGCGCTTCGCCCAATTCCCGGTAGTCCGCATCGGTCCATACCAGACCCATCAGGCGAAACGCCGCATCTTCAGTCGAAAGCGGACGGGTGGAGGCCAGCCAGCGTCGCGTACGCTGCAGAGCGCGCTCTTGTTCGGAATTCAATTCCGGTGGAGACCACGCACGAATGGCAAAAATCGCAGTGGCAGTTGCGGTGAACAAACTGCTCGAATGCGGCGGACGAAAATCCGAAGTCAGCCAATGTCCATCGTGTTGCCAACTCAATAAGCGGCGTGCATAAATTTCGCTGGGCAGCGAGCGGGGAATTCCCGCGAATTGCGCCGCCATCAGTAAATAGCTGTCATTGGGTGTGGGGTCCTTGAAATTGATGCCCTGTATTGCATCGTCGAGTGCGGTCGCACTGCGCAACTCCCGAAAAGTTTTTTCTTCAACCCTCGAGAGTGTACTTTGATCGATCCCCAAACCGTTTTGCCGTGCCGTAACGAGGGTCACGATAGGCAGCACATTGTGATGACACGACAAACATGCCCGCTTGTTGACAAATTCCGCTGCCGAACTCTGCAGCCTGGGGAGCGCACGCAGCACGGCATCCTGCGCCCGGCGCCCCGGGTCATTTGGCGCTTGTCCGCTCAGGCTGCCGGCGAGGGCCAAAAGAGCAATGGTTCGTGCGAAGTGTTTCGTCATCGCAGCGCGATCATAACAGACCTGGCCCGTCTCCACTGTACGCGCGGTTTATGGGCTGTGAAAAGAATTGCAGAGTGTGGAAGGAGGATAGTCCCCTCCTCAGCAGAGGAGGGGTGGCCGCGACACGAATAAAATATTGCGCAGCATCCTTATTGGAGCGGACGGGGTGGTGCTGATCAACAGATTGATTTTATGGACCAACACCACAATTCCTTGCTTCGCCTATCCGGCTGGTGTTCGCTTCGCTCACTCCCGGCTGTGCGGCTCCAAGGTTGCTTCGCGATATTTTATTCGTGCGCACAGCCACCCCTCCTCAGCTGAGGAGCGGACGGGGTGGTGCTGATCAACAGATTGATTTTATGGACCAACACCACAATTCCTTGCTTCGCCTATCCGGCTGGTGTTCGCTTCGCTCACTCCCGGCTGTGCGGCTCCAAGGTTGCTTCGCGATATTTTATTCGTGCGCACAGCCACCCCTCCTCAGCTGAGGAGCGGACGGGGTGGTGCTGATCAACAGATTGATTTTATGGACCAACACCACAATTCCTTGCTTCGCCCTATCGGGCTCGCGTTCGCTCCGCTCACTCCCGGCTGTGCGGCTTCAAGGTTGCTTCGCGATATTTTATTCGTGCGAACAGCCACCCCTCCTCTGCTGAGCAGGGGACTGTCCTCTTTCCGCCCTTTCCCCTCGCCCGATCGCGAAAAACGGGATGCTGCCGTGCGGGCCACTGTCTTGCGTAAGCATCAGCCAGAGAATATGATTCCGCGCAGTCACGCAAACAGGGAGTAATCCATATGGCGGGGAATTCAATCAGAACGTCATCTCATTGGAGTCGCGGTTCCGCATTGGCTCTGCTCTTTTTGCTGGCGGCGCTGGCGATGTCGTCGTTTGTCCTCGCGCAAGGACAGCGCGGCGCAGGAGCTGCGGGACGAGGAGCAGCTGCAACCCCCCATCCACCGGCGCTGCCGACGGATCTTTTTACCTCGAAGAATTTCTATAAAGATAAAGCATTGTGGAACGATCCGCGTTACTTCCGCTGCAACACTCCGCGTCAGCTCACGGATATGTGGACACGCGGCGGTCGTGTCGGCGACGATCCGCCGCGATCGGCCGAGTGGGGCGACTGCAGCCAGGACTATGCCGCCAACAACATCAAAAGCCAGCTGCCGTACAAAACCGCTCAAGAGCACTACGAGGCACTTCTGGCGAAGGCCAAAGCGGCGGGCGGTCCTACGACCTACACTCGGCAGAACCTTCCCGATTGGGATGGGCGCTATAACCGCGCCGGTCAGAATCAGTGGTTGTATGGGCGCATCAACCAGGTTCCGACCATTCTCTCGCTGCTGACGCCGGACTACCAGGAACGAATGGTGCAAATGAATTACCACGAAGCAGTCGATAACGCGCCGCAATGGAATGCCGCGTATTGTTATCCGGAAGGCTTCATGCGCTGGTGGTCGGAATTCTCGCTCAATCAAATTGAGATCATGACGACGCCTTATCAAATACAAATGCTCAGCGGCGTCGCCGATAATTTTTTGCGCCGTGTGCTGATTGGTCAGAAGCACGTGCAGCAGGTGCCGCAATGGTGGGGCGAGACTGTCGGTTTCTGGAGCGGCGATACTCTGATCGCGTGGACTGCGAACGTTCAGGGCTGGACCCTGTCTCATTCGATGTTCGAGTTCAGCAATTCTCTTGAAAGCGTTGAAGTGTTCACGCCGGTCCGCAATGCAAATGGGGTCATGACCGGAATCTCCGTCGATACAACTTTCTATGATCCGGAGGCGTTTGTCGTGCCGCTACACAGCACGCAGCAGTGGAATCGAACCTCCGGCCTCGACAGCCCGACGCAGCGTTACACGTATATCGAATGCCTGAGCAATATTAAGAGCGTCAACGGCAAGCCGACGCAATTGACCAAAGGCGATCCGGGTTATGTCGATTTCTATGGGCGCCCCTGGGCGCAAAACTGGGACCTTCTGGAAGTCGGATGGGACAAACCGCAAAAGGATCCATTGGGAATTTTTGGGCAATAAATCGGGAGAGCAATTGTGAAACTCAAATTGGGAGGCATTCTTCTCGTACTTTTGTGGGCAACTCCGCTGATCGCGCATCATTCATTCGCGATGTATGACACGACCAGGACATTGACCTTCACCGGCGTGATGATTCAATACGTCTCTCAGGCCAATCACGCTGAAATGCATTTCGTGCCGCTTGGTGCGGATGGCAAGCCTACGAAGGGACCAGACGGCAAGTACGTTGAATGGGGCGTGGAGATGGCTGGCGCAGCCGCAATGGCGGCACAAGGAATATCGGTGAGTACTTTTCCTTACGGCACCATCTTCAGTGTAAAACTGCATCCGCTGCGCGATGGCAAGAATTTCGGCACGATGGAAGGCCCGGTCTTCAAGTGTCCGAAGAATACTCCACCTGCACCTGGCAAAACGTGCGACACCGTTCCCGGCAGCACGCAGCATGGCCGCGGCACTTTCAATGCAAACTCACAATAGGAACAGCTCGAAATGAACATACTGACAACATCTGTCCGCCGGCTTGTTGCCGTTAGCGCGATCTTTCTGCTTTTATCCGTCGTCGCGGCCGCGCCGCCGGTGCCTACGCGACTTTCGGACCAGGAGTTCTGGAAGCTGTCGCGCGATTCCTCGGAGGAAGATGGCTATTTTCGTTCGGACAATCTGTTATCGAACGAAACCACTTTTCAGTACATCATTCCTCGCCTTTTGCAAAACGCAAAGCAGGGACGAGTTTATGTCGGTGTCGGGCCAGAACAGAATTTCACCTATATGGTGGCGCTTCGGCCCGCCATGGCCGTCATTATCGATATCCGCCACGGAAACCTCGATGTGCACTTGCTATACAAAGCGCTTTTCGAGCTGTCGAAGGATCGTGCCGATTTTGTTTCCCGGCTGTTTTCCCGAAAGCGGCCTGAAGGCCTGACAACGCAATCCACAGCGGCTCAGATTTTCGATGCTTATTCCAAAGTGGACGGCAACCGCGAGTTCTACGAAGCGAACCTGAGTGCGGTCAAGGAACAACTGCTCCGGAAACATGAGTTCCCACTGACGAGTGGCGACCTGGAAGGCATTGAATGGGCGCTCGGCAACTATTATCGTTTTGGTCCATCGATAAGCTACAACTCAAGCTTGTCGACGGGTGCGGCTCCCGCCATTGTCGGCGCTTCCGGCGGCGCCGGTCGCACCGGCGGACGCAACATGGTGAACTACGCAACGCTGATGGTTGCAGACGATGGCGCCGGTCAGCAGCGAAGCTATCTGGCCAACGAAGCTAATTTTCTGTATCTGAAAGACCTCGAAACCCGGAATTTGGTTGTTCCGGTTGTTGGAGATTTTGGCGGTCCCAAAGCCATTCGGGCGGTGGGGAATTATTTGAAGAGTATCGATGCGAGGGTGTCCGCGTTCTACGTGTCCAACGTCGAACAGTTCCTGACCGGCGGAATCTACGATACGTTCTGCTCCAGTACGTTGAATCTTCCGCTGGACGAGAGCAGCTTCTTCATCCGCAGCGGACCGGGCGGCCCTTATAGTTCCGGCCCAGGCGGAAGTGTCGAGACGTCGTGGACTGGCAACATTCTTTCAGAGCTGTCCCACTGCGCGGCTTCTCGACGATGACTTCCCCCTGTAGGCGCGGTCACAGAAGCTGTGAAAAAAATCGCAGTCCCCTCCTCAGCAGAGGAGGGGTGGCTGTGCGCACGAATAAAATATCGCGAAGCAACATTAGAGCCGCACAGACGGGGTGGTGCTGGTCCATAAAATCAATCTGTTGACCCTTATCGGGCTCGCGTTCGTTCCAATAAGGATGCTGCGCAATATTTTATTCGTGTCGCGAAGCAACACTAGAGCCGCACAGACGGGGTGGTGCTGGTCCATAAAATCAATCTGTTGACCCTTATCGGGCTCGCGTTCGCTCCAATAAGGATGCTGCGCAATATTTTATTCGTGTCCCGGCCACCCTTCCTCTGCTGAGGAGAGGACTGTCCCCTTTCCCCGGGTCTGCCATTTTTTTTACAGCTTCTGTGACCGCGCCTACAGGGGGAGTCCACGAAACAGGAAGCTACTTCCCCTTGGCTGCGGCCGGTTTTGCGGTCGACGCATTAGCCTCCGCGCGGATGGCTCGCATCTTTTCCCGGTTGTGCATTCTCGCTTTGCGTTTGCGGTCGTAGCGTCCTTTGTCTCCGTTAATTGCAGACATCTGAATCTCCTCTCGATGTTCCTATGTTTTCCTGATTTGAATGGTGAGCCGGTCTTTCGGGTTGACGCTGGTTCGGGCGAAGTTCCACTTCATACCTGGAAGTGTCAGCTGAAGAGCGGACGTCAATTCGGGGGTCAGCGCGCGAAACGTAGCATCTTCGTTTGGCGCATTCAGCCGGTCGTTGGCAATGACCTGTAATTCGTCGCGGCGGAACCACAGCCGGCCCGCCAGCGATGGTTCTTCTTCCAACAAGCGACTTGAAAGAAGCGCGGTTTCCAGAATAGAACCAATTCCATCCCCAGGCAGCTTTCTCCAATACAGCAAGCCCATGCGGCCATCTGCCATGTCGATACTAAAGTTTCCTTCCGCGGCAACCAGAAGAATTCCAGGCCCGTTGTGAATATGGCTGTAATTGTGCGTGTCAATGAGTTGATGTCCGGGAATCGATTGCTTCTGAATCCAGCCATGAAAAATAGGGATGAACTCGCGAAGCGGCACTGCCGCGGAAGCATCCGCAAAAACTTTGATGCCGATACGCTGCAGTTCCATCAGGGTAGCTTGCTGCGCCGTTCGGTAATAATGTCGTGCCCTGCGTGAGCGGCTTCTATGAAAAGCTGCGCTTCCTCGACGATGCGGTGCGCATGATCGTGGGTCAAATCCTGCGGCGGCGTTTCATGCCGGCGGAACAGGTATTGTGCGAACTTGCTGCCCGCATAGCGGTCGCCGAGAAGGTTGGTATCGTAGAAACGGGTACGGAACTCGCGCACGATAGTATCCGGCTCTGCCGGCACATCCATGAATTCCGCTTTCACGAGCGATAACGCGGCTTGCAGCATCGCGTCATAAGCATGCGCGTCTGCCCGGGCAAAATCGCCGTCGTCCAGGCTGAGCTGGCCTTCAAACACCAGTCGCTCCGCCGCGGCCATTTCAAACTGCGCCACGGAGATGACCTCACCGGCGCATTCTCCGGTACCCATGTCGCCGATCGTGTAAACACGTGGGTCGCCCCAGTCCGAATAGAACGATGGATCAGCCTCGAACATCGGAACCTGCGTCAAATCCTCCAGCATGCGCGCCAGTTCGCGTTTGCCGATGCGTTTGATAAAACTCTGAAAGCTCTCGCCGCTCTCGCGTTCACGCACATAGCGGTCGGTAATGCGATCGACGACCTCCGGTATGCGCTTCGACGGAATCGATATCAATGCCAAACCATAGGCCCCGGCATTGTTTTGCCATTGCCCGCCCAGCACAACCTGAAAATGCGGCACTTTACGACCGTTGATATTCCGGCTGACGCCGTAAAATCCCAGATCGGATATGTGATGCTGGCCGCACGAATTGAAGCAGCCGCTGATCTTGATGCGCAAATTGCGGATGCTTTCATCCAGGGTGTAGGCTTTTGCCGCAAGACGTGAACTCAATTCCGCCGCCAGTCCGCGGGAAGACGCAATTCCCAGCTTGCAGGTGTCGGTGCCCGGGCACGCGGTAACATCGACAATGGTGCCTGCTCCCGGTTGATTCAATCCGATGCGCTGCAATTCCTTATACAGTTCCGGCAGATCCGACTCGCTGACCCAGCGCAGCAGAATGTTCTGCTCCACTGTCGTGCGCACGTTGTCGCCGCTGAAACGCCGGGCAATGGCCGCCAGCTCGCGCATCTGATAAGACGTGAGATCTCCCAACGGCAAAGTCACGCCGGCAGCGGCATAGCCCTCCTGTTTCTGGCGGTATACGTTTGTGGCATACCAGGCTTCGAAGCCTTCCGGCCGCTTCTGCCCGTTCAAATGGCCGGGAGCTTTCAGCGGCTTGTCGACGTTGAGCTGAACATCCTGCAGGAAATTCGTCCACCGTGGGTCGATCGGCAAAATGCTGCGTTCTTCGAGCACCAGCTTGCGAAAATTATCGATGCCCAGCCTGGCTACGAGGAACTTGATGCGTGCCTGCGCGCGGTTTTTCTTTTCACCAAGGCGGGCAAACACGCGCGCGATTGCCTGCGTTATTGGCAACAATTCTTCTTCAGGCAAAAACGGATCGAACAATTTTGCATCGTGCGGCACCGCACCGAGCCCGCCGCCGACGTAAAGCGCGAAGCCACGCTTTTCTTTGCCGTTTTCCACGCGAGTGACCGCAATGGCGCCCATGTCGTGCATGTTCACCAGGCCACAGGCCTCTGCGGCACAGCCCGAAAAGGTGATCTTGAATTTTCTGCCGAAACCCTGCGCATCGGGATGTCCGAGCATGAATTTTGCCGTGGCTCGTGCATAGGGAACGACATCAAATACTTCCGTGCGGCAGATTCCGGCCAGCGGGCATGCCGTGACATTACGCACGGAATTACCGCAAGCTTCCCGCGTTGTAATTCCGGCCGCCGCCAGGCGTCGCATGAGCGAAGGCGTGTCGTCGATGTGGACGAAGTGAAATTGAATGTCCTGACGCGTGGTCACATGCAGCACGCCGTCGGCATATTCTTCCGCTAAGTCGGCGAGAGCTTCCATTTGTTCGGCATTCAAACCGCCGAATGGAATCTTGATGCGCTGCATTCCTGGCGCATCCCACAAGGTTTCAGGGCCTTTGGTCAGCTCGGTCGCAAACTTCAACTGTTGCGTACGCAGCCCGTCATTGCGATGGCCATTGTCATAACGCTGGCCATAGGCGCCGCGGCGTAAACGCGTCTCCGCAAAGACCTTTTCGTCCAGCTTGCCTTGCTTACGGAGCTGGATTTCAGTTTCAAATATGTTGATTTCTTCGGCAAGCTGCGGATCGATTTGCTCCGCCAGCTTCTCTTGCCATGTGGGCATCTTTAAATTGTTTCTGGTTTGGCAGACGTTGTCAACCGCGCATGACCAGTCCTGCGCTCAAAAGGCCGGCGCCGGCGGCAGTGAAAAGCAGCAAATTCCCCGGTTGAATCTTTCCCTCGCGCGTAGCCAGGTCCAGCGCGATCGGTATTGTCGCGGCGGAGCTATTCCCAACCTGCGACACGACACTGATCGTTCGTTCAGGACTGATGCCGAGAAGCTTGCCGGTATCCTGAATGATGCGAGCGTTGGCCTGATGTGGAATCCACCAGTCGATCGCGCCTGCCGTAATTCCAGACTGGATCAGCGTCTCCTGTCCGGCCCTCGCCATGGCATGCACCGCATCCTTGAACAAACCTGCGCCGCGTCGCATGGTCATCAGATGGCGGCCTTCGTTCACCGCATCGGGAGTCATCGGTTCACGGCTGCCACCGGCGGAGATTCCGATGGATTCGTAGGACGAACCGTCTGCCGCAAGATAACTGCCAAGAAATCGCGAAGGCTGTGACGGCGCTAGTATCACGGCGCCGGCGCCATCGCTGAATAGTGCGGCGGTTGCAGGATCCTGTGAATTCAGTCTTCGCGACAAAACGTTTGCGGCAATGACCATCACGTGCTTTCCGAGTGATTGTCCGTAAGAGTCGGCAAGGATCAATGCATAGAGAAATCCGGCACAGGCCCCGGCGAGATCAATGGCGCCGGCTTGCTTCAGGCCGAGGCGAAATGCAACAAGAGGCGCTGTTGGCGGTAGAAGATGATCCGGGGTGCTGGTCGCCAGCAACAACAAGGCGATGTCTTCGCGGCGGAGGCCGGCACGTTCCAGCGCAAGAGAACCGGCTTGGATGGCAACATCGGAAGTTGCAATATCGGGTGGTGCTTTTGGCCGTTGCAGGATTCCGCTGCGGCGTTCAATCCAACCCGGCTCCAGTTTCAGGCGGGCTTCAACCTCACGATTGGTTTCGACAGTCTCGGGAACCGCGGATGCCACGCTGACGAGCTTCATAGCCTTCTCGCCTCTGTTCCCTTGCCCGAGCCTTCAACGAGAGACGAAATTACAGCGTGGATCTGATCAAAGGCCCAATCCACTTCGGCATCGCTGATCACGTATGGCGGCATGAAATACACAATGTTTCCCAGCGGCCTTAGCAGCAAGCCGCGCGCGAGAAAAGCAGCCGTGAGTTGCGGCCCCATTTCTGCCAGGTAACCGGAATCATTTGCAAGTAACTCCACAGCCGCAATGCCGCCGATACCGCGCACATCGCCGACCGCAGGCAATTCGCGGAGCTGATTCAGCCGGCTTTGAAAATGTCGTTCGATTGCCTGAATCCGTTGCAGCGTTCGTTCTTCAGCAAAAATGTTCAAGCTCGCAATGGCCACGGCACAGCCCAAAGGGTTGGCCGTGTACGAATGCCCATGAAAGAACGCCTTTGAACGGCTGTCATCGAGGAATGCGTCATACAATTCTTCCGTTGCGGCCGTAACTGCCATTGGCAGATAGCCTGCGGTCAGTGCCTTCGATAAACACATAATATCCGGCCGCACGCCCGCGTGTTCACAGGCAAACATCCGGCCGGTGCGGCCGAAACCAGTCAGCACTTCGTCGGCAATGAGGAGCGTGCCGAAGGAATCGCATAGCTTGCGCACCCCGCTCAGGAATTCCGCGGGCCACACAATCATCCCTCCGGCCCCTTGCAGCATCGGTTCAATGATGACCGCCGCGACGGATTTACCATGTTCTTCAAGTGTCCGCTCGAGGCTTTGCAGGCAATCGATGTTGCATTCCGATCGTTTCAATCCCAGTGGACAACGATGGCAATACGGCGATTCCGCGCGGTGCACGCGAAAAAGCAATGGAGCGAAAGCTTCTGTGAAAGTTGACGGTGCGCTCACCGACATCGCGCCGACCGTATCGCCGTGATAAGCGTGATGCAGCGCGACGTATTCCGTTCGCTGCGCTTCGCCGCGATTGCGCCAGAACTGTCTGGCCATTTTCAACGCCGCTTCCACCGCCGTGGAGCCATTGTCCGAATAAAAAATTCGGTTCAGCCCTTGCGGCAGCAATTCCGTGAGGCGTTCCGCCAACTCGACCGCGGGTTCGTGCGTACAGCCCGCAAACATCACATGTTCCAGCCGGCGGGCCTGGGCCGCAAGCGCTTCGTTCAGTTTTGGATGCGCGTGCCCGTGAATATTGACCCACCATGACGAAGTGCCATCCAGCAGCCGCCTGCCATCGCTGGTATGCAGCCAGACTCCTTCGCCGCGCGCAATGGGGATAGCGTCCGGCGCGGTCTGCATTTGCGTATACGGATGCCAGAGATGCGCGCGATCGCGTTGGGGCAGGTTCATTGCAGATATCCCCGCAAAACATTCGTTCGATCCAGCTCGTTGCTGGCCCAGCGCTGCAAGTGTTTGGCGTCGAGGCTGGGGATTGGAGGCAGTTCACCGAGCACCGCAATGTTGCCGAATTGTTCAATAGTCTTTCGATTGCTGACGTGGAGTGGCCCCACCATGACAACACCGGCAACGGAAAAGGAGCGCGACCGCAGCGCTTCCAAAGTGAGCAGCGTGTGATTGATCGTACCCAGTTCGGAACGGGCGACGACAATAGTGGGCAGCTGCAGTTGCTGCATGAAGTCGATCATCAATTCTGAATCGTTCAACGGCACCAGCACTCCCCCGGCGCCTTCGACGATCCAGCGTGTTGTTTTCGGCAGGTTCGCAATTCGCGCAATGAGCTCGTCGATTCGAATTGTCGTATGACTCAGTTCGGCAGCAAGATGCGGCGAAACGGGTTTAGGCAATCGAATGCCGTCATCCAAAAGTTCCTCAGCCGCGCAGTTTCCGAGGTGGCGCACGGTTTCCGTGTCATTGTCATGCTCAATTCCAGTCTGGATGGGTTTCCAATAGCGGAGAGAAATCTTTGTTCGATAGCGATGCATCAATGCCGCCGAAACGACGGTCTTGCCAACGTCCGTGCCCGTTCCGGTTATGAACAGACCGCGAAGCATAGACGTCCCAAAGATGAAGCAAAGGCGCGCATTGAGGCTTCATCGAGGCCAACATTAACAGTGACTCGAAGGCGTGCGGTGCCGTCCGGCACCGTCGGCGGACGAAGTGCCCGAACATCGAAGCCTTCGCGTTGCAGTTCCGCCGCCACGCTGCAAGCGCGCGCGTTATCGCCAAGTACAATCGGAATGATTTGCGATCTGCAGGGTTGTATGTCGAAGCCGGAGTCAGCGAGAAGCCCTCGCAACATCGCGCTGCGCTGCAGCAGCAAATGGCGCAGTTGTGGCTCGCTTTTCATTAGCTCGAGGCTGGCATCGAGAGCGGCAGCAACAGGCGGCGGAGTCGCTGTTGAAAAAATAAAAGTGCGGCAGCGATTTACCATGTAATCCATCGCCCACTGCGGCCCTGCAACAAACGCTCCGCAAACGCCGAGCGCCTTTCCAGCGGTATTGATCGATAAAAAAACCTGCTCGCCAACACCCGAATCCTCGATACAGCCGCTGCCGCGAGCGCCATATATCCCTACGGCATGGGCTTCATCGACAATAAGCGTGGTGCCGGTTTCTTCGCATAACGTGGCGTAGTCGTCCAACGGCGCGAAGTCTCCGTCCATACTGAACAGCGATTCGGTGATCAGAAATTTCTGCGTCTCGCGGGGTGCGGCTCGCAATAGCCGAGAAAGCTGATCGAGGTTGCGGTGAGCGAACTTCATTCGCCGGGCGTTGGACAGCCTCAGGCCATCAATAATGCTGGCATGATTGAGAGCATCCGAGAACACCAGATCGTGACGCTCAATAAACGTGGCCAGCACGCCGATATTCGCCGCATACCCCGAGCCAAAATAGAGCGATGCCTCCGTCTGCTTGAAGGCGGCAAATCGCTGCTCGATGTTGGCGAACAGTTTGTGCTGGCCGCGCAGTAAACGCGAACCAGTGGAGCCGCAACCCTCATGAAGCGCGGCGGCGGCCATGCGTTGTTTGACCAACGGGTGTTGCGAAAGCTTCAGGTAGTCGTTTGATGAAAGATCGATGCCCGCAGGTTCACGCAATTCCCGCCGCAGGCCGGCCATTTCCAGTTCCTGCAGTTTTTGCCGGACGCGATCTTCAAGTTTGGAGTAGCTCATCGTTCGAACAACTCGCAGGCCGCAGGCTCATGCCCAACCGATCGAGGAGTACGGCGTCCTGCTCTTCAGCCGGATTGGGTGTCGTCAACAGCCGATCGCCCATGAAAATAGAATTCGCCCCAGCCATGAAACACAGCGCCTGCGCTTCATCGTTCAATGCCAGTCGCCCGGCGCTTAAGCGAACCACAGAGGCCGGCATCAAAATGCGTGCGGTCGCGATGGTGCGTACCAGCTCAAAGGAGTCGATGTCTGGCTGATTGGCCAATGGCGTTCCCGCAACGCGGACCAGGACATTAATCGGCACACTCTCCGGATGCGGTTGCTGGGTCGCCAGCTGTTCAAGCATGCGGCAGCGGGTTGTGCGATCCTCTCCCATGCCGATGATGCCGCCGGAGCACACGGTGATCCCGGCGCGCCGCACGCGCATCAGCGTATCGAGACGATCGTTGTATGTACGTGTGGAGATGATGGTGCTGTAGAACTCGGGTGAACTATCGAGATTGTGATTGTAAGCGCTCAGGCCGGCAGCGGCGAGCATGGCTGCCTGCTGATCGGTGAGCATGCCTAAGGTGCAGCACGCCTCCATTCCCAGTTCACGGACGCCGCGTACCATTGCAAGTATCTGAGCAAAACGCCCGTCTTCGGGAGCTTCCCGCCAGGCTGCTCCCATGCAAAAGCGTGTCGCTCCTCGGGCGCGGGCGGCGGATGCAGCCGATAGTGCTTCTTCGAGGCTCAGCAGAGCGCTGGCTTCGACGCCTGTATCGTAGCGGGCGGATTGCGGGCAATACGCGCAGTCTTCCGGGCAACCGCCGGTTTTAACACTGAGCAAAACACAGCCCTGGACCTGAGTCGAATTGTGAAATTTACGATGCGAGAGCTGGGCTTGAAAAATCAATTCCGGCAGCGGCAGCGTGTAGATCGCTTCAATTTCCGGAACGGTCCACTCATAGCGCAGATCCGAGTTTACGGTCATTCACAGTAGTGTACTGCGGTTCGGTCAAATAATTCCCCGTCTTCCGTTCAATTCGATATCATCAGCGGATGCCGTCTGTATTGAAATCGCTTGCCATGAACATCCCGGCGTATCGCGATCACATGAAGCGCGTACAGGATCTCAGTGCGCTGTTGGATCGCGTCGCTGCCGAGCGCGATAATCTGGCGCTCGAAGTGGAAGGCCTGCGCAATACGCTCAGAATATCCGGCCCACCGGCGGATGGCGATCCGCAACTCGGTTGGGCGGAAAACAAACAACGCAAACACGACCTTTCCAGCCAGATCCAGGCGACGGCGACAACTTCGCGGTTGGTTTTGCCGATCGCTCCGGTGCAGTTCGACATGGACGAGTCCATCACCAAATGGATTCGGCATCAGGTCGAAGCCGAGCCGTACTGGTTTCAAAAAATCGAAGTGCTGCCAGGCCTGTTCAGCCCGGGGTGGAGCGACCCGGCTGTCGATAAATTGCCTTATTACGGACTTCCGGAAGATCTTACCGGAAAGCGCGTTCTCGACATCGGCTGCGCCGAGGGATTTTTTTCGTTCGAAGCCGAAAGGCGCGGCGCCCGCGAAGTGATTGGCATTGATTCGTTTCCGGATTCGGTGCGGCGGTTTAACATCACCAAAGCGGCGCGCCAGTCGAATGCCTCGGCTTTTCTCATGAATGTCTACGATCTCGAACCGCGCCGTCTCGGAACATTTGATGTCGTGCTGTTTTATGGTGTGTTCTATCACCTGAAACATCCGCAGTTCGCCCTCGAACGAATCCGCAGCATTTGTACCGGCGATTTGTTTTTTCAGACGCACATGTACGATGAGCCAGCCGTGAAGGGCACGCCCTGGGCGCGATTCTATCCGCACGGAATGATGTCCGGCAGCAACAAGGAACTATTCGATCCCACCGTATTCTGGATTTTCAATAGCGCTTGCTGCCTTGCCATGCTGGATCATGTCGGGTTTGCCGATATGGAAATCATTTCGACGGATCCCAATCCTTTCGTCATTCGTGCGAAGAGCCCACAGCGCTCGCCAGGGGTTCCACCCGATCAAACCGAAGCGCCCTGGTGTTGAGCGTTGGCGCTGAAGACTCGGCGAGCACATCCACGCCTGGCCCGCCTCATTGCCGATGGTGAACCACGCTATGCCGGTCTGCTTGGCGCCTTCCTGCAGTACCTGCCGAATTTTCAGACGATTCCTGTTGCGCCCGCAGGCGATACCAACGTTCCGAATTGGGTCAATGGTTTCATTCCGGCGCTGGACGCAGTCAGTATCTACGGACTGATTGCGCGGCAAAAGCCGCGGACCTATGTCGAAATCGGATCCGGCAACAGCACCCGTTTTGCCCGCCGGGCCATTCGCGATCACGGACTGCACACGCGCATTGTCTCCATTGATCCGGAACCGCGCGTCGATATCGAAGGACTTTGCGACGTCCGCATCCGACAGCCATTGGAAGAAGCGAAGCTCGAAGTGTTCTCTACATTGCGGGAAAACGATGTGGTGTTCATGGACGGCAGCCACCAGGCGCTGCAAAACTCGGACGCCACGGTGTTTCTCACTGAGGTCGTTCCGGGTTTGCCGCGCGGCGTCGTCTATGGCATGCACGATGTGTTTCTGCCATTCGATTATGGTGAGTCCATTCTGGCGCCGGACTGGCCGGATGCGAAATTGCCGCAGCCAAGAGCAGATATCGAGGCCGCAATTGCGAGCTTCATACCGCGGCAATACAGCGAGCAATACCTGGTCGCGGCATATCTTCTTGGCGGAGCCTTCGGAGATTCGATCATTTTGCCCTGCGCCTGGGTGACCAGCCAGACAAGGCTCCTGCGCATTCTGAATCCGCTATGGGACGCTCCTCAACTTGCCGGCATCGAACCGTGGGGTGGCGCCTTCTGGCTGCGCCGCGGGTAGTTCCTCGAACAGTAGTACAATCCCCCGACGGGAGAACCGATGAAGAAACTTATTTGGACACTGGCATGGTTATCCCCGTCAGACGACGGAGGGGTCTATCTCATCAACACAGTTTTCGGCGGCCGGATGCAAGGTCCGGTGTGGCCCGCGGATAAATAGCGGGCCGGCATGCCTGCATCGCAACTTGAAAAAGGCCATGCATTCCGCGCGCTCCACCAGAGTCCCCAGGTTTTCCTGATTGCGAATGTGTGGGACGCTGGGTCCGCCCGGATACTGGCGGGACTTGGATTTGTTGCGCTTGCCACTTCGAGTTCCGCAGCTGCAGGCGTCTGTGGAAAACGCGACGGCGGAATGACGCGCGAACAATCGCTGGCAATGGCGCGAACCATCGTCGATGCGACAGACCTGCCGGTTTCTGCAGACCTTGAAAGTGGCTTCGGCGATTCTTTGGACGAAGTGTCTGAAACTTATCGACGCGCTGCAGCGATCGGCCTGGTCGGGGCGACCATCGAGGATGCCGTTCCCGGACGCCCTTCGGACAAACCGCTATTCGATATCCATGAAGCCACGGATCGGGTTGCCGCAGCCGTGAATGCGACACGCAATTGCGGCTTTCCATTCCTGATTACTGCGCGCGCCGAAGGTTTTCTCCGTGGCAACAACAATCTCGATAATGCAATCGAGCGCCTGAAGGCATACGAACAGGCGGGCGCAGACGTCCTGATGGCGCCAGGCTTGCCGGATATTGCCGCGGTGAGGACCGTTTGTTCAGCGCTCACGAAGCCCTTTAACTTTATGGCCGGCATCCCGGGCAAGTCATTTTCCGTAACCGAATTGGAAGCGGCAGGTGTCCGGCGAATCAGCCTCGCAGCCTCACTGTATCGCGCGGCCATGACGGGGCTGGTCGGTGCAGCGCGGGAAGTAAAAGAGAAAGGCACATTCCATTACATCGACGAGTCGCTTCCTTCGGCAGAACTCGTTTCCTTCATGGAAACCTCACCCAAAACGGCGCCATGTTAAATGCAGGCACAACTCTCGGCCCCTACGAAATTCAATCGATAATCGGCGCCGGCGGAATGGGCGAAGTTTATCGCGCAAAGGATGCGCGGCTGGACCGCTATGTTGCCGTGAAGGTGCTGCCCGCTTCCTTTATGACCTCGGCACTGGCACTCGAACGCTTTCACCGCGAAGCCAAAACGGTAGCCGCGCTGAATCATCCGGGTATCTGCACAATCTACGACACCGGTTTCGCGGATTTGCCGAACAACGGCGGCAGCGTGAACTACCTGGTGATGGAACTCCTGGAAGGCGAAACGCTGCAGCAGCGGCTTTCGCACGGTCCTCTCGAAGTCGAACAAATTCTTGAAATCGGCTCGGCACTGGCAGGGGCGTTGGAGGCGGCACATCGCAAAGGAATCCTGCATCGCGACATTAAACCGTCCAATATTTTTCTGACACAGCACGGGCCGAAGATTCTCGATTTCGGATTGGCGAAGTCAATTACCCAAACGTCATCACACTCGCAACAGACAACGCGTTCTTCCGAATCCATGTTGACCAATCCCGGCAGTGCGGTGGGGACCGTGGCATATATGTCCCCGGAACAACTGCGTGGCGAGCCGCTGGACGCGCGTACCGATTTGTTTTCGTTGGGGTTGGTCCTGTACGAAATGGCCGCCGGCATACCAGCATTTTCGGGTAATACGGTGATGGCAATTGCGGCCGCCATTCTGCATCAGCAACCGAAATCATTGCGTCAGGTTCGGCCGGAATTTGCGGAAGAGGTCGACAAGATAATCCTGAAAGCGATTGAAAAAGATCGCGACTCGCGGTCTCAATCGGCGGCGGACCTGCGCCTGAACTTCGAACGTTTAAAAGAAGAGTTGGCGGCTCCTTCTCGACGCAGACGAAAGCTTTGGCCGGCGGCAGCCGTGGCTGTTCTGGCGGCCGCACTATTGCTTGGGGCCGCAGCGTATAAGCTGAGGCGGACCGCGCCTTTTCCTGTTGCTGCGGCTGTGCCGAAACATGCTGATTCGGCCGTCGCGGTAGCCGCAGCGCCAGCGGCGTCGATGCCTGCCGCCATACTGGCGCAATCGGCCACGCCAGAGCCGGCAGAAAAGTTTCAGATCACGCAACTCACACGCAGCGGAGATGTGGAACAACCCGCCATATCGCCCGATGGCAAGTGGCTCACTTATGTGCGGGGCAGAAGCATATGGATTCGGCAAATCGATAGCGCTCGCATTGCCAACGATGTGCAGGTTGTGCGGCCTGAAGACGGCATTCGTTTGTTTGGCTCCACCGTCACACCAAACGGCAACTACGTCGATTACATTCGCGATCAGCGCGGTTCCAGTTTTGAATTGTGGCGCGTGCCGTTTCTCAGTGGCGTGCCGCGACGTTTGATTGATCATGCCGATTCGCTGGTCGGTTGGTCACCCGACGGAAAGCAAATGGCGTTCCTGCGTCGCGAGTTGGAGAAGACTCTCACTTCGTTGATACTGGCGGATCCTGAAGGCCAACACGAACGCGTGGTGAGCGTGCGGCACATGCCGGCGATGTACCCGCTGGTTTTCAGTTCGAATGGTATCGGCATTCAACGCCCGGCGTGGTCTCCGGATGGGAAGCGCATTGCGCTGATCGGGAGCCCCGAAAGTGCACGTGCCGACCGGTCCATTGTGGTTGTGAATGTCGAAAACAAAAGCGAACAAAAGGTCATCAAGACCGAGGGCGCCGGATTCATTTATGTGGTCTGGCTCGATGCAAATACGCTGCTGGCCTCAAGGGGAGGGGATGACGGAGATCCTCGTCAGCTTTGGCGTGTGACGTATCCGGAAGGAAAAGTTTCGCAAGTCACAAACGACTTGAACAACTACACCGGCCTCAGTGTCACAGCGGACGGCAAGGCTGTGGTGACCGCCCAACGGGAATCGCGACCCAATCTGTGGATCGGCGACGAAAATGGAACTCACGGCACAGAATACGTGGCGCCCGCGATTGGGCTCGGTGGGAGTGTTACAGCTAATTTGACCTGGCTTGGCAATACTCTTCTTTATACGGGCAATGACGGCCGAAAATCGTTAATCCTGAGCCTGAAGGCGGGACAATCCGAACCGGCGGTACTTATCGAGCAGGGGAACATCGTCGGAACAACAGGAGATAGCCGAACCATCATCTATCTGAAACAAGGGGAACTGTGGAAGGCAGACGCCGACGGTAAAAATTCGATACGGCTTTTGCCTGGAATTGTGACGTCGCCGACGGTCGCACTGGATGGAACAGTGATTTTCGAATCTCGACGGAACGTTCAGTTTTCCATATGGAAACTGACGCCGGGCGCAAAAGATTCCACGTTGCTGGTGGAAGGACCGGCAAGGGCTCCTCGCGTTTCACCCGACGGGAAATACCTTCTATACGGCGCCGTGGACAAAGAGAAGGGGGACAGCCTGATGCTGTGTGAGTTACCGGCATGTACATCCAGGCGGCCTGTGACGCTTGCCGGCGACAAGGCAGGCTGGATGCCTGAAGGTTCCACACTGGTTTACCACGTGGGCAAACCGGCCAATCTATGGTCTCAATCAGTAAGCGGCGGACCGCCCCAACAACTGACATTTTTCACGGACAGGGTTATTTCAAGTTACGCCTGGTCCCGCGATCTCAAGCACCTGGCAGTTGCGGGAATCGAATCGCGCAGCGCGGATGCCATCCTCTTTCGAGGCATTGCCTCAAAACCTTGAATCGCCGATTTTGAGGCCCGAACGGATTTGCTGATTTTTAGTAACGGTCGCGATTGCCGCGGCCACCGCCGCCACCGCCGCCGAAATCCTTCTTTACCAGGGGACGAGCTTCGTTGACAGTGAGTTTGCGTCCGCCAAGGTCCATGCCGTTGAATTTCGAAATGGCCGTTTCGGCAGCCTCGTTGTCCATTTCGACGAAGCCGAAGCCTTTCGAGCGTCCGGTCATGCGATCCGTGATAATGCTGACAGAATCGACCTTGCCCACCTGTGAAAACAAGTCGTTCAATTCCTGTTCTGAAGTCTGAAACGATAAATTTCCCACAAAAAGTTTTTTCGCCATGTTTTTCCTTACTTAAGGTTTGTCGGGAACTTCGAAGGCTTTGCGAGGAAAGACACTAGAACTCTCCGGAGCAGAGACAAGAGGCCCCTGACTTTTACATAACGCAACCCCGTGTTGCTGGGCGAAGTATACGACGCGGCCGGATTCAAAATCCAAAGCAAATTGCAAAAAAGTGGTGTTACCATGCGCAGCATGAACGCAAGAGTAAAGTGCCTCGCAGTCATGTTGTCGAGTCTGTCGCTCGCGGCGCCGCTGGCAGCTCAATACGGCCATCCGTTGAAGGGTTCGTGGAGCGGCGAGTGGTGGCTCGTGAAGGGACAAAACAACCGCATTCTGCTGGATTTCAATTTCACCAGCACGGGCTACGGCAATACCTCGCTGACCGGCATTCTCAATCCTGGGCCGGATCAGGTGCCGATGAAAAATCTGACGCTCACACCGCCCGATGTCATCAAAGCGGGTCAGGCGGCAATCGCCGCGCGCGATGCGGCACTGGCAAAGCAGTCGGCCGGCGGCGCACCTCCCGCGGACGCTTCAAAGAACGTGGCTGCAGCCACATCTAAACCGGCCACGCCTCTGGCCATCGGCGCCACCGGTGCGGCAGTTTCCGCTCTGCAAAAGAAATTATCCGATCTGGGTTTCGCTCCGGGTGAGACGAACGGAACTTTCGGCAAGGGAACACAAGCCGCCGTGATGGCGTTTCAAAAAAGCAAAAATATTGCGGCCGATGGCGTTGTCGGCGCGAGAACCGCTTCCGCACTTGGCCTGGATACGCCTGCCGCGCCCGCGGCGCCCGCTGCGACAACGGCGACTCGCGCGCCGGCTGCACCTTTGAAAGACAACGTTGCCATTGCGGGCGACCCCTGGCTGTTGCACTTTGAGGCGGATGCCAAGGACGATTCGGGCAAGATGGTGCACTACGTGGTGGACGGCAAGATGGAAAATCTGGGCGCCGCTTACACGCGAGTCATCACCGGAACCTGGAAGGCTGGGAATCGGGTCGGGAACTTCAAAGTCATCCGGAATTAAGCTGTGGTTGAAGCGGCGGGTTCCCACAACGACGAGGACGGCTGGGGAACCGCCTCCAGGCATTGGATAAAACGTCGGATGCCGCTGTGCTACAGACTCGACGACGTCGCGACAACCCTCAATGACTTCGATATCGGTCGTACCTCTCAATGCGGGATGAACGAATTCCCGAGGTCGTCCTTCAGCTTGTTCAGGTAAATGTTATTTTCCTGGCAGATGTATTCCTTCAGCTCGCCAGTCGCATTCCACGGAATATTCCACTGCACCGACCACGGCTTGCTGTATGCGCCGGGATCGTCGATTGACGCTTCGTAGTGCAGCGTCCCTTTATTGGGTCGCGTGAATCGCTCGACAACATGCAACTGGTCCGTGTGCGGATGACCGGCAAAGTCCAGCCACGTGCCTTCCTGAAAATTCGAAACGTCCACGACCAGCGTGTCGCCTTCCCAACGGCCCACGGAGTCGCCCAGCCAGGTCTGTCCCTTGATGCTGTCCTTGCTGGGATGCGGCCGCCCATCCATGTGAATTTCCCGCCACACGTGCGTGCCGCCTTCAAAGACCATCCAGATACGTTTGGTCTCCGGGGCTTGAATGAATTCCATCGGGTACGGTGTGGCAAACATGCGTGGACCGCCCGGCGGCAGGCATTGACCCTCGGGGTCATATTTCATTTGGTTCGACTGGTTGTAATCGTAGACCGCCGCTGCCCACGGCAGAAACGGAACCCAGGGCTGAGCGGCTGAACCGCGAACCTGCGGTACGGGGTTCGGATTCGGTGCGGCGTTTCCACCGCCCCGCGGGGCGCCCCCACCGCCACCACCTCGTCCTCGGCCACCGGCTGCCGCTGCTAAAACAGGGCCACATTCCGCACTGCTCGATTCGTTGTTGCCCGAACCGACGACACACTTTCCGTCGCCCATGTTCCGGATATACGGCAATCCCCAGATACCCGTCGTTTCACCCGGCGCGCGTCCAAAGTTCACGGTGCCATCGGGAAATCGCGGCGTCGGTTCAACTGCTGGAGCCGCAGCTCCCGCGCGAGCCCCGGCGCCACGTCCGCCACCGGCACCCTGGCCGGGAGCCGGAGCCTGGCTAAGAGACAACATCGCTGTGACCGTAAGCAGGAGGATGGTCGCAGTCACAATCAGGAATATTTTTCCCCTTGTATGGTTTCGCACTCGCTCGGTCCCCCCTGTTTTTCTGTATCCCTATTGACCGGAATAGCCCTGTTCGCCGCTGGACGCTGCATTCAACGCTTTGCCGTCCGGAAAGGTCACGGTGCTGGCGTTGATTTTCAGACTGCCATCTTTGGCGCGCGATCCAGGCACAGTCACAACGAGCCCGACACGCAGCATATTGCGATTCCAGCCGCGGCTGACCAGACCATTCGGACTGCCCATTTCACAAGCCCAGTTTTGCACTTTGCCGGTCTTGGGGTCTTTGACATCGACGTAGAAATACGTGTGCGGGTTCATCCATTCGACCTTCGTCACGGTACCAGTGAGAGTGACGTTTTTCGTACGATCGAATTCGGCTTCAAACGAATGATGCGCCAATAGCGGTGCGGCTGCGACAAACATAGCCGCCGCGGCGCACATCAGCGAAATCAGTTTTTTCATAGTGAGAAACCTCCTGCGGTTTGGCACCTTCATCATGCCAATGGGGTGGGGGCAGGTCAAGGTATAACTGGCTTGAAAGCCCGTGCCAGAGCGGCTGCGGAGATAAATCATTCGTGATCTGCAGCCTTGCCGCGGCAGTTGCTCTGTGACAAGATGCCCCTGCAGGCGCGGTCCGTCGAGCTTGCACGAAAGAGGAGCGAGCATTCATGAAGCTAAGACTTTGGCCGGTACTGATTCTGCTTTGCGGTTGCACCCTATCGCTCGTCCTCGCCCAGGCGCCAAAGCCGCCATCCGCCGGCGACTGGCCGATGTTCAGCCACGACCTGTCCGCAACGCGCTTTTCCCCGTTGAATCAAATCAACACGCGCAATGTGAGCCAGCTGGTTTCCGCATGGACGTTCCGCCTCCGTCCTGAAGGTGAACGAGCCGGGGGTGGCGGTGGAGTGGGAGGCTACTCGGAAGTCACTCCCCTGGTCGTCAACGGCGTGATGTACCTCACGGCAGGAAATCGCGTGCTGGCATTGAATCCGGACACCGGCAAGGAAATCTGGCGCTATACGGTTACCGGCGGAAACGCCTCGTCTCGCGGTGTCACGTACTGGCCCGGCGAAGGCAATTTGCCACCGCGCATTATCGTTACCTCGGGTCGCCGCATGCTGGCGCTCAGCGCCCTCACCGGCGAGTCGGTACTTGGTTTCGGCGCCGACGGTGCAGTCGACCTCGGTGTCGCCTACAATTCGCCCCCGACGGTGTACAAGAACCTGCTCTTTGTCGGAGCCAACGTCTCCGAGCAGCCCGCTACCGGCCCCGCCGGCAATACGCGGGCATACGATGCGCGTACCGGCGGAAAAGTCTGGGAGTTCAATTCCGTACCGCATCCCGGCGAAATCGGCAACGATACGTGGCCCGCCGACGGCTGGAAAGATCGAACCGGGGTGAACAACTGGGGCTTCTTCATGACCGTCGATGCCGAACGCGGCATCCTTTATACGGTTTTCGGCTCGCCGGCCAGCGATTTTTACGGCGGCGATCGCAAGGGTAATAATCTATTTGGTAATTCCGTCGTCGCACTCGATGCGCAAACCGGAAAGTTGAAGTGGCATTTCCAGGTGGTGCATCACGATCTTTGGGATATGGATCTGCCGCCGGCGCCCGTCCTGTTGGATGTCACGGTGAACGGACGATCGACGCCGGTGTTGGCGCAGACCGGCAAGGTCGGTTATGTCTACATTCTGAATCGCGTTACGGGTGAACCAATCTTCGGAGTGAAAGAAACGCCGGTGCCGCAAAGCCAGGTGCCAGGCGAGTGGACCTCTGCGACGCAGCCGATTCCTGTGAAGCCACCGGCGCTTGGACGCCACAGTTTCAAAATGGAAGATCTTGTCAGCGCCGCCGACACCACCGAAGCGCACGCCAAGGCCTGCCGCGATTTGGCCGAGAAAAGCGGGACGTTGGTGAACGAAGGGCCGTTCACCCCATGGGTGTATCGCGCCCCGGGTGCGCCGCCCATCTCCAGCGTGATTTTCCCCGGCGCTATTGGCGGCACGGACTGGGGCGGAATGTCCGCGGATCCCCGCGCCGGACTGATCTTCGTCAATACATCGAATTACGGCAGCATCGGCTGGATCGAAAAAAAGGGCGAAAACTCCCGCGTTCCCTACGATCAATCCAGTGTCTATGGCAATCCGGTCGCATCGAAATTCTGGGAACGCAAAACAGACGCGCAGGGCCGTTTGCTTGGCGAACAAAGCTGGCCCTGCCAAAAACCACCATGGGGACAACTCACTGCAATCAACGTTTCCACCGGCGATATCGCCTGGCAGGTCACCCTCGGCGTAACCGACGAACTAACCGGTGACAAAAAGAACACCGGCCGCGTCAATCTCGGCGGCTCGATCGCGACTGCAGGGGGCCTGGTGTTCATTGGCGCAACCAACGACCGGCGCTTTCGCGCTTTCGATTCAAGCAACGGCAAACAGCTGTGGGAAACCAAACTGGATTACAGCGCTATTTCCGTGCCGATTACATATCAGGGCACAAACGGTAAGCAATACGTCGCAATCTCCGCTTCCGGCGGCGGCGCCATTACCGATCCGAATCCCGCAAACAGCGAAGCTGTGTACGTTTTCGCTTTGCCGTAAATGCCGGCAATAATTTGGTGACTGTCCCCGAAATTCAGGAGGAAGTTTTATGGCAATCGTGAAGTTCGCGGTCAACGGACAACAGCAATCCGTCGATGTCGTACCTCAAATGCCGCTTCTTTGGGTGCTGCGCGACACACTCGGTCTGACCGGCACGAAATTTGGCTGCGGCATGCAGCTGTGCGGGGCCTGCACCGTGCATGTCGATGGCGTCGCGACACGCTCCTGTGGCGCTGCGATTTCCACCGTTGCCGGCAAGAGCGTCACCACAATCGAAGGCTTGTCGCCGGATCAAACTCATCCAGTGCAACGCGCCTGGCTCGATGTCGACGTGCCGCAATGCGGCTATTGCCAATCCGGTCAAATCATGTCCGCCGCCGCACTGCTGGCAAAAACCAAAAATCCCACCGACGCACAAATCGATGAAGCCATGCGCGGCAACATTTGCCGCTGCGGCACATACATCCAAATTCGCGAAGCCATCCACAAAGCTGCGGGAGGTGTGAAATGAGCGCGCTGCAAAAAATCGGACGCCGTGGCTTTCTAAAAGCGGGAGTTAGCGCAACAGGCGGCCTGCTGCTGGGTTTTCATCTGCCGGGCCGCCATCACGAACTGGCTGCGGCGCAGGGCCCATTTGGCGGCGGTCCGACACCGCTTTACCCGAATGCCTTCGTTCATATCCGTCCCGATGACGCCATCACACTCATCGTGCACAAACCGGAGAATGGCCAGGGCGCCGAGACAGCGATTGCCATGCTGCTTGCGGAGGAATTGGAGTGCGACTGGAAAAAAATCAAAACGGAATTTGCGCCCATTAACGCCCAGTTTTATGGCGGCGCGATGCAGGGAACCTTCGGCAGTCAGGCCGTCCGCACATCATGGACGCCGATGCGGCGCACCGGCGCAGCAATGCGTGAAATGTTGATTCAGGCGGCGGCCGCGAAATGGGGCGTCGAGAAATCACTGTGCCGTGCGGAGAATGGAGCGGTTATCAACACCTCGACGAACTCGCGCTTGACCTATGGCAGCCTGGCAGATGAAGCCGCGAAGCTGCCGGTCCCCAATGCGCCATCGTTGAAAGATCCCGCGCAGTTCCGCCTGCTGGGCAAGCCAATGAAAAGGCGCGACACGGCAGCGAAAATCAGCGGCAAGGCGCAGTACGCCATCGATGTGAGATTGCCGGGAATGCTGTATGCCGTCGTGCTGCGCAGTCCGGTGTTCGGCGGCAAGGTCAGCACTTTCGATGCGGCCAAAGCCAAGGCCATTGCGGGGGTAAAACACATCGTTCAGATTCCCGAAGGAGTTGCCGTTGTCGCCGATAGTACGTACGCAGCAATGGAAGGACGCAAAGTCCTGGACGTGAAATGGGACGAAGGCGCGAATGCGACGCTCACCAGTAACGGTATCCGGCAAAAGATGGCCGACCTCACTTCGAAGCCCGGTGCTGCCGCGAAAACCGTCGGAAATGTGGAAGCTGCTTTTGCCAATGTTCAACAAATCATCGAGGCCGTGTATGAAGCACCGTACCTCGCGCACGCTCCCATGGAACCCCACTCCGCTGTGGCCGATGTTCGCGCCGACGGTTGCGACCTGTATATCGGATCTCAGATTCCCGGCCTCGCGCATAGCGATGCCGCACGTATCGCTGGCCTGCCCGCGGACAAAGTGAAGGTGCACACGATGTATATGGGCGGCGCGTTCGGCAGCCGTTCCGGCGGCGCGTTTGTGACGGAGTCTGTCGCTATTTCAAAGGCCGTCGGCGCACCCGTCAAACTCACGTTCACGCGCGAAGACGATCTGCAGCACGATCGCTATCGGCCGGCATCCTATGCGCGCATGGCCGCGGTGCTGGATGCGCAGGGTTGGCCCGCAGCCTTTCAGAGCCGCGTTTCCTGTTCGTCGTTCATCGCCGTGCGTAACGGCGTCGACAGCGAAGGCGTCGCCGGAATTGCAGACGCGCTTTATTCGATTCCGAACCTTCTGGTGCAATATCAGGAACCTGGCTTCACTATCCCTACCAACTATTGGCGTTCGGTGGGCCATTCGCAGAACACCTTCTTCATGGAAGGCTTCATCGATGAGCTGGCCGCGCGTGGCGGCAAGGATCCTGTGGAACTGCGGCGGAAATTGTTATCGGCGCCCAATGCGGCACGGCTGCTCAATGTTTTGAATCTGGCGGCGGACAAGGCCGGGTGGGGCAAACCATTACCGGCAGGCCGTGCCCGTGGAGTTGCAATCGTGAATTGCTTCGCCAGCTTTAACGCTCAGGTCGCCGAGGTATCCGTAACGGCGGGCAAACTGCAAGTGCATCGCGTCGTATCCGCGGTGGATTGCGGTATGGTCGTGAATCCATCCGGAGTCATCCAACAACAGCAAAGCGCGATAGTTTACGGACTCAGTGCGGCTTTGCGAGGCGCCATCACGATTGCCAACGGACGCGTGGAACAGTCGAATTTTCATCAGTATGAGCCCCTGCGCATTCACGAAATGCCGGCAATCGAAGTGCACATCGTGCCAAGCACGGAAGCCCCGGGTGGCATGGGCGAAGTGGGAACTCCCGCGATCGCTCCTGCAGTTGCGAATGCCATTTTTGCGGCGACCGGAAAGCGGATTCGCCAATTGCCACTTAGTACAACCTCTTTGGCGTAGGGCTTTCGATGTTGCACCGCATTGCCAGGGCGGCGTTGGTGTTATCGCTTGCAGCCAGTGTTGCCGCTGCGCCGCAAGCGAACGGGAAGCTGTTTCCGTATGCTTACAAAATCGATGACTTGCCGAACGGACTACGTTTGGTCACCGTACCGACGGAGTTTCCCGACCTCGTCGCGCTTTATATCGTGGTCCAGGCTGGTTCCCGTAATGAAGTCGAACCCGGCAAGACAGGCTTTGCCCACCTGTTCGAACACCTGATGTTTCGCGGCAGCGCGAACTATTCCAAAGATCAGCGCGACGCGATATTGAAAGTGGCCGGTGCGGAATCCAACGCCTCGACGAGCAACGACCGCACTGTGTACTTCGAAACATTTTCGAAAGAAGATCTCGACCCTGTTCTGAAGCTCGAAGCGGATCGTTTTCAACGTCTGCAGTACGACGAAAGCATGTTTAAAACCGAGGCTCTCGCCGTTCTTGGCGAATACAACAAGGACGCCGCCGATCCTTCCAGCAAGTTGTCCGAAGCGCTCGCGGCTACCGCATTTCGCAGTCACACCTACAGTCACACGACGATTGGATATCGAGCCGACGTCGAAAATATGCCGAACGAATATGCCTACAGTCTGGAGTTCTACAAACGATATTACCGTCCCGAATACACCACGATATTGATGGTGGGCGATGTCACGCCGCAGCACGCTCTCGCACTGACTCAGAAGTATTTCGGCGACTGGAAACGCGGCGAATACAAGCCGGATATCCCACGCGAACCACAGCAAACCGCTCCCCGCGCCGTCAATGTCGACTGGCCGGCGCCCGCACTGACAACAGTCGTCGTGGCATTTCACGCGCCCGCATATTCGGATGAAGACAAAGAAAAAGCCGCTCTGGATATTTTGGGGCCGCTGGCTTTCGGCCAGACTTCCGAACTCTATAACAAGCTGGTGCGCGTCGAACAAAAGGTGAACCGGCTGAATCAGAGCTACGCAAACTCGATGGATCCCGGTCTCTTCCAGGTCACCGCCGACGTGAAGGATCCGAAAGACGCGGCCTGGGTTCGCGAACAGATTCTCGCCACGTTTGCACGGTTTTCGGATGAAACCATGGCACAGAGCAAACTGGAAGATACCCGCTCTCGCAGGCGTTATGGGCTCGCCTTACAGCTGAATAGCTCCTCGGCTATTGCCAGCGCTCTGGCTCCTTACATCGCCTTGCGGCGCACGCCTGAAACGCTGAACAAGTTGTTCGATCTCTATCAAAAAATCACGCCGCAGGACTTGCGCGCTGCCGCGGAGAAATACTTTACGGAAGCCAACCGCACGACGGCAACTCTCGAATACAAACCTCAACCAACAAAATGATGCGAAAGCAAATCGCATGCATCGTCTTTGTATTGTTATCCGGCATTAGCCAGTTCCGTGCCCAGGCGCGGCCGGCCACGGTTTTGTTGCCAAGCGGTTCGCCGCTCGTCGCCTTTCGCATCATGGTGCTCACGGGCGCCGCCTTCGATCCTCCTGGCAAAGAAGGTCTCGCCGCATTGACTGCGGCGATGATCGCGCAGGGCAGTTCTGCCACGATGACCAGCAGCCAGGTAAATGAAACCCTTTATCCGACGTCGTCGAATATTAGTGCGCAGGTCGACAAAGAGATGACTGTGTTCTCCGGCTCGACCCATCAGGAGACACTGGATAAGTTTTATTCCGTTGTGCGCGACCTGCTGCTCGATCCGGGTTTTCGCGCCGACGACTTCAGGCGCCTGCGCGACAATACGCTGAATTTTCTAAAGACGACGTTGCGTGAAAGTAACGATGAGGAACTGGGCAAGGAGCGTCTGTTGAGCATCATTTACGACGGCCATCCCTACGCTCATCACAATCGTGGCAAAGTCAGTTCGGTCGAAAAAATCACATTGGATGATGTGCGTGAGTTTTATCGCAGGAATTACACGCAGGCGAATCTCGTCATCGGACTGGCCGGAGGATATCCACAAGCATTTCCTCAACGCCTGCAGACGGATTTTGCCCGCTGGCCGGCTGGAACGCGCGAGACTACTCGATTTGGCGCGCCACGGCTGGCGGCCGGAACGCACATTGAAATCATCCAGCGCGAAACGGACGCTACCGCGATCGCGCTTGGCTTTCCAATCGACGTGGTGCGGGGCAATCGCGATTGGCCTGCGCTTGCCGTCGCCGCATCGTACCTGGGACAGCACCGTTCATCGAACGGACATCTTTTTCAGTCATTGCGCGAAGTGCGCGGCCTGAACTACGGCGACTACGCGTACGTGGAATACTTTCCCCAGGGTGGCGCGCAGCTGACGCCGCCGCCCAACGTCGCACGGCAACAGCAGGCGTTTCAAATCTGGATTCGCCCGGTCGAACCGCAGAACGGTTTATTTGCGTTGCGCGCGGCACTCTACGAATACGACAAATTCATAAGCAACGGTCTGACGGCCGCGGAATTCGAGGAAACCCGCACCTTCCTGACGAAATATTCAGCTGTGCTGACGCAGACCCAAAGTTCGCTGCTGGGCTATGCGCTGGATAGCCGTTATTACGGAATACCGGACTACGGCTCGTACATGCGAGCGGAACTGGCAAAACTCAGTGTCGAGGATGTCAACCGCGCAATTCGTAATCATCTCAAGTCCGATAAAATGCGCATCGTGATTGTTGCTAAAGCCGCGGAAAGTTTACGCAGCGCGATTCTCAACGGTACGGCATCTCCGATTGTTTACAATTCAGCGAAGGCAAAGGCAGTGCTCGACGAAGATAAAGTCATCCAGGGTTATAAAATCAACGTCAAAGCGGCGGACGTTGTCATCACTCCCGTGAATCAGCTGTTTCAATAGACCGGTGAAGATATGAAACTTATTGCTCTGACTTTCATAGTGACTCTGGTGATGTCGTTGCCACTGGCGGCGGAGACATTGGAAAAAACCACGGAAATTGGAGTTCTCACTGTTCACTACAAGGTTGTTCTGCCGACGGGATACAAGCGCTCAAATGCATATCCGGCAATTCTGGCTTTTGGCGGCGGGCCGCAGACCATGAACATGGTCGATAGCGTTCTGCGCAATCTGAAACCGGAAGCGGACAAGCGTGGCTACATCATCGTCGCACCAGCGGCGCCAAACGATATGCTGTTCTTCGAGGGTGGAAGCCGGATATTCCCGCAGTTTCTGAAGCAAATTCTTTCCGAGTACAAAATCAAGGACAACAAATTTCACATCGTGGGGCCTTCCAACGGAGGCATTGCGGCGTTTCATGTTGCAGCGGCCAATCCTCAATATTTCCTGTCGGTAACGGCATATCCGGGCTACATGTGGCAACCCACCGCGGCCAAACTGGATGCAATCGTGATGATGTGTGTCTTCATGTATGTCGGCGAACTCGATGAGTATATGTGGCACGATGAAATGAAACGCGAAGCCGAGTACCTGCGGTCGCACGGAGGTGTGGCGCGCTATTCTGTCGAGAAAGGTGAGCCGCATCGCATCGCCACACTCACTGGTGAAAACGCGAAGCGTTTGTTCCAGAATTTCGAAAGCTGCAGGAAAGAGTAGTAGAGACCTGATCTGTCACCATCGCCGCTCAGACTGAGCGATGCAGCAGATGGAAGAAGAAGTCCAACCCGAGCCCGAAGAACAACGGGCCAAGCCCCGGCGGCGCGCCACCGCGGAGTCGATGGCGGCCAAACAGCGCGATATTTCAGTCAGTGAGTTTTTTGCCAAGAACCGTCACTTACTGGGTTTCGACAATCCGCGTAAGGCCCTGCTCACCGCCGTAAAAGAAGCCGTCGACAATTCCCTCGATGCCTGCGAAGAGGCCGGGATCATTCCGGAAATCTGGGTCCATATGGAATCGACCGGCACCAACCGTTTCAAGGTCGGCGTGCAGGACAACGGCCCCGGCATCGTCAGGAAACAAATCCCATTGATTTTCGGCAAACTGCTGTACGGTTCGAAATTCCATCGGCTGCGCATGAGCCGCGGACAGCAGGGCATTGGCATCAGCGCGGCGGGAATGTACGGCATGTTGACGACTGGAAAGCCGGTCAAGATCATTTCCATCACGTCGCCGCGAAAGCCTGCGCATTATTTCGAAATTCAGATCGATACCAAACGCAATCAACCCGAGATCGTCAACGGCAAAGGCGAAGGCGAGGAGATTCCGTCCGGCGAAAAAGGCCAGAAATACATCGCCGACCATGGCATCGAATGGGTCGCGCATTACCCGAAGCCGGATGAACATTCACCGCATCACCAGGAAGTAAAAAGCGGCACGCGCGTCACCATCGAACTGGAAGGCCGCTACGTGCGCGGCCGCGGCAGCGTGGACGATTATCTGGAGCAAACGGCGATCGCCAATCCGCATGTCACGATTCATTACATCGATCCCGATGCGCAGGAATTCACCTACGCGCGTTCCACCGGACAGCTGCCGCCGGAACCAGTGGAAATCAAGCCGCACCCTTATGGCGTCGAGCTGGGCCGCCTGGTCACAATGCTGAAGGATAGCGATACGGGCACGATCGCGCAGTTTCTTACCGATTCGTTTTCACGGGTCAGTCCCGCTGTTGCCAGGCAGATCTGCGCTGCCGCAAAAATCAGTACACGCGCGCACCCCAGGCGTATCGGCAGGCAGGAAGCCGATGCGCTATATCAGGCCATTCAGAACACCAAAATCAGCCCGCCGTCTACGGACTGCATTTCTCCGATTGGCGAGCCGCTGATTCTCAAAGGTTTGCATCAACAGATTCCGGGTGAATTCTTCTGCGCGGCCACACGGCCCCCCGCCGTTTACCGTGGCAATCCGTTTCTGATCGAAGTCGGCCTTGCCTATGGCGGCGCCAGTACGACGCAAAAAGTCAGTTTGGAGACGCTCACCGAATTGCTTTCCGAAAGCGATGCACGCTCCGTGCGCCAGTTCCTGCTGACGACATTTGATGGCATTGGCGCCGCCGGTGCGGAAAAAATTCTGACTGAGGCACGCATCGGGTCCCGCCAGTCCGCGGCCAAGCTCAAAAAGGATGAAGTGGCGCAGCTATACGGCGCTATGAAAAACGTCAACCTTTCAGAAGGTCAAACGATGCAGGTGCTGCGATATGCCAATCGCGTGCCGCTGCAGTTTCAGCCTGCGGCCTGCGCAATAACACAGGCTGTCATCGGCAACAACTGGCGCGCCTACGGTTTGTCGCAATCCCGCGGACAGCTGCCGTCGGGTCCTGTCACGGTGATGGTGCATATGGCCAGTGTGTGGGTTCCATTTACCAGTGAATCCAAGGAAGCCATTGCGTCGTACCCCGAAGTAACCAAGGAAATTCGTCTCGCCTTGCAGGCAGTCGGGCGCAAGCTGTCGATATTTCTGAATCAGCGCAAACGGGTGGCTCAGGAAGGCGAGCGGCGTGAAATATTCCTGCGCTATCTTGGTGAAGTTGCCGGAGCCGTTTCCGCGATTAAGGGATATGACGAAATTTCCAAAAAGAAGCTCTATAACGAACTTCTGGAAGTGGCAAAGCGCAAGACCGCCGTCGCCGATACGCAACTGGATGATCGTGGTAAAAAAGTGGAAGCGGCCGCGGAGGAATTCGGCGAGAACGTCCTGATCGTTGACGAAGAGCAACATGGCGAAGAAAAGCAAGACCAGTAGCGAAAACCCGGTGGTGGAGTTCACCGCCAAGGACAAGAAAACCCTTAACTCCATTCGCTCGCTCGCGGACGAAGTGGCGCAAGCGGCGGATCGCGGCCGCGCGCCGTACGTGGATATTCCATCGCGCTCTCTGTCAAATGTGCGTTTCAATCAGTCCAGGCGCATTATCGAAATGGGCGGCGGCAGCAATCGGCGGGAGTTGTTTAATCTCAACCAGGCCAAAAGCTACATGCAAACCCTGCTCGTGGGCTCCGGTTGCAAACAGCTGATCGATCAGGGCAAGACCACCAGCATCCGCGGTTTGTTCTACTTGTTGAAGCACACCATTGCCGGCACGCGCGAAGAAACCTTCGATACGCAGGACGAATGCGATCCGATTATCGAAGACGTTGAAGTGGCGCTCGATTCCATGCGCGAAGAACTGCATCTTTACGCGAAGAACGCCGGAGCGATGGTGGGTCCCATTACAGTGGTCGATAGCGGAGATGAAATCGACTGCTCGCGCATGGGCTCGGGCGGCTACAGCGTGCCGTCCATTGTCGAGCCTGAAATTGTGCAATTCAAGAAACACACCGCGAAGTTCGTGCTGCACGTCGAAAAGGACACCGTTTGGCGGCGCTTCAATGAAGACAAATTCTGGCGCAAGCACAATTGCATTTTGATACACGGTGGCGGCCAGCCTCCGCGCGGAGTGCGACGCATGCTGCACCGGCTACATTATGAGTTGAAGTTGCCGGTGTACTGCCTGCTCGATAACGATCCGTGGGGATATTACATTTACAGCGTTATTAAACAGGGTTCGATCAATCTCGCCTACGAATCCCGCCGTATGGCGATCCCCGAAGCGCGCTTCCTGGGGCTTCGCAGCATCGACTATGAGCGCTGTCAATTAACGCCCAGCGTGCAAATCAAATTGAACGAACAGGACGTTAAGCGGGCGAAGCAGATCGCGCAGTATCCGTGGTTCGTGCGCAAGAAGGCATGGCAGAAGGAAATCGAACTGATGCTGAAGAACGGTTTCAAGCTCGAGGTGGAAGCGCTTATCAGCAAAGACGTCAGCTATGTCACCGAGCAATACGCTCCGTCCCGTCTGGAAGAAGGCAACTTCCTGGATTAAAATGCCGAGATGAGCAATCAGCAATATGCAAGCAGCACTAGTCCCCTATCCCCAGGTACCAATAGGGGACTGTTGCTGATTGCATATTGCTGATTGCTGATTGCTCATCTCGCCATTTTCACCGGAATGGTATGCTTCCTCTATGTTCCCGCTGGTCTGTTCCGTCTGCGCATTATTCCAAATAGGTCAATGCCAGCGAGGCACTGTGAAATGGCAAATTCTTAAGGACGAATACGACCCTGGACCCACTCGATAAGAGTCACAAGTTATGCCCGAAATCCCGCTGTTTCCTTTGCCGCTCGTTCTGTTTCCCCAGGTCGTCGTGCCGCTTCACATTTTTGAAGAGCGCTATAAGCTGATGATCAATCGCTGCGTCGATGAGTCGTTGGCGTTCGGCATCGTGTTGCTCACGCCTGGCAGTTCGTCCGAAAGTGAAGAAACCATCAAGCCCATCGGCGTGACGGCGCGTATTGTCCAATCCGAACGGCTGGCCGATGGCCGATTGAACATCATGGCGGCTGGCGAAAAACGGTTTCGCATTGTTCAATTTCTGGGCAGTTCGCCGTATTGGTCGGCCAATGTCCGCTTTCTGGAAGACGATGAATCCGGCGACGAACTGCCGGAAAGCCGCAACGAAGTCGCGCGAATTTATCGTGAAGTTCACAAGCTCGCGGCGGAACTCCGCGGTGTAGAAGTGCCGGAAGTGTCGATTCCCGAGTCTGCGCTAACACTGTCGTTCATGGTCAGCTATGTTTTGGATATTCCGCCGGAGGCCAAACAGGAATTGTTGGAAATGTCCTCGGTCACCGGTCGCCTGAAAGCGCTTGTCGTCCACCTGGAAGGAACGCTTCAGAGCATCAGGACGCAGATCGCACGCGAGAAGATCAGTAACAAAGTAAAAGGTAATGGGCACTTCGCCGTTTGATTTCGCGGTCCACGTGAAAATGTCAGATCGGTTGGGTATGACGCCAGGGGTGGTTCCCCACAACGATAAGTGAGGGCTTGGGAACCTCCCTCCCGCCGATGCCCTTTCCTGCCTCTTGCCATCATGGACCGAAAAGCTTCACTCAGGTAGAATGTCGCTCACCGATATGAAGAAAATGTGGATGGTGCCGGTACTGGTTTTTCTTGGGGGACTGTCGCTTTTCGCCATCCCCTCTCTGGTAGCCCAGATTCCCTCCAGCGAGCCATCCGAGTTTTACTTCACGCGGTTGATCTATACCGAAAATAATCTGAGAGGCGGCTTTGGCCGCAACGGGACCATGGAAAACCCCGGGCCCTACCGATGCCCGGAATTTGGCGGCGGCAATTTCTTTCCGCCACAAGGCTGGGGCTGGGCCACTGACACGCCGGGATCCGACTGCAAGTTGATGGGGGCGATTCATCGGATGACAGGACAAAGCGTTTATCCGAACCCCAACTACATGGAAATCATGAATCCCAATCTCTTTAAGTACCCCTATTCCTACATGGTCGAGCCTGGCCAGATGTTTATCGACGACAACGAAGCGGCCCGCCTGCGCGAGTATTTACTGCGCGGTGGGTTCCTTCATCTGGATGATTTCTGGGGCACCAGAGAGTCCGCGAACGTTGGCCAGCAACTTCGCAAAATTTTTCCGGATCGCGAAATCAAGGAGCTTCCGCTCAACCATCCTGTATTTCATTCTTTTTTTGATATACCCGAAGTTCTTCAGGTGCCCAACCAACGTAATGGCTGCGTGGGTGGCTCGACGTCGGAACAGGATGGCTATGACGCCCACGTCCTCGGGATTTCGGACGATAGTGGCCGGCTAATGGTCGTGATCACGCAAAATTCAGATCTTGGCGATGCCTGGGAATACATGGATCTCGCCTGCTATCCGCAGAAATATACCGGCTATGCACTTCGTATGGGCGTGAACCTCATGATTTATGCCATGACCCGTTAGTCGCCGTCATAAACACCATGCAGGGCAAAGTTGTCGTGATCACCGGAGGCACCTCCGGAATCGGACGCGTCGCGGCGGAAAAGCTTGCCCGCATGGGCGCCCGCATTGTACTTGTGGCTCGCGATAAGATTCGCGCGGACGTCACGATGGCGGTACTGCGTCAAATCAGCCCGTCCACCGCTCATTCCGTTTTCCTTGGAGATCTATCGCGTATCGCAGAAGTACGCCGTGTCGGCGCGGAAATCGCTCAGGCCGAAGCACGGATCGATGTCCTCATGAACAACGCCGGCGCGATGTTTTACGACAGGCAGGTCACTCCCGATGGGCTGGAACGCACCTTTGCGACAAATCATATGTCGTATTTTGAATTGACTGCAGCGCTTCGCCAGCCTTTGTTGGCGGCTTCGCCAGCGCGAATTATCAACACGTCGTCGGAAGCGCATCGCCGCGGCCATCTGGATTTTTCAGATCTTCAGTGCGCACGGAACTACCGTGCGTTTACCGCTTATAGCAATTCCAAGCTGTGCAACATTCTGTTCACGCGCGAACTTGCGCGCCGTTTGGCGGGAAGCGGCGTTACTGCAAATTGTCATCATCCCGGTTTTGTGAATACGCGATTCGGAGACGGCGGTCATGGGCTGCTGGGTATTGTCTTTCCGTGGATAAAAAAAATCGCCCTCACCCCGGAGAAAGGCGCCGAAACGATGATCTATCTGGCTTCCTCGCCGGATGTTGCGAACGTCTCCGGCCAATACTTCATCAAATCTGCTCCAGCTGTCCCAACCGCGGAAGCGCAGGACGATTCCATCGCTCGGCGTTTATGGGAAGAGGGAATTCCGCGCGGGCCCCAGGATCAGCGAGCAGATTTCAGCGCCTGAATACGAGGCCCTGCCGCAGCCATATCCACAAAGCGGCTTGGGTGATCGATGACATACAGGCCTTCGGATTTCCTTTTCAAGTACCACAGGCCCTTCTGCCCCGGTTTTAAGAGGATATCCGCGCTGCCGACAAGTCCATTGGGCCGGGGCGTCGGCAGGTTGAGATAGACGACTGAAAGTCCACTCTGACCTTTCAGTACGGATTCGACTCGGATCGTTCCGAGCTGGAGTGGAGATGCGGCATTCGAAGGTTGAATCGCATTGCTGCCGAGGAACTCGCCAGTCACAATCAGATCGGATTGTTTGGCGAGTTCCTCTGGTGAAAGATAGCTGTAATCGCCAGACGCCTGCATACCCATCAATACCAACGACAATAGCAATGCAAATGCTGACATTACAGCCTCCTCTTTAATGAACGCTCTGGGTGGTTCGCTTTTTCAAGATTACCAGCAATCCGAGACCGCTAACCATCAGGATCAGACTATTGGCCTCGGGAACCGATGTCGTCGGGGTGCCCGGAACGTCGCGCAGCCCTACGGCTCCGATCAACTGTTCAAATTCCGAGTACGCAAACGACCGATTCAGCACGCGTTCACCATTGGGCATGAAAGTCGGAGAAGCGCCGGTGCCCATGAGGCTGTATGCCGATTCGCCAGGATTCGGTAAAGCGCCGGCGGGGTGTGGCAGAGACAGCGAATGTCCAATTTCATGCGAAATGGTACCGGCCAACAGGTTGATCCGCTGCGTATCGGATCCTGCAAGTCCGGCAAGGTCGTCAATGTTATTGGCGAGGATTGATCCCACCGTATCATGGTTAACTGCGGGGGCATTCGGACCGACTCCAGCAGCATTGCGGACGCAACTCAAACAGGCCTGGCCCAAAAAGCCATCGCCCGTTGTGTTGTTGCCGATGTTGACCAGATAGTATTCGCCGGCTCCCGGAGCGGTGAGATAAAAGTCGATGTCCAGCTCCTTGCCAACCGGCAGTGGACTGGATGCATTTGCCCCCAGATCCGGGTAACCGAGATAATCGGCTTTGACTGCATTCAACACACTGTCCATCACCTCCGCGTTGGTGGTCAATCCGGTAAAGCCGAACTGAGTCACATAATTTGCCGAAGTGGTACCGACGCCAAAGATATCCGTCGAGGGGCCAGAAACAAAATTCAGCACGAAACCCACCGCATGGGCTTGCTGTGCTGTCGCCGTCATCAAAATCACGGCAAGACAAATGGATGAGAAGCAGGCAATCCATCGTCTGAATCGTTCAGATGGTCTTTTAATCATTGTTTAACCTTCCTTGGAAAGAATCTCGGCGCGAAGGGACTGCGCCGGGGGGCGTTACGCACGAGGACATCCAATTTGCAAGGATTTATTTTTCAACGAGATAGCTCGAGACGATGACGAATTGGCGGTGTCGATGTGTAAGGTTCGACTTACAGCAGGATGACGGGGCGTTTTCGGGTGTCGAGTTTAGCGGGTGGAGTGGGTTGAAAAGAAAGAGGTTGTGAAAAGGGAAGGTCGCGTCCGCGCAGGAATATCAACGTAAGTATTTCCGACGGGTCGTGGAGGAGTTGAGGGGCGGAAAGCAAATTTTTCGACGGTGATCTGGTTGTCGAGGCAATCAGCAATAGCTTGTTTGGATTTAAGGAACGATGGGGGATCTATTGCTGATTGCTGATTGCATATTGCTGATTTCTGGACTTCGACAACGGAGAGGGAGTCCGATTTTCTTTGTCCAAGGAACTCCACCTACGTCCTGAAACCCGCTCCAGTATTGACTCTCACGCAATAGCATGTCCAATATCGTCAAGTATGATGCGCAGACATCCCACAAGAAATGTGGGATGTAATGTGGGAGGAGTTGGCGATGGCAAGGACGAAATCTGGGAAGCATCCTGAGAAAGCACTCTCGGCAGCGTCAATCAGAACTTTGAACAAGGCAGGCCGATATACCGATGGGAATGGGCTGTATTTGATAGTCGAACATTCAGGAGCAAAGCGTTGGGTGCTTCGTACGGTGATTAAGTCGAAACGCTGTGACGTTGGCCTTGGTGGTCTCTCCACCGTCGGATTAGCCGATGCGCGGGAGCAGGCGAGCAGAATGCGGAAAATTGCCAGGAACAATGGAGACCCATTGGCCGAGCGGCGAAAGGAGAAGCGAGTTGTTCCAACATTCGAAGTGGCAGCCCGACAAGTGCACAAGGAACATTCCCCGGTTTACCGGAATGCCAAACACGCCGCGCAATGGATCTCTACTCTGGACGCTTTTATATTTCCAGCTATTGGAAACCATAGAGTCGACCAGATCGAGGCTTCTGACATCCTTGGAGCCTTGACACCGATTTGGCTGAGGATTCCCGAGACAGCCAGCCGAGTGAAGCAACGCATCAAAACCGTGTTCGACTGGTGCAAGGCAAAAGGATACCGTATGGGCGACAATCCCACCGACGGATTGAGCAAAGTTCTACCAAAGCATCCGAAACGCAATAAGCACTATGCAGCATTACCGTATGCCGATGTTGCGGCGTTTATCCGATCGCTGCAGACCTACGAAGGCTTATCGACGTGCTTAGCGTTTGAGCTTCTGATTTTGAATGCGTCCCGCACCAGCGAAGTATTGTTGGCGGAATGGAGTGAGTTCGATCTGACCGCAAAAGCCTGGACGATTCCGGCATCGCGTATGAAGGCAAAATCGGAACACAAAGTACCACTGACCGCACGCTCCGTGGAGATCCTTGAAGAGGCGAGAAAGATCACCGATGGAGGCAAATACGTCTTCCCTGGACTCCGGCAGGGTCAGCCGCTTTCGAACATGGTTTTTCACATGGCACTTCGCCGGTTGAACCGGAAAAACATCACGCCACACGGTTTCCGTTCATCATTCCGCGATTGGGCTGCAGAAAAGACCAATTTTTCTCGGGAAGTCTGCGAAGCCGCACTCGCGCACACACTCAGCAACAAGACGGAGGCCGCCTACAACCGGACGGACTTGTTCGAAAAACGTCGCAAGCTGATGGAGGCCTGGGCGTCGTTCGCTGCGGCACCCGCGGCGAAGGTCGTGAAGATGAGGGCGTAGTAGATTGGGCTGAATTGGTGTGAAGTTGAGGACCTCGGACCGGTGTCGACCGCTATCGGGTAACGGTGCCACTTCCTGCAGCGAGTTCCTGATAAACACGCTCCAGTCTTGATTGCAGCGCCTGGAGCTGCTGCAGCGCCTTGATCGATGGATAAGCCTGCGCGTATTCGTTTATTGCATAAAAGTGGACTTCGTTTTCCTTGTCCGCCGTCTTTATGCGGATGACGGTGTCGATGGCATCACCGACGCCGTAGCCAATTCCAAGCCGCTTGTTCTCTGCTGTAACGGCCTTCTGAATGTCTGTTCCGCTCAGTGCGAAGAAGTTCTGTTCGTCGATGGCGAAGTGAAGCAATTGCTGTACCTCGCTGGGTAAAAGTGCTCTCCGAATCTCTTGTGGCGAATTTCCATTTCTCACGATTACCGTCGTTTCGCCACTTGCATAAATAGTCAGTAGCGGACCCTGTGGAATTGGCGGCGCCGACAGTGTCCTTCCTACAGTATAGGTTCCATGCGAGTCCATTGTGATGATGGCGGTGGTAGGATCGGCCGACAGTGGGATCGGTGGTTTTTCCTGCCCGATTATCGAAAGAGAGGCGGCCGAAATGAATCCCAGCACAAGCAGGGTGCGAAGGAGTTTCATATAGCTGGATTCTAGTTCATGTATAAGTTCCACGCCATTACCGAAGTTTCCAAAATGTTCAGGACCAGACCGGTTGGTGTAGCCCTGGAACGGATTTCAGACATTTCGCTTGCTGGAAACCTCTGACGGACCAAAACTGACCGATATCCTCAGTTAATATCTGGATAATGATCGAAGAGCCGGATGCCTGCACCTCAGCGCTTTTTCTGCATGCGGTAGCTTTTCGCCGGAGAATGGATTACGTCAGCGCCCTACTTGCATTCCCGCAATGCTATCTGAAGAGCATTGATGTCGGCTTGGCTTAGCAGCGCTTCAACCTGACCGCACATGCCAACCGAATTGGCGGCCTCAAAACGGTAGAAGCCTGGCGATAGGTCTGATACGACAAAGTCGCCGGTCTGAGAATTGTATTGAACTCTCGGCGCAGGTACCGTCACCATCTTCCCTCCGGCTTCCGTGACTGTGAGCGTCCATCTTAGTTGCGATTCTGCAGGTATCGATCCCGCCACCACTCGAAGGCTGCCTCGCAGACTTTGACGGGCTTTCGGGTCGATGGAAATGTCCAGCTTGATGGTACCGGCTGACACCATCATCGACCTTGCGAAGGACCCGAGCTGTTCACCATTTGCACCACTCGGCGTACCTGCCATCAAAAAATAATTCCCAGGTAGAAAGTCCGCGAGTTGATACGATCCGTCGCTTGAACTCTTTGTCTCAATCACGGACACTATGCCCCCGGCGCCACGCCAAAATAATCCAACCGGAGTCCCAGCCAATGGTTTGCCGATGCTATTCCGGGTCTGGCCGCTGATCGTGGCCGCGCGGACCATCGTCACGGAGAATCCATCGAGGCGTTGTCCTGGCATGGCTGTGAATGACTTGGCCGTTGTGACGTAGCCCCTCATCTTGACGGTTAGATCGTAGGCTGCAGCATCGATCGCGGAAAATAAAAAGCGGCCGCTGGCATCAGTCCTTGCTGGAGTGATTGCGGGGAATGTTCCCTCTTCTGCAAGCATGGCCACGATGTTTTCGTAGTGTCGCGTCAGGCTTACAGTCGCTCCTGACAGCGGTATTTCAGTGCTATCGGAGACGACTGTTCCCGTAACTGACGCCTTCGGCTTGGCTGACGTGGAACTGGGAAGAGTTATGACTCTCTCGTTGCCTTGCCAGAGCATGGCGAGAGTTAGCGTGGGTGCGAGCGCAAGCATAATCCGCATAAGATCCGAGCCGTCATCGAGTAGGAGAATTCAGTGCGGCAAATAATACCATCTGTCGGAGCCGGCAGATCATGACGGCCCCGTTCTGACCGACTTCAGCAGTTAGAATTTCCCGTCAGTCAAAGCGGGGATAGGTGCGGGTCGCGCCTGCACTGAACGGCCCGGCGCCTTGATCCCGGGGCTTTCGTCTCGTACCGCCCGTCGCTTTCCTCTTGATCTCATTTCCGCCATTCGCTATTAAGTCATTAGCCAAAGTAGGGCTGGATAGGCACTGCCGACGGGCATTGTTGAAAGGCCCGGGATTCCTTCATCCTGGGCTTTCCACTCTCCGCACTATGGCGACAGTGAAGGAGTCGCAGATGTCCATTGAGATTCACAAACAGGTTGAAACTCTTGACTCACAGTGGTTCGCGCTTTGTATTCTCGGAATGAATGGATCCGGTGATCCGCCATTTCCTCTGGAGAATGAACGAGGTCAAGAAGAATTTCGGACTGCTCTTTTGATACTAGCCCGGCAACTTGCAAAAATAATCGAATATTATGATTTTCCAAGCATCGCTCCTCCTATTGACCACGACCGAGAGAAGCTTCGGCACCACGAAGCTATGCTTTCTGAATTTCTTCCGGCATGCGCGAGTGCGGTGTGCGCCACAATGGTCAGACTCGTCCCAGAGTTTCTTCGCACTTCTGTGCAATGGACTCTCCTCTTGACAAAGGTCCATGGAAACTTAATGGGGGTTGCATTGAATTATTTCCCGTTATCGAATGTAATAGTCGAAGAGGCAGATTCCCCAAGAGACCGAATACCACCCGACCGAATACCACCCGACAATTGCCTGGCAATCATCGAAGTGCACAAAGCTGCGGTGACACGAATTTCTAATATGACGCGTGCCGCTGTAAATGAGTGGGGGACTCAAGTTCAAGCGCGTGCGAGGAATTTCTATATAGACCGAGCCTTTGGAGGTTCTGTTTCTTCTTCGCCTACAACTACTCTTGACGAGCCGCCCATAGAAAGGAGGCAGAACGATAACGACAAAGAGGGTGGCAAGAGTGCTAGAGAGCGAACTACAAGTAAGGTTGATCCAATCGCTATACAACGCACTTCGCTTTTGAATGACTATGTTGCCCAATGCAAGGCTAGAGGGGTGAAAATCACCGACAAAATGATTGCAAAGGCGGCAAGGCCATCTTGGAATGAAAGAACCCCTGTTCAAAGGTGGAAGCGAAACGATCCTAAAAGTACCCACAGCGATGATCAAGCTATCCGCCGCGTACTAACGGAAAAACCTCACCTAAAATAGTTCCCACAGTTCCCCCATTTCCCACAGTTTTCCTACATTGCATTCCCACAGTGTGGATAGGACATCATCGGCCTTAGGAGGTTTCGATATGTCCCAAACAGTTGCACATAAAGTTTTGCCTGAGGCTGGATTCATCCGGCTCCCCGCAGTTTTGGCGGTTTTTCCAGTGAGTCGTTCAACATGGTGGGCGGGAATTCAAAGTGGAAAATATCCTTCTGGAATAAAGCTATCCGAACGTGTGACCGCGTGGAAAGTTGAAGATATCCGTGCATTGATCCAGAAGTTCAATTGTGGCTTGACGAAGTAGTCAAATGAGGGACCGTGCCAGCTTACGAGTCGTCAATTTGGCTACTGGGGAAGTCAGCGGAAATGAAGAGGAACACGACGAAGAACTTATAGGAACGTCAGGCGACGGAGGTGTGCTACTTCCATGCAAGGAAGTGGATGCAACATGCAGAAGTATGAAATTGGTCGAATTCCGGATGTACGGCCGAACGAAGTACGTCCTGGAATTTGACGTAATTGATCCAGCCGAGTTCCAAGGAACGCGATTGCGACTTTATTTGAGAAAGAAAAATTGGAAACGCATTCCCCCGTCGTCGAAGCTGTTCAAGGCAGCATGTGTGGCACTCGGACGCCGGTTGCGAAATGAACGGATCGTGAAGTCTGATTTCGTCGGATGCGCATTTCATTGCAAATTGCGGACAGTTGACTCGGGCGGAGCGCCGTACAGCGTGATCGATTCTCTCCTGCGGAAACTTACGTCATGAGATGACCAATGACTCAAGACCCATGCCCTACGTCCCCTGTCCCACGTCCCACTTCTGTTCCTATAGGTGTTGTGGTTTCAACAGAATTAACTTCGTGCCGAAAACCTAAAAAACGCCTATCGCAAGAGATTCCCGGTGCTACATCACCGGGAAGAACCAGAGCCACAGGCCGGGTGCACTCTCAAGGTCGCCCGGCCAACTCTGTTAGATTGACTGTCGAGGAGTGCTTTATATTACGAAGTAAATGTGAAATGCAAAGGGTAAACTGCTGATGCACCAGTCTGACTCTTCCTCGGACAGAAGAACTGCCGTTGCAACGCATTCTTTGACACCTCTGAGCCCAAGTACGGCTGAAAGTGAGCAAGGACATGCTGAAATTGCCTGCGGGCATTGTAAAGCGAAATTCACGCCTTCGCGGAAGTGGCAACGGTTCTGTTCTCAGCGATGCCGATTTGCTGAATGGAACGAGGGAAACCCGCGACAGTCTCGAATGCGAGAGCGGTTAGCGCGAATTGAGGAGAAGCTCGACTTTCTTGTCGAGCGGTCTAGCGGTTGAAAAACTTGATTAATTCTCAAGCTGGAGACGGACTAGGCGAGAGGGACAACAGGTAGGCAACCCCATGGACAGCGCGACCCCATGGACGTTTTCAGAATTTGAAGACTCATGAGTAACGCAGACCCATCGACGGGCGGACCTATCGACACATCACAATGCGGCGCCATTGCGCGGCGGAGTCTCGGGAGTCTGGTTGTCGAGCTAATCTCTACATCAAAGCGGGTCGCAGATCGGCGGAGGATTGGCCGACCGTGAAACGGGAATGAGGAATAACATTTTTCTGAGACTCGGGAATTCGGAACCTGCAATGAGCTTATTAATAAGGTGTGATGCAGAAAGTTCAAGTTTCCAAATGATTTCGGGAGAATCTTCGGATGGGCGGATCTGGTAGCGGTCGGCGTTGGCATTACGGCGCGAAAAGCCTAACGGACGAATACAAGTCGCTTGATGTTCGGCGTTGGCAGCGGGAGAACCTCTTGGAGCCAGGAAGGATGTTTAGCACCCAATGGAGCCGCAACGGTGTTTCCTTCTCGTCCATAAGCGTGCAAACGCAGCCAGACTCGGTGACGCTAATGTATTCGTACCGAAGCCAAGGGGGCGATTCGAAATGGGAACAGTATCCGGTGCGGATCGAGTGGACGCGTTGCACATATGGCGGTCGTCGGGCGTGGTTCTTATGTCCCGGGCTTGGCTGCGGGCGGCGTGTAGCGATTCTATACGGCGGAAGAGTCTTTGCGTGTCGACACTGCTATAAGCTCGCCTACCGCTCCCAGAGAGAAGAATTTGACGATCGCGCGGCTCGTCGTCTCGAAAAAATCCGTTATCGACTTGGCTGGCAGCCGGGTTTCTTGAACGGTCCGGGGGGTAAGCCCAAAGGGATGCATTTGCTTACTTTTTTGCGCCTAATCAGGACGCATGAATTCTTCACGAAGAGGGCTGTTTCGAAATGGCTCTCGATGCGAAGGTACAGGACCTGAACAACACTACTCCGCTGGTGCCTCCACCTCGATTCCACCTTGCAATTGAACCAGAGTCTTCTCCGAGATCTCATCGCGGCAGTTCGGGCATTTCGCTGGCTCGCACATTGCGTACTCGGTATCCCCCGACCTTCCTGTCACTTCGTTCAGGATGCTGGCAAATAACCAATCCGCTTCATCCGGGCGACAGCGCTCGCAAGCCGCGACCTGTTGTTCAGCTGCACGAATCGTGGAAGCCTCAACCGTGATCATTTCGACGCCTGGACGCTGAAGCAACTCGTCGCCATCAAAGCCGCTATGTAGAGACCACCGATCCAGCGCGGGATCGAACCGGAGGATGTATCGTTTCCCGACGTCCGTCAGAACCTTGAAGTACTCCGCGTTCCGCTCATACCAGTGGTCTTCGACCGTCTCGATTTCGTAAATGCCTGAAAGTGTCGATTCGTCGAGTATCACATCTAGCCAGAAGCGTACCGGGCGGTCGCCCTCGGACTGTGCGGACTGGACATCAACGTGGATGGAAAGGGACATGTTCCGAAAGTATGAACTATCGCGCCCACTTATCGTGTAATCACTACCATTTCCTTGGGATCGGTACAAACGGCACCTTCTTTTGAAAACACTTCTCCGAGATGCCGACTACCCAGGAATTGAGACCACATCAGACTCTGTTTCGTCATTTATGTGGTTGTGAGGGCCAAAAGGGAACCCTTTCTCCCGGATCGGAATTTTCGATGTGAAAGCGCTTCTCCGAGAAATTACGGCAAGTGCATACAGCTGGCTATTGCGTCACCATGCAATTTCGCGTCAACGGTTCATCCGGAATTCTGAACGACAGTGTGTCCGATTCCACAACCTGCGCCCAAACGGTTCCATAGTCCTTCCAATTCTTGTTAAGCTTCTCCACCACTTCCGGTGCAATCGACCGAAAATCGCGGCTGATCACGATTTGAATTGTCTTCCCGCGCAAATCTATCCCCGAAGAACGAGCCATCACTGGAATCGCCACAAAGTCATCAACCTCGCCGTCGCCCGGGGGGAACTTCGGCGAAAACTTAGCTACGTCGGACGGACGGTTCGTCTGCGCAGTTACGATCCAGAAAAGATCATTGGGTCTAGAGAGCGCCAACAACGACTTTTCGTCCCGCAAAGCGGCTTTCCCCCTAATTGGATAATCGCTCAGAATAGATGGCTCGTTCTGCCCCGCCACAGTTATCCGCGTAAGTCCGCCGTAGGCCATAGGCAGAAATATTTTCTCGGACCGACGGTTCTCATAACGAACCTTCAGGTTCAATCTCAGCCCGATATCATCCGGCCCTTGCTGTCGAGCCAAAGCCCAAACAGATGAAGAAAATGAGCCCAAACAATATTCCGCCACGCCAGCCCTCAACCCGAGAGTAACGTCACTAGTCGAGACCGCAACATTCTGCGCATTCATCGCCACGCCAAAAGCCGCCACTAGCAATACGAACGCTGTTGCTTTCATAGGGCCGGATTCTATTCCGGCAGTGCTCAGAACGCAAATGCCTAGACGTTTGTGGACGTGAACTTACTGAAAAAAGAAGTAGACCAAAAGGGGTCCCTTTCTCCCTCTAAAAACAAGGTTCGTAAATTCTGATTGATAACAGATGTTGACCGGGCAAAAGGGCTAAGCACAATCGCCAAATAAAACAAAGTCCTGAGTAACCGCTAACTGGGGAATTTGCACCCGAACGCTACCGAAGCCTTTCGATCACCCCGCGACTGACACCCAGCTGCCGAGAGACTTCACGCGCAGACATGTCCTGAAGCATCGTACGAGCTCGCTCTCGATCGAAGATGCGTTTTGGTCGGCCAAGCTGCTTTCCCTGCTTTCGAGCTCGTCCCAAGCCCATGAAAATGCGTTCCTTGATGAGATTCCGTTCCAACTCGGCCACGGCACCCAAAATCGTGAAAATCATTTTGCCCATCGGCGTGGACGTGTCGACGCTCTCTGAAAGCGAAACGAAATCAATGCCAAGGTGGCTGAACTCTTCCAGTGCGCGTAGCAGATGGCTGACGCTCCGGGCGAAACGATCAAACCGTGCCACGATAACGAGGTCAAACTTGCGCCCTCTGGCATCCTTCATCAGCCGATCCAAGGCCGGGCGAGAATCCTTCGAACCACTGATTCCTTCGTCCCGGTATTCCTCGACGACATCGAAGCCACGATGACCAACGAATTCGCGAAGGGCTAAGGCTTGAGTCTCAGTTGTCTGGCCATGCCCCTTCGTGGATACCCTCATATAGAGGGCTGCGCGCTTCATGACCGCCCCCACGGACAGTCGGCTAACCGACATGGCATGGCCTTCAGTTCGACCGTTTGCGTGGGATAGCGACGCTGATAGTACCCATAACTCAACTGGGCTCTGCGGCCCAAATTGCCAACACTTTCCACATACTGGCCCCCCACATAGATTCGGTATTCCGCATGGTGGCAGAGATCCGGCAATGTGGTTTCCGGAACCGGAGTACGGTCTGTCCGCTCGCAATAGCTTTGCGGATTGTTTAAATCAGTTTCGATATTGCAGGCATTGCAGCGGACGGCTTCATAGCCGAGAAGGCCTTCGTAATACTCTGTGTCTTGGCTCTGGCATTGGGGACAATGAAGGCGAGTCACTCGCCACCGCCTTGACAAGGATGGAGTTGGCGGAAACGGTTCTCTTCGGTAGGCTGTAATGTAGCCATGACGACCTCCTAAACAGGTTGTTGTGGTTAGGCTCCGTTTGGTGTTATCAGCACCGGGCGGGGCCGTTTCAGTTTCGGTTACTTCTTCTTCGTTGGTTTGCTTTCCTTGATGTGTTCTTCCATCAGCTTCGCGATTACGGTTCCCATATCGACGCCTTCAGACACGCATTTCAGCTTGAAGGCCTTATGGAGTTCTTCCGGAATTCGAATCGTTAACATCTTCATGAATTAGAATCTAACGTCATGATGTATAGATGTCAAGATGTAGTTATTGATTAGTGTTTTCTTCGGGAAAAGCGGGATATTTTGAGTAATGTCGTGAAAGGGGAAATCTAAGTTCTTTCAGATACCGTTTTCGGAGATCCGCATCCACAGCAAGTTTATCCGCAAGCTTTTTCAAGTTAGGAAGAGTTACTGCTTTGTCCATTCGAAACGGAACTACGCCGCACTCTGTTCTACTGTCGTCATAAAAGAATAGCCGCATGGCCAAATGTGGTCGGTCGGCTCCATGCACGAAGTCAGACCAAATTTGGAAATTCCAATGTGGCTCGGACGTTTTTCTACGGGATCGGTATTCTTCCCACATATTTGCAGTTTAGACAACTGCGCTGATGCATGGCACTGAATCAGGTGATTGCGTGCCGGGGTTTCGTCAAACATGGGGGGTAGCGTTATCAGCGTTTGTGGTGGACGCGGCGAAAGGGGTTTTGTGCCACCTCCCGAAAACAGCAACTAGCATCAGACTGTCCGTGCGAACGTAGGCAGTGAACTACGGCCTCACGGGCCGGAAGCGACTTCAGGAAAAGTTCCAGGGGGGAGACCCTGGGGGTCTTTGATCCTGAGCAAGCAAGACGGAGCCTGCATCTAACCCCCAACGTGCATGTGTAGATTAGTATGACGCCTCATGTGTCCGTCTGCCGCTTTCGGCTAAGAGGATTACTGCTCAGCGGACGTGGTGGCGGGGGTTTTGTGCAACGACGCTATGACACCACACCGGGCGAACTAAAGTGCGTTAAAGAGGCGGTCAAGAAGTGACGGAAGGAGGGACGCCTCTCGTTCTGCCGCTACTGCGCTCAAGCTTCTTCCCTCGACTTGTTTTTCTAGCAGATGAGAAGCTTCGATTTGCCGACTGATTACAGGGAACGGCATTTTAAGTCCGAGCAGCATTTCGGGCCGAACGCGTTCGCGCCTTGCGCCAATGCCTTGGGTGGCGGCTAGAAGTTGCTTGCGGAACCATGATGTTGCGGCAATGTGCCCCAAATACTTCGAATCACACTCTTCGATGATGCAGGAGAAGGTCCGATACTCGGGTGAAGTGTACCAGCCATCGTAGTCATCGTCTGCAACGCCCAGCGCGCCCTCCCAGCCTTTCACTTGGCTCATGACAAATTGGCCAGCGCGCAAGACATTAAAAGAGCGATAAGTTGTATGTGCGCCGAGGACTGCAGGCTTCTTAAAAAGCCCAAGCCCGAAACTGCGGATTCCAACTTGGGGGTAAGAGTCAGCTATGGTGACTTCCTTTTGCTTCTCGTCGAGTTGCAAGAGTTGATCGAGGCACACCACTCGGCCCTTTGCCGCCGCCAAGTGAAGACTGATGGTGAAAGCTTCGGTTTCCTTAGTTGCTTCCTCCCGTAGTTTTTTGGCACGGGCGAGGCGCGCTTCGATTGCGTCTAAGTGGGTGACGACTCGCTGTTGCTCCGACATTGGTGGGAAGGGGACTCTGAGCACATTGAAGAACTCCTCTTTGTAACGGTTGCGAGTCAGCGGTGTGCTGCCTTGACAGTCCCCTTCAACCAACTTCCAGACTCCCGACTGCCGAAACCAATAATTCAGAAACCGAAGATCAATCCGAGCAGGCAGGCGCACTTTGAAGATTGGGAACTCGTTCGATACAAAGGTCCCGTCCAGATCTGGAACAATGAGCGAGAACGCCCCGCGACACGCAAACAACCGGCTGTATATGAAGTCGCCGGTTTTCACCCGATCGAGAGAATTCGCTGAGATTTCGCTGCCGAGCTTGGTCTCGCGGTGAAACGCTCCGTTGCCTTCCAAGCGGACACCAAGAAGGCGATACGACGCGTCAGGCTCGACCCGCACGGATCGAGATACGGGCTCAACGAGATCTCCAAGTTTCGCTTCAGTCCATCCCTGCTTCATTCGAGCGCCGACACCTCAGCTTGGATTTCCTCCATGAGCCGCAGAATTTCCCGTTCTTTGGTCAGAATGCTGGCGACGAGTTCACCGGGTGGACGGTGTTCGAGCGCGTCAGCGCTGTTGGGGTTCTTATGGTCAAGATTGAAGAGCGGCCAGTAGATGGCGTCTCCGGCGTTTTGCTCCGTGAATTGAATCCTCTGCGCGTTGGCGACGGCGGCTTCCAGCTCGTCCAATTGGCTCTGGAGTTTGGACTTCTGGACCGCGTCCTTGCCGTTGCCGCGTAGTTCGTCCTTTGTCTCCTTGGCTTTTCGTTCCAGTTTGTGGGCACGGGTGTTCGCTTCGCGGGCGGCGTCCCAATGAGGCGTGGCCTCGGCGATGGCTTTGTCGAGCAGTGCCTTGAAATCAATTTCCCATGCTTGCTCGTTCCCGACGCGAATCGTGGCGGTAAACCATGCCTTGCAGGCGGACATGTCCTCGACTTGCATGGGCATCGTCTTTGTAAACTTCTTCCGACCTTCGGGCAGCGGAACTTGGTAATACCAGATGGTCTGTGTGGGGCCGGACCGGTCGAAGAATAGCAGATTGGCAGGGATGTCTGTATAGGGGGCGAATGTCCCCTCAGGCAGGCGGACGATAGTGTGGAGGTTATATTCCTTGAGGAGTTCCTCCTTGATGCGGGCACATACTCCTCCCCCAGACAGTGTGCCATTGGGCACGACGACGGCAGCACGGCCAGGCATACCTCGAATTGGGCGCTTGAGCTTGCGCATGATGAACTGGAGAAAGAGGAGCGCGGTTTCGGAAGTCTGCTTATCCGCAGGAAAGTTATTGAGGATTCCCTTCTCCTCTTCTCCGCCGAATGGTGGGTTAGTGAGGATCACGTCAACTCGGTCGTTGTCCCCAATCTCGGTTACCTTCACCGCGAGCGTATTACCGTATTTAATGTTCGGGTATTCCAGTCCGTGGAGTAGGAGATTCATCTGCACTAACATGTAAGGCAGCGATTTGGCCTCCTGCCCATACAGCGACTCCTGCTGTACCTTGCGGCGATCCGCGATGGATTTGCATCCGGCGGCAAGATGGTCGTAAGCCTCCACAAGGAAGCCGCCAGTGCCGCAAGCAGGGTCGAGCACGGTCTCGCCAAGCTGCGGGTTGATGACATCCACCATGAACTTCACCACCGGGCGTGGGGTGTAGAACTCACCGCTGTCTCCCGCCGCATCGCGCATTTCGCGCAGCATGTTTTCATACAGCCGACTGAGGGTGTGCATCTCGTCGCTGGCGGTGAAGTGGATACCGGAAACTTTGTTGATAACATCCCGCAGGAGGTAGCCGGACTCCATACGGTTGGTGACGCCCTTAAACACGTTGGCAATGACATCCTGCCGGGTCTTGCCCGATTCGGATTGGAGTCCGCGCAAATAAGCGAACAGTCCCGCGCCCCTGGTGCCATCGGGCCGCATGGTTTCGTCCTGTGAGATGAACTTGAGTAGTTCGTCGCCAGTGATCCCGTCGGCCTGCCCTGCCCAATCGCGCCACCGATAAGGCTGCTCAATGACGGGTTGGTATTTCATACTGCCAAGCTTTGATTCCTCTTCAGAAGTGATCTCCATGTCATCGAGAAACTTAAGAAAGAGAATCCATGTGAAGAGTGGCAGGCGATCTAGGTCACCATTCAGCCCCTTATCCTTCCGCATGATTTTGCGTGCGGACTTAATCAGCGAGCCGAGCCGCTGCGCGGTGGTCATGAGCTGCGTGGCTTTCATTTGGCGAGGGGATTTTTTAGTGACTGCTTTTGCTGGCATGAGTTGAGTTGGTTAGGCGGCGTAAAGGAGTTCTTGGAGTTTCGCGACGGCTGCCCGGAACTGTTCCGCGCCTCCGAAGCGCTGAGTAATCTCGGTCACGTTGCCGAGGTCGGAGAGTGGCGGAACTTTCAATGATTCGGGAATGGTGAACTCTTCTGGCCCGTGTTCGGCGTATTTTGTGAGAAGCGCGTCGAGGATCTGCCGGGCTTGCTCAGTATACTCCTCTAAGAAAGAAGGGGCGTTCTTGCGTAATTGGGCAGTTCGTTCCTTGCGTGTAAGGACGGGAGAATTCCACGCTATATTGCAAAGTAGGTCGAAGGGATCGGCATCGGGATTGCCAAACGCTTCCCCAGCCTCGACTACGTTGATGCCTTTCGCTTCCAGCTCGTTCAGGATTTCGGCGCGGCGGTCTGGGTGGGCCCAGCCATGGCGAAACTCGGCGACATCCACAAAGAGTGAACGGACGACTTCGCTGGTGTAATCGCGAAACTCGGTAGCGCGAAGTTGCTTTCCCTCCGCGTCAAGGTCCTGGGTCAGGTGCGTGGAAATGCTGACCGTGCCTTTCTCAACGTAAAACTTTTTCGGCTCTAGTAGTGGCTCGGGCGGCTCGTTGATGACGGTCGGCCCGGCCTCATCCTCATTGCCCACATCCTCTCCGTCAATGATTTCGGGACCGAGGTCAACGACGGTAGTCGCCGTGGTGTTGCCCTCGGCGTCAATTTCTTGTTCGGAAACGAACTCAGGGTCGCCGTCGAATTCCTTGTCTGCGAAGTGGCGAGTTGCAGTACCAGTGTAATCGAGTATGTTGAAGTAAAACTTGCCGTAGTCCTCGCGAAGGCGCGTGCCGCGCCCGATGATTTGTTTGAACTCGGTCATGGTGCCGATGACGCGTATCAGAACAACGTTCTTTACCATTTGTGCATCGACGCCGGTGCTGAGTAGTTGGGACGTGGTGAGGATGACGGGCGTTTCGGTTTCGAGTTCTTGAAAGCGACCAAGGTGGCCTTTGCCTATGGCCTTCTCGTCTGACGTCACACGGCAGACATAGTCCGGGTGCTTTTTGACAATGTCAGAGTTCAAATTGCTGAGCAGTTGGCGCATTTCGTCGGCGTGTTCTTGGTCCACACAAAAGACGATCGTCTTGTCGTATCGATTGGTGCTCTGAAGGAAATTCGTCAGGTGCCTCGCGATAGCTTCTGAGCGAGGACGAAGCGAGAGTCGTTTTTCAAAATCAGGTGTGTGGAATTCTTCGTCCGGAATCTCTCGTCCTAGCTTGTCCAGTTCGCCTTTTGTTGGTCGCCAACCCGTTGAGTCGGCAGAGGTTACAACACGATGCACGCGGTAGGGGGCGAGGAAACCGTCGGCGAGTCCTTGGCGAAGGCTGTATTGGAAAACGGGGTTGCCGAAATAGCGGTAGGTGGCCTTGTTATCTCTGCGTAGCGGGGTGGCGGTCATGCCGATTTGGATCGCAGGCTTGAAGTAGTCCAGAATCTCCCGCCAGTTACTCTCCTTTCGAGAGCTTCCCCGATGACATTCATCGATTATGATGAGGTCGAAGAAATCGGCCGCGTATTCTTTGTAAAGCCCCGGACGGTTTTCGTCTTCGGCGATGGACTGGTAAGTGGCGAAATACATCTCTCGGCTTTTGACGGCTTCGCCATTCTCGATCTTGTGCCGAGCATCACCGAACGGGACGAAGGTTTTGTCCTTCGGGTCGTCCACTAGGATATTCCGATCCGCGAGAAACAGAATCTTTGGACGCTTGACGGGGTCGTTGCGGCGATTCCAGTGTGTGGACCAAAGTTTGTAGCAAATTTGGAAGGCGACGACCGTCTTACCCGTACCGGTCGCCATCGTTATTAGGATCCGATTCGTGCCTCGCATTGTGGCTTCGACGGCGTGGTTGATGGCGATTTGCTGGTAGTAACGTGGCGGGCGTTCGATGTCATGGTAGAACGGCGCGAGGATCCTTTCGAGCGATGGAGCGGGAAGTGGAGAGGCTCCATTCAACCGAGCCCATAGCTCGTCAGGGGTCGGGAAACTTTCCACGCGCCGCTCAAGTCCGGCTGTGTAGTCGAATTCGACGATGCCTTTGCCGTTGGTGGAATATGCGAACTTCAAATCTAGGATCTGTGCGTAATCCTTCGCCTGCGAGAGGCCGTCGCCTGGAGCTTTGTAGTCCGCTTTCGCCTCAACAACCGCTATAGGAAAATCTGGCCGATAGCGCAAGAGATAGTCCGAGCGTTTTGGTCTTCCGCGAATGATTTTTCCGCCAACAACCCGGATGCGGCCCTTGGGGTTGGTGAAGCAACGCTGTTCCGCAATACTGTACGGCGCATTCTCCCAGCCAGCTTTCTGAAGCAGTGGGACGACATATTTTCTGCAAGTGTCAGCTTCGTTCATCGATTGTGAAACATCAATTCAGCGTTGGTCGAAACGATTATTTCCTGTGTTGCCGACGTTGAACGGCGGGACCACATTGGCAAGTTCGAAGGAGCCGATGTGCCGTGCACATACGAAGAATAAGCAGTATCTCTGAAATTTCCAAAGCCATTGTCGCCGGAAATGTGATGGGTTCACTTCGAATGGTTCTGGAAGGACCTGCAGTTTTGACGGATTCTCTGTCGGGTCGATCGGGGAATCTAACGTCGATGTTTTGGTGGAACTGCATGCTTAGGCCTGCCCGCTTCGGACGCTGGCCTAGTCCGGCAATTAGTTCGCGTCTTCACGCAAGCCTTCTTCGGGCCGTGGCCGGTCTTAGGGTGATGGACATCGACATCAGGAAGATCAGGGGGGCCACATCTGAGACATCAGGGCACATCCTGTCACGCGTTGCATTTTACTGGCGAAAACCACGAGAGATTCCTTTAGCTTAGTTGCGACGCGAGATGGATTGTGAAGGCGGCTATGTCGACTACACCTTGCGAGCGCTTCCGAACGTGCCCGCGGTGCCTCCGAAAGATTCACAACAAGACGGAGGAAGAGGCGCAAACCGATTGGGAACGACGCGGACGTGAAGGCGAGGTGCGCACTCACAATTCAAGTTGTTCCAGCAACAACTTGGTTTCAATTCTTGATCGTTCGACTAGCTACCCACTGAAGCCGGTTCCTTGATTCGAATTGTGAATTGGAGCGTTGATTTTTTAGATCGCGCCACCGTTACAATCATCCTTGTGTTCTCAAAGACCTGAGGTTCTCTGAAAAGGTCCATTTGAACAACTTCAGCATCTCTCTTTGACCTTTTGGCACCAAAAGCGCCACTTCGAAATTCCGTATCTCTGTACTTAATCGTGATGCCCCACTTCGCGCAAGCGCGAGCAAGAATCTCCGCCTGTGGAGTTGCTTTCTCATTAATGTACTGGCTGATCGTCTGCTTTTTCACATTCAGCTCTTCCGCTGCCTGTGTCTGATTCAGTCCCAACCGCGTCATCGCGGCTTGAAATTTGTCGGCAATTTCTCGTCGGAATTCGTAATCAGCCTTAGAGAGTCGTCGTCGTCCCAAATCAGTACCTTCCTTTGCACGTCGATATTTATTGACCTGGCAAATTAAAAGCAATAAATATTGTCAGACAATAAATATGAATTCCAGTACCACCTTACGCTTGATTTAAAAAAAGATACAATCGGAGTCAGATAGTGTGTTTGAATCCGGTCACGAAAGAATGGTTCAACGGCTAGTGCGTCGAAAGGCCGTTAAGCGCTGACTGTGTTGCCAGTTGCAAATACGGGGCGCGCAACAGGATCCAGGAGGCGTATCTCATGCTTAAACGAAGGAGACTGCTCAGATGAAGTACAACGTCAGTTTGGGGTTGCTTGCAACCGAAGCGATGTCAGAGCTCACACGGGCAGAAGGGTCCAACAGCGAGGACCACTACAGATTATTCTTGGAAAAAACCGCGGAAGTGTGCAGAGCTGTGCGTCGATCGTATGAGGAATTGCATGTCGACACTGCTACGCTTCCTCCGTTGACTGTGAATTTCCTGTCGGCGGTCATGGCAAGCCAACCTCAAGTCATCACAAGAACCAATGCGACAAAACTGGAAATTGTCAATTCTGTAGAACCAGTGGTCATAGCGATCATGAAGCAACGCCGAGCGCCAACTTCCGACGAGCGATTTAGAATCGCTGAGGCTCTATACCAAACATCGGCAGCCGATCGCGACTGAATAGACCGAAATGCCATTTCCGTCTCAGCCTAATCTCAAAGGGGACTTTGCCCGTCTTACGGCAATCACCATTGAAAGTGTCGTGAGATTGCAGAGCTCACTTCAAAGATTGCAATCGGCTTCTCCAAGAGCAGAGTACGGAGCGATTTTGGCAAAAATGCTGGAGATTTGTGAAAGCTACAATCTGGTGTTTTTCGAACATCTAGACCTTTTTCGTAAGGCCCTCGATGGTCAGGATCTCGCACCTGATGAGGAGATAAAGGTGCGACTTGTATTGCGCAATTCAGCAGGGACATTTCTCGCTTTACATGAACTTGCGTTGTTTCTTCCGCGAGAGTCTGTGCGTCGAGAAATGATTTCGTTTTGCGGAAGTCTTTTTCAAAAGGAATTCGACCTCAAACGAATCTCTGTTCTATTGACAAGCGTCTTCAATGCGTTCGAATACTCACTTGATGATGTAATGAAGACGCTAAGTATTGATGTATTCAGAAACAAGATTCCGAATCCAAATGATCTGCCTTTCGGACATGTCATGGAACTTGCTTGGGTGGATCGGGATAATCCACTCTCTTGGGCAATTCTAGCCCACGAATTCGGGCATTATATTGACGAAACTGCAGGCCTTTCGAAAAGAATCGCTAATGACTATGTAAATAGGACCTTTAAATCTTCTGCGACTGCCTCGATTCAGCACTTTTTCGAGCGTTTTTGTGGAGAAATCGTGGCGGATTTAACTGCCCACTATCTCCTCGGCCCATACAGCATTGCTCCGGTCATATCAATGTCACTCTTGGCTGGACTTCCAATGGATCGTCCGATTCTCTTTGATGGCTATCATCCTGTGCCAGCAACTCGCGTCCAGTTGCTGGAACTAGCAGGAAACGGTGCGACATCGATGAATCCTATTCAGCCACTAATCGCTGCCCTTACTACGGAAGAAGAGCTAAAAGAGGCCAACTTAACTCCACAAGAGCGCAAACAGCGTAGCGACATCGATGCCTACATTAAGGTTTTCTTTGCTGATGTGCAGCCATCTATCCTGGCTGAACTTCAGAGTCGGGGATTCTTGCGGTTCACTGAACACAATTTCGAAAGGGCCGCGGATTTAGAAGGTCAACTCCGAAAAGGGCTCCCTATCGGAGCATCCAGAATTGTAAGTAACGATGAACTGCGCTCTACATTTCTTGAAGTCGATGGAAATACAACGGAACCGGAAATCCGGGCCAAGTATATGCGTCTACAGGAATTGCCAGTCAATCCTGGCGAGGTCTTAGCGGCTGGATGGTCACATAAAGTCGCACAAATGCCCGAGGTGATCAGAAAGTCATTCAGTAGTAATTCCAAAACTGAATTATTTAACGAAATGAAGGAATTCGTCGAAGGAGTTGATAGCAGGCTCTTGAAGTCGCTGGACGTTATTGCAATTCTGGAGAGGATTCATGATTCTACAGGACGCTGAACTGATAAAAAGGCTTCTCATTGATGACGAAAAGGACAGAATCGTAATAACCCCATTCATCAATCCAGCAAAGCAGATCGGACCGTCTTCCATTGATGTCCACCTGAGCGGTAGTTTTAAGGTTCCTCTGACATCGCATATTTCTCATATCGATCCAATGGACCAGTCGGCAGTTCGATCCTACATGCGATCTGTGGAACTAAATTTTGGGGAGTCTTATTATTTGCACCCGGGCGAATTTGTTCTTGGAGCAACTATCGAATTTGTACGTGTTCCGTACGATCTTGCCTGTCGAATCGAAGGTAGAAGTTCTTGGGGGCGATTGGGCCTGCTGGTTCACGCGACTGCGGGTTTCGTTGACCCGGGCTATTCGGGAAACATAACTTTCGAGCTTCTAAATGCCGGGAAGCTTCCACTAAAGCTTGAGCCTGGAATGCGGATGGCACAGTTGTGCTTTTTGACGCTAAGTGGCAAACCCTATCTTCCTTACGATCGGCGGACAAGATCAAAATACAATCACAGTTTGTTTGCTGAGGGTTCTCGAATCTATCTTGATTAGGGCGAGATCCACTAATCGCGGTTTCATTTTTCGACCGAATCTACTGGATCGGTGCACCGCGAAAACAGGTCAAGCGCGATCTTGAAGTATCGTTGTGGAGCCAGCAAAGGCCGGGCTAGTCCAATTTAGAATGTGGGATCAAATGTGGGATAGGGCCGCTATCTTTCGAATACGGCCCTATTTATCAGATACTTACGGACGATCAAAACGGAGAGGGAGGGGTTCGAACCCTCGATAGAGCTTTTGACCCTATAACGGTTTAGCAAACCGCCGCCTTCAGCCGCTCGGCCACCTCTCCAGGGTTCTCCAAGTATAAAGGGAGTTGCCGCTGATGCTCCCATCAAAATCATTGATTATGCCGGCGTCCCTGCCGCCTGTTAACGTTGTCGGGTTTTCATTATTACCGCATTAATCGTCGTGGAGGCGTGGATGAATCAGACAGACCCATTGAAGAAGTTGCGCATCCTGGTGGAGAACCGTCATGGAGCCCTTCTCAAAATCGTGGGGGTATTTACCACGCGGGCATACAACATCATTACCTTGAACGTCATGCCCGACGAAGATGAAGAACTCAGCCAGATGACCGTGTCGTTGCGCTGCAGCGCCGTGCGGTTCGAACAGTTACGCAAACAACTAGCCAAGATTGTCGATGTGGTCGACGTCGTGGAAGAAGATCAGATTCGGGACAATTCCGAAATCGGAGGAAAAAAGAATGGCGAAAATCTATTACGAGCAGGACGCTGACAAATCCTTTCTCAAAGGCAAGCAGGTCGCAATTATCGGCTACGGCAGCCAGGGCCACGCTCATGCCCTGAACCTGCGCGACAGCGGCGTCAGCGTCGTTGTCGGTCTTTATGAAGGCAGCCCTTCGGCCGAACGCGCAAAGGAAGAGGGCCTGAAAGTCATGTCCGTGGCTGATGCCACAAAGACCTCCGACATCATCATGATTCTGCTGCCTGACGAAAGGCAGAAGAAAGTCTATATCGAATCCATTCTGCCGAACCTCAGCACCGGCAAGACTCTGATGTTCGCGCATGGCTTCAACATTCATTTCGGTCAGGTTCAACCGCCGCCGAATATCGATGTTTCCATGATCGCGCCCAAGGCGCCCGGCCACCGCGTTCGCGAACTGTATCAGGAAGGCGTTGGCGTTCCCGCGCTTGTGGCCATTCACCAGGATGCTTCCGGCCATGCCCTGAAGACTGCTTTGGCGTATGCCCAGGCCATGGGACATCTGAAAGCCGGCGTTATCGAAACCACGTTTAAAGAAGAAACCGAGAGTGATCTGTTTGGCGAACAATCCGTGCTTTGCGGCGGTGCTTCGGCACTCGTGAAAGCCGGTTTTGAGACTCTGGTGGAAGCCGGTTATCAGCCGGAGGTCGCCTACTTCGAATGCATGCACGAGCTGAAGCTCATCGTGGACCTGTTCTACGAAGGCGGCCTCGCATATATGCGCTATTCCATCAGCGACACGGCGGAATACGGCGATTACACGCGCGGTCCGCGCATTGTCACGGAACAAACGAAACAAACGATGAAGCAGATCCTCAAGGAAATCCAGAGCGGCGAATTCGCCCGCCAGTGGATTGAAGAGAACGAAAAAGGTCGTCCGAATTTCGGCGGCATGCGCGAAAAGGACAAAAACCATCCCATCGAGGAAGTCGGCGGCCGTTTGCGCAAGATGATGTCGTTCCTGAAACCCAAACGCCAGATGGCCGGAGCGCGTGGATGACACGCACGGCTCCCATCCTGTCCGGCGCGGATATCATCGTTCAGGTGCTCGCGGATGAAGGCGTCGATACGCTGTTTGGCTACAGCGGCGGCGCCATTCTGCCCACCTACGACGCCGTTTTTCGCTTCAACGAGCAGGCGCGCGAAAATGGCCGCCAGGAAATTCAACTGATCGTACCGGCCAGCGAACAAGGTTCCGGATTCATGGCCGCCGGCTATGCCCGCTCCACCGGCAAGGTCGGCGTGTTTATGGTCACCTCGGGGCCTGGCGCAACCAACTGCGTTACTCCAGTGCGCGACTGCATGGCCGATTCCGTTCCTGTTGTCTTGATCACCGGCCAGGTGCCGCGCGCCGCACTCGGCTCGGATGCTTTTCAGGAAGCTCCGGTGTTCAATCTCATGAGCACCTGCGCCAAGCATGCGTTTCTGGTCACGAATCCCGAAGAGCTGGAAGCCACCATGCGTACGGCATTCGCCATTGCGCGCAGCGGCCGTCCGGGGCCGGTGGTTGTGGACATTCCAAAGGACGTGCAGAACTGGACCGGCCCCTACGCCGGTTCCGGCATGCTGACACTGCGCGGCTACGATCGCCGCGTGCGCGAAATTCAGAACTCCCGTGTGGCGCCGGATCAGGCGCAGGCATTTTTTGATTTATTGAAAACCAGCGAGCGGCCTTTGATTTATGCCGGTGGCGGGGTCATCAATTCCGGTGCGGCCGAAGAACTACGCCGCTTCGCTTCGATGTTCAACATTCCAGTGGTGACAACGTTGATGGGCCTCGGCGCCATGGACACGACCGATCCATTGTCGTTGCATATGCTGGGTATGCACGGTGCGGCGTATGCCAATTACGCCGTGGAAGACTGCGATTTTCTGATGGCTGTCGCCTCGCGATTCGACGATCGCGTGGCAGGCAATCCGAAACAGTTTGCGCCGAGTACGCGCGCCATTGCCCACATCGATATCGATGCTGCAGAACTCGGCAAGGTCAAATCCGCGCATTGGGGCCATGTCGGCGATGCGAAAGCCGCGCTGCAGGATTTGATGCATGCGGCTAATGGCTTTAAGAAAGACTTTTCCGCGTGGCATGCGCACCTAAATCGGCTGCGCGCCAATCATCCGCATAATTTCGACAGAAATAGCCCGCTGATTCAACCGCAGCTGGTGATGGAAAAGCTCAACGAAATTGTGAAAGGCGAAGCGATCTTTACCACCGGCGTCGGCCAGCATCAGATGTGGGCGGCGCAGTATTTGCAATTGAAGTATCCGCGGTCGTGGCTGACCTCAGGCTCCATGGGCACCATGGGTTTTGGCCTGCCCGCCGCCATCGGCGCACAATTCGCCAATCCGGATCGCACTGTAATCAATATTGACGGCGATGGCAGCATCCGCATGAATTTGGGCGAGCTGGAAACCGTCACCACATATAACGTTCCAGTGAAGATCATGGTGCTCAACAACAGCGGCGATGGGATGGTGCGGCAATGGCAGCGCCTGTTCTTTGCCGAACGGTTTTGTGGCAGCGACAAATCGCTGCACAAGAAAGATTTCATCAAGGCGGCCGAAGCGGACGGTTTTGAATTTGCCGTGCGGGTTTCCGATGCGGCCGAATTATCGAAGGTTTTGCGGGAGTTCGTCGATTTCAAAGGCCCGGCGTTTCTGGAAGTCGTGATTGATCAGGATGCCTGCGTCTACCCCATGATCGGTCCAGGCGCCGGCTACAAAGAAATGGTGACGGGAGATTTCATCCCACCACGCCAGGCATCCGAAGCTTTCGGCGAAGCGGGAAAGCCGGATTTGTTTTAGTTGTCCCCATGTTGGCACGGTCTGTGACCGTGCACAGTCCGAAAATCCGAAACCGTTTTTGTAAACGCGCCGGCATCGGGCGTGGGATTTGTTTTCCTGAGGAGGTCGCATGGACAACAAGGTAGTCATTTTCGATACGACATTGCGCGACGGCGAGCAGGCTCCTGGTTTCAGCATGAACATTGAAGAAAAGCTGAAAATGGCGCGCCAGCTCGAACGTCTCAATGTCGATATTCTGGAAGCCGGTTTTCCCATCGCCTCAGAAGGAGACTTCGAGGCCGTACGCCGCGTCTCCGCGGAAATCCGCAAGCCCACCATCGCCGGGCTGGCGCGATCGGTTAAAAAGGATATCGATCGTTGCGCCAAGGCTCTCGAACACGCCAACAAGTCCCGCATTCATGTCTTTCTCGCCACCAGCGATATTCATCTGAAATACAAATTGAACAAAAGCCGCGAAGAAGCTCTCGCTGCCGCCGTCGAAGGCGTGCGCTATGCGCGCACAATGTGCGATGACGTCGAATTTTCTGCCGAGGATGCCGGCCGGACCGACCTCGACTATCTGGTGCAGGTGACTGAAGCAGTCATCGATGCCGGGGCAAAAACCGTGAACCTGCCAGACACCGTCGGCTATTGCCTGCCGGAAGACTACGGCCGTTTGATTCAAAGTTTGCGCAGCCGCGTGAAGAATGTCGACAAGGCGATTATCAGCACGCACTGTCACAACGATTTGGGACTCGCGGTGGCAAACTCGCTGGCAGGAATTCAAAATGGCATTCGCCAGGTCGAATGCACCATCAACGGCATCGGCGAGCGGGCAGGCAACGCCGCGCTGGAAGAAATCGTCATGGCGCTGCAGGTACGTCAGCAATTCTTCGGCGTCACTACCAATATCGATGCAAAAGAGTTGTATGCCAGCAGTCAATTGTTGTGTGAAGTCACGGGAATGCCGGTGCAGGCCAACAAAGCCATTGTCGGCGACAACGCCTTCGCGCACGAAGCCGGCATTCACCAGGACGGCATGCTGAAGAATGCAATCACTTACGAGATCATGACTCCGGAATCCGTCGGAGTGCCAAAAGGCAAAATTGTTCTGGGAAAACATTCGGGACGGCACGCGCTGGTGGCCCGCTGCCGTTCTCTCGGTTTCCAATTGTCCACTGACGAACTCGAGCACGCCTACAGCTTGCTTACAGCAATCGCTGACAAGAAAAAGACGATCGAAGACGCCGACCTTCAGAACATCATTCATACCGCGCGTTCCGGCCGCGACTCGGTGGCGACGGCATAACTCATGAAAGCAAAAATCGCCTTTCTTCCCGGTGATGGTGTCGGTCCCGAGGTGCTGGCGGAAGCCCGTCGCGCACTCGATATCGTTGCGGCTGTATTCGGTCACAGCTTTGAAATTATTCACGGCGACATTGGTGGCGTCGCGATCGATCGCTACGATTCGCCATTGCCGAAGCCGACCATCGACCTGGTGCAGAATGTAAATGCTGTCCTGCTTGGAGCCGTGGGCGATAAGAAGTACGACGTCCTGCCCTCGGCAAAGAAGCCCGAGCGCGGCTTGCTGGATTTGCGCGCTCTGTTGGGGAATTTTGCGAATCTGCGGCCAGTATTCGTTTATGAAACTTTGGCGGACTCATCCACTGTTCGTCCGGAAGTCATCCGCGGCGTGGATATCCTGTTTGTGCGCGAACTGCTCGGTGGCATCTACTTCGGCACTCCGCGTCAACGCGACGCGAATCGTGCATTAGACACGGAAGTGTATACGGTTGAAGAAGTGCGTCGCGTATCTCGTGTGGCGTTCGAGCTGGCGCGTTCACGACGCAAACATGTCACGTCTGTCGACAAAGCCAACGTTCTGGAATCGTCCATTCTGTGGCGCAATACGGTGGCTGAAGTGGCGAAGGAATTTCCGGACGTGACGCTCGCCAACCTCTATGTCGACAACTGCGCGATGCAGCTGATATTGAAACCGAAGCAGTTTGATGTGATTGTGACCAACAATATCTTTGGCGATATCCTCAGCGATGAAGGCGGCGTGCTGGCAGGTAGTCTGGGCATGCTGCCCTCCGGAAGTATCGGGGGGAAAGTCGGCTTTTATGAGCCAGTGCATGGTTCCGCGCCGGACATTGCCGGCACCGGAAAGGCCAATCCCATCGGTGCGATCGGCTCCGTCGCCATGATGCTTGAACATTCGTTCAAGCTGCCGGACGCTGCAGGGCGCGTTCAGCGCGCAATCACCCGGGCGCTCGACAATGGCTTGCGGACGGCGGACATCATGTCCCCGGGCAAGACGTTGATGAGTACAACGCAGATGGGCGAAGCCATCTGCAAATTGATTGAGAAATCCGACGCGAATTATGCAAGCTAAGACGCTTTACGACAAAATCTGGGAACAACATATTGTCGTTCCTGAAACCGATGCGCCCGCCATTATCTTCATTGATCTGCATTTGATTCACGAAGTCACCTCGGCTCAGGCATTCGATGAATTACGCGCCCGCAAGCTTCCGGTGCGGCGTCCCGATCTCACGCTGGGGACGGCGGATCATTCCATTCCGACGACGACTCGCGTGATGGTGGCCTCCGACGATCAGCTCGCCTACGATCAGGTGAAGAAGCTGGATGCCAACTGCGCGGAGTTCGGCGTGCAATTGTTCGGACTGGGTAACGACAGGCAAGGCATTGTGCACGTGATCGGCCCGGAATTGGGAATCACACAGCCGGGCAAGACCATCGTGTGCGGCGATAGTCACACGTCGACTCATGGGGCATTCGGTGCGCTCGCATTCGGCATCGGCACAACCGAAGTTGGCCACGTTCTCGCCAGCCAGTGCCTGTTGCAGCGCAAGGCGAAAAACTTCGAAGTTCGCATTGACGGTAAACTGCGCGAAGGCATTACGGCGAAAGACGTCATTCTTTATGTGATTTCTCAAATCGGCACCGCCGGCGGCACCGGCTGTGTATTCGAATTCACCGGTTCCGCCATTCGCGACATGAACATGGATGCCCGCATGACGTTGTGCAACATGTCTATCGAAGGCGGTGCTCGCGCCGGACTCGTCGCGCCGGATGAGACGACTTTCGAATATTTGAAGGGGCGGCCGATGGCGCCGCAGGGCGCGGAGTGGGACAAAGCTGTCGCCCGCTGGCGGACATTGAAATCCGATGAAGGCGCAATCTACGACAAGCGAGTGATATTCGACGGCGCCAGCATCGAACCGATGATCAGCTTCGGAACGAACCCCGGAATGAGCATGCCGATCGGGGCCAGGGTTCCCAATTCTGACAATGAAGAAATGCGACGCGCTCTGGCCTACATGGATTTGAAGCCTGGCGAGCCATTGCTCGATCATCCGATCGATGTCGTGTTCATCGGCAGCTGTACCAATTCGCGTATGACGGATCTGCGCGCGGCGGCATCGATTTTGAGAGGCCGCAAGGTCGCGCCGAATGTGCGTGCCGTCGTCGTGCCGGGATCGCAACAGATTAAGAAAATGGCAGAGGCCGAAGGTCTCGACCGTATCTTCATTGCCGCCGGCGCGGAATGGCGCGAGTCTGGTTGCAGCATGTGCATCGCCATGAACCAGGACAAACTCGAGCCGGGACAATATTCAATCAGCACGAGCAATCGAAATTTTGAAGGACGTCAGGGCCCCGGAGGCCGCACCATGCTGGCGTCGCCGCTGACCGCCGCGGCCTCGGCGGTGACTGGGCGGGTTACCGATTTACGAAGGATGTTGCAGTCATGACCAAATTGAATCGCGTCACATCGCGCGTGGTGTGTTTCACCGCGAAAAACGTCGACACCGATCAAATCATTCCGGCTCGTTTTCTGAAACGGATCGACAAAGAAGGTTTCGGGCGGGACTTGTTCGCGGATATGAAGCCGCAGGAGGTCTTTGGCCTGCCGGATGCAAAACAGCGGCAGATCATGTTATGCGGACCGAATTTCGGCTGTGGCAGCTCGCGCGAACACGCGGTCTGGGCGCTGCGGGATTTCGGCTTTCGCGTGCTGATCTCGACATCGTTTGCGGACATCTTTAAGGAAAATTCTTTGAAGAATGGTGTCCTCACGATCACCTCGGACCAGGACATTCACAGCAGATTAGTTGCAGACTGGCAAAAGAACCCTCAGGGCGAAATGATCGTGGATCTGGGAACCCAGACCATTGCCTTCGAAGGCGACATGTTCCCCTTTACCATGAACAGCTTCAACCGCACTTGTCTCCTCGAAGGAATCGACGAACTGGGCTATATCCTGCGCCACGCCCCCGAAATCGCCGCATTCGAAAACGCCCAACGCTAAGATCCTCTCCCCATGCAGGGGCGGTCTATGGAGCTGTGAAAAAAATGGCAGGCGGGTGGAAAGGGGGACAGTCCCCTCCTCAGCAGAGGAGGGGTGGCTGTGCGCAAGAATAAAATATCGCGAAGCAACATCAGAGCCGCACAGACGGGGTGGTGTTGATCAATAAAATAAAGCTATTGACCAGCAGCACTATTCCTTGCTTCGCCCTATCGGGATCGCGTCCGCTCCAATAAGGATGCTGCGCAATATTTTATTCGTGTCGCAGCCACCCCTCCTCTGCTGTTTTTCAGCTCCCAGGACCGCGCACAATTGTCCAATTCTTAGGGGAGAAAAAGGCTGACAGGAAATACACAGTCAGGCAGGGATTGCGGCGTAATGGATTCTCCTGACTGAAATTCACGCCGAATTCGATATCTATCACCTTCGGGTTGCGTATAGGCCAGAAGCCGGTTATTTCGCAGATCGGCGATCCAATACTCCTGAATCGCAACCATGGCATACAGGGCCAGTTTTACTGTGGTGTCGTACTCCAGAGAAGCATCCGCGACTTCAATGATCAGTAGAATGTCTTCGACGCCGGGGAACTTACTGAAGGAAAAGTTTTCTTTCGGTTGGAGTAGCGCCAAATCCGGTTCAGGGACGACAAACGGATCGAGTACGACCGTGGTTTGAACCCAAAGTAGTGCTTTGTCGCCGACCTTTCGAATAATCTCTCGAGTGGCGCCATTCACTGCAAGACTATGCCTCAGTCCGATGGGACTCATGACGAGAATTTCGCCATCCATGAGTTCCACACGATCGGTCGGGGACAATATCCCCAACTCGGCCATTCGTAGATAAGTCTCGCTGTCGAAGCGTTTGCGAATGAAATTGGAAGCCATTGTAAGCACAGTCAGAATACTGCAAGTCAGGCGCCCCTGAGAAGTGATTGATCCAGCGCTATCGAATGCCCAAATGTCGCCGAAATAGCCGAAATATCATTCAGGTATTTCAGCGAGAGTTCAGTCTCGGAAGCTGTGAAAAACCTGGCAGGCTTGAAGAAAGAGGCCCAGTTCCCTCCTCAGCAGAGGAGGGGTGGCTGTGCGCACGAATAAAATATCGCGAAGCAACATCAGAGCCGCACAGACGGGGTGGTGCTGGTCAATAGATTGATTTTGTTGACCAGCACCACTATTCCTTGCTTCGCCCTATCGGGCTCGCGTTCGCCCGTCCGTTCCAGTAAGGATGCTGCGAAAATTTTTTTTCGTGTCGCGGCCAGCCTTCCCCTGCAGAAACATTTTCTTCACATCTCCTTTGACCGCGCACGAATGCGAAGAAACGGAATTCCTCACCTCCCAATTTTTCTTTCTGCCGTTCCTTAAGCTCGAATTCGGCCATAGTTGGGCAACGCCGAAAGTGGTGAAGTAACAATCCAAATCCGCTTCCAATTTGACAACTGAATCTTGCATGATTGTCGCAAAATCATGCCGTCCTGTTTACAACTTCGTTCGATCCTCGTTCTATGTTCCGTATTGTTCGCCGTCCGTTCACTTGCGGCTCAGGATTCTTCCAAGGCAGCATTGAAAGGTGTGGTGACGTTGGCCCGCACCGGCGAACCTCTACCGGACGCAACCGTTTCGTTATTTCCCATCGCATCTTCCAACACGCCGGTCCGCGAAGCGAATCCGGCGCCTGCTGCCCAGACAACCACAGGAAACAATGGTGCCTTCACGCTGGAGGGAATCGAAGCCGGCGCTTATCGGCTAACCATCGGCAGCAACGGTTTTGTGCGTGTGGATATTCCACGCATTGAGTTGAAAGCCGGTCAAATAAAGAGTGGTCTGGCAGTTCAACTGACGGCTACCTCGGCGGTTAGCGGGAGAGTTAGCGACAACAGTGGCAAACCGCTGTCCGGTGTCCTGGTTTCGTTATTGCGCCGAACTTATAATGCTAACGGCATTCCCGGTTTCTCACTCATGGCGACAGTTCGGACGAACGATCTCGGGGAATATCGTGCCTTTTGGATCAGTCCCGGACGCTATGTTGTGTCCGCTACCGGAAAAGAGTGGTCCCCCGGCCAGGATACTCGTTACGACTTCGAAAATGCAGTTAATCGCGGCATGAATTCCGTTGAAGAATTCTATCCGCAGACGTTCTTTCCCGGAGTCACGGACAAGAATGATGCGTTATTTATTGACCTTCTGGAGGGTGCGGAATTACGTGACATTAATATCAGCTTACCGCGTCAGCAAGGGGCGACATTTCGCGTTCGCGGAAGGCTCGTCGACGCAGCTACAGGGCAACCGCCAACTCAGGCTGGGATAACGCTGTCACGTCCAACGCGCTCGGGTGGTATCAATGTCGGATCAGTTGCGAATTGGTATGACCCAAAGACGGGGAATTTTGAGATTCCGAACCTCCCCCCGGGCCGCTATGGTGTTGGTGCTCAAATTGGCGAAGGATTGGACCTGCCTCCGGGTATCGCGATCATTGGAAGCGCTTCAGCGGCAATTGCGGTCGTCATTGAAAACTCCAACGTTGACGACATCACGCTCACTCTGGTCCCACCGCCCGTGATTCTAGGGAAAGTCAAAATCGAAGGTAAACTGCCGTCCACCACGCCAGTCGAACGTCTTCGAGTTATTTTGATTCCATCATCCAACTCGGCGACTTCCATACTTATTCCGGCATTGTCCGCAACAGTTGCACCGGATGCCAGCTTCAAGCTGTCCTGGGTAGAGGGAGCGTTTCGCATCGGCATGACAAATCTTCCCACCGGCTTCTACCTAAAGTCGGCGCAACTCGACAATGCCGATGTCTTAGCCGTTCCAGGATCGTTTGTGAGTCGTGCAGCACTTGAGCTTACAATTAGCGCCAAAGCTGGGGAGGTGAACGGTGTGGTGCGGGACGACCGTTTGGTTCCGGTCGCCGGCGTCGATGCAGTGCTGATACCAGCCGGTGTGAGTGATCGCCCCGAATTGGTTCAACACTCACAAACCGATGTCGATGGCCGATTCAATTTCTCAGGTGTCGCCCCCGGAGACTACAAAGTATTCGCCTGGGAGCGCCTGGAAGCGTTTTCGTATTTCGATCCGGAGGTGATGAGGAAATACGATTCTAAAGGCGCGCCAGTGCACGTGTCTGAAGACTCACACGAGGTCGTCGAAGTTCATCTCATCATAGAAGGAACAACACCGTGACGATCGGTATTCGGATTCTTGTTTTCATGACGCTTTTGCAGCTGACGAACTCCAGACCGCGAGACTTATCTAGCGGAACCCTGGAAGGCACAGTGGTTCGCGCCGCCTCCGGCAAACCGCTCGAAAACATACACGTCGATTTGATTCAGATGTCGCTTCCTGATTCCTCTGATATTGCGCAGCGCAGCGTTAATCCTTCGGCTATTACAGATGTGTTTGGAAGATTTCAGCTGACGGATGTTAAACCGGGACAATATCGCCTGGTATTCGCCGGTAACGGTTTTGTGCGGCAGGAATACAACCAGCGGACTTTCCCCGGTACGGGTACTCCTATTAATGTCGGCAGTGGTCAGGTAATCAGGGATTTGCTCGTGGCTCTCACTCCAACTGGCAGCGTCAGTGGAAATATTCGCGATCGTGCGAATCGTCCCTTGGCCGGTGTTCCCGTGCAATTGATGCGCGATGGTTTCGATTCCATAGGCGAGCGGCGAGTTCAGCCAAACGGTATGCTGGTTAAGACCGATGACCGTGGCGATTTTCGCATTTTTCATGTCACTCCCGGACGTTATTACCTGAACGCGGGTACACCTCAGGGTTACGGAAGTGTTCAGGCCGTCGAGGCAAACGAAGTTCCTGGGACTTTTGCTAACACGTACTTCCCCGGTGTGTTGAGTTTCAAAGATGCAGCCCCAATCGAAGTTCAGGCAGGATCCGAGAAAACCGGAATGAATTTCATAGTCCAGCGTATTCGCGGCGTCCGCGTGAGTGGCCAGGTTCTCGATAGCGTGACGGGCACAGCGCCGGAGAATGTCCAGGTGAAGCTCTCATATCGCGATCCAGGCACTGGCTCTGACCACGAACTCCAATATTTGCGTGGCGGTTTTTACAAGGAAGGCAAATTCGAATTTCGCGATGTCCTGCCCGGTTTGTTCGCAGTAGTCGTCACCATGGACCTGCCGGGACAGGCGCTGAACTCCGACAGGCCGAGGTTGCAACGACTTGGCTACGTACCAGTTGAAGTTGGAAACACCGATATCGATGGAATTGTCGTGAGTATTTCGTCCGGATCGTCCATTGCCGGTAAAGTTCGGGCTGAAGGTCAAAGCAGTCTCTTCGGAACATTTTTGGATCCCTCGGCAAAACCCTCCGTTAGCCTGATACAACGTCAAAATGGAATCCGACCCGCGACGCCGGGAATGCCCAATCCGCAATTTGCGCCGTTTAATATGGATAACGGCTCATTCCGAATCGAAAACGTGATGCCTGGTGAGTACGGAGTCTATGTAAATTGGCTGCCTCCTTCGTTCTATCTTAAGGAAGCTCATTTGGGATCAGCCGATGTACTCAACACTCCGTTTAGATTTACCGGCCGCGAAACAGGAGATTTGGAAATTGTCGTTAGTCCCAACGTTGCTTCCGTAAACGGTACCATCACGAATAGCCGCATGACTCCTGCGGCTGGGGCACAGGTTGTGCTGATTCCAGATAAATCCCGGCACCGACCTGAACTGTATAAAACGACGTCCACCGATGTGGCCGGCCATTTCAATCTCATCAATATTTCGCCTGGGGATTACAAGCTCTACGCTTGGGAAACGATTGAACAATATCGCTGGTTTGATCGGGACTATGTGAAAGAAGACGAACGGTTCGCACAAACAGTGCATTTGGGAGAATCCGAACGTCAGGTGGTGGATGCGCGACTGATTCCGGCGAGGTAGGCCTTCAAATGACGGAAGCTGCAGGAGCTGGGTGTATGCCTCAAAGAAGCCTTGGGGAAAGAGGCCCAGTTCCCTCCTCAGCAGAGCTATCCGTGTCCCATAAGTTTTTTACTGGACACAGAAGTTTTCGTTTTGTAGATTGTGCGAAGTGCAGATCTGTGGGCAGGAATTCAGTCAAGAAACGATTCTGCGAATCCAGACAACGATTGATGCAGAGCGTGAGTTGTCGCGAGCGGCATTGTCGCGCCGGGTTTGCCAGTGGCTGGAGTGGCGGACACACAAGGGGGAATTGAAGCAGATGAGTTGCCGGGTGGCGTTGTTGAGGCTACACCGGCAGGGACAGATCCGGCTACCTGAAGCGAAACCATGTGTAAGGTCCAGAGTGCAGAACTGCAAGCCGGCAGCAGAACCCCGTAGCGAGCAGCGGTGGCGCGGAAGCCTGGATAAGCTTCAGCCGATTGAGTTGATTTTGGTCGGTAGTGCGGACCGGAAGGCATCGCGGCAGTGGAACGAGATGATGAGCCAGCATCACTACCTTGGGTCGGGCCCATTGTGCGGAGCCCAGCTACGATATTTGATCCATAGTGTCGGCTATGGCTATCTGGGAGGACTGGCATTTTCTTCAGCAGCCTGGCGGGTACAGGCACGGGATCAGTGGATCGGATGGAGTCCTCAGGCGCGCGAGCAGAATCTTTCCAGTGTCATCAACAACAGCAGGTTTTTGATCCTGCCCCATGTTCAGGTTCCGAATCTGGCCACGCATGTATTGGCAATAGCCATGCGGCGGCTGAGAGCCGACTGGTTGGAGCGTTATGGCGACGATCCGGTTTTGGTGGAAACATTCGTTGAAAAACAACGCTATGCCGGAACATGCTATCGCGCTGGCAATTGGATCAAGGTGGGAGAAACCAAAGGGCGGGGCCGTCAGGACCAGGCCAACCAGCAGGCCTTGCCTGTCAAGACGGTGTGGTTGTATCGACTGGATCCGGATGCACAATCTCGGCTATGTCAATGCGACAGAGTGCCTGAAGAAAGCAAGCCGCTGCCCAGGCCACCGGCGGCAGATTGGGCCGAAGAAGAATTTGGCGCAGTTTCGCTTGGAGACCAGCGGCTGAACCGACGGTTGATCACCTTGGCGCGAGATTTTTATGCCAACCCGCAGGCGCAGATTCCAGAAGCGTGTCAAAGCCGGGCGAAGACCAAGGCAGCCTATCGTTTCTTTGAGCACGCCAACACCGTGATGAACGATTTACTGGAGCCGCATCATCAATCGACAATTCGCAGAATCGCGCAGCACAACGTTGTGCTTTCCGTACAGGACACCACCTCGCTCAATTACACGACCCAGCCGGAGATGAATGGGATCGGCCCGATTGGTTCCCGAGCCGATGGAGCGATTGGATTGATCGTGCACGACACGATGGCTTTTAGCCTGGACGGGACACCGCTGGGGTTGATGGACGTGCAATGCTGGGCGCGCGACGGCAAGCGCTTTGGTAAACACCATGAGCGTAAAAAAAAGCCCATCGCGCAAAAGGAGAGCATGAAGTGGCTGAACAGTTTTCAAGCCGCTGCTGAAGCTCAACGTCAATGTCCGGACACGATGATCGTCAGCGTGGGTGATCGTGAAGCGGATATCTATGAATTATTTCAATTGGCTGTAGAGACTCCCCACGCTCCCCGGTTGTTGGTCCGCGCCGAACAGAACCGCTTATTGACCACAGGCCACGACTATCTGTGGTCGTCAGTCCGCCAGCAGCCGATAGCGGGGATCCAGCAGATCCGGATACCGCGCCGCTCCGGCCAATCGGCACGCGATGCAGAATTAGAAGTTCGTTTTGCACAGGTTCAATTGCATCCTCCTCAAGGTCAACCGCACCTGAAGCCGTTAACGATGTGGGCTGTACTGGCGGAGGAAATCCATGCCCCCGAGGGAGTCGATGCGATTTGCTGGATGCTGCTGACCACCTGTGCCGTATCCGATGTCGTTGAGGCCATCGAAAAACTCACCTGGTACAGCCGCCGCTGGGGAATCGAGGTCTACCATCGCACGCTCAAGAGTGGATGCAAAATTGAAGAACGCCAATTAGGCAGCGCCTGCCGCATCGAAGCATGTTTGGCCGTGGACATGGTGGTGGCCTGGCGCGTCTTTCACCTGGTCAAACTGGGCCGCGAAACTCCGGATGTCCCCTGTTCGGTCTACTTCCAGGAATTTGAGTGGAAAGCCCTATGGACTCATATCCACCGCCAACCGGTTCCCCCCAGCCAGCCTCCGTCCTTGCGGGACGCCATGCGAATGGTTGCCACTCTTGGAGGCTTTCTCGGCCGCAAATCGGATGGTGAGCCTGGCACCAAGCCCATCTGGCTCGGGTTACAGCATCTCGACGATCTCGCCGCGATGTGGCAGTACATGGCCATCACTTATGCGCCACATCTGTTATCAGCCCCTGTGTCCAGAGCGCCGACTTGAGGGTAACGAATAGCTCAGCAGAGGAGGGGTGGCCGCGACACGAATAGAATATTGCGCAGCATCCTTATTGGAGCGGACGGGCGAGAGCGGAGCGAACGCGAGCCCGATAGGGCGAAGCAAGGAATAGTGGTGCTGGTCCACAAAATCAATCTATTGACCAGCACCACCCCGTCTGTGCGGCTCTGATGTTGCTTCGCGATATTTTATTCGTGCGCACAGCCACCCCTCCTCTGCTGAGGAGGGGACTGTCCTCCTTTCCCCTCGCCTACCATTTTTCTCACAGTTAACGGCATGCGGACGCACTCGATTATTGGCCTTCACAGCTTGATCAGTGTAGGATGCACGGCATCTCCCGGAGGTGGTTATGGTTCGGAAAATAGTGCTGGCGGCTGCAATGGCCGTTCTTATCGTGATCGGACTGCGGGCGGCGGGTCCCAATGCGGGGCTGATCCGGCTGGCTCGTTATCCGGACTATCACGCCGGAAAAATCACTTTCAGTTATCTGGGAGATATCTGGCTTGCCAACGAAGACGGCAGCAACATACAGCGCCTCACCGACAATACGGCGCGCGAAGTATTTCCGCGCTTTTCTCCGGACGGACGAACGATTGCGTTCTCGTCCAACCGCTACGGTAACTATGACGTCTTCACGGTCCCTGCGACCGGGGGCACTCCATCGCGTCTGACCTATCACACTGGAGCCGACGTCGTGGTCGGCTGGACGCGCGACTCACGCAATGTACTGTTCCGCGCGACGCATGGTGAAGCGGCGTTCCCGGAGGTTCCTTCTCTGTATCAAATCTCCGTCACCGGAGGTCCGGAAACGGCACTGCCTCTCGATTGGGGATACTGGGGATCTTATTCACCGGATGGCGCGCGCTTCGCCTTCAACCGCCATCCGTCGTCGTGGTCGCGTCAGCATTATCGCGGAAGTTATGCGGCCGATTTATGGATCGCGGACTTCGCCCACAGCACTTACACGAAGCTTCTCGCCGACGAACGCTATAACCGCTACTGGCCGATGTGGGGCGCCGACGGCATGGTCTACTATGTCGCAGACCCACTCCCCAACGAGCGCAACATCGTGCCGGGCAGTGCGGAAGTTCGCAAGAGCGTCAACAATATTTACAAAATCTCCAGCGCCGGCAACGCCCAGCCCGTGCAGGTGACGCGGCATACTTCGGGCAATTTGTTCTGGCCGTCAATGTCAAGTGACGGCAAGGTCATTGTCTACGAGGAAGACTTCGGTTTGTGGAAACTCGACGTGGCAACCGGTAAATCCACTGAGATCAAACTCAACATCGCCACGGACGACAAGGAAAACGAAGTCGAAATCGAAACAATCAATAACGAAGTGGATTCCTTCGACCTTTCCCCGTCCAGCCAGCGGGCCGTGGTGTCCGCGCGCGGGCAACTTTTCACCATTGCCACAAACCGCGGGGATATCACGCGTATCGCACCGGACAACATGGCATCTCGAAACCAAGCGCCGCACTGGTCGCCGGATGGTAAGTACCTCGCATTTGTATCCGACCGTTCTGGCCGCGAAGAAGTATGGCTTTCAGATCCGGATGGCAATGGGCTGAAGAAGATTACAGACCTCGACAATGAGAAGGGCGCGCTGGTGTGGACGCCCGATTCGAAAATGCTGCTTTACACCGCCGGAGACAAAAAGCTTTACAACTATTCCGTCGGCGACGGAACGACGACGGCACTCACCTCCGGCGAAGTTTCGCGAATAGCAGCGGTGTCCATTTCACCGGACAGTAAATGGATTGCCTTCGCCAAACAGGACCGCACTCTCCGCGGTCATGTCTACATCATGCCCATCGCGGGCGGCGAAGAACGTCATATTGCCGACGACAATCTGCTATTCGCCGAGAGCGCAGCCGTGTGGACTGGCGATGGCCGCTACCTCGTGTTCGTCTCGTCGGAAGGAGCAAACGGTGGACCGGCATCGCAAAATGGCGTCTCGACCACGATGGCGTTGTGGGCTTTGCCATTACGCGATCAGGATCGTGATCCACTGAATCGCGACATCGATAACGAAGCCCAGGCCCAGGCCGCCGACAACGCGGGCCGCGGCGGACGTGGCGCGGCGAATGGCGGAAACTCTTCCAGTTCTGTGCAGATTGATTGGGCAGGCTTACCTCGCCGTGCCCGCCGGCTGAATATTCCGGGCGATCAAATTCTTGGTCTGACACCGTCACCGGATGGACGAACCGTCGCCTACAGTCTTGCCGGCGGTGGCGGCGCCGCCGCGGCAGCGACCGCGGGCGTGTATGTGGTTAACATCGAAACCGGCCAATCCACACGCCTGCCTGCCCCCGCAAACAATGGAGGCCGCGGCAATGCTGGTGGCGGCGCCGGCGGGGTCAACATGGTGTTCGCACGCGACGGACGCACGCTTTACTACCGCGCCGGCACCGGCCTCTACGCTGCTGCAGTTCCAGCCGCTGCCGCCGCCCCGGCGCCTGCGGCTGGCAATCGCGGCAATGCCGCCGGTAATCGTGGCGCCGCACCCGCTGCGCCTGCACCCGCTGACAATGCAGCTGCCGGAAACGCGCGCCAGGTGACTTACACCGTCAATATCGAAGTGGATCATAAGGCGATGCGCTCTCAGGTCTTCAACGAAGGCTGGCGCATCATGAAGAACCGATTCTATGACGCCGGGATGCATGGCGCGGACTGGAATGCAGCGAAAGTGAAATATGAACCGCTGCTGAATTACCTCGTCGATCAGGAAGAACTGCAAAGCGTCATGATGATGATGATCGGCCAACTCAATGCCTCACATACCGGCGTCACCGGCGGGCCATCCGATGCGGGGCGCCAGGCCGTGCAAACGCGCTATCCGGGTTTTGATTTCACCATCGATGGCTCCGGCTACTACCGTGTGGGCCATATCTACAAGACCGGGCCCGCCGATCACGATTATTTCAAGTTAAAACAGGGCGACTACGTTGTTTCCATCGATGGTCACGACTTGAAAACCACTGACAATTACTGGAAGTTTCTCACCCAGGCGGCGGGGCAGAAATTTCACTTCATGGTGAACGACAAACCAGCGAAAGATGGCGCCTGGGAAGTCACCATCGAGCCAATCGCCGCAACTCCCTTTGCCGATTTTCAATACGAAAAATGGGTAGATGATCGGCGTGAAACCGTGACCAAACTGAGCAATGGCGAAATCGGTTACCTGCACATTCGCGCCATGGATGCGCCATCTCTGCGCCAATTTCAACTCGATCTTGCCGCCAACCGAACCAAAAAAGCGCTGATCATCGATCAACGCTTTAACGGCGGCGGCGGCATCGATCAGGAACTGTTGGCAATTCTTTCCGGCCGGCAATATCAATACACCATCGGTCGCGATTCCCCCATCCAGCAAGCAAGGCCGCAGAATTTCTATGGTCCGATGCTGGTGATGCAAAACGAACGTTCCGCCTCGGATGCCGAAATGTTTCCCGCCGGTTTTCGCGCCCTCGGTCTCGGCAAGGTATTGGGCGTGCCGACCATGGCCGCGGTCATCGCGACGGGTTCCTACACGTTAATGGACGGCTCCACGATCCGCACGCCGCAATCCGGTGTCTATCTTTCGAACGGACAGAACATGGAAAACTACGGCGTGCCGCCCGATATCTTTGTGGACAACACGCCGGGTGACTTCCTGAAGGGCCGCGATGCACAACTGGAAAAGGCTGTGGATGTTCTGATGAATGACATCGGCTCGCGCTGAGACTGTTCTATTTTTCGATGAGCGAAAACCACGAACGAATTTGTGCGTAGGTCGCGGGATTAGATTCAAGAAGGTTATCGTAGTAGCCGGTGAGACTTATCGCCATATTCAAGGTGAGCTGAAACACCAGCAAAAGGACAAGCACGGCATTCACGGCACGCCACTGTCGCGGTCGGGCGGTCAGCATCCGCTTCAACAGCAGCCATACGAGCAGCGCTGAAAACAGAAACGACGGAACGAAATCCAGCAGGTATCTTTCCGTCAGTCCTCCATTCAACGACAGAAGAGCCAGCATCACAACACCGCTTCCGGCAAACAGCCCGAGCAGCAATCTCAATGGTCCGGCCTGTATCGCCTGAATCTGACGTGCAGTACCTCCAATCCATAGCGGGACAGAGAAGAGCGTCAGTAACGACAAGGGCGCGGTATAAAACATGCCGCCAACCGGTTCTCCATACACTCCGGCATAGATCAAGGCCGGCTTCGCCACCAGATGGAAAAACGGAAAGTGACGGTCGATGTGAGCGGGAGCAGCCAGATAAGTCCTGAGATTGTAGAGAAAGTAATCCGTCGAAAAGCCTTTTCCCGGACGAAAGCTGGACAGCTGATACCGTTGGCCAAATTCCAGCACATTCTCGAAGCGCAAATAGTTATATCCGAGAATCAGCAACACCGCACAAGCGAAGGGCAACACCAGCGGCAGCAGATGCCAAATCCAGACGCCAAATCCATTGCTCCGTCGCCAGAGCGCCAGGCATGTCACGACGATTGAAAACACCGCCGCGATAACATACGTGGGCCGTGAAGCAACCGCCAATCCCAGGCAAATCGCGGCAAGCGAAAGCCTCAAGCGCGATACGGTTTCCCGGCAATATCCTGTGAGCAAAAAGAAAATTGCGGCAAAGAAATAGAAATATCCCGCAGCAATTGCGAGTTCATAAAAACCAGGCCGGCGAAGCATGAACGGAGCAAAATTGCCGAGCGCCAGCAACAGCACAGCAACGAGGTCATAAAATGCAGGAGTGTCGGGAGCGTAGCGGCAGCGGATGAATTGAAAGATCCGATATGACACAACGGATCCGAAAAACAGAAATAACGCGACGGCCAGAGGTTCCGGCAGCCGCAGTTTCGTTAAAAGGTGAAATGGCAGCAGCAGCGTTACTGCCGGCGCCGGACCGAAATAAAGATAGTAACGACCGCGATACAACGAAGCATCGTGCAGACGATACGGTTCATTCTGCGTGGGCTCGTATGGGTCCTTAGCTTCCAATAGCCTCCGGTCAGGTTGAACCGGCAGGTACAAGTGACCCGCCAGAAAGCCGTCGACCAGCATGTTGTAACGGTCTGTGCTGCGAGGTTCAAATGAAAAGGATTTGCCGTCCGATCTGGCAGTCCAGCTGTAGAAGAGCCACAAGACAACGAAAAGAAGGAACACTGCCAGTTTCCGTGTCATGCGCCGCGCGGGCCCCCTTTGGTCGTAATCTTATGGGCAAATTTCCCAGGCGAACGGAATTAACTTGCGCCGATACCTCCTATCTACTAAGGTGTTAGGACATGACAGCCAAAAAGACCGGACTTACCGATCAGGAACTCGAAATCATGAAGGTCGTGTGGGAGCGTGGCAGCGCCACTGTACGCGACGTGTGTGAAGCCTTGCGGCAGCGCCGCAAAATTGCCTACACCACCGTTCAAACCATGATGGGCGTGCTGGAGCACAAGGGCCGCTTGAAAAAGGAGACCGCGGATCGAGCCTATGTCTACCGTCCTGCCCAACCTCAAAAAGAAGTGGTTGGCAACATGGTCAGCGACTTCGTGAAGCGTGTTTTCAACGGTTCGACGAAACCATTGCTGGTCCATCTCGTCGAAAGTAAGCGCATCAGTCAGGCACAGCTGGACGAAATCAACGTCATGCTCAAGGCGCAGCGAGGCAGGAAATGAACACCGTTACCTGGATGATTCAAGTGTCTGCCATCGCACTGCTGGGATGCGCGTTGCCATGGCTGTTTCGAATTCGTCATGCTCGTTTGCAGCTCGCTTTCTACCACATCGTGCTGATCGCCTGCATTCTCCTGCCGTTGATCGAGCCGTGGTATCACCCTTTACAAGTTGTCACAGCCGGCGGCGGCCCGCCGGCTGCAGTCGCGCCCGTGTTCCAGTGGGCTCCGGCGCTGAGGTGGCTGCTGGTTCTCGGTGTTCTGGCGCGGCTGGGTTGGCTGCTGAGCGGCTACTTTCAGATTCGCCGTTTTCGGCGCACCTCCACTGCAATTCCAGCGGTTATGGAGTCCATCCGTCACGCGCGGCATCTCACCTGCAGCGACGCACGATTCGCGCTATCCAACAGAATGGAAGGTCCGGCCACCTTCGGTTACCTGGACCCGGTTGTATTGTTGCCGGAAACATTTCTGACTCTTGAGCAGGATGCACAACTGAGCATAGCCTGTCACGAGTTGCTGCACGTCAAACGCAACGACTGGATCGTGACGATGCTGGAAGAAATCGCGGCTGCATTGTTTTGGTTCAGCCCGGCGTTGTGGCTTTTGATTTCCCAAATTCGGCTCAGCCGTGAGCAGCTGGTCGATTCTGAAGTGGTGCTCCTGACAGCGGCTCCGGCGCCTTACGTTCAGGCCCTATTGGCGATGGCCGGCGCAGTCCACAGAACAGCGTTGCTCCCGGCAGCGGGCTTTCTTTCGCATGGCCATCTGGCAAATCGCATTCGCCGGGTGCTTTCGAACCAACGCCGATCGCGAGCCGGATTGTGGCTATCTTCTGCCGTCGCCGCGCTTGTCATGTTGGTGATGTCCTGGCTTGTGGTGATGTGGCTGCCGCTGGTGGGCGAAGCCGAAACCGTCGAAGCGTTTGCGCAGCAGCGGCGTTCGCCGCCGATTTTGAAATCGTGGCAGGACACATTGAAAACCGTGCCACAGCGGCATGACACCTTTACGGTAAAGGTACCTCCGCCGCCGGCGTTATCGCCGCTGCAAGAAGAAGACCGATTGTACGGTGTGGATCAGCATATGGAAGCGCCGTTCATTCCTTCTTTTCCGGGAAATATGCCGGGGCCTGCAGTGTTTTTCATTCAGCGCGGGGTTCGCATGCTGAGACCGGGAGATGTTCCCACGCCGGAGGAACTGCTGCGGCTACAAGACGACAGAGGCGACGGTTCAATCGTTCACATTGAACAGTCGCCCGAAGGCACCATCCAGAGAATTGCAATCTTTAGCCGGAGAATGATCAATGAAAACCATTCTGCTCCTTTTAACCTTAATCTGGCTGCAGACGCCGCCGACGGCGTCCATTGAAGGGACTGTCGTCCGTTATGGCACGCTGGACGGAATCGCCCGCGCCAAAGTCACGCTAACGCCGCTGCAATCCGGCACGCCAGGCCAGGCGATGATTGTGGATGGCGATGGCAAGTTCGCCTTTCGCGGACTGGCCGCGGGGCAATACCGCATCAGCGCCACGCGCGACGGCTACGTAGGCAGCGAATACGGGCAGCGCGGTCCGAACGGATCCGGGACTCCATTAACTCTGACGGCGCAGCAACACGCTACCGATATTCGCATCGGACTGACATCCACCGGCGCCATCGGCGGACGAATCGTCAACCGCTATGGCGAGCCGATAGGAAATGCGAATGTGCAGGCGATGCGTTATGTGTTCCAGGATGGCCGGCGCGTCTTGAACGTTGTCCAAACGGTGCGTACCAACGATCGGGGAGAATACCGGCTGTTTTGGCTGACGCCGGGACAATACATCGTCAGCGCGCAACCGCAGGAGCAGATCAATGTCGACGGCGGCGGAACCATGATTTTCCAAACGCGCGCTGCCGGCGGTCCGCTGGGAATTCTAGGTCCGAATGGTCCACAGTTGGGAGTCGGTGGCGTTACGCGCATTACGGTCACTGCAGGTAACAATCCCGGCGATTTCCCGGCGTTCGGCGGCCCTGGTGCAGCCGCGCCGCCTCCCCCGCCACCACCACCTCCTCCTCCCGCGGTTGCCGACAACGCGGAGTCCTACGTGCCAATATATTTTCCCGGCACCACCGACATCGGCGCGGCAATGCCCATTGACCTGCACGCCGGCGGCAGCGTCGAAGGAGTGAACCTGACTGCAGCCGATGTTCGGCCCGTTAAAGTTCGCGGGCAGGTGTTGTCCGGAGGACGGCCCGCCGCCGGGGCGCAGGTATCGCTTTACCAACGCAACAATCCCGATGGCAGCATCACCATGCGTCAGTTCAACGTTAACGACACCGGGCAGTTCGAATTTCGCAATGTGGCACCCGGATCTTATGAGGTTGCAGCGACCATGAATGGCGCAGGTCCGGCAGCGATGATCCTGGGTACGCCTCTTGCAACCTCGGCAGGACTAACCGTCGCAAACGCCGGCGTACGCGGTGGCAGAGGCGGCGGCCCAATGATGGGAGTGCGGGTTCCTGTCGATATCACAACGGCCGATGTGGATGGCCTCGCCCTGGTATTGGAGAATGGCTTCTCCGTCAGCGGCAGGATTTCTGTCGAAGGAACCGTTGGAGCCGACGCGAATGCGGGACTCACCGGCATCCGCCTTCAGCTGCAGATGGAACCGTCCATTCCAACGTTCGCAGTGCCACCCACGAGTCCGGATATGGATGGCAATTTCTCATTTTCAGGTCTGGTTCCCGGCATCTACCGATTGCAAATCAATCCCATGCCGCGAGGCGGCGCGACTTACATCAAGGCGGCACGACTGGCAGGCGTCGATATTCTCGCCAATGGCATGCGCGTGGATAGTGAACCGCGCGGCCCGTTGGAAATTATTCTGGGTTCAACACCGGGATCGTTGGACGTCACCACTCTCGACGAAAAGCAAATGCCTGAAGCCGCGGTGCGCGTTGTATTGGTGCCGGACGCGAATCCGGCCAAGCGATATATGTTCAAAGATGGAACCAGCGATGCGACTGGAAAGTTTCACTGGGACAATCTCGCGCCGGGAGATTACAAGGTGTATGCCTGGGAAGACGTCGAAAATGGTGCGTGGACCGATGCGGATTTCATGAAGGCGTATGAAGGGCGCGGCACACAGGTGCACATTGACGAGCGCGGTCGGGCAAATGCGACGGTAAGAGTAATTCCGTATAAGGCGAATTGAGAGGGTCGACGTTAGGTCCTAAAACATGCGGCCGACAAGGCAGGCCAGGGCTGTTTCGACGCGCAGAATTCTCGGGCCAAGAGTAACCGGCAGAAAGCCAATATCCCGAAACGTCTGGATCTCGCGTTCGATAAATCCGCCTTCGGGACCGATTGCCAGGACCGCGGGCTGAGTTACGGCCCGCGGCACCTCTGTCTCCGAACCTGGATGTGCAAGCAGCGCCAGCCGGCCACCGCACAGTTCCGGCAATTCCTCCCGCACAAACGGGGCAAACAAACGATGCATTCGAATGCGCGGCAGTATGGTGTCTGCCGCCTGTTCCAGGCCAATCATCGACTGCAGCCGAAGATTTTCCTCTGCCAGACGCGGGCTGTTCCAATACGCCTTCTCGACTCGCCACGCATTGATCAAATCGATCTCGCGAATTCCCAGCGATACCGCCGCCGCGACTGTGCGATTTAAAACCTTGGGCCGCGGCATCGCCAGCACCAGGCGCAGCGGGAGTCCGGCCGGCGCATCGTGCGCCAGCATGACCTGAAGTTCAATGGAATGATCACCCATCGATTCGATGTGACCTTTGCCGATCTTTCCATTGATGACGCCGACGCGAAGCTCATCGCCAACTGAACTGCGGATCACATGGCGCACATGTTCGAAACGCCGGCCGCGCAAACGTACACGGTCGGCGGCAATGAAGTCGTCAGGTTCGAGCAGGATCAGATTCACCCTTGTCTAATCCAGGACCGGGGTCCAGCCATCGAGCACCCACGCGGGGTTGCTGTAGTTTGCGATAATTTCGGCGTCCTTCGGCAATGTCAGCTGGCGTGATTCCGCTTTGCGCTGGCGGACATCGATCGGCGTGCCGTCATTTGCGTTTCGGCTGTTGTATTCCCAGTAATGAATGTTGGACGGATCCCCGCCGATGGCGCCCCAGCCTGCCGGGCTGATTCCACTGAGCAGGCAATGGATCAACACCGCTTCCGCATTTGGATAGTTCTTGCCGTTGTTGGTGGGTGCCCGAGCAATTTCTGTCATTCCGCCGCCGGTCGTGCGAAATGTGCTGTTCAGAAATACATTGCCGTGATTGGCGGACGTATTACGTATCCACATGAAAACGCCGCGCGAGCGCAGTTCGCAATGATCGAAGAAGGCCGGACCGCGGCCGAGAATCGTATCGCCGGCGCCTTCCATCAGGCAGTCTTTAAAATAGGCCGAACCATTGACCTGCAGTGCGTCGCCGGAGCCGGCGATATTGACATTGCTGACAATATTGCGCGACCCGGTGATCAGCAGGCCCTCTGCCTGACCATTCGATGGATTGCGGATGGAAAAGTTGACGAGATGAATTTCCGTCGAATGATCGGCCATGAATGTTGCGCGGCGCGATGGAAAGGTTCCCGGTAGTTCGTTGGTACCGACGTTGGAGGGATGCGGGTTGAAGACTTCGTTGTTGGCATAAGTGACGACAACCTTCTCGCGATCCTCTCCCATCAACGTCACATTGGATTTGCTGCGGAAGTAGACAATCTCTTCGTAAGTACCATTACGAATGAAAATCGTAACGCGCGGAGCATTGTCTCCGCGATTGTCGGGAATAAAATCCAGCGCGCCCTGGACCGTGTTGAAATCACCGCTGCCATCCGCGGCGACCACAATGCGAGTCGCATTCGCCGCGGGCGAACTCTTTTTTGTCGAAAACGTCCAGCCGGTCCGGCCGCTGATTCCGCCAAAACTTCCGTCGGCGGTGCTCAAAACGCCGGGATCGATTTGAACGTAGTAGCTTTTGTTATAGTCGAGCAGATTGTTGTGGGGATAAATTGTGGCGCTGCGGTCGTGAATAATGACCGGATAGAAATGAAATGCGTCGGTAAAGCCGCCGATGATTGTCAGCTGCGCGGTGTTGGGAGTGCGTTCCGCCACGCCAGAAGGTGTACCTGGAATAGTGTTCGCGTTCGTCGCGCGCGGACCTTTGGGGTATTCATATGGAGTCGGCGTTGGAGGTGCCGCAGCTGTCGCGCCGGAACCTGGCGGTATGCTCAGATCCAGCATGTCAGCGAGTTTGTCGGTCGCGGCATCGTAAATGCGAATTTGTCCGGCTTTGCCAAGTGATGGCGGACTGGCAAACGTGAGAACCAAATGCGTATCGGGGTTCACATTGATGGCGCCGTCGGCAGGGAAGCGAACCGCCGGCGATGGAGGCCGTTGAGCGACAGCGCTCAGTACCAGAACGACTGCGGATAAAAAACGCATCATGGCGGGAACAATACTGCAATTTGGTTTCGTTGGAACACCGGATCTTATGAAATGAATCGGCGTCATTTTTTAAAAACCACAGCCCCTGCACTAATCCGCATGACGACACGATCGCCTCAGCCGCCACTGGTGTTCATCCACGGCATAAAAGGCAGTGGTCTGGCGGATACCCACGGCAGCGTTCATTGGTTTACCGCGTTTCAGGCTCTGGGGCTTACCGCGCCCGATCTCCGGCTTCCGCTGCACTGGTCCAATGGCGTACAGCAACGTGATGACCTGCACGCTACCGCGCCACTGGATTCCGTGGCCTGGCACGATGTCTATGCGCCTTTTTTGAGATGGGCGGCAGCGACCCGCATCGCCTTTCATCCTTTTGCCTACGACTGGCGGCGGGACAACTTTGAAACTCTCGATGGTTTCATTCAGTTTCTCGACAAGGTTCGTTCGCAGCGCAATGGCGCAAAGATTCAGGTCGTGGCGCACAGCATGGGCGGCCTCATCACGCTTGCAGCAATCCACCGGCGGCCAGATCTGTTTCAGAGTGTGTTGTTCGCGGGCGTGCCGTTTGGCGGCTGCATCAGCTTCGTCGAAGACCTGCATTCAGGGACCGACAACGGTTTCAATTCCCGCATTCTCGGCCCACAGGTGTTGTTTACCTTTCCTTCGGTCTACACGCTGCTGCCGTCGGCCAGTACCAATTCCGAGTTAGTTGAAAACAATGGCGCCGCCATTGCACACAACTGGTACGCCGCCGAAGACTGGGAACGACTGCGGTTGGGGGTCTTCGCCACAGGTACGGTTTCGCCCGAACAACGAACTCATCTGCGCATTGTGCTGGAACGCGCACAGCAGTTTCGCAACGAATTGGCATTCCGGCCTTCCTTCAGTTATCCGCCGATTGCCGTCTTAGCCGGCGATAACACGCCGACATGTGCCACGATCGTTCACAATGGCCGCCGCAGCGTGAAAGGCTGGGACTTTGCCTCGGCACCGCGGCAGCCGGGCGATAACCGGGTCGAATTTTCCCGGGCAACGCCACCGCCGGGTATTCGTTTTAGCGTCCATCAATCGCGCCGGCTGCATGAAGATTTGTTGAATGAATTTTCGCAGGTCGAAAGCATCCTGCAGCAATTCGGGTATTCTTAGCGGTATGAATACCACGCTACTGACGATCTTCATCGCTTGTGTCGGGCTGACGCTGTTGGTGAACAGCGCAATTCTTTTCATGTTGTACAAGACTCTCAACACGGTGGCGACGAAGGCCGAACAAAGTGTGAAGCAGTTGGATGAGAACATGCCATGGCGGCAATGGCTTGCATCAATGCAGACTACTACCGCCGAAGCCGCCCGGGTATCGAGCGTGATCAACGATTACCTGGCGAGCAGCGGTCCGCGGCTGGAAAAGTTTCGGGCTGCATATTCGAAGTCGCTTTCAAAAGCAGACGGTCGGCTGAATTTTGCCTTCCGCGCCGCGCGTTTTACAGCAGGGGCGACGCAAGGAGTGGTGACCTGGCCGATACGCAATGTGCAAGCCGCGGCTTCCGCCATCAAAGGAATGATTGAATTTATCCGTGGCAGTGAAAATGGCGCTGATGCCAAGCCCAGGCCGAACGAATAATCTGTTCGAGACCGCTGCACTCCGCTGACCAGCCCAGCACTTGTTTCGCGCGCGCCACGGCCGCGACTAATTCCGGTGGGTCTCCGGATCGACGAGGTGCTTCCACAACCTTGAATTCCTTCTTTGTCACCTGCCGAACCATGTCGATGACGGATCGCACGGAGAAACCTGAGCCGGTTCCCAAATTAATCGCCTGCGATTCGCCGCGTCCCTTGAGGAGGGTTTGTAATGCAGCAACGTGCGCGTTGGCAAGATCGGTGACGTGAATGTAATCCCTTAGGCACGTACCGTCCGGCGTGGGGTAGTCCGTTCCGTAAATGCTGACGCTGGGCCGCCTCCCCATCGCCGCATCGAACACCAAAGGAATCAGATGCGATTCCGGCGAATGATCCTCGCCAATCGCGCCGCTCGCATCGGCCCCAGCCGCATTGAAGTAGCGCAGTGAAAAATATTTCAGTCCGAATTGAGTATGCGCTTCGCGAATGGCGTGCTCGAATTTCAGTTTGGTTGCGCCGTAAGGATTGATCGGGTTTTGTGGCGTGTCTTCGCGAATGGGAACGACTTCAGGCTCACCGTAGGTTGCGCAGGTGGAAGAAAAAATCAACACCTTCACGCCGGCGATGCGCATGGCGTGAAGCAGATTCAATCCGCCCACGACATTGACCTGATGATATAACTCCGGTTTTTCATGCGACTCGCCGACCAGTGCGAGTCCGGCAAAGTGCATCACGCCTTCAATGGGATAATTCCTGAATACGCTTGCCAGATCGTCCGGTTCCCGCACATCCCCTTCATGACATGGGTTATCGAAAACGAATGAGCGGTGGCCCGTGGAGAAATTGTCGAAAATCAGCGGCTCGAAGCCGGCGTGACGGAGGGCTTTAACAGTGTGGCTGCCAATGTAGCCAGCTCCTCCGGTGACGAGAATCATTTAACGATTTCCCGTTTGAAATACTCAACGGTCTTTTCCAGACCTTCATCGATGCTGACTTCCGGCTTCCAACCCAGAATTGCGCGCGTGCGCCGGCTGTCCGGACAACGCACCTTGGGGTCGTCGACAGGGAGTTCCTTTTTGACAATCCTGCTTGAACTACCAGTGAGCTTCAGCACCTTTTGCGCCAGGTCCAAAACAGTGCGTTCTTCCGGATTTCCAATGTTGAAGGGCGAACCGATCTCTTCCATTCGCTCGGCCATCAGCAGCGTCAGAATGCCGCGCACTAAATCCGAGACATAACAAAAGCTGCGCGTTTGTTGTCCTTCGCCATAAACCGTCAGCGGTTCTCCCTTGAGAGCCTGCACGATAAAGTTTGAAACCACACGCCCGTCATTGGGCCGCATGCGTGGACCGTAAGTATTAAAGATACGGACAATTCGCGTATCGAGTCCGTGGAATCGCTGATATGCCATGGTCATGGCTTCGGCGAAACGCTTGGCTTCATCGTAGACGCCACGCGGTCCGATGGGATTCACATTGCCCCAATAGGTTTCCGGCTGCGGGTTTACCAGCGGATCGCCATAAACTTCCGACGTGCTGGCCAGCAGTAATCGTGCGCCTTTCGCTTTAGCCAGGCCTAATGCGTTGTGCGTGCCGAGAGATCCAACCTTCAGGGTTTGAATCGGCATTTCCAGATAATCGATCGGAGAAGCCGGAGAAGCGAAGTGCAACACGGCATCGACCGGCCCATCGACAAGAATATGTTTGGAGACATCGTGTTCGACGAATTCAAACTTCTTATTGTTGGCCAGGTGCGCTATGTTTTCGGTTCTGCCCGTGCACAGATTGTCCATGCACAGCACGGCGTGTCCCATGCCAAGCAGGGTTTCGCAGAGGTGACTGCCCAGGAATCCGGAGCCTCCGGTGACGACAACTCTCATTACTTTCTCCCGATACTGTAGTACGTGAAGCCGAGGCTTCGAATGTGTCCGGATTCATAGATATTACGCCCGTCAAAGATGAGAGGCTGCCGCATGGCTGCCTTAATGCGATCGAAATTCGGATTGCGGAACTCCTGCCATTCGGTGATCAGCAACAGGGCATCGGCGCCGTTCAGGCATTCGTAATTATTCGCCGCATATTCAATGCGATTGCCGAATATGCGTCTGCCTTCATCCATGGCTTCCGGGTCGTAGGCGGTGATCGTCGCACCCTTCGCCAGCAATTGTTCGACAATTTTGATGGAGGGAGCGTCTCGCATGTCGTTGGTCTTGGGTTTGAATGACAACCCCCAAAGCGCAAAGTGTTTGTTCTCCACATTGTTATTGAAATGGCCGACAACACGGTTGACGAAGCGAAAGGCCTGTTCATTGTTGACCGCTTCCACGGCTTCAAGAATCCGCATGGGCGTTCCGGATTCACGGCCCGTCTGCGCCAGAGCCCGCGTGTCCTTCGGAAAACAGCTGCCGCCATAGCCGACGCCAGGAAACAAAAAGGCCGAGCCGATGCGTGAGTCGGCAGCCATGCCGCGGCGTACCATATCGACATCTGCGCCGACAGCCTCGCAAAGATTCGAGATTTCGTTCATGAATGAGATTCGTGCGGCGAGAAAGGCATTCGCGGCGTATTTCACCATTTCGGCGGTGCGCACATCCGACATCAGTATGGGACTTCCGGTGCGCAAAAATGGGGCGTAGAGTTCGCGCAGAATCTCCGCCGCCCGCGGGCCATCGGCGCCCACGACAATGCGGTCCGGACGCATGAAGTCGTCAACCGCAGCGCCCTGTTTCAGGAATTCGGGATTCGACACCACATCGAATTCTTCACGTGTCTCCTTGCAGATCAGTTTGCGGACGGTCTCGGCAGTGCCCACTGGAACGGTGGATTTGGTAACGATCACCTTGTACCCGTTCAAGGCTTTACCGATGGCCGTGGCAACGGCATGGACTGCGCTGAGGTCTGCAGCGCCGCTGGACGTTGTGGGTGTGCCGACAGCGATAAAGACAACCTTGGATTTCTCCACCGCACACTTTAGGTCGGTTGTGAACTTCAGACGGCCGTCGCGGACATTGCGTTCAATCAGGTCCGGCAAGCCCGGTTCATAGATCGGGATGATTCCTTTTTCCAGCTTGGCGATTTTATCCGCGTTATTGTCCACGCAGACCACTTCGTTACCGCTCTCGGCAAAACAACTGCCCACAACAAGTCCCACATAGCCCGTACCGATCACTGCGATATTCAAATGAAGATCCTCCTGTCCGTTAGCCCAAAAAAAGGCGTACCCCAAGATCTAAACATGAGTGTCATCAAGTACAGACTTATTTGCTCGCTCAAAAATGATTTCCAGCTGCTGCACGTCGTTCCGTTCCAGCAGGTCCAGGATGCTCTGGAGACGCTGAATATACGCTTTGAGCTCCCCCGGCAGCGAACCCGAGGTGAGCAAAATATCCTTCCAAATGTGGAATGGACTCGCTGCCAGACGCGTCACCGATTTCCAGCCGGGGCCGGCAAATACCCGATTTTCGGAAGTTTGCTCCGCCAGAACGGTTGAAAGAATCTGCGGCAGGTGGCTCAGTTCTGCCACCAAAACGTCGTGTTCTTGCGGACTGATGACGTGAGGCAGCGCGCCGATGCTGCGAATGAGATGTTCCAGTTTGGCAATGGCGCCAACCGGAGTCGAAGCGATCGGACATAGAAAAAAATGTGCACCCTTGAATAACTCTGCGGCCGCCGCTTCCGGACCGGAGCGTTCAGAGCCGGTCATGGGGTGGCCGCCGACAAATGGCAAACCGCGAGCGGCCGCACGTTTGCAGATTTCCACCTTGGTACTGCCGAGATCCAGAATAACGGCACTCGACGGCTCCAGATTTTCCAGAAGCTTAAGAATCTCGCCGACCGGAGTGGACAGGACGATCAATTCGCACGGTTGCGGCCCGGTTCCATCGATGGCGCCGGCAGCGCGGGCCCGTTCCAGCTTCTGAGGCGCATCGATTCCGAAAATCCGCACTTCGGGGTTGTGGCGTTTCAGCGCCAGTGCAAAGGAACACCCCATAAGGCCAGTTCCATAAAGCGTGACAGTCTGTGGGAATGTGTTCGCCATGCGTGGCCGCTAACGGGTTACTTCTCTCCCGTAATTTGCCGCTCGACGCGGCGGCACTCTTCGATGAGACATTGAAAAATCCGTTGGAAGCCATCGCTGTCCAATGGACCCGCATTGGCTTTTTCGACATTCCGATAGACGGTGCGTTCGCGCTCGAGATCCACAACTTTCATATGATGCTGTTTTTTAATGCGCGCAATTTCAATGACGCAGTGCGTGCGATCGTTCATTAACTGAACAAGTTTGCGGTCAAGCTCATCGATTCGCGAACGCCAGTCTTCGATAGTCATGAGGTTCCGCCTCTCAGCCATTGCGCAAAGTGAGCCACACGCTCGACCAAATCCGCGCGGCCCAGGTTGCTTTCGATTTCCCGCACGATAGCGCTGCCGACAACAGCGCCGTCCGCCGCTTCCCACACCGCCTTCACGTGTTCGGGCTGCGAAATGCCAAATCCGACTGCGATCGGCGTGCTGCTGTAGCTCCGCAGCGCGGCTAGAAACCCGTACAGGTCCGCAGCAAGCTGCTGCGTTTCTCCTGTGACACCGGTGCGGGAAACAGCATAGATAAATCCCGTGGCGGTTTGAGCAATCTTTTTCAGCCGCTCCGGCGAACTGGTGGGTGCGGCAAGAAAAACCGTGTTCAAGCCGGCGGCGCGCATCGCATCACGATATGCGTCGGATTCCTCGACGGTCAAATCCGTGGCCAGTATTCCGTCAATTCCGGCGCCAGCCGCGTCCTTCGCAAGTTTGGCAAGGCCGTAATGCAGCATCGGATTGTAGTAGCTCATGAGCAAAAGCGGAATTTCCGACTTTTGGCGAACTTCCTTCGCCAACTCCAGCACTTTTCGCAATGTCATGTGTTGTGCCAGAGCCCGTTCCGTTGCACGCTGAATGACAGGTCCGTCGGCAATGGGATCGGAGAAAGGGACGCCGAGTTCGATGACGTCTGCTCCCGCGCGTTCCAGCGCCAGTATCAGATCGCGTGTGATGAGCGCCGAAGGATCTCCCGCCGTGAGATACGGCATGAACGCTCCGCGTTTCTGCGCTTTCAGTTGTGCCAATCGTTGTTCGATACGTGTCATGAGAACTAACGAGTATACGTTTCTCACGCACGCGCGGTCTATGAAGTGTGCGTGAGCAATCTGAAATGGAAGTCGAAGGTGGGACTATCGAATTCGGATATCCTTATTGCCAACGATAGGGATATTTTTAATCGATGTTCCAAATCGGCGATGGGCGATTCCAGATTGCTGAAGAGGAAGGTCTAAACAATCATGATTCGAATTCCGTCCGGATGGTGCTGGATCGGTTCGAGCGGCTACTTCGCATGGGAGAGTCCGCGCCATCGCGTATTTGTCGACGAGTTCGAAATTTCGCCGACAACGGTCCGGCGCTGCGAATACGCGGCGTTTCTGCGTGAAACACAGCATGAGCAACCGCGGGATTGGACGCTACCGGCGTTCGCCGATTCCGAACTGCCTGTCGTCGGTGTGAACTGGTTTGATGCCCTCGCCTATTGTCAGTGGCTTTCCCAGCAGAGCGGAGTGTTCCATCGCTTGCCATACGAAGCGGAATGGGAGAAAGCCTGCAGAGGCGGCAACGACGATTTCGAATATGCGTGGGGCAACGAGAGTCCGGCGGAATTGGAACGTTATTGTGGCGACTGGCCCGGTCCTCAACGCTCCGCGGAAGGCTGCGCTAACGGCTACGGCTTGTTTCATATGGGAGACAACGTTCACGAATGGTGTCTGGACTGGTTCGATCCCGGCTACTACGCATTGTCGCCCGAGCGCAATCCGTGTGGACCATTGTCCGGAACACGCCGTGCGTCGCGCGGCGGCTCCTGGCGTCATTTGGTAAAAGCGACTCGCGCAGCGCACCGCAGCAGTTTACCGCCTCAATTTCGCTATACGGATTACGGATTTCGAATTGTGCGTGCGGACAGGGAAGAGGGAGGAAATTCCCGGTAAAAAGTCATCAGGTCCGTTTGCGGCGCAGACACACCGCACTGACGCAGCATCAATGCGACCTGACCGCGATGATATGAAGCCTGATTCACAATATGCTGCAGTTGCTGCCACAACGGTTGTGCCTGAGGATTTCCGAGATGGTCCCGATAACGAAAAAGCGCGGCCAGCTTTTCATCTGTCATCGTGTTGACGAAACTGAAAAGGTCCGATTGTAACCACGCCCAACGCTCGGAAAGTTCATTCAGTGCAATCTCTAAGCCCGAAGGACTGACGTTCGGCAAACCGCACCAGCGGGCCAGCCACATCGACTGAAAGCCAAAAATATAACTCAGTGTCCCCTGGATTCCACCGTGGCTTGCGCCCATGTCCTGTTCGTATTGAGAGGAACTGAGCGTTTCAACTTCTCTGATGATTGCCGCCGCCGCCCATGCATCGTATTGAACCAGAGCAATGACCTCACCCTTTGTCATTGACTCAGTAGTTGCACGACGATTGCCATCGGCAAATTTTGCATTGCACATGTGGACGACTGAGCCTACATTTCAAAACCATGAGCCGATGCACCCACGCAAACCAAATAAAGGATGTTCAGCCGCACACGCGCGGCTGTGAGGAATGTTTAAAGATGGGCGACACGTGGGTTCATCTGCGTCTCTGCATGACGTGCGGACACGTCGGTTGCTGCGATTCATCGAAGAACAAACACGCGACGCGTCATTTTCGCACTCAGCATCATCCGATCGTCCGCTCGCTGGAACCTGGCGAAACCTGGGGCTGGTGTTATGAAGACGAGGTCGAACTTGACTTCAGCTGAGTGGCCGCCGCTGTCATTCGATAATTGGGAATCCACCTGCGATACCGTTCATATGTGGACGCAAATCGTCGGCAAGACGCGAATGGCGCTGGAGCCGCGGCAAAATCATTGGTGGAACGTGGTGTTGTATGTGACTCCGGTCGGTCTGACGACGACGGCAATGCCATATCGCGGCCGCTCGTTCATCGTCGATTTCGATTTCGTGATGCATCGCCTGATGATTCAAACCAGCGATGGGCGGGCGCAAATCCTGCGTTTGGGGCCGCGTTCCGTTGCCGACTTCTACAAGGAGTACATGGCGTCTCTCGCAATGCTCGGCATTGAAGTGAAGATCGACCGGACGCCTTCAGAATTCGATGACACCACTCCTTACGACGAAGACAGCCATCATGCGGCGTACGATCGAGCCCAGGTGGAAGACTTTCAACAGATACTGCTTCACAGCGATCGGCTTTTTAAGAAATTCCGCACACGCTTTCTCGGAAAGGCTAGTCCGGTGCACTTTTTCTGGGGCTCTTTCGATTTGGCGGTGACGCGCTTTTCAGGCAAAGCAGCTCCTATGAAACCCGATGCAGACTCGATGACGAGAGAGGCATATTCGCACGAGGTCAGCAGTTGCGGATTCTGGCCAGGGAATCGGCAATATCGCAACGCCGCATTCTATGCGTATACGGCGCCTGCGCCGGATGGCTACGCCCGGCATCCGATTCGTCCTGCGGCCGCAGCGTGGGACAACACCTTCGGAGAATTTCTCTTGAAATACGACGACGTCCGATCACTGCCCGATCCGGAAGCCGCAGTTCTGGACTTTTGTCAAAGCGCGTACGAAGGCGCAGCGATTCTCGGAAAGTGGGACAGACCTGCGTTGGAACGCGCGTTATAAATGTTTCGACTCCAGGAAGTCATGAACCACGCTACGTACCTCGCGGTGCTCGCCATCGACCGCATAGTTCATCCTGCGCATGTCCTGTTCGGAAATTTTCCCCGCCAGAGCAGCAAAGGCGCTGCGGATTTCCGGATGCTTTCTCGCGGTCTCACTGCGTAACAGCGGCACCGCATCATAGGGCGGAAAGTAATGGCGATCGTCAGCCAAAGGAAACAGGTGCAGCGAGTCGATTAGTCCATCCGTGGAGTTTCCGGCAATGACGTCCACATCATGGCTTGCCAGCGCTTTGTAAGTGAGACCGAGATCCATAACTCTTGGCGCAGACTTGAATTTCAAACCGTAAAGCTTCGAGAGTCCCGGGAATCCGTCTTCCCGTTCGATGAATTCATAGCCGAATCCGGCAACCCAGGCAGCTGGATGTGACGCAATGTCGGAGATGGTTTTGAGATGCAGATTTTCTGCATCGTCGGCCCGAATGACGATCACAAAGGTGTTGTTGAAGCCCAGCGGCTCAGTCCATTCAACGTTGAATTGATTCTGATAATCCTTACGAACGATGTCGTACACATCTTTTGCGTTGCTGGAAGCAGGCTTTTTCAGCACGGCCATCAATCCTGTGCCAGTGTATTCGACATAGGCATCGAGCTGCCCGGCTGCAATAGCTTCGTGACAAATCAGAGTCCCGCCCATGTTTAAACGGCGTTCCACCGGCACTTTTGTCGTCCGTTCGATCTGCTGCGCCAGCAGCTCGCCTAACAAGACCTGCTCGGTAAAATTCTTCGAACCGATGACAATGCGGTCCGCATGCGAACACGATGACGTCCAAAGAACAAAAGCGCACAGAACCCTTGTGAGTATTTCCCTCAACTCGATCGTTCTCCTTTAAAGTGCTTCTCCAGCCGGCTCAGGCCAAAGTCGGCAGTCAGTGCAATCGCGGCAGCCGGAATCGCGCCAGCCAGAATCACACGATAATCGAGCATGGAAGTGCCGCGGAAAATAAACATCCCAAGGCCGCCGGCGCCAACCGCCGCAGCGATGGTGGCAATGCCCACGGCGATCACAGTGGCGACGCGAATGCCGGCAAAGATCACGCCCAGCGAAAGCGGAATCTCCACCTGCCACAACAGTTCTCGGTCGGTCATTCCCATGCCGCGTCCCGCTTCGCGCACCGCCGGATCGACATGAAGAATTCCGGTGTATGTGTTCTTCACGATGGGCAGCAGCGAGTACAGAAGTAAGGCGATGATTGCCGTTCGCATGCCAATGCCGCCGATGAGTGGAATCGGTATCAGGAATCCGAATAATGCGAGGCTTGGAATCGTTTGAATCAAGTTTGCAACCGCAAGTATCGGCCGGCTGAACGCTGGTTTTCGTGTCATGAAAACTCCGAGCGGAACTCCCACCAGGATTGCGATGGCAATGGAAATGACAACCAGCAGAATGTGTTCGCCGCTGAGTTGCAGAATTTCCTGCCGATCCAGCCACATGAATTGCAGTACCTTCATTGCAGCGTTGCCGCGAAAGCCCGTGCCTCGGGATGTTCGAGTTTCAGAAAATCGCCGGGAGCGACGATTGCTTCCAGTCTGCCATCCTGCATCAGTCCGATGCGGGAAGCCAGAATGAACGCTTCGCGAATGTCGTGGGTCACAAAAATCATGGTTTTGCCGAGCCGGCGATGAAGAGCGCGAAACTCCTTCTGGATATCCGAACGCGTAATGGGATCCAGCGCACCAAACGGTTCATCGAGTAAAAGCAATGGCGGATCTGCGGCAAGCGCGCGCGCTACACCGACCCTCTGCCGTTGCCCGCCAGAGAGTTCATGAGGATATCGCCGCAGATATGTTTCCGGTTGAAGACCGACAAGATCCAGCAATTCACAAGTTCTGTTGGAGATTTTTTCGGGTGGCCAGTTTTCAAGTGTGGGAACCAGTCCGATGTTGCGTTCGACAGTAAAGTGAGGAAACAATCCAATGTCCTGAATCACATAGCCAATGTGCCGGCGTAAGCGAATCGGATTCCACTGAAGTGTGGTCTTGCCGGAGACGGTAACCGTGCCGGATGTGGGCTCGAGCAATCGATTGACTAATTTCAGCAGCGTGGTTTTGCCCGAACCGCTGCGTCCCAGGAGGACAAGCATTTCGCCCGCGGCAATTTCGAAGGATATTTGCTTCAATAGTGTTTTGCCATTCTCAGCCGTGTAGTGCACTTGCTGGAATGCCACCTGGGCCGGCGCAGGATTCATGGGTGGAATTGTATCGCGATCCGAAGTCTGGCTAAAAAAATGGCAGGCGAGTAGAAGTGAGACAGTCCCCTCCTCAGCAAAGGAGGGGTGGCCGCGACACGAATAAAATATTGCGCAGCATCCTTATTGGAGCGGACGGGCGAGAGCGGAGCGAACGCGAGCCCGATAGGGCGAAGCAAGGAATAGTGGTGCTGGTCAATAGATTGATATTATTGACCAGCACCACCCCGTCTGTGCGGCTCTAATGTGGCTTCGCGACATTTTATTCGTGCGCACAGCCACCCCTCCTCTGCTGAGGAGGGGACTATCCCCCTTTCCACTCCTTCTACTCACCTGCCATTTAACCTACAACCAATCATGCTAAAGTTAAAGTTACCCCGAAAGCAGGTAATTCATGGTGAGAGCCACATGGAAACATGGCCCCCTTCGGCAGAGCTTGCGTTCTCAAATGGATGAGGCACGCTTGCGCTCTGATGAAATTTTCAGTCTGTTACAGCCCGGCGCGCTATATGAGCGCCCTTTGCGCGAAAGACATCGGTTGATTTTTTATCTGGGCCACCTTGAAGCGTTCGAATGGAACCTCATCTGCTCTTATGGCCATGGAATGAAATCACAGGCTGCGGAATTCGACCGTCTATTTGCATTTGGTATCGATCCGACGAATGGTTCCCTTCCCCAGGATCGGGCAAGTGACTGGCCCAGCGAAGCTGTCGTGCGCAAATACAATCGTAACGTGCGCGATACCGTCGACGCGTGTTTAGAAACCGACGCAAACCACGAACAATTGTATTGGACCGCAATAGAGCACCGCTTCATGCATGCTGAAACGCTGGCATACATGTTGAACGGGCTTCCCCTTCAGCAGTTGAATCGTTCAGAAGGGAACACTTATCCTGAAAATGCCATTTTCATCCCGCAGCGGATGGCAACGATTCCCGCAGGCATTGCCACTCTGGGCCGCGCGCGAAATGCAGAGGGATTCGGCTGGGACAATGAATTTGACGCACACGACGTATTCGTTCCTGCATTCGATATCGACGTTCATAAAGTAACGAACGGACAGTTTCTCGAATTCATCCGTGACGGAGGCTACGAAAATCCATCGCTGTGGTCGTCGTCTTCGTGGGATTGGATTCAGGCCTCCGGCGTTTGCCAGCCCAAATTCTGGAGGCGCAACGGCGATCGCTGGCTCATTCGATCCATGTTCGGCGAAATTTCATTTCAATCCACGTGGCCAGTGTATGTCAGCCATGCCGAAGCGGAAGCATACTGCCGCTGGAAAGGTTCGACACTGCCAACCGAAGCTCAATATCATCGTGCGGCGCATGGTATTCCGGATCCCCCAGAACACGTTCACGGGAATTTCGATTTTCAGCGCTGGGATCCGGAACCGGTCGACGCCAGGCCTGCCGGTACGAGCGCCTTCGGTGTAGCAGGTCTTGTGGGCAACGGCTGGGAATGGACTTCAACGGTGTTTGCTCCGTTTGAAGGCTTTTCACCCTTTCCGTTTTATCCCGGCTATTCTGCAGATTTTTTCGACGGCAATCATTACGTACTAAAAGGCGGCTCCGCACGAACGGCGCGGCTGCTGTTACGGCGCTCATTCCGCAATTGGTTTCAACCGAGGTATCCACATATTTATGCGAGTTTCCGCTGCGTCCAATGTTCGTGAAACATCTCCGGTTCTGACGCCCGCGTTTCAGCCGACGGGGCATCCGATTTCCTTGACCGAGTTCGCGGCCGATGTCCGTACAGGACTTTCGAAGGCCGGACAAAAAGAGCTGTATTCCAAATATCTCTATGACGATGTCGGCAGTGCGCTGTTTGAAGCAATCACGACGCTGCCCGAATACGGTCTGACACGCGCCGATGGCCGGTTGTTGCGTACCCATGCGCACGACATTGCGAAGCGTATCAGCGGACCCGTACTGGTGGCGGAACTCGGCAGCGGCACCGGCACCAAGACGCGATGGATTCTGTCCGCACTCGCTGCGAACTCTCGCGTGATGTATTGCCCAATCGATGTTTCGGAGTCCGCGCTGGAAAAATGTTGGCGCGAACTGAGTTTGATCGATGGAGTGGATATTATTCCTTTATCGCAGTCCTATCTCGACGGTTTACGGCAGGCCGCGGAGATGCGCCCGGAAGGCGCCACGCTGCTCGTGTTGTTCCTGGGCAGCACGATCGGTAATTTTGAGCCTGATCGCGCAGAAGAATTCTTTGCTGCTGTGCGGCAATCGCTACTGCCCGGCGACCTTTTCTATGTCAGCACCGATTTACAAAAGGAAACTTCTCGCGTGATTGCCGCTTACAACGATCCCATCGGTGTTACTGCCGCGTTTAACCTGAACCTGCTGGCACGCATCAACAGGGAACTGGACGGCAATTTCGACTTGAAACAATTCGAACACGAAGCACGCTATGACTCGAAGTCGAATCGCATCGAAATGCATCTCCGCTCACGTTGTGAACAAAGGGTGCAGATCGGGCGAAAATTCACGGCCCATTTTCGCGAAGGGGAAACAATCTGGACCGAGAGCAGTTACAAATTCCGTTGCGAAGACATCGCGGCCATGGCCCGCCGCACCGGCTTCAAGTGCGAAGCTCAGTGGATCGATAAATCCTGGCCCTTCGCGCAGAGTCTTTTGAGGGTGAATCCTTAGGGTTTATTGAAACTCGGATTTCGAGTCTACTTTGAACGAGCGGAAATCGGAGTACGAGGCAACGGATGTCACGGTACCGATCTCTGTTTTGTAATCCTCTTCCATTTTCGCCGGAACCAGAATTCCCAATGACTTGCTTGGAGCGTAAGTTACAGTAGATTTTCCTTTTGCATGCGATTCATCGTAAGGATTCTCCACGTAAAACTCCGTTTTCAAAACGCGACCGGTCGTGGCTTCGATCCAGACCGCTCCAGTGGAGATCAGGGATTCGCCTTTGATGCCGTGAACGAGAGTAGGGGAACGTTCTTCTCTGAACTTCAATTCAACCGTCTGAATTCCGTTGATGCGTGACGCTCCCGCTCTGACAAATGAAAAGCGTGGAGCCTCACTGCGGCGCAACACGCTTAAGGCAAAAACCGGCACGTTGAGATTGCGTTGCACCGGGCCAATGTTATAGCGGCTGCTTTCCTCTTTTAGTGCGGCGATTCGGTTGCTTATGCCGGTCGCTGAATCGTCCAGCAAGCTGTCGAGATTCTCTTCGACACTCTTTACCGCGGTGCCATTCATGCTGTTAACCTTGCGGATGCCAAAACGCTGGCTGCCGACAATCGCAATCAGAAAGTCGGATTCCGTCCGCCGCGATTGCGTTCTCGGAACTCCGGACTTCGGGTCGTAGATGGTGGAATTTTGCAGATACGATTCTTTTGCGACGACATTGCCAAGCTGTTGATCCAGATAATTCGCAACGTAGTCCGCGGCGCGGTCCAGTATTGCCTGGATATCGGCTGGATGTTGTTGAGCTGACAAAGAGGGGATACAAACAACAAAAGCCGCCGGCAAAAGCCACAAAATGGAGCGTAAGTTCAATGTATGCGGATGCTACGTAAGTGCCGTAGCGCCTGTCAAGCCTTCGGGTAATTCGGGGACAGTCACCAAATTACGATTTCGGACGGGTCGTGCGCGGTCACGGGGCTATTAAAAAATGGCAGATCGCTGGGGCATGACGCGGGTGGTTCCCACCACGATAAGTAAGGGCATGGGAACCACTACCCGCGGCATCGGATAAAACGTTCGATGCCGCTGCCCTCCTGACTCAGGAGGACAATGGTCATGCCCCGAGCGATCTGCATTTTTTAACACCGCTTCGCAAACCGCACACGATTTGTCCGAAATAGTTCCTCCCCGTCACCTCAATTGGCTTTTAAAATAACGAAATGTCCACCGCCACTATTCCAAATGCGCTGCGCAGGGATGCGACAGTCATTTCGTTGGTGGGATTCGCGCATGGGACTTCACATTTCTTTCACCTCATGCTGCCGCCGTTGTTTCCGTGGTTCATTCGTGAATATGGCCTGTCTTACACGCAGGTCGGCGCGTTGATGACGGTGTTTTTCACATTTTCCGGAACGGGCCAGGCATGTGCCGGTTTTCTCGTCGATCGCTGGGGCGCGCATCGTGTGCTGTGTCTGGGCGTTGGTTTGTTGGCGGCTTCCTTTCCAGCACATTGGGATCCTAAGCTTAGAATTCCACGTGGACAAGTTGTCGCG